>ERZ780157.2498-NODE-2498-length-17015-cov-6.407901_pt1 | contig 17015 bp, 11 predicted proteins | sample MGYA00511169_ERZ780157 | MGnify/ENA primary metagenome ERZ780157 (study PRJEB29588, sample SAMEA1965149) | human gut metagenome | biome: human gut; feature: human-associated habitat; material: faeces | place: Denmark | collected 2008/2010 ... | reverse complement strand
CCCGCAAACAACCGCAAAAAAACGGGCGACCAATGGTCGCCCCTACAAACAGATTTCGGCAGAGAACTTGATTTCTCTGCCGATTTGTGATATAATGGGATTAGCGAAAAGCCTCCCTTGTGTAAAGGGAGATGCCGAGCGAATGCGAGGCGGAGGGATTGTAAATGCAGAAAGGCAGCAAAAAACAATCCCTCGTCGCTACCGCGACAGCTCCCTTTACGCATGGGAGCCTTTGGACACGCTCGTGCATCTTTAGGGGTATGGGCTTTGCCCTGTGCCTTTGTAATACAAAGGCGAAACTGGCGATAAGACAGAACGATAAATAAGAATTTGACGAGGTGATTGTGATGACGGAAGATAGTTTGATCATAACAATCCAAAAAGTTGATAAAGATACAGAAACAGCAGAAGCATTGCTTGGATTTGTAAAAAGTTTCTCTTGGGAAGAAGTGAAAGAGCATACGGTTCGCGTGATCAAAAATTGGGAGTTTAAGGAATGGGAAACGCCATTCGTAGCAATGACAGACGGTTGCATTGTCGGAATGGTAACCATTATGGAGTCGGATTATTATCCCTTGCCCGAGATATTTCCATGGATATCAACGCTGTTTGTTTCCGAAGAATATCGCGGCAAGAGGATCAGTAAAAAGCTAATTGATTTTGCAAATGAGTATGCGAAAGGTATTGGCTTTGATAAAACGTATATCCCATCGGTACATATCGGGTTATATGAGAAGTACGGCTACACCTACATAAAAGATATAGTGAATTACGGTGGAGATATTGACCGCTTGTATGCTAAGGAATTAAGATAGTTATGGATAAATTCCAATTTATCGAACAGAACAAAATAAATACCCCGACAGACCGTTGAAAATCTGTCGGGGATTATTATTTGCTTTCTGCGTATCAAATTTTGCTTACTCGTAGGGGAGATCTGCGGTTTCTCGCGGGCGTTCAATGAACGCCCCTACAAAACAAAATCAAACTTCCTTATGAGAAGCAGCCTTTTCGCTTTCACCTTTCTTCGGGGAAAGTTCTTGAAAAGGGAGGGGTCCGGGGAGGGGAAAACTTCTTGCAAGAAGTTTTCCCCTCCCCGGGGTTATGCTATATAATTATTCGTAAAGCTTGCCCATCTTGAGGAGTCTCTGATACTTCGCCTTTGCGTTGGCGTCTGCCTTTGCAAAGAGGTCAGCGGCTCTTTCGGGGAAGGACTGAGCGAGGCGCGCATAGCGGGTCTCGGTCTTAATGAAGTCAACGTAGTCAGCGCTGGGCTCCTTGGAGTCGATGCTGAGTTTGTTGGACTCGAGGGTAGGATTGTAGCGGAACATCTGCCAGTAGCCTGCTTCAACAGCCTTCTTCATTTCGAGCTGGCAGTTCTGCATGCCGCCCTTCAGACCGTGCATTTCGCAAGGAGCGTAGCCGATGATCAGCGAAGGACCGTGGTAAGCCTCAGCCTCCTTGAGTGCCTTGAGGAGCTGGTTCATGTCAGCGCCCATTGCAACCTGTGCAACGTAAACGTAGCCATAGGACATAGCGATCTCTGCAAGGTTCTTCTTGCCGATTGCCTTACCTGCAGCTGCGAACTGAGCAACCTGACCGATGCTGGAAGCCTTGGAAGCCTGTCCACCGGTGTTGGAGTAAACCTCGGTATCGAATACGAACACGTTTACGTCCTCGCCGGAAGCCAGAACGTGGTCCAGACCGCCGAAGCCGATATCGTATGCCCAACCGTCACCACCGAAGATCCAAACCGACTTCTTGGAGAGGTATTCACGCTCTGCAAGAATTGCGGGAGCGGTGGGGCAGCCTGCAGCTGCTGCCTTCTCGAGCTCAACGATGAGAGCCTTGGTAGCATCTGCGTTCTTCTCGCCGTCCTCAGCGGTTGCGAGATAAGCCTCTGCAGCTGCCTTGAACTCAGCGGATGCCTTTTCGGAAGCTGCCATTTCGGCAACCTTGCCCATCAGTCTCTGACGGATGGTCTTCTGACCGAGCGCGATACCGAGACCGTGCTCAGCGTTGTCCTCGAACAGGGAGTTGCCCCAAGCGGGACCGCAGCCGGACTCACGGTTTACGGTGTAGGGAGTTGCGGGAGCAGAGCCACCCCAAATGGAGGAGCATCCGGTTGCGTTGGAGATATACATTCTCTCACCGAACAGCTGGGTAACCAGACGAGCGTAAGAGGTTTCTGCACATCCTGCGCAGGAGCCCGAGAACTCAAGCAGGGGCTGCTTGAACTGGCTACCCTTCACAGTAGCGTTGATGATTTCCTTCTTCTCGGAAACGTTGCCAACTGCATAGTCCCAAGCTGCCTGCTGATCGAGCTGGCTTGCCTGCGAGGTCATCACGAGAGCTGCCTTTTCGGGGTTGCCGTCCTTGAGAGCCTTCACGGTAACGGGGCATGCCTTGACGCAGAGGGTACAACCCATGCAGTCGAGCGGGCTGATCGCCATGGTGAACTTATAGTTGGTCTTGATCACGGGCTTCGCGGTGAACTTCGTGGAAGCGGGAGCTGCTGCTGCCTCCTCCTCGGTCATAGCGAAGGGACGGATTGCTGCGTGAGGACATACGAATGCACAGTTGTTACACTGGATGCAGTTTTCAGCGTACCAAACGGGAACGTCAACTGCAACGCCGCGCTTCTCGTATGCTGAGGAGCCCTGCGGGAAGGTACCGTCTGCGCAATCCTTGAATGCCGAAACGGGGAGGCTGTCACCGCCCATTGCGTTTACGGGACGAACGATGTTGTTTACGAAATCGACCAGATCAGCGCGTGCGCCGGTTGCGGGAGCCTCTGCTGCCTCGTCGGCAAGGTTTGCCCAAGCTGCGGGAACGTCAACCTTCACGGTTGCGTCAACGCCTGCGTCGATTGCCTTGTAGTTCATTTCAACGATGGCCTCGCCCTTCTTGAGGTAGGACTTCTTAGCCATGTACTTCATGTGGTCAACAGCCTCTTCGATGGGCATGATGTTTGCCAGCTTGAAGAATGCGGACTGGAGGATGGTGTTGGTGCGCTTGCCCATACCGATTTCACGAGCCTTGTCGATCGCGTTGATGATATAGAACTGGATGTTGTTCTTTGCGATGTAGCTCTTAACCGAGTTGGGAAGGTGTGCATCGAGCTCCTCGGGAGTCCACTGGCAGTTGAGCAGGAAGGTGCCGCCGGGCTTTACGTCCTGAACTACCTTGTAGCCCTTGAGGATGTAAGCGGGAACGTGGCATGCAACGAAGTTTGCCTTGGTGATGTAGTAAGGAGACTTGATTGCCTTATCACCGAAGCGCAGGTGCGAGATGGTAACGCCGTTGGTCTTCTTGGAGTCATACTGATAGTATGCCTGAATGAACTTGTCGGTGTAGTCACCGATGATCTTGATCGAGTTCTTGTTTGCACCAACGGTACCGTCGCCGCCCAGACCCCAGAACTTGCAGGAAACGGTGCCGGCAAATGCGGTGTCGGGAGCCTCGGTCTCGGGGAGCGAGTGACCGGTGAGGTCGTCCACGATTCCGATGGAGAAGTTGTTCTTGGGTGCATCCTGATCGAGGTTTGCATAAACTGCAAATACCGATGCGGGAGTGGTATCCTTCGAGCCCAGACCGTAGCGGCCGCCAACAACCTTTGCGTTTACGCCGGTTGCTGCGAGAGCTGCAACAACGTCGAGGTAGAGGGGCTCGCCGAGAGCGCCGGGCTCCTTGGTTCTGTCAAGAACTGCGATCTTCTTCGCGGTCTTGGGCAGAGCCTCTGCCAGCTTTTCAGCAACGAAGGGTCTGTAAAGACGAACCTTAACCAGACCAACCTTCTCGCCTGCTGCGAGCATGTAGTCGATAACCTCTTCGATTACGTCGCAAACCGAGCCCATCGCAATGATGACCTTTTCTGCATCGGGAGCGCCGTAGTAGTTAAAGAGCTTGTAATCGGTGCCGAGCTTTGCGTTAACCTTGTCCATGTACTCCTCAACAACTGCGGGAAGAGCCTCATAGTAGGGGTTGCACGCCTCTCTGTGCTGGAAGAAGATGTCGCCGTTTTCTGCGGAGCCGCGGAGAACGGGGTGCTCGGGGTTGAGTGCACGGGAGCGGAATGCCTTGAGTGCATCCATATCAACCATCTCAGCGAGATCCTTGTAGTCCCAAGCCTCGATCTTCTGAACCTCGTGAGAGGTACGGAAGCCGTCGAAGAAGTTGAGGAAGGGAACGCGGCTCTTGATCGTTGCAAGGTGAGCAACTGCGCCGAGGTCCATGATCTCCTGCTGGTTGGTCTCTGCCATCATAGCGAAGCCGGTCTGACGGCAAGCGTAAACGTCGGAGTGATCGCCGAAGATGTTGAGCGCGTGCGAAGCTACGCAACGAGCCGAAACATGGATGACGCAGGGAAGAAGCTCGCCTGCGATCTTATACATGTTGGGGATCATCAGAAGCAGACCCTGAGAAGCGGTGTAGGTGGTGGTGAGTGCACCTGCTGCGAGCGAGCCGTGAACGGCACCTGCCGCACCTGCCTCGGACTGCATCTCCATCACCTTAACGGTGTCGCCGAGAATGTTTCTCGCGGGTTCACCGAAGATGTTCTTGTCGGTAGCAGCCCATGTGTCGGTCACTTCCGCCATAGGAGACGAAGGCGTGATCGGGTAGATGGCAGCAACCTCGGTGAACGCGTAGGACACGTGCGCCGCGGCGGTGTTACCATCCATGGAAATCTTTTTTCTTTCAATAGCCATGTTTGTGTAATCCTCCTGAGATTTATTGAAGATAAATTATCTTTACCAACCTACATGATACCACATTTTTTGCGAAATGTAAAGACCTTTTTCAAAATTTCAGAGCGTTTGCATGTGAAATTTTTGTCAAGCCTACCATTTTACATAAAAAATGAAGCGTTTTGATCGGGATTGCCCGATCGGTGAGCGAAAAAAGTGTTTTTTGTTTTTTATGGATCGCCTTATTCGATGTGGATATAAGCGACTGTATAGAGCGGAAGCTCGAGCGTGAGCGTGCTGTCGAGCGTGAGCGTTTGCACAAGCTCTGCGTCATGCTCGGCGTCCAGCAGATAGACCCGTGCGGTCCTGCCCGACACACCCTCCGGCTTGAGCGTTACGGTTTGTGCGGGTGCGTTGTCATCGTCTGCGAAATTCGTGAGCAGAATGCCCATTTTTCCGTTCCCGCGTGCGGCGGTGCAGTAAACGGGGGTCTCGGTGAAAACGGGGCGAACGTACTCCCCCATGCGGTAGAGCTCGCCGAAAAAGCGGAAGGGGTAGTAGCCCTTGAGCGGGGTGTAGAAATCGGTGTCGAACATGCCGTTCATGTTGCAGGGGCGCGCATCGTAATACATGAGCATGTCGAGTGCGCTCTCCTGACCCACGCACATGCAGCCCGTTGTGAAGGACGCACCCTTGAGACCCTTTTCGGCACGCAGGCTATACGTCCAGGCGTCACCCACAAAGCTGCGGATATAGTTCCATTCGTTGAGGTGAATTTCGGTGTCCTTGTATCCGTATTCGTCGCAGAGTCGACGTGCATCCGCAATTCGCTCGCGCATCTTGTGGGGCTCGTTGGTGTAGCGATGGAAGGAGAAGAAGTCGAGCGGGATACCGCGCTCACGCATGGTTGTGAAAAAGAGCTTGACGAAGCGCTCCTGCTCGGGGTTGGTGAGGTTGAGCGTGCAGAATGCGGGACCGCCGATTTTGAGATTGGGGAATTTCTCCTTGAGATAGCGCTGCGCGGTGCAGAAAAACTCCACAAATTCCTCCGCGCTGCCCTGCCAGCAGGGATTGGAGCCGTCGGGATTGAAGCAATCGGGCTCGTTCCAGATCTCCCAATATTCGATGCCGTAGGCAAATCCGTTTGCCCAGCCCTCGTTGTAATGGCGAATGATATGCTCGCAGATCTCTGCCCATTTGCGGTAGTCCTTCGGCGGATAGGTGCCCACCTTTTTGCCGTGCTCGATGCGCGAGCCGAGGCGGTAGTAGACCTGCGTGCCCGTTGAGAGGGTGTCGGCAACGCATTGATCGGTGCATTCGAAATCATAGCTTGCGGGGTCGCTCGGGTCTGCGTCAAAATTGCGGAAGATGCGGTGCACGTCAACGGTGTATTCGCCGCCGTAGCTCTGACAGAAGGATGCATCGTGGTTGCGTGCGTAGGGAATGCCCGCCTCCTCGAAGTAGGCAAAGGTGCTGTTCCCCTGTCTGACGCGCGACCCGACGGGGCCGTTGTTGACCGCATGCATGGGCTTGACTCTGCCTGCGCCTTGGTTGAAATTGATTTCAATGATCGTCATGAATTTGTTCCTTTCCTCGTATGCTGAAAAAGACGTTCGGCTCTTCGGCGGGATCACGGTGTAGTCATTCGTGCCGTTGTCCGACACTCGCAACGGTCTACACGCGCTCGCGCCTCGGTGAGAGCTTCCGAGGGGGAGGCTTTTTTGTCAATCCTCCTCGCGGAACTGCTGGCGGTAGAGGCTTGCATAGATGCCGTTGTGAGCGAGCAGGGCGTTGTGGTCTCCTCGCTCCACGATTCTGCCCTCGGAGATCACGGCGATCTCGTCGGCATTCTTGATGGTGGAGAGTCGGTGTGCCACCACGAGCGTGGTTCTGCCGCGGCAGAGCTCGTCGAGTGCCTGCTGGATCAGAATTTCGGTGGCGTTGTCGAGCGCGCTGGTTGCCTCGTCGAGGATCAGGATCGGCGGATTTTTCAGGAACACGCGTGCAATGCAGAGGCGCTGCTTCTGTCCACCCGAGAGGCGCACGCCGCGCTCTCCGATCACGGTATCGTAGCCCTCGTCGAGCGAGAGGATATAATCGTGAATGTTTGCTCTTTTTGCTGCCTCGATGACCTCCTCCTCGGTGGCGTCGAGCCTGCCGTAGAGGATGTTGTCGCGGATGCTGGCGTTAAAGAGGTAGATATCCTGCTGCACGATACCGATGTTGCGACGCAGCGAGGCAAGCGTGATATCGTGAATTTCGGTGCCGTCGATGCGGATGCTGCCCGAGCGAACGTCATAGAAATGCGGAATCAGGTGGCAGAGCGTGGTCTTTCCGCCGCCGCTGGGACCCACAAGTGCAAAGGTTTTGCCCTCCTCAATCTTGAGGTTGACGTTGCGCAGGACCTCGCGGTCCTCCTCGTAGCCGTAGGAGAGGTCGGTGAATTCGATCTCTCCGCGGAGGCGCTCGACGTCGGCAGCGCCGTCAGCGTCGCGCTCGGGCTCCTCGTCCATGATCTCGATGAAGCGCGCAAAGCCCGCAACGCCGTTCTGGTATTGCTCCACGAAGCGGATCAGGGTATTGACGGGACCGAGAAAGAGGTTGATCGAAACGATGAAGGCGGAATAGTCGCCGAAGGTGATGACGTTGTTGTAGACGAACAGACCGCCCGCAATCAGCACCACCACGTTGAACACGTCGGTGATAAAGGTGGTTGCCGAGTGGAACTGACCCATAGCATTGTATGCCTTGCGGCTTGCCGCCTGGAACTGTTCGTTGCCCACCTCAAATTTTTCGGCTTCCTTTTCGGCGTTTGTGAACGCCTTGGTCACGCGGATGCCCGAGATGCTGCTCTCCACGGCGGCGTTGATGGTTGCGGTGGAGACGCGGCGCTCCTGAAAGGCGCTCTGCATACGGCGGCGCGTAAAGAGCGAGACCGCAACGAGCAGGGGAACGCAGGCAAAGATGATGAGCGAGAGCCAGATATTGATGGTGGAAAGATAAATGAACGAAATAATCACCGAGATGCCGCAAATGATCAGATTTTCGGGACCGTGATGCGCAAGCTCAACCACCTCAAAGAGATCGTTGGTCAGACGCGACATGATCTTACCCGTTTCGTGCTTGTCATAAAAGCTGAAGGGGAGCTTTTGCAGGTGGTTAAAGAGGTCGGTTCGCATCTGCGCCTGCATGCGCACGCCCATGACGTGCCCTTGATATTGGATGAAATAGTTGAGCAGCATCCGCACGAAGTAGAGCACAAGAAGACCGACACCCGCGATCACGATCCAGCGATATTTTTGCTCGGGGATCAGATCGTTGAGCATGGTGCGCGTAATCATCGGGTAGAACACGCCGATCACGGCAACCGCGAGGGATGCGAGCATGTCAAGCGAGAAAAGGAGCATGTGGGGCTTGTAGTAGGCGAGAAACCGTTTGAGCATTTGAATAACCTTGCTTTCTTGAATTTTTGGATTTTTTTATGAAAACGGGTCAATTCCGATGGAGAACCTGATAATTTTGGTGCATTTGCAGCTCGAGCGTGTCGAGCAATGCGGTCTGATCGGAGGCGAGCAGGATGCGCATATCGTAGGCACGCAGCCAATAGGCGGCATCGTCAAGCAGCGCCTGTGCCGCGGGGGAAACATCGCCCTCGGTGGGCTCCGCGTCCTCAATCACCTCGGCAGAGAGATCGAGTGCGCAGAAGTCGGCAACCGTGAGCAGCGTGGAAAGGATCTCCCAGCTGCCCTCGGTCTTTGCCACCGAGAGGGGGACCGCAACGCCGAGCGGAATTTTCGGTGCGGCGGACTTGACCGCGCGCAGATAGGTTGTGATGCGATCGAGGTTTTCGACCGTCAGCGGCAGACCGCACAGCAGTAGCTCGTTCGCGCCCGCACCCGTGAACTCACGCAAAAGCGCGGCGTCCTCAAGGGCGGCGGCGTAAAAGAGATCGGGATCGGTTATGGCAAAGGCGGTGGGGGTAAAGACTCCGCACACGTGGGTGACGTAGGAGCAGAGCTCGCCCAGTGTCTCGCCAAGCGGAACGTCGGGGGTCTCGGTGCGCCCCTGATAGGCTGCAACCGCCGAGGAATAGCAAAGGCTGCCGTCGGCGCGGTTGAGCGCAACCGAAACGGCGGGGGTTCCGAGGATTTCGCCAACGTCATCGCCGAGCACGAAGGGGTAGGCGTTCACGCGTCGGACGCTTGCGTGGAAAATTTCCTCGGTGGAGGGCTCGGTTTCGTCGCCCTCGCCAATGAGATCGCGGTAGGTCTCGTCATCCAACCAATAGTAGAGCAGATTCCCAACCGTGAGCGTGAGCAGAATTGCCGCGACAAGGCAGATCGCAACGATCGCGGCAGGGTGCAGCTTGCCCCCTCGGGGGCGGTGTCTGCGAAAGCGTGAGCCAATCGCCATGACGGACAATGCTCCTTTCTGTCAGAATTTGGCGGTCATTTCGGGATTACTCAATGGTGAGCAGATCGAGCGTTTTGCCGTACTCGTTGAGCTCGATCGAGATTTCTTCCTTTTTCGACATCGAAATCTTTTCCGCAATCGCCCATTGATAGGAGGAGAGCAGATCGTCTGCCTGACGCTCGAGCTCCACCTCGTCGTATTCCATGCGCACGAGCACGTAGAAGCCGTCAACCGTGTCGACCACCTCGCTCACGTCTCCCGACGCGTACAGGGCAAAGGCTGCGTTCTCGAGCTCCTCGACGTAAACGTCACGCACCAGAAAGTAGGGGGTGATGTTCATCACGTCCTCGTTAACCTTCGTGCCAACGATATCCTCAATGCGCGTCTCTCCTCGCTCGATCTGCGAGCGGATTTCCTCCGCCTTGGCGCGGTTTGCCTCCACGTCATCACCCGGATCGTTGCGGATCAGAATGTGCTGAACGTAGACAAAATTGCCCTCGCGCAGCCATTCCAGGAAGGGGCGGGGATCGGTCTCGATAAAGCCGAGGTCGCTTGTCAGGATGTATTTGAGCTCGTTCTCCAGATAAGCCACGCGCAGGCAGAAGCGCAGGAAATTCTCGGTCATGTGCATTGCCTCAAGATCGGCACGGAATGCCGATTTGGAGCCGTATTCCTCGATCGTATCGTCGATCTGCTGCTGGACCGCCTCGTTGATTGCCTCGGAGAACATCGACTCGCGGGTCATGCCGTAGTCGAGACAGGTGGCAAGCACGGCGTAGTTGTTGAGCATCATGCTCCAAACGATGGTTTCGAGCTCCTCGCGGTGCTGCTCGGCGGTGGTGGGATCGTCCCAGATGCCCTCGCCGTAGGTGCCCTCGAGAATTTTTTTATAGGTGAGCGTCACGTAGCGCAGCTCCTCGTAGAGCACGTCGAAGCCCGAGCAGGTGCCGATCACGGTTTGCTCCTGCTTGGTTTTTGCAGAGGTACATCCCACGAGTGCACCGGCAAGAAGGAGCAGGGCGAGGAGGAGCGAGAGGGCGCGTTTGCATGTTTTCATGAATCAAACCTCATATCAAGTGGATTTTTTGCATATCAATTGAAAATTATTTCCGCATTTTTTGCAAAAAAGCAGAACGGATCGCAAGGATCTTCCTTATTATACAAGATACATGTGTATTTTTTATGAATATCTGCGAAAAAAAGCGATGAAATTTTCAAAAAGGTATTTCCTTTGGCGATTTTTTGTGGTAGAATATAAGCAGAACCGAAAACGCGAAAGGAGCGAGCAGACCGAAAGATGAAGCAAAACTATTCCATTCCGCTCTCACAGATCGTTTCAGATCAGCATTTTGAGATTGTGGTAAAGCCCGAATGCTATGAGGAAATCAAGATCGTCACCCCCGAGGTCAACCGCCCGGGTCTGGCACTTGCCGGCTTTTACGAGGTGTTTGAGGAGGATCGCATCCAGCTGATCGGAAAAGCGGAGATGCACTATCTGCAATCGCTTGAGCCGAGCACGCGCCGACTGATGCTCCAGAAGCTGGTTGACGCCAAGCCGGTTGCCATCCTTTATACAACGGGGCTGCCCGTGGATGACTTTGTGATCGAGCGCGCGCAGCTTCAGCAGGTGCCGATTCTGCGCACCCAAATCAAAACCAGCCCCGTGATGGCGGCTCTCATTGCCTCACTCAATACCTACCTTGCACCGCGTATCACGCGCCACGGAGGGCTCGTTGAGGTTTACGGCGAGGGACTTCTGCTCCTGGGCGACAGCGGCATCGGTAAGAGCGAGACCGCGATTGAGCTGGTGAAGCGCGGACACCGCCTCATAGCCGACGACGCCGTGGAGATCAAGCGCGTTTCGGATATCACGCTGGTTGGTTCGGCGCCCGAGATCATCCGACACTACGTGGAGATGCGCGGCATCGGCATTGTCGACGTGCGCCGCCTGTTCGGTATGGGTGCGGTCAAGGAGACCGAGCGCATCAACCTCGTGATCCAGCTGGAAAACTGGGTGGAGGGTAAGATGTACGATCGCATGGGCATGGACGAGGAGACCATCAACATCCTCGGCATCAACGTCCCCTCGATTACCGTGCCCGTTCGCCCGGGTCGAAATCTTGCCATCATCCTGGAGATCGCGGCGATGAACAACCGTCTCAAGCGCATGGGCTACAACACCGCCGAGGAATTCAACAAAAAGCTGATGCGGCAAATGGGTATTACGGAGTGATTTTTGATCTTGTGAAAGAATTTGAAAATTATTTCAAAAATTTTAGAGAAAGGTATTGACAATCACGTGACCGCGTGATATAATGTAATCAAGATACCGGGGAACGGTGTCAAAAAATACAGAGGAGGATCTTTGTTATGGATGCTTTGTTTATTGTTCTTGGTGTGATTTTCGGTGTGGCGCTCTTGTTCGGCGTCGGCGGCTACCTCAAGGCACCGCCTGACACAGCCTACATCATTTCGGGTCTGGGTAAGAAACGAATTCTGATCGGCCGTGCGGGCTGGCGTATCCTGTTCTTCGAGCGCGTTGATAAGCTCTCGCTGCGCGTGATGCAGGTTGACGTCAAGACCAGCGAGGCGGTTCCCACCAACGAGTTCATCAACGTCACGGTTGACGGCGTTGCGAACATCAAGATTTCGTCCGACCCCGAGCTGCTCCAGCGTGCGTCCGAGGCGCTTCTCAATCTGCGCCAGGCAGAGCTCGTCACGCTCGTCACGCAGGTGCTCGAGGGTAACATGCGCGAGATCGTGGGCTCGGTAGGGCTCAAGGAAATGGTGCAGGACCGTCAGGGCGTTGCAAAGAAGATTACCGAGAACGTGGTTCCCGATATGGAGAAGCTCGGTATCGAGGTGGTAAACTTCAACATCCAGAACTTTAAGGACGGCGCCGGCACGATCGAGAATATGGGTATTGACAACGTTGAGCAGATCCGCAAGAACGCGCAGATCGCAAAGGCGAACGCTCAAAGAGATATTTCGATCGCAACCGCAAACGCACAGCAGGAGGCAAATGCCGTTCGTGTTGAGGCGGAAAAGAAGATCGCCGAGCAGGATGCAGCGCTTGCAGTTCAGCAGGCAGACATGAAGGTCAAGTCCGAGACCAAGCGCGCAGAGGCAGACGCAGCATATTCGATCCAGCAGGAAAATCAGCGTAAGACCATCGAGATCGCACGCACCAACGCCGACATCGCACGCAAGGAAAAGGAAGCCGAGCTGGCTGAAAAGGAGATCGCGCTCAAGGAGCGTCAGCTCGACGCGGAGATTCGCAAAAAGGCAGACGCACTCAAGTATCAGATCGAAAAAGAGGCAGAGGCAGAGCTGGTCAAGCAGCAGAGAGAGGCAGAGGCAGAGAAGTACCGTGCCATTCAGGCAGCCGAGGCAAAGAGAGCCGAGGCAGAGGCTCTGCGCTACATGATGGAGCAGGAGGCAGCGGGTATCCGCGCCAAGGGTCTTGCCGAGGCAGAGGCGATCGAGAAAAAGGCGGAGGCTCAAAAGAAGATGGGCGAGGCGTCGGTGCTCGAAATGTACCTCACCGCACTTCCCGAGGTGGTCAAGAACGCCGCATTGCCGCTTGCACAAACCGATAAGATCGTGATGTACGGCGACGGCAACTCCACCAAGGTTGTCAAGGACGTTATGAGCAGTGCCAGCCAGATTATGGAGGGCATGAAGGAGTCCACGGGTCTGGATCTCTCCGCTCTGCTCGCAGGCGTGGTCGGCGGCAGGCTCGCATCGGCGGCACCCGCAGACGACGGCAAGAAGGACGCTGACGCATAAGCTGCGTGGCGTTACGCATCTCCGATAAGAAATGAATGGGGGAGGGGCATTTGCCCCTTCCCCAAAGCCCGATTTTTCCCCTGAAGAAAGGAACCCCGAAATGGCAAAGGAAAAGCAAGAGAAAAAGCTCTCGGCGGAGGCAGCCGAGCTTTTGCGTGACAGTGAAATCCGAAACGGCGAGTTCATTCGCTATTTTGGCAAAAAAAGTGAGATTGAGCTGCCCGAATCGGTCACGGAGATCGCCGAGGGTGCCTTCCGCGGCAACCATCATCTGACCCGTGTGACGCTCGGACGTCGCGTAACGGTCATTCAGAATAATGCATTTCGCGACTGCACGCAGCTTCGCGCGGTTGTTCTGCCCGCAAGCCTGCGCTTCATCGGAGAGGATGCCTTTCACGGATGCCGTGAGCTGGTTTCCTTTGTGCTGCCCCGTGCGGTTGTTTCGATCGGCGCGGGCGCCTTTCGCGGATGTCGCTCACTCTCGCATCTGGTGCTGACCGAGGGCCTGGAAAATCTCGGTGCCTTTGCATTCTGTGATTGTGAGTCGCTCGAGGAGGTCACGTTGCCCGAGTCGATGGTATCACTTCACCGCGGAACCTTTTTCAACTGCCGCTCGCTTCGCAAAATCGTCCTACCCGATGCGTTGCGCACGATTGGACGCTATTGCTTCGGCTCCTGCTCCGAGCTTGAGGAGCTCGAGCTGCCCGATTCGGTGGTGTATCTGGGAAGCGGAGCGCTCTCGGAGTGCAGCAGTCTGCGCCGATTCCGCGTGCCCTCGCAGGTGCGCTTCATCGGTGACTATGCCTTTTCGCGCTGTGAGCTGCTGGAGCAGATCGAGCTTCCCGACAGCGTGACCTATATCGGCGTGCACGCCTTTTGCGCATGCCGCAACCTGACCGCGATCAACTTGCCCTCCAAGCTGGAGCGTATTGCTCCCGCCGCCTTTTTCAACTGTATCAGCCTCACGGAGGTGGAGCTTCCCGCGAGCGTCCGTGAGATTGGCAAGCGTGCCTTTGCGTTCTGCACGTCGCTTCGCTCGATCGAGCTCTCGGATGCCCTCACCGCAATTGAGGAGCAAACCTTTGCGGGCTGCTTTGCGCTCGAGGCGATTGAGCTGCCCGACGGGGTCACCCGTATCGGAAAAAAAGCGTTCTATCGCTGCCTGGCACTCTCGTCGCTCTACCTGCCCGCCGCGTTGCGGAGCATCGGCACGCGCGCGTTTGCCGAGTGTGAGGCGCTCGTTGAGATCAGCTTGCCTGCCACGATCGAGCAGGTCGGCGCGTGCGCATTTGCCGATTGCATCGCTCTTAAAACCGTACTCTTTCCCAACCATCGCGTGGGAACGGGAGAGATGCTGTTTTTGGGCTGCGAGGCAATCGAGATGATGGTTGTGCCCGACGCATCGGCGTGGCTCATGCGCTACCGCGTCAACCGTTGGTCGGTTCCGCACACGGCAGAGGTGGTCACGCGCGGTGAACTGCGCCTGACGCTCTTGCTTTCCGAGCTTGCCGAGCCCACGCTCCCCGAGGAGAGACGGCGCGAGCTGGAGGAGGAGATTCGCCGTTGCCGAAAAAAGCTGCGCGGACGCAAGCTTGCAACGAAATAATCCCGAGAGGAAACGGAATATCAAATGGGACCGCCGCAGAGCCGATTGAGCCGCAGGCGGTCCTCTTTTGTCGGAATTGGAGCATCGGAGGTGCGAAAAACCTCGGTGCACGTATTGACAAGACAGCTTTTTTTTGATATAATAGTAAAATCGTTATAAGTACAATCGTTTACACGTTCCGGAGGGCAGTATGTATCAGATTGCAAGCAAGAAAATACTCAATCCAACCGTGACGCAGATGGAGATCGTGGCGCCGCGCGTTGCCAAAAAGGCAAAACCAGGGCAGTTCATCATTCTGCGCGTGGACGGGGAGGGCGAGAGAATTCCGCTCACCGTTGCGGGATGTGACCCCGAGCGTGGAACGGTCAAGATCATCTTCCACGTGGTGGGGGCCACCACGCTGCGCCTCAATCAAAAGGAGGCAGGGGAGTCGATCAGTGATTTTGTCGGACCGCTTGGCGTTGCCACGCCAACCGACGGCGTGGAGCGCGTTTGTATCGTGGGCGGCGGCGTTGGATGTGCCATTGCTCTGCCGCTTGCCGAGGAATTTCACCGCCTCGGTGCTCACGTCACGGCGATCATCGGCTTCCGCAATGCCGATCTGCTCATTCTTGAGGACGAGTTCCGTGCCGCAGCCGACTCGCTCACCGTGATGACCGACGACGGCTCCTACGGCAGAGCGGGCAACGTCACCCTGCCGCTGGGCGAAATGCTCGCGGGGGGTGCAAAATTTGACCGCATCATTACCATTGGACCGCTCGTGATGATGAAATACGTCACCGAAACGGCGCGCCCCTACGGCGTTCCCGTCACGGTTTCGATGAACCCCGTAATGATCGACGGCACAGGTATGTGCGGCGGTTGCCGTCTCACGCTTTGCCGCAACGGCGAGCGGATCACGAAATTTGCATGTGTCGACGGTCCCGAGTTCGACGGCTACGAGGTCGATTTCGATGAGGCGATGTCGCGCGGCAGGATGTATGCCGACTTCGAGCGGCACGCTTATGAGGCAACCTGCAATCTGTTTCGCAAGGGATAAAGGGAGAGAAAATCATGTCAATCAACCCCAAAAAGAATGAAATGCCCACGCAGGACCCTGCGGTCCGTGCACATAATTTTAACGAGGTCGCAACGGGCTATCCCGAATGGGTGGCGCGTGCCGAGGCGGAGCGCTGTCTCAACTGCAAGAACAAGCCCTGCGTGAGCGCCTGCCCCGTCAATATTCAGATTCCCGATTTCATCACGCAGATCAAAAAGGGAGACTACGAGGGGGCATACCAAATTATCACGCGATCCTCCTCGCTACCCGCTGTTTGCGGTCGTGTTTGCCCGCAGGAAACACAATGCGAGAGCAAGTGCACGCTCGGCATCAAGTTTGATCCCGTTGGCATCGGCAGACTCGAGCGCTTCGTTGCCGATTGGCACAACGAAAACGTCACCGAAACTCCAACGCCCCCCGCTCCGAACGGGCACCGTGTGGCGATCGTCGGCTCGGGACCCTCGGGGCTCACCTGTGCGGGAGACCTTGCAAAGAAGGGCTATGACGTCACGGTTTACGAGGCGTTGCACACCGCAGGCGGCGTGCTGGTTTACGGAATTCCCGAATTCCGTCTGCCCAAGTCGATCGTGGCAAAGGAGGTGGAGACCCTTCGCGCGCTCGGCGTGAAGATCGAGACCAACGTTGTCATCGGCAAAACGCTCACGGTCGACGAGCTCTTTGAGGAGGGCTTTGAGGCGGTGTTCATCGGCTCGGGCGCAGGTCTGCCCACCTTTCTCGGGATTCCCGGAGAGGGGCTCAAGGGCGTTTATTCCGCAAATGAATTTCTCACGCGCAGCAACCTGATGAAGGCATACCTTGCCGATCCGCAGACCCCGATCATGAAGGGTGGTCGCGTGGCGGTTGTCGGTGGCGGAAACGTAGCGATGGACGCCGCGCGCACTGCCGTTCGCCTCGGTGCGGAGAAGGTCTATATCGTCTACCGTCGCTCCACCGAGGAGCTGCCCGCTCGCCGCGAGGAGATCGAGCACGCCGTGGAGGAGGGAGTGGAGTTTTGTCTGCTCACCAACCCCATTGAAATTCTCGGTTATGAAAATCCCGACGATCCGCGCGATCCCAAAAACGGCTTCGTGCGCGGCATGCGCTGCATCCGCATGGAGCTCGGTGAGCCCGATGCCAAGGGTCGGCGTCGACCGATTGCAATTCCCGACTCCGAGTTTGAGCTTGAGGTTGACACGGTGGTGGAGTCGATCGGCACCTCGCCCAATCCTCTGATTAAGAGCACCACCGAGGGGCTCGAGGTCAATTCGCGCGGTGGAATTATCGTCAACGAGGACGGTCTGACCTCGCGCAACGCCGTCTATGCAGGCGGTGACGCCGTCACGGGCGCCGCAACCGTTATCTCCGCCATGGGTGCCGGCAAAACCGCCGCCCGCGCCATTGATGCGTTTTTGAGTAAGTGATATATGGATATGCAGGGGGAGGGAGAAACTTCTTGAAAGAAGTTTCTCCCTCCCCCTGC
>ERZ780157.2493-NODE-2493-length-17035-cov-5.733804_pt1 | contig 17035 bp, 12 predicted proteins | sample MGYA00511169_ERZ780157 | MGnify/ENA primary metagenome ERZ780157 (study PRJEB29588, sample SAMEA1965149) | human gut metagenome | biome: human gut; feature: human-associated habitat; material: faeces | place: Denmark | collected 2008/2010 ... | reverse complement strand
AATCGGGGCGTAGCTCAGTCCGGTTAGAGTACACGTCTGGGGGGCGTGTGGTCGCTGGTTCGAATCCAGTCACCCCGACATAATGCTGCTCAACTATCTTTATCAGGTAGTTGAGCAGCGTTTTTTTTGTCTGGTTGGAGAAATTCAAATCCTAATTTTCTCTTTGTCATGATTCAGGGTTTACAGAATAGGGATTTGTCCTCGTTTTTTAAGGAGATATTTTGTCTCCCGGATATAGAATTTTTGTAGATTTGCTTGTCTGATTTTGTGCTGTGGACGAAAGTCTTCGTATGAAAGAAGCAGTATGGTTACGATAGAACCGGGCGGGAAGTCGCGCGATTGCTGTCTTTAAGATATATAGCAGATGAAAGTAAAAATAGAAGAGAGTTGGCGCAGGCGGCTGCAAGAAGAGTTCGACAAGCCCTATTTCGAGCGGTTGGTCGCTTTTGTCCATGAAGAGTATGCCCGTGCGCAAGTGTTGCCGAAAGGTTCTCAGATTTTTCATATTTTCGATGCTTGCCCGTTCGAGAAGGTAAAAGTCGTCATACTCGGGCAAGATCCCTATCCCACACCCGGACAGTATTACGGCGTTTGTTTTTCTGTGCCCGATGGTGTGGCGATACCACCTTCTTTGGAAAATATATTCCGGGAGATTCATCAGGATTTGGATAAGCCTGTACCTGCATCGGGTAATCTCGACCGTTGGGTCGAACAAGGTGTTTTTTCCATGAATTCGGTACTTACCGTGAGGGCTTATGAAACGGGTTCGCACCGCGACCACGGCTGGGAGACTTTTACCGATGCCGTGATAAAGAGACTGAGCGACGAGCGGGAGAACTTGGTATTTATGTTGTGGGGAAGTTATGCCAAAGCGAAAAGTGCCTTGATAGACTCCCGTAAACATCTGGTCTTGACGGCGGCGCATCCATCGCCTCGTTCGGCCGATCGGGGATTCTTCGGCTGCAAGCATTTCAGCCGGGCAAACGCTTACCTCCGCAGCAAAGGCATTCCCGAAATCGACTGGTGATTCACGGCTTGATTATGTCATATACAGAAAAAGGCTATAATTCTTCAAGAATTATAGCCTTTTTCTTGTGGTGCCACCAGGAATCGTAATCTAACTATAAGTGGCTGAATATCTTTGATGTATCTTTTAGCTAAAGAAGTAATCTCCCGCTATTGCTCCACCGGAAGCTTGCAATATTTTGCAGTGTCTTGCGGAGTCGATTTCCTATTATACGACAAAGGTAACGCTTTATTTTGAAATACAAGCAGATGAATTGTGTTTTTGCTCCACCTCATTGGGGAACTTCAATTTAAGTGGATAATATTACAGAATATACTTGTTAAATGATGCTCTTGTTTTTACAAATAATCACCAATCTTTAATGATTTAGAATAACTATCAACTTCTTTATCTGAAGCTAATTTCTCTACATGCTCAATAGATATACCTTTCCACCCTCTTATATTTGAAAACATAGGCCATATTGTACATTCTCCTATTTCGGGCTCATATTCATAATCTATATCTTCAAGTTCCTGCAGAGAGCATAAGTTCTTTACTTCATCGTCTGTTTTAGCTATTATAATTATATCTTCTGGTGATATTGAGGAAAAATCAAACTCATGTCTTATTCTCCATTCTCTCAACCAAGTGAAATCATGGGTAAGAACATTTACTTCTTCAAATCTCCAATCCATATCTACATTCTTAAGGTTTGCTTCGTCCATTTTATCACCATAAATTACAGATTTGGCTCCAAAGTCTTTAATCAACAAATCTCTTCTAAAACCTATACCGTAAAAAGACAACATAGGTTTATAGAAACGACTCATATATAAAAGATTTTCTCTAAAGTGCGTTATCGGAGTCTCTGTAAAACAAATATAATCATGAGTATTAGAAATCAATTTTAATTGATTCAAAATAATTGCCAATTTATCATACGCATCTTCCCCTTTTGTAAAATGAAAGAGATAAGGTGAAAGATCATGCCTGTTTTTTACTAAATTTTCAGATGGATTCATAATTATTACTAAAAATTACCATTATCTTATATAATTGCTTGAGTAAAAAAAATTATTGTGTTTCAAAGTCTCCTTCAAAGACCAAGCTTTTTCCGCAAGAAGATATTTTGCAATTTACTTTGCTCATTGTTAGGTAAGGTAAATCTATATAGCCTTTATCTATAGAAAGTTTAAGATATTACATATAAAGATAATGATTTTCAACCTACAATAGCATATTGAAGAGTTATTTTTTATGCGATCTTATTATTTGAGTCAAATAAATATTGTGGAATGAAGGATTTTCAATATCTTTGTTTATATGTGGGCGTATTGTATACGTATGCTTGATTGCGTTAATATTGCTAAGGAATAATATAAAGATTTGTCATGAATGTCACAATTGATAATTATCGTACACTTAATTTTGATACGATAGATATACAGGAAGAATGGAATATGCCAGCCGAACGGGAAAGGCGTATGCATAATATCCATGCATATCCTGCTAAGTTTCCTGCATTTATAACAACAAAAGCTATTCATAAAGCAGAGGAAAACAACATATCTGTTAAGACCGTGGCTGACATATTTTGTGGGTGTGGTACTGTCGCATTTGAAACGGTAAGAAGCGGTAAAAACTTTTGGGGATGTGATATAAATCCTGTAGCTACATTAATTGCAGAAACCAAAAGCAATGTATATCAAGATGAACAATTGCAAGATTTTTTTGACAGAATAATTGCTGCTTACAACACTTGTAATGTAGATAAAAGTAATCGCATTTATTTCAATGAACGAATACAATATTGGTTCGACGAAGAGCATATAGATAATCTCTTAAAACTTCGATCTTCAATATATTTGGTTGTGGACGATGAATTATATCGCAATTTCTTTCTGTGTGCTTTTTCTAATATATTAAAATCTTGTTCTCGATGGCTTACAAAATCAATTAAGCCACAAATTGACCCAAAGAAACAGCCTAAGGATGTCCTTTCTTCATATATATATCAAGTAAATATGATGCGAAAGGCAAATATGGAAAATATAAATGAAAAATACGGGAAGGCAGATATTAAAAGAGTTAATATTCTAGACGTTAATATTGATAAACCATTTGTTGACTTAATTGTGACTAGTCCTCCATATGTAACTTCATATGAATATGCTGATTTACATCAATTATCAACGCTTTGGCTTGAATATACTGATGATTTCAGATTACTTCGTGAAGGCACAATAGGAAGTCTATATCATTCAGAAGAGTTCGATAAAAACCTGAAAAGACTAAATAATGTGGGCCAAGATATCGTATTTAAGATGTATTCAATAGATAAAAGGAAGACACGTTCTATTGCGCAATATTACATAGACATGCAGTCAACCGTCCATAAAGTTGTTGAAATGTTAAATCCCGGAGGTGCCTGCCTTTTTGTTATAGGTAATACAGAATATAAAGGAGTAAAAATTGATAATGCAAAACATCTGACTGAATGTTTGTTAACTGAAGGAATGGTAAACATAGAAGTTGATAGACGTAAAATATCTAATAAAATACTTACTCCATATAGAGACACTAATGGGAAGTTTGCCAGTGTTAAAGGCTGCTGTAGGAAAGTTTATTCAGAAGAGTTCGTCATTTTTGCTAGAAAATGTAATTAATATGGCTAAGAATTTAACAATAAGACCATTCGCTCGATTACTAACTATGTTGGGTGATCAACTAATTAAGAATGAGCAGATAGCAGTTATTGAATTGATAAAGAATGCCTATGATGCAGATGCTGACTGGGTTAAAATTTCTTTTGATGGATTCACGGAGTCTTTAAATATCACTCCAGAATCTCGAATTATTATTGAAGATAATGGATGTGGCATGACAGCAGAAATAATAGAAAAATCTTGGATGAGTCCGGCTACTCCTAATAAATTCTCTAAAGATGGTTCTGAACGGAGAACTCCTAAATATAACCGTATTATTCAGGGTGAGAAAGGTATCGGCAGATATGCCATGCTAAAATTAGGCAGAACAGTTAATTTAACAACAAGACCCGCCAACTGGATCTTAAATTCAAAAGGAGAATCCGAAAGTAGTAAAGAATATACTTTGTGTTTTGATTTAAACTCATATGATAGTGATTTTATAGATGGTGCTAAAGACGGTAATGAAGGACTCTATTTAGACGAATTAAATTTTAAATTAGAAAATCAATCTCCTAATGTATTTGAAGAGCATGATGTTACCATAAATAATTTAAAGTTCGATAAACGTGAGAACATTCATGGAACTCGTATTGAGATATCAAATCTATCCGGTTCATGGTCTTTGGCAAAGCTTAAACCAATCAAAGATAGTTTTTTGAGGTTTGGAGATTTATTTAATGAGGTTATTAGCCCCAATGAGATACAGAATAATTTCACAATTGGATTATATATAAATAATAATCCATGGACTCAAGAAGAGAAGTCTAATGATATTACATTGCGTAATTTAATTGAGACTCAAAGTGTATTACAAATAACAAATGGTCATTATTCCTCGAAAACTGGATTGTTTACATATAAGCAAAATGGTCACACTAAGTCTGTGAGTATAAAAGAAGATGGACTTAGAGGTATGAGTGTTTTTAGAAATCATTTCCAAAATAAGGTAACTAAGGCTTTTCGTGAAGTTAGTGATTTTGGTGACTTTGAGTTTGACTTTTATGTTTTTGATTTAAATTCAAAAGATGAGTCATCTAAATATTACTTGCCTAAGGAAGCAAAGTCTATTATCAAAGAGCATAGAATTTATTTACTACGCGATAATATACGTGTTCTTCCATATGGTGATCCAGACGATGATTGGTTGCAAATAGAGGTGCGTCGTGGTACAGTTAGAGCAGGAGATTTTTTAAGTAATGACCAAATAGTAGGAAGGATTAAGATAACTAAATTTGGCAATCCTCATCTGAAAGATAAAACGAATCGAGAGGGACTTATTGAGGAGGGGAATTATACCAACGATTTTATTTGTATAATACAAAGCTTCTTATCATACATACGTAATGGAGCTTATGCTGCATATTTAGCAGATAAAGAAAAAAAATCACAACTTGATAAGATACGTAAAGATGCGGTAAGTAAAGAAATATCTAATCTTCGTAATCAACTGAAGGATGACAAGCATGCGTTGTCTCTATTAACTCAGTTAGAGAATGCTTATAAATCTGAGAATAAATATTTAAGTTGCAGAGTTGAACGTACGGAATCTTTAGCAGCTGTTGGTATTTCGGTAGAAACAGCGAGTCATGATATTATGATGATGTTAAACAAGGGAATTGATGAATTAAGATCCTTATACGAGGATTCTTTACATTCAAATTTTGACCACTCTCTTTTAACATCGGAACTTCAAAAGCTTTATGGTATTTTTTCATACATCCAAAATCAGATGAAAGATTTACAGATGTTATTCACTTCATCTAAACAAAGACGTCGTCAAATAAGGGTTAAAGATATTTTAGATAAAGTTATAACCATATATAAGCGAACTTTAGCTGAGCATAAGATTGAATATAGAATAAATACTATTGGTTCTCCCTTAGTGGCAAAATGTACAGATGCAGATCTCTTACAATTATTGATAAATCTTTTGGACAATGCTATTTATTGGTTGGAAGAAAAAAATAATAAAACCATTATTATTACATTGGATGGCAATAATTGTAAACTAATATTTTCAGATAATGGTCCAGGTATTCGCGATGAAGATAAACCTTATATTTTTGATGCTTTTTATTCAGGGAAAGGTCAAGAAGGACGAGGTTTAGGTTTATATATATCACGGAAACTAATGGAACGCAACGACTATTCAATTGAATTAGCAGACTTGCAAGAAGACAAAATTTTAAGTGGGGCAAACTTTATTGTTAATTTCATAAAACAAGAACGCAATGAATATTGAAGAACTTTTTTCTGGTATCGGAATGGTAATTGACGATCAGGTTTTCAATATGGAAAGCAGTGATAAAATTATTCGCATTGTTGAGAATCTTGAATCTAAAGGATTCCCTTTAGTGAAATATAATGAAATACCCAATGTAAGTGGTGCTAATATTGCCAAATTTAGCTTTGTTTTGTTAGATTGGGAACTAGTTAGTGTGTCTGATGAAGATGGGAATCCTATACCTCTTGCCTCTGAATTAGAGAAAAGCACCAGAACATCTCTCCTCCAGTTCATAAAAAATATCTTAAAGGATTGTTACTTGCCCATTTTTATCTTTAGTAATAGCAAAGTCGAAGATATAAAAAACAAACTTCAAAAGAATGGTATAGATGTTGATAATGCTCCTATTTTTATTAAAAGTAAATCTGATATCATTAGTGACGGAAATGTAAAAGTGATGGAAGTGATAAGTGCATGGATAGATAAAATGCCATCTATATATGTACTAAAAGTTTGGGATAATGCAGTAGAAAAAGCGAAGATACATACATTCCAGCAGTTGGGAAACACAAAATATTGGCCGTTGACAATATGGAAAACGGCAGAAGATGATTCAGTCAATCCTAATGATGAACTTTTAGATGTTTTGACACAAAACATCTTTGAGCGAATGCAGCCAATATCTGTTGAAAAAGAGCAATTGTTCAAAATAGGTGAGATAAAATCTACAAGAGATGAAGTGTTGAATGTTCTTCGAGCTCAACGATTAGAGGCTAATCCGAGTAAAGAGTCTTCTATGACTGGTGATATTTATAAAATAAAAGGGAAGTATTATTTGAATATTCGACCAACATGTGATTGTGTAGGTCGAAAAGAGCAAGAATGTACAGATTGTAAAAAACAGAATTGTATTGAATGTTCAAATGCCAACAAGGTTTATCTAATTAAATTTGAAGCATTAAGACAAAATGAGGAAAATGTATTATTCGAGCACAAATATGGCGTTTTTAAGGAGCGAAATAATGAAGCGATCTTAGGCCCCCTTATTGATAATAAATTTTACCGTTTTAAATTTCAAGAAATAACTGTAAAACTTTATTCTGAAGTTAAAGATAATAAGAAAGCGCGTATTTTACAACCGTTCATAAGACACATAACAGAACGCTATGCACTATACATACAGCGCCAAGCCTTGCCACGCATCCCAAGTCTGGCGATATCCGATGAACATTCCGATCTTACTTCAGATGAATGTAAGAAAGAACCGGGGTAGTTCAATATAATAGATTGAAATACATCTCACCCCTTAGGTGGATAATAAAATATGTATCAATAGAAATAAATCGACTATTTGCAAGAATTAAGTAAAGAGGTTGATCCAGAAGATTTGGCATCTCTCTGAGAATTGAATATTCGAAAGAGAAATTTAGGTTGACCTTACGGAAAAACAAAGAAAGAGGTGGACTTCACTTTTAAGTTTCCCAAAGTACAAATTGCCATATCACTCTTTTGAGGCAAGCATCTCTCGTATATGCTGTTGATTCTTTTTATCAATGCGAAACAATTCATATAGTTGAGTATTTATATCATTATTATAATCAATAACCCCATTTTCGTCTGAATAAGTTAATAGGTCCGGAACTTTCTTAGCTAATGAAGTAAGCGATTCATCTGTAAGGAGAAATGCGAAACGAATAACTTCACTCGTAGCATATTTGAAAAAATTTCGAGCTTCTTTTTCTGTTTCGAAAGTTTTTAATGCCACACGTGAACGTCCAAATGCACTATGATTATCAACAATAGCTATTTGGTTGCTACGCTTTTGTCCTCCAGCATTAGCACTGGAAACGATTACTTTCCATTTATTCAAATATTCACGTCCTGATGTTATAACATTTTTATTAGCAATATACCAACGTGCTCTTCCGCTTTTACCAGCTTTATCATTAGTAAAAAGTTTTATTTCTGTCTCCGGATTATAATAATCACCATCGTTGAATTCTTTCACAAGAGAAGGATTTTTCTCAACAAAATCACTTTCAATAGAGAATAAATTACGAGGAAGTACGGAGTCATGTAAACATCCGAATGATTGTATTGCATTATCTAATCTTTTTATAATTTCATTATCTTGGGGGTTAAGAGAAAACATATCATTTCCTGGATTGTTAGCTTGGATAGTAGTCACTTTACCATCTACAGAATATTTATATGTAAATCCACATTCCTTCTTTTCCATATTTTTTAGTACAATGGAAAGTCCATCTGCAATAGCAACATCTTTAAATATATCTTTAGAACAAGGGAAAAATTCAAGTAGAGCTAAATGAGGATCATTCATTTGGGCCAAACCAAATTTTTCAAGTCCTTTTCCTGAACGATGAATCCACCGAGAGCCTGGATATATTAAAGCTGTATATTTTCCTATCTTTTCACTGATAGTTTGGAAATATTGAAAGATACTTATGCTTACCTTTTGTCCATTTGTACTTTCTTTCTGATCAACAACCTCTTGATATGGTGGATTTCCCACTATAGCATTAAATTTCATATTGTCATTATCTATGGCTTTCCAGTAAGAATGGCCTTTGGCAACTTTGGCTATAAAGTTTTCCGGCTTGTTCTTAATCTGGTTGATTAAATCTTCAAAATATCTTGTATTCACTTTCGCTTTACGGAATCCGGCAAGCGTACGTTTGGTAATACTCTTCGCCATTGGAGTTTTACAGATAACAAAGATGTTCTCAGCTATGACCTTGTCCCATACAGCCTGCTGATCTTCTACTGTTTCTACAGCGAACAAAGAAGCCTTTACCCTTGCCCGGTAAATGCCATATGCCATATAAAGCGGATAAAGTCCGGATTTGGAATTGATTTCCAAAATACGGGATTCAGGGGAGAATACTTCTGCGGTAACTTCTCCTTTATCTATAAACCGTGGTTCAGAAATCACATTCTGATACTCTGTGTCATAGAAGTTATATCCTCCTATACAATCGCCAAGGTGCATGTTTACCACGCGCCACGGAGTAAGTACCGTTTCCTTGTCTGGATTGCGGAAAGTACTGAAGATGTCCGTAATACGTTCGATGCGTTCCTCTATACTCAGTTTGTCCGCAGCACGGGCTATTGCACGGATTCGTTTTCCGGCAGCACAGAATATTTCCGGGTCATAGTATTTCTTAAAGCTGTTGAATTTCTGCTTGGTCACTCCCTTGGGCATGAACTCTTCCCATGACTGCGGGTCAATGAGTGAGGCAAAATTATCAATCGTGATTTCCAGATCCTCATCACTCAGTTCCGCACCATAAATCAACAGGGGCATACGGATGGATATGCCACGGAGTATGGAAATGGCCGCTTCCCGGTTCTTGGTCTTCTTTTTCAGTTCTTCCAGCCGTTTCCGTTCTTCCTCCGTAAGTTCCTTCTTGGGTTTCTTCTCCAGCTTCTCCTTTTCCTCGTATTCCTCATTGTTCAGTCCCTGACTATTGATGTCCACCTGGTTGGTCTTGGGCATAGCCTTGGTCTGGCCGATAATCTTTTTCAGGTCATCGAATTCCTGTAGTTCCAGATCATCCAGTTTCATCAGCTCATCGTTATACAAACTGTTATCCTCAAACCCGTTACGAACAACACGTTCCACATATACCCGTTTCAGCTGTTCCAGCATACGGGGTACGTCAAAGCGGTTCATCTGTGAGCCTTCAATGGATATGATAGGACAGAAATTGATAAACTCTCCCATTGCCTTACGGTCGCTTTGTGAAGTTTTTCCGGCTTTGGACGATATTTTGGCTGTTTCAGCAATCACTTTCAGGGTACGGTCAGGAGCAAAATCAAAAACATAGCACTGCTCCTTCATCCGTCCGTTGATGGTGGCTGGTGTCTGTACGCGGAAGATGGTCTGCATATAACTGGATGCGGCTGTATTATAAGAACCTGACAGCATGAATACGGCTGTCCATGCCTTTACACTTACTCCGGTCGTCAACCGTCCGCAAGAAAGAGTAATGGTCTGTGTGGCATCAGGATCTTTTCCGATAGCCTGTTCCACGGCTTCCAGGGCATCACGGCTTTCTTCGTCCTGATCACCGTCACCGGCTACATTGACCACCTTGAAGTGCTGGAACACCGGATGTGTATGAAGCATGGCACTCAGTGCCCTTGCTTCCTTCACGCCGGGCACCATCCAGAGAGTATGTCGGAAAATATTCCTATATTCCTCGTTGGCATATGGATAAAGACTGTCCTTGTCCTCCTTGGTAAGAAGATTCAGAAAAGCCCGTACATCTTTTTCATGACAGAAGCCGCCAGCCTCATTGACCCGGAAGAATTCCCTGAAGTTAAAGGCGACATCTTCATCTACAAACTCATGAAGCAGCCGTCCCAAATCGTAGGTATAGATATTGAGTGTAGGCAGTGAGGCATACGGATTGTGGTCGCCAAAATGGAGTTCGTCCCAGCTCATCTTGGCCCGCTGTTCCATCACATAGTCCCATGTATAGATTTCATTCTCCTTAAAATCATCCAACAGATTGAATGGAGTACCTGACAGGCGCAATACTTTGGTCTGTTCCTTGACCAATTCTCCCATAACCGCTTTACCCAGTTCGGTCTGGGTGCCTTCGTGCGCTTCATCCACGATAATCAGGTCCCAATCGGTAGCAAACACCTCATTATTCTTGTCAAAGTTGCCACCCACAAGTTCGGAACCACGCAAATCCTGCATGGAGGCGAAATAGACATAATGAAGTTCTTTGCTTTCCGCCCACCGTTCAAGACTGGCAAAGCTATCCCCGTTGTTCTTGGAACCGTATGCAAAATCCTTGCGGTCATAAAAGATCTTTCCAAAATCCTCAAACCAGCCGGCATCCACCACAGGGCGATGAGTCAGAATCAGAGTACGCTGAAACTCCATGTCCTTGACAACCTGTAGGGCAGAAAGGGTCTTTCCGAAACGCATCTTTGCATTCCAAAGCATCTGGTTGCCTTTCTTAAACTGTTTCTTGGTCTTGCTGATGGCTTCCTGCTGTTCCGGCCGGAATACAATCGGGGAATATTCACGGGTAACTTCCGCTGATGAAAGGGAGCTCCGACCTTCCTTGACAGCCGCAATGGCACGCTTGACGGTTTCCAGATCGGTGATGAACCATTCATTGGCTTTGTTGACTGTATCGAAGACTTTCTTTTTGATACCGGAGCGTTCCAGAACATTGTGTACCTCTTTGTCGTTGAATGAACGGAGTCCGCCACGGTTGTAAACAGTCAGTTCCGTATAAAGCAGATCGTATGCGATGCCTGCCGTCTGTGTGTACTGGTTGATACGCTTTCTTGCCGCTTCATTGAGCGCCTTGCTGTTAGGAGACAGACCGAACACGTTTTCATCCTCACAGGTTGCCTCGCCAATCTTCAGGCATCCACGGTGCGCCGTATCATTGATACGGAACACATAGATCAGTTTTAGTTTCAGGGACGATGTGAATCTCATGCTTCTTCATTTATGAGGTCGATAAATCGGATTCGTTTCCCCTTTTTGCCTGTTGCCTTGTCTGTAGCCCTCCAGTCTTTGATAATGCAGTAAATGCCGTTGTGCTTGGTCAGGTCATTTTTCAGACAACCCTCGCACGGTTCCCGTCTTTCAATCGTACCGAACAGGCCCGGTTCCATTCGCACACGTTCTCCACAACTGTCCGGAACGACACCTTTCAGTCCGTCCATCTGCCATACATTCCAGGAGATGATATAGGCTATATGGTTGATGGATTTAATTTGCGGATTTTTACCGAACTTGTTCCGGTAATATTCGATGAAGGATAAGAGAAGTGCTTCACGGGCAAGAAGAAGACTGTCACCCTGCCATTCATAGGCATAGATGCTTCTGTAAGCATCCTTGGCTGCCTCCAGCCATTCACGCGTTGTCGTAGTATTCTCACTGACAATACGGAGTTTACGGTCAAGCAGGCCGATACGTTTCTCCACGGGAATGAATGTTCCGGTAGTCGTATCATACCTGCTTACCAGATAAGGAGCTTCTCCACAGGTGATTTCCAACCGGTTTTCCTGTACATAGTCTTTCCATGTCCTGCCTTCAGGAAAAGCAATCTTATCCGGATTGATTTCCCATGAATGTGTACCGTCTTTAGATGTCACTTCATAGTTAAATACATCCTTTCTGCCAAACCAGACTTCATCAATAAGGTTGTTCTGGGCATTACATATCCAGGACGGAGTAAATACCTCCGCCATTTCCCTGGAACGTGTGCTTTGGGTATCCCTGTGTTTCAGGACACGGGGCATGACTACATGGCCGTTCTCTCCGGTTATCAGCTCCGGAAAAATCTGCGCCCCGTATTCATAACCATTGCCGAGCGGTTCATAATCGGAAGTAGCCCAGAATATGTTACACTGTTTTCCTTCCTTGCTCGTTGTATGATCTTTGAGCAAGGTATTCAGTAAGTCGGGTGAAAGTTCTTTCAGCTTGTTCTCCTGTATGTCGGCTTCTCCGGTCGTTTTCTCCATCTTCTTTCTGTGCGTAAAGGGGATGAGAAAGTCCCGGTGTCTGCGTCTTTCTTAGACAGAGGGAGATTTCAGGCTATAAGGCTGATTTGCTGATGAATTATATGTAGAATTGCTAAACAACAGTTGAAATTCAATGACTTCCGGATGAAAATCCAACGGCCGGAATTGCAGGATTTTCAATAAAATGTATAACTTTGCGCAAGAGTGAGTCCCTCTGTCTAAGAAATGAATGCTTTTGCTAAACATTCTCCAATCCTACAGACTTTTCAGAATTTGTGCGTTGGCTTTGTCCACTACGGAGTTATCTAATGAGGCCAGATAAATTTGTGTAGTCGTCTCGGAATCATGTCCCATTCCTTCACTGATAACCGAAATCGGAATGTTCTTGCCTTTGGCTGCGCTTGCCCATGAATGACGGGCACAGTACATGCTCAGAGGAACGGATATATCGGCCAGTCTGGCTATTTCTTTCAGGTTTCGGTTTATTCCGGACATGACATTTCTGTAATGCTTGTGCGTATCCTTAAAAGGATATTTCAATACCGGCAAAAGATAAGGACTGAGGCTGTCTTCCGGTTTTTTGCCGACAATCTCTTGCATACATTTTTCCCACTTGATGACCAGCTGCTGACCGGTCTTTCGTCTGCGATATGATAAGAATCCGTTCTGAAGATCTTTCTTTTTCAGGTGAGCCATATCAATGAACGACATGCCACGGGTATAGAAACTGAACAGGAACATGTCCCTTGCAAATTCCAGATTAGGCTGTAAGTACAGATCCAGATTCTTCATACGCTTGATGGCGGATAAGGGAACAGCACGCTTGACGGTCTTGTCCACTCCCGTATAGACATGCCTGAAAGGATTGCGCTGTTCCATCAGTTCCTTTTCCAAGGCACGGTTATATACCGCCCGAAGAATACGCATGTAGAACGAACTGGTATTCCGTACGGCACCTTTTCCATGAAGATAGGCTTCATAAAGCTGCATCAAGTCCGAATCGATTTCAGACAACAGAATATCCCTGTCTCCTCTGAACTGCATGAAACTTTTCAGGGTGCAGGAATAATTTTCAGCAGTGCGTATCTTGCCCATCTGTTTTAGACGGGCTATGATGCCTTGCATGAAGTTGAAAAACGACTGTCCCTCTGTATTGCTTTGAAAAGAAGCGACAATATCATCTGCTGTATATCCGGCTTTCCGGTTATTCAGTTGACGGATAATCATGTCCAGTCGTTTCAAGTCCCACTCCATGCGTTCCTGCAAGGAAAGAAGCAGATTGCTTCGTTCCGAACTACCGACAATGATACAGCTTCCAGCTTCGTTCCATTCGTTCGTAAATATCCGGTAATCCGTCTTTAACTGACGGATTACGCGGTTTTGGATAATCTGATAATAGATGGTACCTTCCTTTCCCTCTATGGTGGAAGGTCTGAATTTCACTTTGACACTGGCCATGGGCTTACTTTTTAGATTTGTCCGTAATAGACTTGTCCTTGATGGATTTCGCCTTACTGTCCAGTTCTCTCGCGGCCTGTTCTTTCAGCCGTGCCTGCTCGGTCAGGGTGGCCTGTCTCCGTACTGCTTCCTCGTAGGCTTCCACGTCCTCACGCATCTGTTCTATCCGTCCGTTATCCCGGTTCGGTCCAAAGAGGTTTTCAAGTTCCACGAGTTGCTCGGGGGTAGCCTCTCCTTTCATCTTGACATAACGGTACTTCAGATCATTATCGACTTGTGCGTTATCTGTTCTCGTCGAAAAATAGAGCGCCACGGACAGGGCCACGATTGCCGCGAACATCACGGAAAAACTCCCAAGGATGTACGGGGATTCCAAGCTCAGGCTGAAATGATGGTTGATGTTGCTTGTCTTGACGGCATTCTTCCTGATTGTGTCATTGGTCTCACAAAACAGGTTTTCCACTTTCTCCTGGTTCTGCCGCTGTTCATTATGCATTTCCGACAAGACCTGTCCAAGTCTTTCCTGTGACGAGTTTTTCCTGTCCATGGAAACCATATCGTTCTTGATGGCGGCAAGGCCTTCGTACACGCGAGCCAACAATTTGCGAAATGTCTCATGACCTTTCCGGACTTCATTCAGCACGGACTCATCCTGTGTATTATTAACTGTCGGGCTGTTGCCTTCCGGCGAGGGGACGGACAACCCGTTGATTTTGTCCTCGATTCTTTCCAGGCATCCGAAGATGCTCTCGATACATTCTTCCATTTTCATATTCCTGAAATTTTAATGTTCATGAATAATTTGAATGGGAAAGGACGGACTACAATCCGAAACCTTTCCTTTTTTGTCTCTTTTTCCTGTGTCTGCGCAAGAGTTCTTCCTGAGATAACGGCTCTTCGGGAGCGGTGCCGCTTGTCGGGCTGAACAGTCCCGGTCCCGTACTTTCGAGAAGATGGCCTCCGTCTGGTATCCTTTGCTGCACCTTACGTTCGGATTCCTGTTGGGATTCCGAAGTCTTCCAGCCCAGCCGGGCATTCAGTCTGGCAAAGCTGAACTCCCGGCTGATCTGTGAAGCCTTGAAGGTCTGCCCGTCCTTGGTGAACCGGATTCCCTGTATGTCCTCCGGCCTTTTTATCTCTCGGGTACGCTTTACAAATTCCAGCCTGATGCCCCGGCGAAGCAGATAATCGTTGAACTCTTTCCATGTTCCGGAGTGCTTCAAAGCCTCCTTGACGGCATTGAAGATTTCGTATTTTACACGTTCCGAAGCATGGAGTTTCTCCACGTTAGTCTTGCCCTTGTCCTCGGCGTATGTCAGCCCGTACTTGTTCTTAAGTAGTTTTGTGGCGATTTCGTTACGTTTGTAATCGCCTTGGGAAGAGATTACCTTGCCGTCATACCCGATGCGGTTATAGACCAGGTGGCAGGATTGTCCGTGTTATGATGCCTTACCAGGATGAACTGAGTGTTTTTTATCCCCATCAGTTCCATATATTCCCGGGCTATTTTAGCCATAAACTCATCCGTTAGCAATGCCTTGTCTTCCGGTTTGAAGCTCAATGCGATGTGCCCGACAGGCTGTTTTATCTTCGGATTAAGCTCACGCTGGTAGTTGAAACTGTCCGTTATTTCCCGGATATTTTCCAGCAGTACACCGTCTGAGTCGATGATTTCCGCGTTGTCCTTGCCCATCACGTAGCGGATACAGCCGCCGAAGGATTTCCCTTTCTTGATCTTGCCAATCATGACGGCCTCCTTTCTCCGTACCTGTACCGGACAATAATCTCCTTGAGTTTCTGCAGGAGTTCTGTCACCGTCCTTTGGGTACGGTGGAATCCGGCCTGATGGGACAGACGGGTCAGCTGGTTCAGGTTGTTCGCCATACCCGTGAGGCTGCGTATGACGGCAGTCTCCTCGGCAGAGTGCCTGGCCGTTATCGTCGTCTCAAAGGCTGATACGCGGAGGAATTCTGCCAGCGTGAGGTTGGCCTGTCTGCTGCGTCGGCACAACCGCTCATAGTCTATCTTGGAGAATTTCACTGTAACGGCTTTGCTGAGTTTGCACACTCCGCTTACTCTGGGGCGTCCCCTCGGTCTGTTTTTCTTTCTGTCATTCATATTTTCTTCGTTTGATTTTTGATTATTCTTTTTCTCACAATCTGCGACCACCGGGAGCGGATTGCCTCCACTCTTCGGGAGTGGAGCGAGGTTTTTCGGGATGCCCGAAAGATAACCTCGCTAACTCCCAAAACTGAAGTTTTGTCCGTTACCCCCTCAGGCTGGTTGCTGACAGTCTGAATACTGTAATGACTGGAGTCAGTAAACAAGTCGGTCATTCCGGAAAATGTCACAGCTTTCGCCACTGTTCGAAGTCCTCCGAGTAGATTTCAAGATGCTGCCGGGCGATGTTCTCAAGCAATCCGGAAACGCTCATTTTACGTCCTCCTAACCTACGGACAAACTCGTCCAGCCTGTCACGTACCTCACCGCTAACAAATACAGGCTTGCGGTCTTCTATTCTCGGAACCATAAGAAAGGTTTTCCTGTATTCGTCCAGGGAAAGTTTTCTCTGTCTGCTGCTTATACGACGTTGAGATGCGGGAACAGCTTCCTCTTTTCCGATTGATGGTTGCTGGTTCTCGGATGGGGTATCGGTCCGTTCTACCGTGCCTTTTGATTTCTCTTTTCCGGTATCATTCAAGGATGATTCCATGGCAGTTTCAATGCCGCCATCTGACGGGAGTATGAATGACATGTCCGTACCTGTCATGGCCTCCCATTCTTCTTTGGTCAATTTCTTTTTTGTTACCATACATTTTTGATTTTAATCGGTTTACTCACTGGTCTCGGTGCGCACCTTGACTCATTGTCGTGAGCAAAGGAAATGTGTATAGTGAACAGAATCAAGCAAATGGAGATACCGTGGCAATTATGTTACCCTATGCACTATACCGATTGGGCGGTCGGTGCTGCCTGCCGTGATTTGCCGGAGTGATTCCTATATACCGGATTGTTCAAGCGGATTCCGTTTATGAAGAAGGCTCATTGTATGCACTTGATATGTAACATGATGTCATTCCGGGCAACGCATCGTCACCGGTCTGAAAATCCATTGTA
>ERZ780157.2489-NODE-2489-length-17056-cov-3.686371_pt1 | contig 17056 bp, 25 predicted proteins | sample MGYA00511169_ERZ780157 | MGnify/ENA primary metagenome ERZ780157 (study PRJEB29588, sample SAMEA1965149) | human gut metagenome | biome: human gut; feature: human-associated habitat; material: faeces | place: Denmark | collected 2008/2010 ... | reverse complement strand
CAACAAACACACAACGTTTATCCTCTGTAATAATGGTTGGCAACGAAAGGCATCTTGGTGACCACAGCGGGGTAGCGCTTATGGCGCACCTCCACCTCCACAGCGGTTCCGGCAGTGTGGAGACCCTTCTTGATGTAACCCATAGCCACAGGCTTCTTCAGAGAGGGAGACAGCGTGCCCGAGGTGATCTCACCGACCTCCTCGCCGTTGGAGAAGATCTTGGCACCGTGACGAGCGGGCGCGCCCTGGATCATGAAACCCACACGCTTCTTCTGGCAGGTCTTCATCTACGCCTCACTCCGTCTCATCGCCACCTACGCGCTCCATGATCGCCTTGTGACCAATGAAGCCACCATCAGCACGACGCTGCTTGCCTACGCCTCACGCTCAACCACCAGCCCTACTGATCGTCCACATCAGCGTGCCCTCCACGGGGGAGATGGAGGTGTTCAGATCCGTGCCGTACAGGCAGAGACCCGCCTCCAGACGCAGCGAGTCGCGAGCGCCCAGACCTACGCCTCACGCCTCGCTCTGACGCCTACCGCAAGGCACCACCTCCTTGTTCTTCAGGATCTCCTTCACGAGAGGAATGGAGTCCTCGGCGGGGATCTGCACCTCGTAGCCGTCCTCGCCGGTGTAGCCGCAGCGCGTCACACGGCAGTTCACGCCGCCCACCTTGATGTCGTTACCCGTCATGAACGGCATCTTCGTCACGTCGAAGTCCGTGAAGCGCTTCAACACCGTGGGAGCCATCGCGCCTACGCCTCACTCGCCTCATCTGCCGCTACCCTGAAGAGCGATGAGACCGATGTCGCCGAGGTACTCCATCTTCACCTCCTTGCCCTCCGCCTGGAACTTCGCCATCTCCTTCTTGAAGTGCTCCATGTCGCCGTACTTGCAGGCGCCGTTGACCACCTCGTAGCTACGTCTCACCGACAAGCGACACGCCTACTGGTAGTCGCCAGCGTTGGTGATGACGGTATCATCGATAATGCCACCGTCCTCCTGGCAGATGAGCGTCAGTCTTCCCTGCGTGGGCTGGAGGGAGTGCACGTCGCTCACGAGGATTCTCTCGAGGAACTCCACTCTGTCCTTGCCCGTCCACCTACGCATGATAACGTGAGAACACCGAGCACTTGATCTGTCCCATATGAGACACATCGAAGAGACCGCAGGTGTTGGCGCCACGGACGGCGAGATGCTCCTACGGCGTGAGAGCAGCGACGACGGAGGTACGGGAAGAACACCGGAGTACTGGACGGGGAGAGCATAACCAGCGAACTCCACCATCTTTCCCTTCAGCTCGTTGTGGAGATCGAAGAGAGGGGTGTGAGCAATAGCAGCACCAGAGGAGAAAGCGCGAGCGGCCTAGGCGGGAATGAGCTCTGCCGGACGCCAACACACTCAGCACGACCTACAGGCTTGGCCAGCGTCTGAGCAAATCTAGTAAGCATGGTTACAGATGAAAGAATCGAATGATTGTGCTGAAATCGAGCAACGAATGTGGAACCCAAATGGAGAAACACTCCTTGATGAGAGCGGACCACCGAACGGATGATGGATTCCTCGCGATGGAGAGTGCAACAAGGGTGTTTCTGTGTGGTATGGGGTTGCTATTGGTGTTGCTGTGACAATGGGATGACTTTCATGAGAATGATGGTGGAGTTGTTGAAACGCCTTCAGTCGCTTCTTCCTCCATTCGTAATGAGAACCGCACACAAAACAACTCCAACCAACTCAAATCAAGCAAGCCCGATGGGAGAGGCGAAAACGGTTATTCGAGGGATTTGGGGCGAGCGGTCATTCAATTCTTGGCGATGACGAAAAAGGCTCAGAGAACCGGAGATAAGTGGTACAAGCTTGCAAAGCAGCAGGGCTATCGCGCCCGTTCTGCTTTCAAGCTTGTCCAGTTGAATCGACAGTTCAACTTCCTCTCGCGAGCCCACGTGCTGGTGGATTTGTGCGCCGCGCCCGGAGGATGGTACGGATGTTCGTTTGGCTGGTGAGTTTACAGGTCCCAAGTGGCAGTGAAGCAAATGCCCGTCGAGAGCACGATCATCGCCGTCGATCTGCTCCCCATCAAGCCGATTCACGGCGTGAAGGCGTTCCAGGGCGATATTACCACCCAGAAGTGCAGAAACGAGATCAAGGCGGAGTTGCACGGAAAGCAGGTGCGTGCGTGACGTGCGTGTGACGTGTAGGCGGATGTGGTGTTACACGATGGTGCCCCGAATGTGGGTGGAGGTTGGGACAAGGATGCCTTCGACCAGGTGGTGTGTCTCTACTCACCATAACGCGTAGAACTCGCTGGTGCTGCACTCGCTGCGTCTGGCGGTGGAGTTCATGCACAAGGGCAGCACGTTCGTGACGAAGATCTTCCGCTCTGCGGACTACCACGCACTTATCTACATCTTCAACCAGCTGTTCGAGAAGGTGCAGGCGACGAAGCCCGCCGCGTCTCGAAACGAGTCTGCCGAGATCTTCGTGGTGTGTCTGGTGATCTCTTCCCGTTATTGTGACGACTAGGACTACAAGGCTCCGGACTACGTGGACCCGAAGCTGCTGAACCCGAGCTTCGCGTTCAAGCAGGTGGAGGGCAAGCCGGCGGAGGTGAATCTCTTCAACCAGAAGCACACACAGAAGCGCAACCGCAACGTGGTGTCGCCGCTGTCTCGTGAGACGTAGGGCTACGACGAGGACATGGGCTTCTCGCTGCGTCGCATCATCGACGTGAAGGACTTCATGCTGCGTCCCGACCCGATTCGTGTGCTGACCGAAGCCACAGAAGTACTCACATAGCGGATAGCTCACGGCTAGCTGCGCTTCAGCGAGGCGAGCAAGGTGTTCGAGGCGAGTCCGCTGACGACGGAGGAGATCAAGACGTGCTGCGCGGACCTGCGCCTGCTGAACAAGAGCGACTTCAAGATGCTGCTGAAGTGGCGTCTGGAGATGCTGAAGCAGAACAAGGAGGTGGTCAAGGCGATGAAGAAGGAGGAGGGGCAGGAGGAGGAAGAGGAAGAGAAAGAGAAGAAGGAGGAGAAGAAGGAGGAGGAGACGTCGACGGAGCAGCAGCTGCAGGAGGTGCGCGAGAAGATCGCCGTAGGCGCGGACGAGGCGCGTGAGGCGTAGATGGACAAGCGTCGCGCGGAGCGGAAGGAGCGCAAGAAGCTGGCGAAGGAGCGCAAGCGCCGTCTGCTGGGTCTGGACAAGTCGCCCATCGAGGGCATCGGCGAGCAGATGTTCAGTCTGGAGGGCCTGGGACTGACCGAGGTGGGCGCGCGGAGGATGCGTGAGGCGTAGAAGGACGGCGTCGGCGACGTGAACCTGAACGAGACGGAGAACCCGCTGGACCTGCTGGAGGAGGAGCAGGAGGAGAAGGACGAGGAGGAGGCGGACGTGGACGAGGAGGAGCTGCTGGCGTCGCAGCTGGACTCGATGTACGACGCCTACCAGACGCGTCACGCGGCGAACGAGAAGCGGTATTTGGAGGAGCTGGAGAAGAAGAAGGGCTTGCCGGCGCAGAAGCTCCGCGAGCTGGTGGGCGATGGACGAGGGCGTGAGGGGTAGAACAAGCTGGACGAGCTGTACAAGAAGGAGGTGGAGATGAACAAGGAGGACCTGATTCGCAAAGCGGAGGAGGAGGAGGCGGAGATCGAGCGAGAGAGTGGGAGCGAGAGCGAGGGAGAGAGCGGGAGCGAGGAGGAGGAGAGCGAGGAGGAGAAGAAGGGCGTGCCGGACGAGGTGCGCACGCAGCGCTGGTTCAGCGACCCCATGTTCGAGGCGCTGGCTTCCAAGAAGGAGGAGGAGAGCGACGAGGAGGCGATCCAGGCGATGAAGGACGCGCAGCGCAAGTCGGTGAAGCGCGCGCTTCCGCTGGAGGAGCGTCTCCGCGCGTACAGTGGTCGTTGGCGGGGATGGTGATGACTAGACGAGGAGGAGGACGAGGCGCTGCTGAAGGAGGAGAAGAAGGTCGACGGGAGCCGCATCGCGGACGGCGAGTACGTGCCCCCGCTGATCGACGTGCCCAAGTCGGACAAGGAGAAGCGCCACGAGAAGCGTGTGAAGCAGATGGAGAAGAAGAAGCGGAAGGAGGAGAAGGAGAAGAAGAACGACCTGGAGATCGTGGGAAGCGGGTTCCCGCAGTCCGTGAACCACCTGACGGAGGAGGAGCTGGCGCATCAGGCGCTGATCAAGGCAGGTATGGGCACGATGCGCGAGGACTCGAACGACGCGCTGGAGGTGGTGAAGAAGGAGAAGGAGCCGAAGATCGGTTCGGAGGAGCACCTGGAGGCGCTGTCGCTGGGGTTCCTGATGTCGAAGCACAGCACGGCGAACGACCTGATCGAGTCGTCGTTCAACCGGTACATGTTCAACGACCCCGACGACCTGCCGCAGTGGTTCCTGGACGACGAGAAGAAGTACAACCGGCCGCAGCTGCCGATGACGAAGGAGGTGATCGAGAAGCTGCGGAAGCAGTTCAACCCCGACGACCGGACGATCAAGAAGGAGCGCGAGGCGCTGGGGCGCAAGCGACGCCGCATGGAGCGGTTGCGCCAGCAGCAGAAGGCGAAGATCGACAGCATCAACAACGACGAGGACATGCCGGACAGCGCGAAGCTGAAGGCGATCCAGAAGCTGATGAAGGGCAACTCGCTGAAGCACCCCGGGAAGACGTACGTGGTGGGCAAGAAGGGCACGTTCGCGAAGAGGGGACGGAACGTAAAGCTGGTGGATCCTCGCATGAAGGTGAGTGCTGAGCGTTGTGCTGATGGGTAGAAGGACAAGCGGGGAGAGATGAGGGCGATGAAGAAGAAGGGCAAGGGCAAGGGCAGAGGCAAGGGAAAGAAATAGTCTTTTATGGAGGGGTTTGTTGGAATTGATGCGTTCCGCGAGTCACGCACGCAGGGATGTGCCACAGGTCCTCTCGTTTATCCGGTACCATGCAATCGCCGAGACGAGGAGGCGGCGTCACCCCCATTCTTTGAAAAGAGGGCTGCCAAAATCGGGTCGAATCGCGGCTGGCAGAATAAGAGCCGCTTTCATTCCGGTTTCCATTTGCTTCATTCCTCCGCGTTTTACCGGTATTCGACTGCCGATACGACTGCAATGGCGTTTCCATTCACATACGTTGTTTTGCTGAGTCTGTTCATAGGCGCCGCTTGGGGGTTTTACACGTCTCTCTTTATGCAGTACCGATTCGAGTGGAGAAGTGCGGTTGGGTTTTGTGCGGGACCGTGAGATGTAGAGCAGTGTGCTTCGTTTTGTGAAGGAGGCGTACGATTGGAACTACGAATCCATAAAGAGGATGTGCACATGGAGCTACCCTTTGCCCAAGGTCGATGTTGGCTACAGCGTCTATTTCGTCACGTTCATGGGGTTTTGCGCGTATTTTGTGCATTGGTTCAAGAGGAAAGTGGAGGAGGACTGCAAGCAGCCCCATCCTCTCTTTTTGAAGGGGAAGAAGATTTCCAAGTCGGTTACGTGCAACCCGGACGAGGTGGACTTTGAGACGATCAACCCAAAGGTCCATACCGTGACTGATCTTCGCAAGTGAGTGCTGGAGAGAGAGCTGACGTGCAGTCTGTGCTACACATACGGGGACAAACCCGCGTTGTACCACGCAAAGCAATGGCTGTCGTATGCGTCCCTGATTCGCGTTTCTGGGATTCTTGCAGATATCGTTAAGAAGAACGCGCGAACCAATGCCCCCATATGCGTACTGGGCGATTTCAGCAGCATCAAGTGCGGAGGTTCCACATCGTTGTTTCTCTCAGATGTAGCGATTCTGGGTCTGGTTAGCATGGGCCGCTCTGTCGTGTTCGTGACACAGGACCAGCAGCCGTCCGACATCCTCCACATCCTGGACGAGCAGCATTGCGAGGTGATGCTGGTGAAGCACTCGCGCCTGCAGCAGCTGGAAGAGGCCCTTCAGTGCAGCTACTGCTCCTCTCTGCGCGTGGTGCTCTACACCGACGACGCGTACATCGAGAAGAGCGAGAGCAGCTCCAGCTATCTGGCGGAGGACAGTCTGGTGGAGACGCACGACCTGCGCGTGCTGTCGCTGTCGCACGTGATCATGACGGAATACGCGGACTACGGTAGGTGCTTCTCGGGTGGCGTCACGGTGAGAGCCCCAGGCCGTGGTGGAGACGGTGCCGGAGAAGGACTCTCCCGCGGTTATTATCTACAACAGCAACAACGAACCCATCACCATCTCGCATCGCAACTTGGTGGCTGCTTCTTCTGCGCTCGTGTTGGAATACGACTTGAAGTGGGCGCGGACTCCACATCGTCACACGTAGGGATTCTGACGTGATTCTTGCAGAGCCAGTTACGATTGCCTCGACATTAACGCTCTTCATGGCGGCCATGCTGTGCGGCGCGCGCTTTTCCTTCACGAATCGCTTTGTGGGTGGGATATCGCTGAGCCGCGGTTATTCGTAGAAATCTGCGGCGAAGTGAAACCGACAGTCATATCGGCGGGAAACGCGTCGTACTACGCGATTTACAAGGAGTTGTTGGGACTGTATCGCAAGTACCCGATTACGTCGTTCCTGCTGCGACCGATTCGACATGTGCTCCGAAATACTCCCTACTTTAAGTATGTTCGTCAGCAGCGCGTTTCGGAATTGCTGGGAGACAACCTCCGCCTGTGCTTGTCCTTCTACTCATTCCGCCCTCTGAGCAAGGCGGGACACACGTTGCTGTAGGCTATCACGGAGATGATGAAGAGTAGAATGCGCATGATCGGAGTGCCCGTGAGCATCATCTTCGGTAATACGGAAACTTGTGGCATTTGCACACACAGCGTCGGGAACGGGAATCGGTGCATCATGGGGTACGTCGCTGCACCCTTCGTGTGCAACTCGCTTCGTCAGTCGGAGCGAAAGACGTTGCTGATCGAGGGGAACAATATCACTGAGTGTGATCGGATGATCGAGTTGGACGGACGGAGATGGTTTGACAGCGGCATCTCAGTACTCTTCTTGAAGGATTACCTCATTGTTCACAAGATGCCCTCCACGTATTGTAGTACTATGCCGCCGCAAGAGTAAATGTCACGTTTTGTTGAACAAACGAGGGTAAAACGGCAACTTAAACTGACGGAGGTATTCGAGGCATCTGGTCGTGATGGGATGCATGTCCGTAACCGCTATGGGATGAGGATGCAAACGGGCGAGCTACGTGTCTGGGGGAAGACGCGAGGGAGAACTTGCTCGTGCGACTCCGCTATGGTATGGTATCCCTGTCTCTGCTTATGTCTCGGATTCTTCTTGCAAATGACGTACACACGACCCTTTCTTCTGACGATCTAGAAAGAACCGTTAGATCGAGAGCAGGACGGCAACGGGACCTACCTGGCAGCACTCACAGAGCTTCTTGACGGAAGTGCGGACTTTCATGTGAAAACAAACAAATCACTGGGAGCTTTCTCTACAATGGAATTCGACCTTGTTCATCAACATTCTTCCGGAGATGACGTCCTCCGCATCAATCAGCAAGAGATCCTGCTCATTCATGTAATACGTCTCCCGCACCTTGGCCTGGCCTCTCGGCATCGGCGTAACACCGCTGTACGAGTAGGGCTCCAGCTTCGTCATGTCATCGGTGATAGGTTCACTGGTGCCCGCATTCATGCACTGTCCCTGAATCAGAATGCCGCTGAAGCTCGTGATGTTATCGGTGGCGTTGCTGAACGTCTCCGAGTACTCCGCGGGAAGCTTGGCGTGCTTCGGCAGCACCCACACGACGCGGTTGCCGACGATCGAGGAACCCAGACTGTACGAGGTGATTTCCTCCAGCTTGATCGGGCGCACGATGGACATGCAGCCGCCCTTGGCGACGCACTCGCTGGGGTTCACGGACTGCTTCAGCTTGGCGGAGCCGAAGACGCTGTTCAGGGTGGTGGCGACGAGCCGGAGGTTGCTGGAGCCGCCGACGAGGACGACGTGGTCGATGTCCGAGGGAGTCATGCCCTTCTCTCTCATCACGTCGTTCATGATGGTGATCGTCTTGTCCACCAGCGGCTTGATCTTCCGGTTCATGTCGTCGATGGTGATGGTGATGGTGCTCTCGCTGTCGTCCATCTCGCCGTTCTGCAGCTGCACCGCCACCACGTGGTCGAACACCGACACGTTGATGTCCGTGCTGTCGGCAGAGGCCAGCTCGATCTTGTGCTCCTCGGCGACGCGCTGGAGCATGCGGATGTAACGCGCCTTCATGCCCTCGTCCATCGACGGGTCGATGAAGTCGCGACCGTACTTCTCTCTGTACTTGTCCAGGATGAGCTCCATGAACTTCTTGTCCACGTCCACGCCGCCGAGAGCGTTGTCACCGCCCGTCGTCTTCACGATGAACTCGCCGTTCACGATCTCGAGAATGGACACATCGAAGGTGCCTCCGCCGAAGTCATACACCAGAATCGTCTTCTTCTTCACGTCGTTGTCCAGTCCGTAGCAGATCGACGCAGCCGTTGGCTCGTTGAGCGTGTCGACCTGATCGCGAGAGAAGCCCGCAGACATCACGGCCTGAATGGTAGCCGTCTTCTGGTTGTTGTCGAAGTACGCGGGCGTCGTGACGGTCACTTTGGCAATGCGCTTGCCGGGATACTTCTCCCGCACCGCGTCGATGACCGTTCTAATGATCTCGCTGGCGACGTCTGTGGCGGAAACATCTCTCTTTATGTTGTCGAGATGGAATTTGGGGATGCCGTGGTCATCCACGATGGGGACGCCGCAGTTCTGGGAGAGGTTCTTAATTTGTTCTTTGCTGTAGGGTCTTCCGATGATACGCTTCGAATTGGAGATAACCCAAAACTGCTTCTTTCCGTAGTTTCCCTTGGCAACCTCGCCGCAAACGACCGTTCCGTTCTTCTTGTACTGGACGTAGGACGGGAGGACGGTCAGGTTACCGAATTTGATGACTTCGTAGCCGCTTCCGTCGTACACAAAGCAGACCGTATTTGTAGTTCCCAGATCAATACCCACAACGATGGTACCGGGCTCGTACTGATAGGGCATCGTACTATTGTTTTCTGGGAAGGGCGTTCTCGGGAGTTTCATCAGTTAAAGGAGCGAGCCGCTTTACAGTTTCGCGATTCAGATAACAGAGTTGGATTCAGTTTAGCGGTTTCTGGAAAAACAAACATGGAAAGAACAAACACACGACAAGGACTATTCCTGCTTCCCGCTCTGGTAGTACGGACTACGGATAAGGAGAGGGAGAGAAAGGCACCTCGATTCATGGATCTTGTATCCGTAGATGGTGGGTTCAAATGACTGCTTGTCATTGACGATGAATTCCGGATAGTTCAGCAGGAAGATGTGGGGAAACGTAGAGCCAAAAAACGCTCCATCCATGTCTACGCGTCACTCGCGGGTTTCTCGCGTACTGCTGAATGCGGGAGGAGGGAAGTAGATCTCCTTGCAACGCGGACAGAACAGCTTCACGGTGTCCACTCCCGGAGAGTCGGAGAGACCGATGGGCAGCAGGTTTTGATTGTTGCAGTACACGCGGGGACACGTTCCAAAGACACACCGTTTGTACTTCTGGTACTACGCGTAAGATGGACGCGGAACACGCACCATGGCTTCGAGGCCGGGCGAAGTGAGGATGTACCGAGCGTGGATCATTCCGTATATGTAGCCCGCGTTAGCCTCCAACTCGTTCTCGTCGAGCTCCGCTACATATCACACAGTGCCCTCTCGCTCACGGTCATTCAGGTCACTGCCGTAGTCTCCCAAAATGACGCCCAGTGCCTGCTTGTACAGGTGGAAATCGTTGTTGATGCCGTAGAGGTTGAACGCGTCGTTGATGAAGGACTCCTCGACCTCGCACAAGTATTGGTTTTCCCTCCGATTGCAGAACCTCGCGATCCAGGTTCGATCCTCCCTATTGTGAAAAGCCGCGTTTGAGGACTACTCGGGGTCGTACTCACTGGATTCTCTATCGAAAAGAGCGTTTAGTGAATTGTTCATTGCAGCTCCTATGTGTTACTCGTAAACACGTAGCGCCGAACAAGAATCGTTACAGAAGCCTTCAACGGGTAGAAAAGGATTCCAATGGGAATGCCAATCGGAAAAGGCAACTAAGGCACGCAAGTATCTTCACTCAGAGAGTGAGTGTGTTTTGACAGGAAGTGCACTGTGATTGACGAATGAAGCGTTTTCTCTGTGACGTGCCTATCTCCATCCGATTCAGAGTGTTTCGTGATCACAACTCGTAAACAAAGAGAGCGCATTCGCAACAGAAAGGGTTCTTCGATTTCAGAACCAAACACCACTAAGCTATAACTACAAGTCTTCACTCCTGCTGGACGCTGTCCTCGACAAGTCCAATCGACAACCCGTCCGTCATCCACTTCTCCTCCTCCTCGGGATGCTCCACCTGATACGTTTTATATATGATATCCAGCACGCTATTCACGTCCACCGTTTCCTTCCCCTCTTCGAGGCGTTGCTACGCATCAGTCCTTCGCCCTTCGCCCACTTGCAAGAAGTCTTCCACTTTCCGCAGCGCGTAGAACATGCTCGTTCCTTCCTTCCGCAGCGATTCAATCTACAGGTGAGCCCATGGTTTCATCACAACGAGATGATCGCGCTCGAGGATGGCGGATTCCAGCGCGGCGTTCCTCTCCCTCAACCCCTGCAACTCCTTCTGTCTTGAAACAGTGGTTGTTGAGGCTGTTCGAGTCGGATGGAGACTGCCGGAGTTCAGGGCCGCTCGCGCCGTCGAAATGGACGCCTGCTGCGAGCGACTCGAGTCGATCGACATTCTTCCCGAATTCACCACCATTTCGTTCTCCATGATCTCCAGATCGTTTAGGGTTATATTCATTTCTACGCGTCACTGAATTGTGCGAATGGGTACGCTGACCTCCCTTGGAGAGCTCCCTCCGCTTGATGGGATTGTAGTCGGGATTGTGAGGCACGTTGTCGTAGAGCGATTTCATAAACTGTAGCAGCTCCAAATTGTCCTGCGGTCTGCCGCGACTGAGATTCTCGATGTTCAGAGCCTGCGCTGTTAAATCCCGCTCGCCCAACATACGAATTGGATCCTCCTCAACACGAATGCGTTCTGGAGCAGTCTGTAGTTCTTTTGACTCTCGAAGCTATCCTTCGCAGCGAAATTCACTTTTGACATAACGATCGTGTCTAGGCCTCACACATGCACGAATCACCGCACTCGGATACAACATGTCCATGATCTGGCAAGCGAGAGCGCCTATCCATTAGCACGCGCGTCCCTATTCCCGACCGTTGTACGCCTTTTCGATCGACGCTATGCTTACAAGGAGAGTGCTGTTCAACCACCTCACAATCTCTCCGCGTGTAGCCCTGGAAGTACTGTTCATGGCAAGAAACGAGTGGCGTGCCGCAGTTCCTAGTTTGAAAGACGCTTGTTGCCCGAAATCGAGCCTCTTTCTGACATGACAGAAGAAACTCGCATTTCAGCATTCTGGTAATCATCGCGTAAAACATGAGCAAAGAAGAGTTGGAGCATCTGCAAGCGCGTCTGGAGGCGTTGGAGCAGCGACTGAGAAAGGTGGAGGCGAGATACGTGCTCCCTTCTTTCCCGACTCATGTATAGACCGACGACCCATCGCAGGACACGGAGGCGCAGGCAGTTGTGAGAAAGGCGGGAGCAGAGAGTGGAATGACACAGTGGCTCTCCTTTTGTCCTCTCATCGCGTAGCTTTTTCTTCAGACGAACGCCGCTCGACTATTACGACTGGAAGCTGGAGGAGAGGAAGTGGGTTTGGGCGTTGGTGCTGAGAGCTAGAGCGTATCTGCGCTGCCCCGTCCAGTGCCTATGCAAATCCGTGATCCTCGAGAACAAGGCGTGGAACGGAGTGGAGAATGATCCCGAGAACGCTCGCTACTATTTGGTCGTTGTGCAGTACATCTCCAAGCTGGACACGGAGAAGCTGCGCGGACTGGTTCGCGATCTCAAGTCAGGGGAGAGCCAGCTGTCGAAGAAGAAGTTCAACTTCCAGCTTGCCGACGAGCACACGTCCTACGAGCTGTCGGGATTCAAGCACAACGCGGTCACCCCCGTCGGAATGCGCCACCCCGTTCCCGTATTCTTCCTATTGACCATTGACGGAATAGATCATCCTGAGCAAGGCGATTGCGGACATGCCCGAGGGCGGATTCTACTTGGGCGGCGGCGAAGTGGACTTGAAGCTGTGGGTGAACACGAAGGAGTTCATCGAGGCGTACCATCCCTATATCATGGACTGCACCAATCCGAGGGAGTTTGAATGAGCTGTTTGTTCAGAATGGCAAATCGAAGTGGGGGCGGACTCTCCAGTATCAACCAGCTGATCCTACGGAGGAAGCTGGAGTCAGGAGGAGATGTACATGATGGAAAGAAAACTGATTCAAAGAGTGTGAGTAGCGAGGCGCAACAGAAGCTTTTGGACAAACTGTCGGATGGGTAGCGCAGTGTGTATCGGCTCCACATGTAGTACGAGTCGGCAACAAGAAAGGAGGGCCGTTCACGGTGCTCCTGTGACAATTCAACAGCTGGATGAAGAAGACCATGTTGGCGAATCGGAAACGTGTCACTGGTAGCCGGAACGGAAGATACCCGACATCCCCGAGAACAAGCGAGTACGTGACTATTTGCGAAGTCAACCCCTGACAGGACACGGAACTGCATTCGGAAAGATGGTGCGCGTTGTTCAGTGTTACCGTTGCAAGGTTCGTCTTCTCGGCTGTGTTGATCCTAGTGCTACGGACATCGCGCAGGCGATCCGGAGTGTCCATATACAGAAACGGGCGACATTCAGCTAGAAATGCAGCGACGGGTGCTTTTGGACGCGCTGCGGTGATCTGTAGATACGGGAAGATCCGTTGCACTGCTTCAAGCCCATTGACAAATCGACGAGTGGCTCTTCCAAGTACGAGCGCGTAGTGTAGTGTAATCGATAGAGTGGAGCGGATGAAGCAGCTGCTGGAAGAGGCGAAGCGAGAGGACCGGGAGAGGAGACATGGTCATCATCACCATAAGCACCGCCACCACAGCCGCGAGCATCGCCAGAAGCATTACAGTTCATCGTCATCATCCCCGTCACGATAGTTGCGCTGGCTTCTTTGTTTTGTTACGCTCCGAAAGTCGTGACTATTTCGGTCACGGAAACCACAAACCGGTTCTCAAAGGAAAAGAAGGAAATGGCGAGTTGCTGCCGATGTTTGTCTAGATTGCTCCTGTTCCTCGTTGTTCTTGCCGGGTTTTCCGTGTTGTACTATATCGATGTGTTCAAAGTGGACAAGCGGTTGCAGGGCAGTCCTCTGCAGTTTAATTTGAATAACGATTATGCGACGTATTCGCCAAAGGCGTCGAGCGAGGAGAAGGAAGCTTCGTTCCCTCTGGATTCGATCACGGACATAGACGACGACAGTTCTGCCTCCTCATATAACTCGTCTATTTCCGTGCCCAAGGCGATCCGTTTGATCCATCGTTTTACCAATTCCATCCAGAGCGTTGATGACGAGCGCCAGTTTATCGGAAAGGCGGAGCAGTCGGGCCCTAACTGGAAGAGAAAGCCCGGCTACCTGTACGACCTGATGGTGCCGTTGTATCGCAAGAAGGGAAACCGAAAGTGGATGGATGCCGGATCCTCCGTGTCTAAGCTTCTGAGCGTTTTATCGGATGAAACGGATTGGCACAGCTCCTCCCTTTACGATCCTCTTACGGGATGGTTCGCCTTCTCCCACTGCTTTACTCCTAGGAACAAGCGTTTTACTTCTGTGAATAAGAATCTTCGCGATACCTATCTGGAGAAGTGATCGTGTTTCTCCCCCCTCATTCCTAGCGATTCTTCTCAGTACTCTTCCAACTCCCTGTTCACGTCGCGCTACTCTCGCAGCCTGATTCATAGGGACAAGTCGAAGATCACGGTTCGCTCCATCCCTCCCGATGCCGGCAAGTGGGCGTACGTTACCAACTTCTGCTACGAGCCCAAGAGCGCGAGCTACCACCTGTACGGCGTCTCCGACACTCTGGAAAGCATCGTGGGAGAAGGTGGTTCCTCTCTCGCTCTCTCACGCGTAGACTTCCAGAACTGGAGGATCAACGTGCACCCCAACAGCATGCCCGACGACGTGGAGTGGTCGAAGGCGGAGGACCCGTTCTTCTTCCAGATCCCCAACTCGGGCGACCACCACCTCATCTTCCGCAACATTTACCGCCTCCTCCTCATCTACCAGTACCCCTCCTTCTACCCCAACGTGCATCTCGCCTCGTGCTGTGATGGATAGATGAAGACGGTGTTCATCCCGCAGCTATCCGGAAGAGACCGTCTCGGACTGGCGCTGGCGACCTCCGTGCTGGGCGTCTTCCCCTCCAAGAGGCCCGTGCCGCTGATCCGTCGTCACGACCTTCGCGAGATCCAGGTCGCGTTCAAGGGAGACACGTCGCTCCTCTGTTTTAAGTCGGGCGTGGTGTGTGAGAGCTTGTGGTCAGGATTAGACTCTGTGCGACGACACTGGCGACAGGCCCGGGAACGGCGTTTTAGGAGGATGGACGGGCGTGGATCTTCTCCGCTCCTTCGTGTACAACCAGTACGACATCAGTCCGCGTGCCTCCACCACGTCCTCGCTGACGCTGACGACCATTGAGAACAGCGAGGGCGACCTGCTCTGGAAGAACGTGCAGCACTATGTGACGCTCCTGAAGAGCACCTTCTCCAACGTTCGATGTTGTGTTCTCTTCTCACTCTGTAGAAGCTTCAGGTTCAGTTTGTGTACTTCCAGAACAACACCATCATTCATCATCTCCGCGTCTTCGCCAAGACGGACATCTTCGTCGCGCCTCACGGCAGTCCTTCTACCTATGTGCTGTGGATGCGACCTCGGTCCGCCGTCGTCGAGGTGATGCCGGCATTCCTGGTGGACAACTACATCAAGAAGCTTTCTCACTTGTGCCGCGTGCAGTACTTCGAGGTGTCGGACTTCGACCTGAAGCACGCGCCTACGGGGTACAAGAAGCTCGTCGACAGATGGTACCAGGATGACAAGATGGAAGCGAAGCAGAAGCTGTTCATGAATAACCCTGTTCGACCTAGAGAGACGGCGCTTATCGCAGCCGTCTGGGATGCATATGAGTATGTTTTACGTACGGCAGGTGCCTTTGTCCGTAATGATGTGTGGAGTCCCATCTTCTACTGAGCGTGTGTTTGTTGGAGTCTCCAGAAGCGTTCTCTTCGGAGGGAACGTTGCCAGTTTTCGAGGGTATTTGTGTTCCAAAAAACCAGTTAGGAGGATTCTCGTTGTCCAGATCCATTTTCACTGCATTCGAGCATGTCCTCTTCTCCGGATTCCGTGTTTGAATTCAAAAACCGATTAGGCGAGGGGTTTGGCTCGAAGGGAGCGATCATCGAGTAGAGGATTTGGCGAGGTGTTCGTCGCGTTGAACCGACTGTCGTATGATTTGGTGGCAATCAAGAAAATGAAGATGGCCTCAGATACCTCAGTCATTGAGAATGAATCGAGACTGTTGCAGGAATGCAACTCCAAATACATCGTGCGATACTACGACGTGATACGGAAGGACAACGAGGTGTGGGTGCGTGTTGTTGGGTGTGTTTCAGGGAATAGATTGTGATGGAGTACTGTCACTGCGGCTCGGTTGCTTCGTACGTTCGGAAGGGTAATCGGCTGAACGAGGAAGAGTTGAGAGAGATCGCGAGCTGCTGCTTGTTGGGACTGAACTATCTCCACAAGAAGAACATAATTCACAGAGTGAGTGTTTCGACGAGGACTGACGGGAAGGATATCAAGCCGGACAATCTGCTGATTTCGGAGAGTGGCGTGATCAAGGTGGGCGATTTCGGTTTAGCTGTACAACTGGAACACGCCTGCTCCAACCGTAACACGGTGTGTGGGACTTCGTGGTACATGGGTCCTGAAGTGTACGCAGGGCAATGTGTGTTGAAGAGTGATGTGTGGTCGCTGGGGATGAGCATGATCGAGATAGCAGAAGGGAAGCACCCCTATGCCTCTCTGAGCTCGTTTAAGGTTCGATCGGTTGACTTGGTTGACGCATAGATCACTCGAGAGATTTGTCTCGGCGATTCTCCGTCTCTCTCGTCATCAGGGTGGTCAAACGACTTGGTGGACTTCGTGAAGAAGTGTTTGGTGAAGGAGGTTGAGAAGCGAGCGTCGGTGGACGAGTTGTTGAAGGTGGGGGTTTGTCTGTCCTGTTAGAAGTAGCACCCTTTCGTGCGAGACGCTGTGGAGCGAATCGTGAGAGACGGAAAGTCCAGAGTCTTGAGCGCGCTGTCCGACCGAGTCGGGAACATGAATGGACGACGCAGCACCAGGCAGGAGGCTGTGAGCATGAACTTGGTGGGTGGACTGACCACAGTGAACCAGACGATGGCGCCGACGAACGCCCTGCTGGTGAAGGAGGACGACGACCTGTTCGAGGTGGACGAGCGGACGGAGGCGATCGAGGTGCGCGACGGCGTGTGTGGCGACTGCGACATCCAGAAGTGGGATTTGAGCGAGTGCGAGCGACTGGTGGAGCTGGCTGTGGGGAGCGGGTGTGTTGAGTACGTGAGGGAGTTGCGGCTTGTTGGGTTTGCGCGTCTGGAGCGAGTGGTGATCGGGGCGAATTGCTTTTGCAAGAGTGATGGGGGTTGTTTTGAGGCGAGTGGTTGTGAGAAGTTGAAGCGTGTGGTGGTGGGCGATGGTTGTTGTGTGAAGTGGAGTGAGTTTGTGTTGAGGGATTGTGATTCTCTTCAAGAGGTGAGTATTGGCGATGGTTGTTTTGTGCGTTGTGAGAAGGTGGTGTTTGAGAGTGAGTACTGTTGAGTGGAGTGAGGAATAGACCTGAGCGAGTTGAAGTCGTTGTTGTTGGGGAGGGAATCGTTCCGCGGCGACGAGGAGAAGAACAGTGTGTTGGTGATGAATGGTGTTGTTGTTGAAGCGAGGTGATGACTAGACCTGCCCGAGTTGAGTGTGTTGAAGGGGAAGGTGAAGACGTTTCGGAATATGAAGATGGTGGAGTTGACCCGAATCCCGAAGTTGGCGAAGTGTATTCTGCCCAC
>ERZ780157.2465-NODE-2465-length-17169-cov-4.783043_pt1 | contig 17169 bp, 36 predicted proteins | sample MGYA00511169_ERZ780157 | MGnify/ENA primary metagenome ERZ780157 (study PRJEB29588, sample SAMEA1965149) | human gut metagenome | biome: human gut; feature: human-associated habitat; material: faeces | place: Denmark | collected 2008/2010 ... | reverse complement strand
CAGCTTGCGCACGCCCGTGATGCCCACGACCATGCCGGGCGTCGCCTGCTGCACCGTGTGCCGCTGAAGATCCGTGATGCTGCGCACACGCCCCGTGTACAGACCGCAGATGAACTCGTCGCGGAGACGCAGCGTACCGCACTGCACGAGGGAGCGGAGGAGAATGCCCTGCGAAGGCACCAGCGCGCTGTCCAGCACGGTGGCTTCGGAGGGAACGTCCACGGCGACGGAGCGAGGATGTGCCGCGGCGTACGACACGAGGGTTTGCCGGAGTGAATCCATTCCAGAGCCGCTGATGCTACTCACACACGCGTAGTCCACTACGCATCAGGAGGAGAATGCGGAATCACCGAGAGAGACGCCGAATTCAGAGGCCAACGATGCCACCTGCAATTTTACCTCCTCTCGACGAGCCGCCGACACCAAATCGCTCTTGGTCAAGACGATCATCACGGGAACAGCGTCGTGACTCAGCTGCTGCAATATCATTCGCGCCTCCTCCGAAGGTCCCTCCAACAGGGAAATCACGTACAACGTCAAGTCCGACAGAATGCTTCCATTCTCACGAATCTATGCATGAATATACGATGATGGGCACACCGTTGAAAAACAAGACTGGCCTGGAGTGTCCAGGAAGGTGCACGGCACCTCGTCAGACAACGCAACATCGGTTGCTCTCATGATTTGTGTCGTTCCTCCATATTCCTGCTCTCGATACGACGTGTGCTGGAAAGCGTCCAGCAGCGTGGTCTTGCCATGATCCATTTCTCCCACGATAGACACGACGAAACGCTTGTTCATATACTGTCCATTACGAGGTATAGGTAAGACAAACTCTCTTTCCCTCAGCGGATGAGGGGATCGCCTCGGGGTCAATTTCTACACACACGCTCTCCTTATGGCACTGCTCCAAGTAAGCACTGGCAACCGGATAGGGAACGACAACGTCCTTCTCATCACGGAAGCAGTGGTTCACTCCTTCTTCGTCCTACAATTCACAGACACTCCATTCTATCACTCGCAAATAAAAGAACTTGCCGTTTCGCGTACACAACGCCTTTGTCACATGAGACAGGGGCAGATATGACTTCTTTGCGATGTCTCGCAATTTCATGTACGGGTACAACTCAACGACGGGTTTTTCCACCGGTTTGGGTGTGCTCACGAGAATCCGCCGTTTGGTGAAGAAGCGGCAACCCACACTCTGCCACTGGCAAAAGCAGCGATGGACTGCCACTCGAGAAGGGTTGAAAACCCACATTTGGATGATTGTGGGATGACTCCTGTTCTCTCTTGATTCCGCAAGCACTCTCATTCTCTACTGCTTCTGTAAGTACTCTCATTTCCTCCCGCTTCTGTATTTACTCCTTTCAAACAAACACCCCACTGAAAAGAAAACCACGGATGCTTCAAACACGCCTCCGCCGAAAGACGCTTCCCTACCCATCACGCCCTTCCTCACCCCACACCAGGCTCAAACGTCAGCATCTGTAGCAGAAGGTCCTCCACCAACACCGACTCGTCCAGCGACACGCCCGCCTTGTTCAACCGGTACGCGATCTTGTGCGGTGCGTACTTCTTCTTGTACTTCAACTCTCCCTACGCCTCACCCCACTTCGCTCCTGCCACATTGCTCTTCACGAACTCCTTCGCTCTCTTCCCGCTGCGCGCGAACGCCACGGGCAGCGGACCCAGCACCTCCTCGAACAGCGCCAGCTGCTCCAGGTCCCGCGACACCTCGCCGTGCTCCTTCGGCTGGAACAGGTAGTCGCCGGTCAGCAGCTCGAAGATCACACACGCCGCCGACCAGATATCCGCGGAGTACGAGTAGGGCGTGTGGAGGATGGTCTCGGGACAGCGGTACTGGCGCGTCTGGATGTCATTGGTGAATTGATTGTCGTTGAAGCACGCGTTGCCCAAATCGATCACCTTGCAGCCGATCTCGTCGCCCTCCTTGAAATACGGAGGAATGCGACGGTCGTTGCTCAGCGTCTTCGACATCATCGCATCCGAGGGCCACATCGACAAGCGCGTCTCCAGCGGCAGAATCGTCAAATCTTCGCGCGCTACGCGTCATCCGACTCCTCATAACCTCACCGGAGGGAACGTACAATCCAGCCAAAGTGCCGTTTAGGTCGCGGAAGATGGCAGTTTCAGGGGGCAGAAACTCCCGCGCCGCGTTCACCAGCATGGAGTGCTCGTAGGCGGAGAGCGCGTGCTTGGGGTTCGGCAGGTGGATCACGCGAAAGTGGGGAATCAAATCCTCCAGAATGGCTATGCCATAAATCCCGGGGAAAAGGGGCACAGAACACGGTGCGGATGCGGCGGCCGTCGAACCGCAGACTCCACAGCAGGTGATCCTCCTTGTCCTCTGCGCTCACACCATGTCCGAAACACTACCGATTTTGTAGTCGTTCATGATCACGTGACGGATGTCGTGGAGGCGCGTGCGGCGGTCCTGTCCGTGTCCGCGCAGCTGGAACAGGTTCACCGCGTCGTCCTCGCCCTCGAACGCGAAGGTCCACTCACTGAACATGGCGCCTACGTCTCACGCCCACGTCCACACGCCACGCTTCTTCTCGTCGTCGTAGCGGTGGCACGGCCCCAGCGCCGTCTGTAGCGCGCTCAGCGGACACAGCACGTACATCTTGATGTAGAAGCAGTCGTCGGGGTACTCCCATGTCGCTGCCTTCAGTACAGGCTTTGTTGCGAGCTTTGCTGCAGGCTCTGTGTGCACCTCGCCCATCTCGCTCGTGGGGGCGTAGTTGAATTCCATGAATCCCCACAGCGTCGGCATCGCGTTGCTCGTCAGATCTATGCCTCACGCGCCCCAACGACCCCCACTTTTCTTGATCTTCGATCGCAGCTTCCGCAGCTTCGCTCGCAGGCGCTGTCGCTCCTCGCTGCTGAGTTCGTCGTTCTCGCACTGCCGCTGCAGCTCCTGCACCTCGGGATTGCTGTTAATGCTCTCCTGAACCACGTCGTACATCGTCTTCCGCTCTGGAGGAGGGTCAGATAGCGGCGCTTTCAGCAGCACGTTCTCCGGTTTCAAGTCGGTGTGGATGATTCCACAGTGATGGAGGAAGCCGAGACCCGAAAGCATCTAGCTGTGATACCGAGTTGACTGAATCACGTCGCGCACGAGAGGACGAACGATGGACGACGGAATGCCCTTGAACGCGTAGTGCTTGATCAGGTCCAGCAGACTGCCTCCGAGCCGCTCATACACGAAGCACATGTGCGTGCCGTTCACTCCCGTGTACAAGAAGTGGTTCTCCAGCGCCACGACGTTGATCTCTTTCTCCTGCTCCTCATGAGCGTGACGCATCACCTCCGTGAACAGTTTCAGTTCATCCTGAGCCGCCTCCATGTACGACGTGGCGCTTCTCTGAATCTACGATGAACTCCCCATTCCACGCCAACCTTCAATGCAAACAACTTGTCGGAAACCAAATCGCGAGTCAGCCACACCGTTGAGTACTGACCCCACCCCATCTTGCACAGCACCTTGTACCGGTCTGCATACACCTCGCCGATCTACTGCATCACGACCGCACACTCCAATCCCACTTCCACAGGATGGTAACCACCAACACGATAATCCTTCGAATCCTCCTCATCCCCGTCAGAGTAGCTGTCGCTGCTCTCTCCGCTCTCAACCTTCTTCGGAGGCTCTGTGCATCACGCTTCATCCACGTCCACCTACTGGGAGCGGCAAACTTGGGTGCTCCCTTCTTTCCCGCCTTGAATTTGGGTCCTACTCGATGAGCGGAGAGAGCGTGATCGCCAACCAACAGCCATTTCTCACGATCCTACGAATGCAAAACGCGGCGATGCGCAACGGTGAATCAGAAGCGACGAAGGACTCGAATTCGGAATTGTGCTTCTGTTCGCGTGGCAGAAACAGGGGGTATTTCGTGATTCCTCTGGTTGCGAGTGGCATCAGTTGGAAGGAGGAGGGAGGAAAGCGGTGGAGGAAGGAGGAAGTGGTCTTCAGGGAATCCAGCGAGTTGTGAAAACGGCCCTCTCGTTGGACTGCTGCAGGAATACGACACGTCGTGGAGCGAAAGAAACGCGAAGAGGGCAACAGAACGTGTTTGGCACGGAAGTGTCCCGATTGTGCATCACCATAAATGGGACGTTGAGGGGGATTCATCAATTCTTCCCTTCCAATGTCGCTCGAAATAGCATCATCCACGAATCTCGCGAACAGCATGGAAAACTCCATGTGTTCAAAGTCCGGTTTGTCCACCACGTGCAAGAGCAGCCGAGGCTTGTAAGGACGGTGTGCGCCGCGTGACTCCATAGTGTCTGCGAGGAGACAGACTACGCACCGCACTGCTACGGTTGCAAGTGCCGAATAGGCGATCATTCGAACATCTTCATGTACGGTGCTTCTCTTCCTTTCATCATATCTTAGGTTCTGTGACCACATGTTTTGTTCCGAAGAGTGCAGGGAACGCGCCATCGAGATGGTCGCTTCCCAAAGGTACTATTAAGTGTTTCACCCGTGTTGTATTGTATGTATTCTTGTGTCCGCTATTCTCCGTTTCATGTTGGGTCTGTTTGTTGCGATCCCCCTCTCTTCGTTTGACAAACGCCTCTTCTCCTTCCCAACCGAAACACGTAAATTGCACGAGGCAGATGGAGAACGTGGTGAACGCACTGATGAATGCGGGAAAGGAAGTGGAGGAAGCGGCGAAGCTCCAGTTCCACTCCCGCTCGCGCCCTTCCTTTTCCGTACGGCAGGCCACGCCAAGGGATCTGAAATGGATGGAGGAACAGCGATTCGCCTCGTAGGAGTGGTCTCGCGGTTTGAAAACCAGGAGGAAGGAGTGCACGGTGGAAACGATCGCGGAGGAGATGACGCGTCTCGTGAAGATATATACGCTCGACGAGTTTCTGCCTATGGTGAATACGCGTGCGCGGAGTGATGTGCAGATACAAATGATTCAGCTGCAGCACAAGAATATCCAGGACCAGATCGCACTGTATAGGGAGCAACTGCGTCGTGTATTGGCCGTTTTGTCTCTTAAGGACATAGTACGAAGGAGAGGGAAAGGAGGCCGTGATTGCGCAGAAGCGGAATCAAGTGCTTCAATCGTTTGAAGTCCCCTTCTGCCGGAAGTGTGACGCGTAGGAGGAGGAAGCGATGATCCGGAGCGAAATCGAGTCCTACGAGCAGACCATTGAGACCTACACAGCCAAGGTGAGGAAGGGGAAGTGGATTGAGGGAGTAGTTGGCAACGCTGCAGCAGGAAGAGGCGTCATTGCAGCGCGAATATGAAAGCGTGCACAGCGTGCTGGATCGATATGAGGAGCTGCAGAAGCAGAATCAGCGTTTGGTGGAGAGCATTGAGAAGGAGAAGGAAACGCTGGCTGCGCTGCGCGAGGAGCGGAGAAGGACGCTGGACAACCTGCTGACGAGCGAGGAGTGAGGGCGAAGAGAGGGGATGAGGAACAGGGCGACGGAGCTGGAGAAGAAGCGCGTGGAGCTGGACGCGTCGGAGCGGGAAGAGGCCGAGCTGCTGGTGGAGCTGGAGGGCTTGCTGAAGGGGAAGGACTCCTCGCTGTCGCTGAGCTCCACGCTGCACGCGGAGGAGATCGAGGGACAGGTGGCGCGGTTGGAGAAGCGTCACTTGTTGTTGAGGTAGGTGTGGGCGTGGTGGTGGAGAGTAGGCATGTGTGCGAGGAGTTCGTGACGGAGGGCAGAGAGTGTGACAGCAACGTGGCGATCGCCATGGAGGTGGGCGAGAGGAGGCGGAGTGAGGTGCAGATTCTGTTTCGGAATGGGGGCGATATGCTGCTGAGCGACCTGAAGAGCGAGATGAAGAAGGTGATTGTGGGGAATCCTTCGGCTGTGTTGTCTGTGAGAGGAGGTGGAGTGAGTGACGCGTAGACCATTTACTCGCTCGTCGGGAACCAGATCATCCGCATTGATCGTTCCAGCAAGGAACAACGTGTACTCTGTTTGATTTGTTGTGTTTGTTGGTGTCTCGCGTCGTTCATCTTTCGTTTCGTTCTTCACTTCTCCTTTCATCTCTCAATCCCCTTTCACTTAACTCTCAACTCACACATCAACTCACACTTAACTCCCAACAAACACCCCCTTAGTACAGATCACCGACCTCCTTCAGCGTCTCCTCCGTCGCCCAGTTCGCGTCAGTCCACTCGTAACGCGACTCCGCCTCGCGAGCGTTGTTCACGGCGAGAAGAGCGTTGCTGTTGCCGGACCACGCACGACGAGCCACGCCGTTGTTCACATCCCAGAACAGCATGCGCTCCAGACGGATCTCCGTCGCCTTGCGACCGTCCAGCACCATTCCGAAGCCGCCGTTGATCACCTCGCCCCAGCCGACGCCGCCGCCGTTGTGCAGAGCCACCCACGTGGCGCCACGCAGCGCGTCGCCGATGCAGTTCTGCACAGCCATGTCGGCGCAGAACGCGGAACCGTCCGTGATGTTGCTCGTCTCGCGGAACGGCGAGTCCGTGCCCGACACGTCGTGGTGGTCGCGCGAAATCACCACGGGCGCCGTCAGCTCGCCGCGAGCCACCGCCTTGTTGAACTCGCGAGCGATCGTCGTGCGCGCGTAGCAGTCCGCGTACAGAATACGCGCCTGCGAGCCCACCACCAGCTTGTTCTCCTCCGCGTGCTCGATCCACTGCAGGTTGTCCGCCAGCTGCGCAGCGATCGGCGCCGCGGGGTGCGAGTTCACGTAGTCGCGGAAGATCTTCGTCGCGATCTCGTCCGTCTTGCGCAGGTCGCTCTCCAGACCCGACGTGCACACCCTACGCCTCAGCGCACACCGCCTCGCCTACCAGCGGAACGGACCGAAGCCCAGCGAGAAGATGTCGCCCATGATGTCCTGCACGTACGAGGGGTATCTGAAGCCGCCCACGCCGTAGGTGCGCTCGCCCTCCTTCGCCATCACGTCCGCGCCCGCTTGCGACGCCTCCAGCAGGAAGCTGTTGCCGTAGTCCCAGAAGGACATGCCGCGAGCCGCCAGCTTGTTGATGGCCGCCACCTGACGGCGCAGCGACTCTCTCACCAGCTCCTTGAAGCGCGGAGGGTCGTCGTGCATCATCTTGCGCGACTCCTCGAACGTCAGCTGCACGGGGTAGTAGCCGCCCAGCCACGGGTTGTGCAGCGAGGTCTGGTCCGAACCCAGCTCCACCAGCAGCTCCTTCTCCTCCGCCAGACGCTCCCACAGGTCCACCACGTTGCCCAGGAAACCGATCGCCAGCGGCTTCTTCTCTACGCGTCATTAACACTTCACACCACCACCAGCACGCGCCGTCTTGATGCGCTCGATGCAGGCGTCCAGGTCCGTGATCTTCTCGCTGATCCAGCCCTGCTTGAAGCGCTTCTCCAGCGCCGCGGGGTCGATCTCCGCAATCACGCCGATGGCGCCCGCGATCAGCGACGCCTTGCCCTGCGCACCGGACATGCCGCCCAGACCCGAGGTCACGTACACCTTACCGGCGAGGTCGTTGGTGTGCAGGTACTTTCTGTCCGTGACGACGCTCCCAAAACACCCACCTGCCAGCGTTCAGCACGGTGATGGTCGTGCCGTGCACGATGCCCTGCGGACCGATGTAGCAGTAGGAGCCGGCGGTCATCTGGCCGTAGATGGTCACGCCCTGCGCGTACATCTTCTCGTAGTCCTCCTGCGTGCTGTGGTGCGGAATCACCATACCGTTGGTGATCACCATGCGAGGCGCGTCGGGGTACGAGGGGAACAGACCCATGGGGTGGCCCGAGTACATGGACAGCGTCTGCTCGTCGGTCATGTGGCTGAGGTAGTACATGATCATGTGGTACTGCGCCCAGTTGGAGAACACGGAACCGTTGCCGCCGTACGTGACCAGCTCCTGGGGGAACTGCGCCACTCTAGCGCTCACTGGACGATAGCTCTCCTACCTGGCGTCGAGGTTGTTCATGATCATGAGCTGGATGCAGGCAGCCTGCTGGCACTTGGCGGGATACATGCTCAGGGGGTAGGCCTTCATCTCGTACTCCGTGGGGTAGAAACTGCGCATCACCGCCCCTCCGCACAACCTACCGATACATGTAGATGTGGCCGTAGGTCTTCAGCTCGTTGGCGAACTCGGGTCCGAGGAGCGCGTGGTACTTCTTGGGGAAGTAGCGGAGAGCGTTCTGCACGGCCTTCACGAATTCCTCCTTGTTGAGGACCACAGGTCTCTTAGGAGCGTGAGGAAGGTTGGGGTTCAGAGGCTTCCTACGGGTCACTCCCCGCGCAACAAAACGTACAACTCGGGAAGAGGGTCCAGGGGAATGCCTCTAGCAAGAATAGACAAATCAACGGACATGGCGCACAACAGATGAGTATTTATGAAGAAACACGCGCGTTTCCACGATTACCTCTTCTAGAAGCAGCAAATCGGCGCTCTTTCGGACGGGCGTTTCATCCACTCCCAACGCGACTCAAAATGAGCGCTGAGCCACCCAAACCGACGCTGAGCTCTCTCTTTCCGAAGAAGGAGAAGAAGGGAGAGAAACGCCCCGCCGAGGAGATCACCAAGACTCCGGAGGAGGAAGGATACGGTTTTCGTGCTTGCCATCGTGCTCACACACAGGCTCTCGCAAACATCCCGCCAAGGCGATGCCCCATAAGCGCGTTCAGAATACGGGCCTCACAAATCCCCTGAAGTTGGTGACTAGCAAGACGATGTTTTCCGTGTCATCGTTCGAGGACATGCACATCGCTCCCAAACTGGTAATTGCGCGATTCGAGCGTGAGGACTAGGTGGAGGTGCTGAAGAGTCCCAACGTGTTCCACTTCACAAACCCGACGGTCGTCCAGTCCGCCTCCATCCCCCTCATCTGCAAGGGAGGCGACGTGATGATCAAATCGGAGACGGGCTCCGGCAAGACGCTGTCCTACCTCATCCCCATCGTCCAGCGCCTCCAGAGCATCACTCCGAAGATCGAGCGCGGCGATGGCGCGTACGCGATTATCCTGGTGCCCACGCGCGAGCTGTGCGTCCAGATCGAGGAGTCCATCAAGAAGCTGCTCCTGCCCTTCTTCTGGATCGTTCCGACGGTGATCTGCGGCGGACAGAAGCGCAAGAGCGAGAAGAGTCGTCTGCGCAAGGGCGCCAACGTCATCATCTCCACGCCGGGCCGTCTGCTCGACCACGCCCTCCACACCTCCACCCTGTCGCTGAAGAACGTACAGATGCTGGTGCTGGACGAGGCGGATCGTCTGCTGGACATGGGCTTCGACCAGCAGCTCCGCGACCTCCTGAGTCTCCTGAACCAGCAGGTGAGCAAGCCCGTGCAGACCGTCCTGCTGTCCGCCACGCTGTCGCCCGCCATCCAGAAGCTCGCCGAGCTGTCGCTGAAGTCGCCGCAGTTCGTCGACGCGGACCGTCTGCGCGAGAAGAGCGATGTGGGGTTGGTGATGTGATGTGACGGAATAGAAGCCTGCCGCGGAGAGTGACACAGTCGACGTCTCCGACGCGAAGCCAGAGCCCGAGAGCGAGGAGAACGCGTTCAAGGTGCCGGAGCAGCTGCGTCAGTACTTCATCCAAATCGAGTGCAACCTGCGCCTGCCCGCGCTGTGCGCCTTCCTCCGCAAGGAGCTGCGCAGCGTGAACCGCAACCGCTGTCGCATCCTCATCTTCGTGAACACCTGCGACTCCGTGGCCTTCCACGACGAGCTGCTGCGCGAGCTGCAGTGGCCCGGCGACGGCATGGACTCCGCTGTGACCAAGGGCACGCTGGTGTCGCTGCACGGCAACATGCCGCAGTACCAGCGCCTCAAGAACCTCCGCGACTTCTGCAAGGCCAACTACGCGACGATGATCTGCACCGACGTGGCGGCGCGTGGACTCGACATCCCCACGGTGGACTGGATCATCCAGTACGACCCGCCCACCGAGATCTCCGAGTACATCCACCGTGTGGGCCGCACGGCGCGCGCGGGCAAGGCGGGGCAGTCGCTGCTGTTCCTGCAGCCGTCGGAGATGGGCATGGTGTACACGCTGCAGAGTCGCGGACTCCACATGAAGCAGTTCAACTTCGACGTCTGGTTCGACAACTGCGTGCGCGAGAGCGGACCCGGACACGCCCTCGTGTACGCCAAGCGGAACCACGCCGCCAGCGAGGTGCAGGCAGCCATCCTGAAGACGGTGGAGGAGAGCGACGGGCTGAAGAACCTCGCCGTGGTCGGCTTCACCAGCTACTGTCGGTCGTACGCCACATACGCGAAGGAGCTGAAGACGGCGTTCAACGTGCGGTCGCTGCACTTCGGACACGTGGCGAAGAGGTGAAATCGGGGGGTTTTTGTGATTCGTAGTTTCGGGCTGCGCGACACGCCGAAGAAGATCGGGAAGAAGTCGCTGGCGAAGGCGAAGCGGCAGACGCTGCAGCTGGCGAGCGTGGTGGGCGAGGGCAGCGCGAAGCTCGATTTCGGGCACACCTCGGAGAAGAAGCAGAAAATGTTCGATATCATCAAGCAGGAGAAGGAGCTGAAGGAGAAGCGCGACAAGAAGCGGAGTCAGCAGGGCGATTTCCTCCGGGGGAAGAAGAAGGTGGAAAAGCTGATGAGCGTGAACGAGTGGGACGCATACGCGCGTTTGTTAACAAACAAGCCTCATTACTGCTGAGAAGCCAAGAAATCGTACGCCATCTTCTTCTCGCTCTCCAGCTCCGCTACGCGTCACGCACACAACACACTCCTACCGATCGTCTTCGCGAACAGCTCCTTGCTGCGGGCGTCCAACTCCAGACCCTCCACGTACGACCACTTTCCGTCCTTGCACGTCACGGGGAACGAGAAGATGAGTCCCTCGGGCACGTCGTAGTGCTTGCCGTCGGACACCACCGACATGATGGCGTACTCGCCCTAACCCTCATTTGCATCACAATCACCCACTTCCTTCGTGCCGCACACCCACTCGTGCATGTGGTCACACGCGGCCTTGGCAGCCGAGCACGCGCTCGACAAACCGCGAGCGGCAATCACCGCCTTGCCGCGCAGCTGCACCGTCTTCATGAACTCGCCGTCCAGGTAGGCGTCGTCGCCGATCACCTCGCGAGCCGGCTTGCCCTCGATGGTGGCGAAATTGACATCGGGGAACTGCGTGTCGCTGTGGTTGCCCCAGATGATGCAGTTCTTCACCTCCTCAATCGCCACGTTTCTGCCCAGCTTCTTGATCGCCGCCTCACGGAGAAGGGACTTGGCACGGTTGGCGTCCAGACGCGTCATCGCGGAGAAGTTCTCGCGAGGAATGGACTTGGCGTGCTCCATCAGCACGCAGGCGTTCGTGTTCGCGGGGTTCGCCACCACGATCACCTTGATGTCCTTCTCGGCGACGGCGTCGATCGCCTTTCCCGTCTCACTGAAGATGGCCGTGTTCTTGGCGATGAGGTCGGAACGCTGCATGCCAGCGAGTCTGGGGAAGCCGCCGATCAGGAAGGCGTACTGCACGCCCTTGAAGGCCTCCATGGGCTTGAAGCTCTTGGTGATGCCTGCGGGTGAACGGAAAACGCCTCTTCCTACTCTTCACCAGCGGGTACGCGGAATCGAGCAGCTCCATGACCACGCCCTCCAACTTCGGCATGCTGTGCTCGATATCGAGAAGGACCAGATCGATCAGCTAGGGAGTGATGCTCATGCGGAAACGACTACCTGATTCTCACCGAACACGTTGCCATTGCACTACGGCGTTACGCGACCTCCAGCCACGCACTTACAATCATAGGGAGAATGGCGTAGCCAATGTTGCCGGCAGCGCCGGAGACGAGAACTCTTACAGCGGACATAGCGTTAACGAAGCACGAAACGAGACTATGAGGGTTTGGAATTCTTCCCTAGGAAGGACCACTGAACGTGCAAAGTCATTGGGCGTTTGGGGAAGCGAATGGGGGAAAGGGGGAGAGGAAGGAGGAGGAGTTGAGGTAGTGATGCCTATGCCGATGGATAGAATGCATCTTCAGATGGGTGGGAGGAATGGATTTGTTTGATATTTCATTGTGTTGATTGAGTGGTATTTTCATCAAATAGGGGGTGCAAAAGGCTGCACACTCCCTCCTCCAAAAGCAGATTTCCCTCTGCCAGCGCACTCATCTCCACGAGAGGAATTGACAAGATTGACAAGCGCGGGATGGGAGTTGTGTCATAGTAATCCTCGTTGCTGCGTCCGTATGAAGGGTATAACATTTGCATGACGTGAGTAACGCACTAGAACTATCAAAGCAGCAGATAAAGGATGCTGTGCTACAGAATGGTTACGTCGTTGCGAGGAGCGAGAGCCATGAAGGTGCGGAGAGAATCCTGTTTTTCAAGCCCCACGACATGGAGTTTTTGACGAAGGAAGCGGCTGACGTCAATCACGTCGAGTTCAAGCTATTCTACGCAGGATGCATCGCTCTGAGCTGGATCAAGGAGATTGACGGTGAGGTTGGACAAATCACCGTATACTGTCATGGACTGATCTCGTACACCCAGGACTGGAGCAACTTCATCAGCGACGAGGACGCCTACCGAATCGAGAATGACCGCGACGGCCCCGCTCTCCACGTGTACAGCGCGAAAACGCAGTACTTGATATATCGGGGTTCTTTCGACGAGAACGACAAGCGAGACGGGTTTGGGTACGGGTACGACGCAGACACGGGTCGGTGTCTGTTCTACGGGTACTTCATCAACGACGAGCTGCAGGGTAAGCTGCAGGAGTTCCTGGAGGACGACACGATGATCGAGTACGGCGACGACTGCTACTACAAGGGCGGTTGCATCTACAACGAGAACGAGGACCGGTATCTGCGCGACGGAGCGGGCACCGTGTACTACGATGGGGATGTCACGTACTCGTCTCGCTGGAGCAACGGCCACGAGGACGCGCTGCTCTTCGTGGACAAGAGCGAGGACTTCCTTCTGACGCAGACGCTGGGCAGCATCCTGATCAGCTCCAACTGCTGCAACGAGGCGCGCTTCACCACGCTGCATCTCCTGTCGATGTCCATGCTCACCTCCGTCACCGTCGAGGACGACTGCTTCGCCCACGTGGAGATGGTCATGTTGCAGTCCCTCCCCAAACTGACCGTGTTCAAGGTGGGCTCGCGCTCCTTCACGGAAGCTCCCGATGGCTGTGCTCTCAACACGAAGCGGAGTTTCAGCGTCTGGTCCTGTCCGCGTCTGCACACGCTCTCGATCGGCGACCACTCCTTCTCGGACTACTCCATCTTTCTGCTCGCGGATCTCAACGCTCTCGAGACGCTCTCCATCGGCGCCATCGGCACCGACTCTTCCTGCTTCGCCTTCTCCGCGCTGGTTCTTTCCCGTCTTGTTCTTCTCCTCCTCTCACGCCTAGATCTTCCCGAACTGACCCACGTCCGACTCGGCGACCGGTGTTTCATGTACGCCCCCATCGTCCAGTTCGCCTCTCTCTCCGCTCTGAAGCGAATCGACCTGGGCGAGGCGGCGTGCTGCGGCAGTGGCGAGCCGGGCTGCAAAGTGTTCTTCTCCGCGCTGCCGCGACTCTACTCCATCCAGTCCGTGCGCTACAGCTTCCAGGCGATGCGAGAGCTGCACTGCGACAGTTCGCTTTCTGCGGGGGTGTGACGTGCAGACATGCCTCTCCTCATGCGCGTTTCTCTGCCCTGCGGGTTTCAACATCTTGACACCGTGTGCGTAGATAGTACGGGCTGGGGTCGGTGTGTCACGTAGACGTTTCCATGTTTCAACAGTATGTGCGTTCGTGAGTTGGCTGTTTGTTGGAGTCACCCTCAGTTTTGTCATCCCCTTCTGCTGTGCATGCGGTAGGGTTTCATGTGTCTCTCTTCAATTCGGATCGTGCGAATTGGAGTCGTCTTCCTCGGACTGGTCACATGGGTGCTCGTTTTCCATGTGTGGAGCGCCAACGTGGATCCCTATGTGCGTAGAGTAGAAAGTGCTTCGGTTGTGCGATTGTACGTGTTTGGGAGCGTGATCATCGTTGAAGGGGAGTTGAATCATTTCAGGAAGATGAGAATGAACGGCATGAAGAGATGTCGCAGGATCAGAACAAACCATTCCGTTTGGTGTTCACAGAGGATCACCTGTTGAATACGACGGCAACTCGCATCGATTTCTTCTCACCAGATTGGTACGACCAGTTCCTTGCAGTCCAAAGGGCGCTGGATGACACTCCGTCCATGTCCGAGAGCACCATCGAAACGTGGTGGGAGGCGTATTGAGTTTGATACGAACATAACACCTAGCCAGGAGGGATACAGCGACGGACAGATCCACCACGACTACTGCATTCTCACCAACGGCTGCATCCAGAAGAGTGGCAACCTTCTTTACGCACGAGAGAAGAAGGGGAGATCGATGCAGCATCGGCTGTACGCCCTGCACCGCGTGAGCGACTTCTATTGTGCGCGCTGTTCCTTCCCTCCATTCTAGACACCACGCTGTTCTCCCACCGCGAAGCGTTCAACGCCTCCTCCTTCCTCCCCGACGGCCAACACCTGCTCTCGCTCCACCCTCGTCGCTACTTGAACATCTACCACGTGCTGTCCGGCTTGAGTCTGCTCCTCCGCGTCGCCATCCACCCCGAAGCCTACCCCAACGTCCTCTCGTCTCTTCGCGCTGACGCGTAGATCACCTTCGTCGTGCTCCACAACCACCCGACCTGGCGAGAGGGCTGTTGGGGCGACGTGATGGAGCGTCTCTTCCTCCACACGCTCTCCCCCAAACACCGTCCCGTCGTCCTCTTCTCGCTCCACGCCCTCTCCGCCACGCCCATGGTCTGCGACAAGGCGATGACCGTCGCCAAGGCGTGGGAGCCCTTCGGCTCGGGGAGTTTCATCGGAGAGCCGTTGGCGGGAGACTTGCTTCGGAGCGTGGCCTACCGCTATGTCAACGTCTCCTTCGTGAAGCCACGACGCAACGAGTGTCTGCGCGGACTGTGGCAACGCCGTGTGGTGGTTCGCGTGATCGAGAACGAGGTGGCGATGATCGACGCTGTGCGAGTGCGGTACAGCACGGAGGTGGGTGGGATGAGTGGGTCTCACGTCGTAGTTGGAGCTGGAGGCCGTGGTGTTTGAGCGGATCTCTATGGTGGATCAGATTCGTCACATGGCGTTGGCTGATGTCCTGATTGCGCCTCATGGAGCCGGACTCTCGAACATCGTCTTCATGACTCCGCGCAGTTGTCTGTACGAGCTGGTTTCTCCCTACTGGCAAATCGAGCCCTACATGCGATTGGCGAAGAGTGCGGGTCTGCTGTACATGCGAGACGTGGGAGAGGGCGTGAATGGGACGGACATGCGGATTGTGAAGGCGAATCGGAGGGGAAGCTTGAATCCGACGCGGAATCTCAACTACGTGATGAACCAGACGCTTGTGACGGAACGCGTTGGGGAGTGCATGCGCGCGGTTTGGAGAGAGAAATACGGGTTTGAAGTGTTCAGTGTTTGTTCCTGAGTGCTCCTCTGTTGTCCGGTGGTGCGCTTCCTGCTCTGGGAATTCCTGCTGTGCTTTCCATACCATGAACGCGGGTCCAGTCCTTCTTTTGGGCGTCGTGCTCCTTCTTGTCGGCTCCATTTCGTTTGTGGTTTGTCATGACATGCGGAGTCTGTCTTCTACAGTCTCGCGCAGAGACAAGGTGTTGTAGGTGACTTCTCTCCCGCTTCAGTTTCTAGTAACCATTATGTAATCACTGACGTGAATGACACGGATGAGTTGATCCGGATCAACAGGGAGGGCCGAATCAACACCACCACAACCCGAATCGATTTCCAGCGAGAGGATTGGTACGAACAGTTTCTGCGAATCCGGGAGTTCATTGCGAACACGTCCTTTTCATCGTTTGGTTCATTCTCTCCGTTTGACCGTAGGTCGTTCTCTACAAAGCTCACGAAGGACTACGCCATTCTCCACGATGCTTGCGTTCGTTTCCCCTATCTTTCGCTCGTGGTGTACGAAAAGGAGAGTGGGGCGCTGCTGAAGGAAGTGACCACTCGATTCGGGATGAAGGACTTCTATTGTAATCAATTCGATGTCATCTAAAGCACAGACAACAAGCTCATTTCATCATCCACTCCACTGCAGGGTTCCTCTCTCCCTCCCGGCGAGCACATCCTCTACCTCCACCCGCGTCAGTACAGCAATGTCTTCCACATTCTGGAGGGAACGAGCATCCTTCTCCACATCGCCCTCCATCCCGAGCTCTTCCCTCCCGTACCTCGTTCCTGCCCTCGCTCACCCCCAGATCTCGACTATCTTCCTCGTGGACCAGCCCGACCTGTCCTCCGCCTCCTGGTCGCTGCTGCTGGAGTCGTTGTACCTGGAGGTGTTTCCCCCCTCGCGCCGACCCCACTACCACCCCAAGCCCGACAAGCGACGCGAATCGCTCCTGTGCGACGCCTCGATGGTCGTCGCGCGGGCGTGGGAAACGGACGGGACGGGGAGTTTCATCGGCGAGCCGCTGGCGGCAGACATGTTGCGTGGCGTGGGGTACAAGCGTGTGGGGTGGCGGTTTCAGCGCAAGCGACGCGGCGATCGGTTGCGTGGCGCGCTGATCAAGCGGCTGGGGAAGCGGCGGCTTCTGAACTCGGATGAGGTGCTGTTCGCGCTCCAGGACTCGTTCTCGAGGGAGGTAGGGTTTGGCACAGAGCGTGAGGGATAGCTGCGTCTGGAGGAGTGGGTGTTGGAGCGTCTGGACGGGATGGCGCTGATTCGCCAGTTCGCCCAGCTGGACGTCCTGGTGGCCGTTCACGGAGCGGGAATAACGAACATCATCTTCATGATGCCGAACAGCTTCGTGGTGGAGTTGTTCCCGCCGTTTTGGCAGTACGGCTGCTACCGTCGTTTAGCGTCGAATGTGGGCGTCCTGTACGCCAAGGAGACGGCGATCGGCGAGAAGGGGCCGGAGTGCGCTCGCGACGAAACGTCGACACTGTGCCTGTACGCTGGGATTCGCGATCGCCACTTTTCGATGAACAGCACGGTGGTGAGGAGCCGTGTGGCCGCAGCCATCGTCGCGGTGTGGAGGAGCAAGTACGGCGTGCGTTTTTCGTTTGTTTGTTCTAACTGGCGTTTTCCGTTAAGCGAACCCGTGCGCCCAATCAAACGCCCCCTTCTAGAACCTTCTCTCCTTCTCACTGAATCCCATTCTTTCTTTCAATTCAACTTCAATCATGAGCAAGACATA
>ERZ780157.2456-NODE-2456-length-17193-cov-4.541837_pt1 | contig 17193 bp, 17 predicted proteins | sample MGYA00511169_ERZ780157 | MGnify/ENA primary metagenome ERZ780157 (study PRJEB29588, sample SAMEA1965149) | human gut metagenome | biome: human gut; feature: human-associated habitat; material: faeces | place: Denmark | collected 2008/2010 ... | reverse complement strand
CTATGGCGACTTCTGCGTGGCTCACGGCATCTACACGCTGGAGCTGTACGACTCGAATAACAACGGTTGGATCAACCCCGCCGGCTGGTACCTGACGGTGGACGTGGGCGCGATGGTGTTCGAGATGGGTCAGATGCCGACAGCGACGCCGTCGGTGTCGACGATGTTCTCTTCGATGTTGCCGTTCCAGATCGATTACGACAGTTGGAAGGTGTGGAACAGCGGTACCGCTGTGGCGGAGGGTTGGAATGGAAAGGACTTCGACGACGCGGCGTGGTCGTCGATGAAGGCGGCGGAACTGGGCAACCACATGGGTACCACGGCGTACATCAGACACGAGGTGAGCATTCCTTCGGTGGACGAGTACTTCGTGCTGAACGTGCGCGTGAAGTACACGGGTGGCGTGGCGGCGTACTTCAACGGTCACTTGGTGGCTCGTTTCAATTTGGAGAGCGAATTCGACGCTTCGACGGAGGCGCTGTCTGTGCACGACGCGTCATTCTCGAAGTTCCACGTGGTGTTGCCGACGGCTGGCGCTGTGAGTGGTAAGAACGTGATTGCGTTCGAGATCCACCGCGCTCCCGAGCAGAGCGAGTTGGTGTTCGACGCGACGGGCGTGTTCGGTGTGAACGACTGTTCGATCGTGGTGGACTCGTTCGCGTCAGTGGAGGGCGAGGTGTCTGGTTGCTCGAAGGAGGAGTTGTTGGACCTGAACCCGACGACGTACGGGTACATCGAGAACGCGGCGAACGCGTATTTGGCGTGGGTGGTAGAGAACCTGGAGGGCTCGAAGTACAACAGTTTCGCGCTGCAGACGAACATGGCTGTGAGTGGTTATGGTTTCTCTGTGTACGGTCGTTGGGAGAGCACGGACGAGTACACGAGCGCTTTGGCGGTGACGGGTCAGGCGACGAAGAACAGAGAGCGTTCGGCGTGGGCGATGCCGGCGGGTATCGCTGGTTTCAGCCAGTTCCGCTTCGTGGTGGATTCTGCGGCGTCGAGCACGGTGAGCACGAACGCGTACGTGATGCAGTACTGCAAGCCGAGCGGCAGTGGCACGTGTCCGGCTGTGGGCGAGTATCCTGCTGTGGGCGAGGGCGAGATCTCTCCGGCGAAGTGCGCTGAGGGCTTCCGCGGGTACTCGTACAGAACGTGCACGAACGGTCAGCTGGGCGAGGTGCAGAACGACAAGTGCGACTACAAGCAGCCGTCGCGCATCAACTACCTGAACAACAACATGGAGTTCATCATGGGCACGGAGGTGTCGAGTGGCGTTCCGTCGTACCGCAACATCATAACGGAGTTCTTCATGCAGGACAGCACGCCGCTGCCCGAGGGTCTGAAGATCGACGCTGCGACGGGCGAGATCACGGGTCTGCCCGTGTCGACGATGGACACGAAGTCGTTCACGGTGCGCGGCAAGAACCCTGCTGGCGAGACGTTTGTGGAGATCACGATATTGGTGCGCAAGGGTTACTGTGCTCCCGAGGGCGTGTTCGAGCGCACGAGTGTGGGCGAGATCGCTGTGTACGAGTGCTCTCTGCAGGGCAGTTATGTGGGCACGCAGAAGAGAGCGTGCATTCTGGGTAAGAAGAACGGTGAGTGGCAGAAGGCGAGTGGATTCTGTATGCCCGTGTTGGGTATTGTGCTGATCGTGTTGGTGGTGCTGGTGATCATCGCAGTGGTGGTGTTCCTGCTGATGCGTTCGACTCGTAAGGCGAAGGCTGTTGGTGGCGTGAAGGGTAAGAGTGGGAAGGCGTCGAGCAAGAAGAATCCGTCGAAGAAGGGTTCAACGAAGGCTGTGAAGGTGTAATTGTATGTGGCGTGTTTGGGTTGCAACAAACAGGAAACAATATGTGTTTCATGAGGACTAAAAGAACAGAACACACGATAACAAGGAAGAGACAGGCGATGCTTCCATGTCTCCATACTCGCTTCAACACCGCTTTGTCGTGAACAAAACCCGACCACATCAATCCAGCCAGAGAACCGTGGGGCAGAATGCAAGCCCCGAAGTTGGTTCCGGCAGCAACACTGAAGGTGGCAAGGTACAAGCGATCACCCAGCACGTCCTTCACCGCAGGTTCACTGAGAATGCGGGTAACGAAGATCGTGGCGGGAAGGTTATTGAAGATGATGCAGGCGATACAGGTGAATGCGTTGAAGAAGAGCGCTGTAACGAGGTCACCCATGCGTGTGATTGGCGCAATGCAGGTCCGTGCTAGGAATTGCGCGATGGTTGACGTGAAATGGTAGTAACTCGCCGTCTCCACAAGAATGAACATAGCAACGAGGAAGAGTGGAACCTTCCACGGAAGCGTGCCAAAAATGGAGCCGATTTCGCGCATGTTGTGTCTGTAGAAGATGAAGTCTTTGACGAGTGTAAGCACGAACATGAAGACGGCGATGTGCCAGAATTCGATGAATGACCACTTGTTCTGAATGGGCGTTGAAAAGAGGAAGAGGAAGAAGAGAAGAAGAAGGAGGCAAAGCGACACCTTCATGTTGGTATTGAATGTGGTGAGGCTTTGGTCCTCCTGCTTGCTTGGCTCCTCCTTGTGAGGCTTCGCAGCATCCACAGACTTCACGCCGATCACTTTGTCATCAGGCTCATTCACGTTGGAGTGCTTCACGTCCTTCGATTCGGCCTCCTCCTTTAATTGCAACTCAATGTCTACAGTTGCGGGAGGAACTGGAGTCTTGACAGATCGAATTGCCAGAATCAGGCAGTACACGTAAATGGTGAGTCCACTACCAATGGCCGGAATGAGCAGATACTTCAGATACGTAGAAAAATCGATCTTGAACACGGAAGCGAGAATGATGTTGGATGGATTGCCACTCAGGAGTCCAGCACTGTAGGAATTCGCAGAGCAGAACTCGGCTAACAGAAGCGATAGCAGAAGACGACTATCCGTTTTCTTTGAGAACTGGAGAATAATGGGCGTGAGCGTGAGAATGACGATATCGTTGCTGGTCACCAGCGTGAATATAGCGGCGAGCAAGGAGAAGAGAGACAAGCCAATGATTCCGGGATTAGCCGAAGAGAGCGCAATCTTCGAGAACTTGTTTGCAATGACGATAAACACCTTCGTGTGTTCAGCGGACATGCAGACATAAGCCAGAGACATGAAGAGAATGATCACCGTATAGGGCACAAGGTAGCTCGTATTCGAGGGGTCCTTCGCCCACTCGGGAGTTTGAACGCCGAGAATGCCGCGAACAATGACAACCCATGGAATGGAGGTGGCGATGAACAGGATCACCACAACAAGAATGGGAACGATCGAGAAGTCAATGTCAACCTCCTTTTTGCTGTGACCGAACGAAATCCTCGCAGGGAAGATGACGAAATAGCAAGCCACCAGAAACCCGATGATAAAGAGAACTGCCTGGAACGACATTTTTCCCTTTCCTGAACTGTTGTTTGTCAAAAGGAGAATGCGGAATAAGGAATGGGAATAGTGGGGGTAGCCCACAGCAAGTGAGAGAACAAACCGGAATGAAACAGCACGATATTAACAACTGAGGTCTATTCTCAACTTCAGAATGCTCTTCACTTGATCCTTTGACAGATCGCTCTTTTCACTTAGCACAAGAGACATGGCACTTGTCAACTACGAATCACATGCAGCGACATCGACTACATCATCGCAACTAAGAATGGCTATGAGGCGATTCACGCGACTGAAGCATGTGCGAATCTCGCTTCCTCCATTGTTGATAAGCTCGTTGCAAATGGACCGCACAACCTTATCCAACTGCAGCACTCCCTGCTGCGTGTACTTCAGCTTCACTAAGCTTCCCTCCAACCGATTGCCCAGAATTCCCGCCACTTCGTTCAGCAACGTCGTCGCCGTCTGCGCCAGCAAGAGACTCTCGTACGGAGCCAGAGTGTTCCGCAGCATCGCCACCACCATCTCCGTCATTTCGTCGGCCTGCTGCTCCGCCTTCAACTCATCGCTAACAGTCACCCATCACACTCACCCCCACCTCACAGCGAAACTCCCCGCGGTGATGCACTTCTCCATCTTCTGGCAGAGCGGAACCACCACGGTTTCCTTCAGACCTACGCTCACACACCCCCGTCAAAGCTACGCCGCAGCACGAACTCGTGGTCGTCGTTGAAGAGGCTTGTGGAGGACTTCACCATGTCCGCGACAGCGGCAGGCAGCTTCTCTGGGACCTTGGTGAAGGCTTCGGTGAGCGAGTCGGTGATTCGCGAGCTCAGTGTGTTTGTATAACTGATGCATAACTAATTGTGAGGGACTCCGTTAACTCCCACAGACACATCGTTTAGGATGAGAATGCTGCTGATTTGGTCGCGCGATAACGAAGAGTGGATCGCTATCCTGAACTCAGTTTAATTCACATACCTGAAGTATCCATCGTCTTTCTGCCTCTGAGAATACTGATCATATAAGGGTGGATATATTGCTGAATGGACCCCTTTATGATCCCAATAACGGTCTTGATGTTGCCCGCACTGCCCTGACTGATCGCTCGCGACACGATCAAGTCGAACAGGTAGAACGCCTCTTCGGGAAGCGACGTGGTGTGACACGAAGCGTCCGGCGTGACGTTGAAGATGGAGCGGTTCAGCGAATACAACTAGCGGTGAGAGAAGGAGACGAGAAAGACGGTGAAGATCTCCTCCAGAGCGGTGTACGCGTGATTCAGAGAAGATATCATCTATGTGTCATTGTCACACACCACTGCCACAGCGAACGACTCCAGCTTGTTCCCCGCGGGGACCTGACTCCCCTCCTGTCGGATCGTCTTCATCACCACCACCATCTCCTGAGGAATGGACTGACTCTGGTACTGTTGGTCATCGCTCACACGCGCGCTGTTGAAACTCCAGCTGTCGCGCGTCTTGCCCACGAAGAACCGCGTGAAGGACTCCTGGTGCTGGAGGAAGAGAGTGATTTCGTTCAGCACCTGATTCAGCGAGTCCAACTCCTTGTTCTCGGCACCCGACTCACTCGACACGTATTGCTGGAGCACGCGCTCGCTGTTCGCCTCCAGCGCCTTGAGGTCCCGCACGGAGTCGTAGTGGGAGAGGATGAGAGAGCACTAAAAGTGACGGAGAGGCGATGAAACGACCTGGTGGTCGCAGAAGAGGAAGACAGAGCGACACAGATAGCAGAAAGCGAACACCTCCTTGGTGAAACAGTCGGTGACTTGGGCTTCGACGCTCTCGATCAGCTCCACTGCCTTCTTGAACATGGTTCCCAGCGTGTTGCCGACGATCATGCCGATGTTGTGCGATGATCGCTGATTGCGGAGGAGACTGTAATCCTTCTCGCAATCCGCCGTCAGAGGATTTGTGAGATAGGGAACCAGTCTAAAGGTGATGGTGGGTCTGTGGAAGCCACTTTGTTAATGCCAAGCAACCCTCGCCCAAACTGTCCAGCAAGTGGCAGTAGCGAAACACTTGGGTCGTCTTCTTGTTCGAGATGCTGATTGTGAGCTGCTCGGTCAGAGCCTTGATTAACGTCTCCGTTGACTAGTCCTCAGAAGCGTTAGGCGCACTCACTCTCTTCATGATAGACTCGTCCTTCGCGTTGATGTCGCCAGTCAGGATGGCTTTGCGGTACTTCAGGATGTACTCCGTTGCCTTCTCGTACTCTTCGGACTCAAGAGAATGTTCAATCTACACGTTAGTCGTAGTGGAGAGTGAACTACACCAGCAACGCTGCGATTCAGGTCAATCATGGCAGTAACAAGCTCTAGCGACTTTTCCGCATTCACCTAGCTGTAAACTACATTACTGTGACTATACCTTCAGTGTGTTATAGTGTTTTATCTGCTCGCTTGCCCTAACGGCATCTTCGCTGCACGTTTTCATTTCTTCGCTGATACTTGACATGTCTTTTGTCGTTTCTATTCATGAGGAATGCAACTATCGCGCTTCAACGATTCACAGTGCTGCCCAAAGTACGCAAACTCGCAACGATCTCGTTATATTCAATCGCATTTGCCTTTGCCGCTTCTCCGTTTCCAGAAATATCGTAGTAATCTTGACTTCCCGTTAGGTTGAAGAGAATACGACGATCAAGCAGCTTTTCTTCTTCCACGACTCTCGCTAACTCTTCAGTGATGTCCTCGACAGTCTCTAGCCGCTTTAGATAATCCATTACCTTCCTCTATCCGATTCTGCCTTTCAATGACTCCCAAAATCGAGCCGATTTTCTCTTCTCTCGGAGAGATCGAAATCCAATCCTGTTGAACACAAGAGCTGCGGACAACAAACAATAGCGAATATCAAGCTAAACTAAAGGAAGTATCACTTGCCCCGAAATCCCTCTGGATCCCTGTTAAAAGCAGCAATCCAGTCATAGTTCGGGTGATAGTCGCCATTCCGAACCTTCTCCATGTCTTCCACGAGATAGTGCTGATTCTTGCTGTAGTGATAGGCGGCTTGGTTCCAAGAGTAGTTTGGATACGGCTTATCACAAATAGTCCTCAAGGACAGCCACCGCCTCCACACTTCCTCCTGCTTGTGATCCTCAACGTAATTCGTGTCGCGCATCAGTTCATCCAGCAAAACCTTTGCCTTCTTGTCACACTCTGTGAGTTATGCACACTTCATCATATAGACCCTCACAAATGCAATTCGTGGCCTTCTCTACGGGAATGAAGCTTGCCTCGCTGACTTCCATATCGAGTACCACAACAGCACGCAGACCAATCCAGGATCCACACACGGGGTGGTAAGACAAGTGGCTCAGTGGACTGTTCAAGCATAGTCCAGAAATCTGACTGTTAGACATAACGCAGTGAATCACCTCGGATATCCGTTGGAAGGGAAGGATGCGTCCACGCGTCATTTCAAACGTGAAGTGAATATCCTTGTCCACATGAATGCATTCGAATGCATTTGTTATGCAATTTTGTGTATAGCTATGAATGAAGACGAATAGGAACTCCAAACGAATCGAGGGGATTTGGGTTGCTGTCACACTGATAATCAATGTCCACAAGGTGCTTGATAAAGGGGTACCACAAATGCCTTGTATTTCCTTCATGTGAGCAAGGGGAACAGAAAAGAACCGATTAGGAGAGCAAGCGTGTTCTCTTGGCTGTAGCATGGCAAGTGATATCGTTTCTGAACGAGTGCATTGTACGATTGAACTATGCGTGACGTATTCCACAAACAACAAGCCGCTGAAAGGAATAGCGAGATCAAATCCCCTGACGTATAACTCATGCAAGCAGTCTTTCAATACAGTGGAATAGCTCATAGAACAGGAGGGGATACAAACAAATGGGGAGGAGAAAGATCGTACCTCTTGTACGGAGTGACTGCTGAATTCTCACGAACGGAATTACGTATTCTCAAGTGGGATCACTCATCAGCATCGGGAACAAACACTCCTTTTATGATGATCAGATATAGAATAAAGCGAATAGCAAATACAACCCGGTCTCTTCCTCAAAGCGCTTCTTAATCTCACACGCCTCTTGCTCCAAATCCTGGCATTTGTTCAGCTATGGGTCACATAATACGGAAACGTAAACCATTGTTGCCAAACGCAACGCATGTCGCGCTCCTTCTTCGGCCATTGCCGGTTTATCCTGTGTGTGCATATTCAATATGAGAAGCGGTTTCATGCCATGGCAGCCACGGAACTGCAAATCTACACAGTGAGAACTTGAAATGGCACGCACCTTCAATGACGGCGTCGAACACACGGTCATCAAAGCATATACATATATCGATCTTGCTCAAATCCTTCTCCTCCTGAAATCGCTGAGGCGCTTTCTTTACTCCGATATTTCTTTGCATCATACCAATCATTCCGTTCTTTGTATAACTAGCGAGTGAGACGCAACAGCCAACCCCACTAATCACGACCCATTTCGTTCAAGTCATCCAGCATCTTCTGGTATTCCGTACCGAAGCTGTATCTATTCCATCAGTAGAACGGTGAAAAGGCTACGAAACTGCCCTTCCAGGAACCAAACCAGGCATTTTGACTGCGTTTCCTGTACCATATGATACCACACGGAAGCTGTTCTTCTAGCAGTGAAAACGGAAGACAAAGACCCACTTTCAGCAGGTCATGAGCAGCCATACTACGATTCACGTTCGAAGAGCATATCATTGCGAATACATATCCGTCACTCTTCATTTTCCCTTCCTTTGGCGATTCCGCCAATCAACACAAATCCCCTATGGTTATGGACTTCCAAAGAAATCGCCTATTTTCCCCAATTCAAACAGTCGCATCCAGGAATCTGTTCTCTTCATACATGAAACGAAAGCGTAGTACATCTTCTGCGCAGCAGAATCAGAACAAAGAAACCGTATTTCACTCTCTCGTGCTTCATTTCGATAGGAACAGTGTCAATTCTGCAACCGGTTATTCAACAGTGCCCCTGCACTTCGGTATCACACGGTACTGCTATTTGATTTCCACTATCCGTAGTCCGTTTGCGTGTTCAATCCCACATCCTCTCGATTCTCTCTCACATGTTGCTTCTGTAATCAGTGCGTTGTATCCTACAGATTCTCACAACTAGAACGCTCCCGTCTAGTGAGGAGATGGTGACTCACCTTCAAAGCAATCATATCAATGAAACTCCTCCCCGATATAACAAGGGCACGTATTCAAAACCAAAGCCTGCCAAGAAGCAGTATCACAAGGCAGAACGACTCTCGCTTCAGTCTCTCACGCAATTGCCGCTTTCGCTTCTGTCTCCTTCTGTGTACCATAAAGTATCCTCACCGCTCCACCATCCATCTCCTCTCCAACTCTCCATTCGACAGACAACGTCCTCCCTCCCTCCCTATCAGTCCATTCAACTCAACAAATCATGTGTTATCATCCATTGCGGTGGAATCGTGATGAGCTGCGCTTCGATGATGAATGGCTCCGATGCCATCGTGGTGGTGAGTTGTGGTCAAAACGATGACGGAATCGCAATGAATCGTCGCGGTGTGAAGGACACTCCAAAGGATGGTTTCATCAGTTGTTACTCTCTCCTGAGCTTTCAACCCCTTCTGCACTTCACCCACCACCACCGCTACGCCATTCAAATGAAGTGGTTACACCACTCCTCCTCCGTCTCCTCCTTCGGCGTGCTCTGCTGCGTGTTCGTAGATGGCGCGATCGAGTGCTTCAAGGTGGTTTCATTCCCGTTTCATCACTCACAGATTCCTCGCATCCACCCGCTCCACGCCTCCTTCGTCTCCTTGGAGCCTTCAGTACACATCGAGCTCTCCGTGCGCGCCACCTCCCTCATACAACACGACTTCTTCGACGACATCGTGGTGGTGGGCTACGAGGACGGCAGCGTGCGAACCATCCGGCTGGAGGAGTCGTCGTGGAGCGTGTTGAGTGTGATGCGGAGCGACGCCGCGTGGTATCGGTGCTGCCCGATTCGCAGTCTCTGCTGCAGCAGCTATCACAAGAACGAGGTTGTGGCTGTGGACGAGGTGAGCGAGGTGTGTTGCGTTGACTGTAGAAGGGCACGTGCACGGTGTGGAACGTGCACAACGCCACGAACCCGGTGCGGTCGAGCGACAGCGTGGAGGAGTGCGAGGGCGTGGTGGAGGACGAGACGGGGGAGCAATAGTATGGGCTGGGATGATGCGTGACGAGAAGTGATTTGATCGCTGCCGGCGGACAGCACATTCGCACACTCCATGTGAACGAAAACGGTATGACAACCAACCACTCCATGTGTGTTGAGGTGGTGATGGTGATGGGTAGATACGAGGCGGAGGAACGCGTTACCAGCATGTGTTACGACAAGGGGTGTCACGTGATGGCGATCACGACGGCTGGAGGGGGCGTGCGATATCTGAACGTGAACGAATGGAAGCAAACCAACCACGGGAGGAAGTGGAGCGTGAAGAACGGAAGTGTGCGGGTGAAGGTTGCCGCGGAAGAGGAGGTGGACACGATTGACGATGACAGCGCGATTGACTTGGGAGGGGTGATCGAGGTGTGCAACGAGACGAGGAATGCGAACACAAAGGATTATCGGAATAGTTGGTAGGAGTGGGAGCTGTGATTGAGAGCTAGGTGTTGCTGCTGTGTGTGTAGTAACGAGGCTGGGGATTCTATTCTCTGCTATGGCGGCGTGAGTAACCTTCTCGTTATAGAGAGGATAAAGTCAGTTGTTTGTTGCAATCCCGATGAGTGACTGGAGAGCCATTCGAAATAGACAGCACGTGACCAGTAAGCCCGAGGAGGAGAACCGATTTGCATTTGAAGACGATTCGGTGGATGATGACGAGGAGGAGGTTGAGACTGTGAAACAGGAAGTCAAGAGTGCGGAAACGACCGAGACAAAGGACGTGGCTCTCTCTGCAGAACGGAAGGAAGAATTGGTGGTTCTTCTCTGTCTTTGTTATACTTAGGAGAAGAAAGCGAAACGGAACGCTGGGATAAAGCGATCCCTTCGATTTGGTGCGAGTGCGGGCTGTATGTTGGGAGGCATGCTCGGTGTTTACGATAGCACGCGCAGCGAAGGAGGTGCCAAGGTGACGGCCACGACGATTATGAAGAGAATGCCGAAGAGCCTTGGCTACGGTCTGTTGAGTATGGGAGGGTTTGGATGCGTGCTTTGCTTCAGTTGTAGTTTCTTTACGATTTACCAGCTGACGAAGACGTGTCTCATGTATTACCGTGATAGCTTCGATTTCTACAACAACTTCACGGGCTTGGCAGTGGGAGCGTTGCCGTTCATGAAGATGCCATTTATGAGACGCTACTTCTTTTACCCCATCCTTTTAGTCGGTTTTGATATGTTTGGTGATTATCGCCAAGTCCATGGACAAACCAAGACTGCCTTTTATCCCTGTTTTCTCGTCACACGTGAAATGGGTGATGTGTTGTTTTCTTGCGAATTCATTGTATGATTATTCTCATTTTCAATGAATCACACACAAATTGATTGAAGAAACAGGAAAACCCACTATCCTTGCATTAATGATGAGAAGGAACTTCTGCGTCACCGTTTCGATGAGACTATCGTCGCCGAACGCCTTTCTCTCCTCCTTGAGATTGAGAATGACCTGGAACAACGAATTGAGAGTCAACAGGTTGTCAAGCGATATTGAAGCCAGTTTGGAGTCCGAAGAATGCACGGTTACCATGATAAGCTTGATTAGCAGGGTAACTCTATTCGTAAGCAAAATGCGCAAGGTCATGCATTCTCCACCGTGTAGATTCCTTTACAGTATATATCTTCTCAAACAGTTCTGTCATTACCGCATTCACGTCTTCCTCGCTTCCACTCTCTGCAGAATCCTTCTATTCGTTACGCACCGCATGCACAACAACCAGAAGGAAATCGATGGTCAGAACAAGCAGTCGGTAATGGCGATAATTCGTCACGATGTCTGCCACATCCTCGAATATGTGCATCACCTGCTTCGCTTGGTTCATTGTCGCGCTCACATCTCCCAGAATGCACGAAACGCAGTAATCGAGGGTATTACTGGAATACACCGAAAACTGGCATCGTTGGATCAGATCGCGCTCCCACTGCGCCGCGTTCACCAGCAGCCATCGGTGCAGTCGGTTGTTCACATACGCCGTCAACACGTCCTGCACGACGGAATACTGGAGTGTGATGGAGCTACAATTCACTCGCTCCCAACACAGCGAACGGAATGTATGTGGCGTTGTGGAGAAGCGAAAGAACATCGTAGTCGCACCGCGGCTCTCGTGACTGGAAGACGAAGCGCACCAATTCGTCCAGACTTTCGGAATTCCCGATTTCCTTCTGAATCTGATCATGATCGAGAAGACACGAAAACAACGATAAGAGTGGTTTGGAGGGGGATCGACACGTCCACAGCGTTGGTGACGCAGTCTGAGGCAAAGTCGAGAAGGAGGGAGAAGAGCACGTGGGAGGAGGCGAGAGCGAGCTGGGGATAAAGGAGGGAAAGAAGAGTAACGTGGTTGTTGAGGAGAAGGATTTCGACGAGGAGAAAGGCGAGGTGGGTGAAGCCGGTTTCGACGCAGCGTGAGAGAATCTGGGAGTGAGAAGAGACAGTAGAGAGCACGTTGATCGGGTTTTTGATACAGAAGAAGAGTGATTCGTCATGATGATCAAACAGCGTGATCACTGTCTCGCGCGTGACCGCCGCGTCCTGGAACAGAATGCTCTCAACGAGTGCTTCTGCCCTGCGAGTGACTCCACACACACGTTCCCACCAGTCGTCGGACGCTGTCTCACCACACAACAGACCGAACAGAGACGACACAGGAGACGACGCGTCCACGCGAGTGCAGACGGAGCGACACAGCTATGGTGAATGGAGAGTGGTATGAGTACGTCGTTCCACTCCTTCACCGCGCTCTCGCTTATGTCGGTGGTGGCGAAATAGGGACACTTTTCGGCAATTGTCACCAAATCGGTCAGAAAGGGGACATCCACCTTCTGCTCCTCGAGGACGGTGAGGAAAGAATGCAAGAGATGCATCTACGCATCAGGCTCCAGAACGATCATGACATCACCGTAATGCACGAGGGTCGTCAACATGTCAATCACTTCGTGCTGCTGAGCTGTGCCGAGTCGAGAGAGCAACTGGTGGTACTGCGCAGGATCCGGCGCGTCCGTTAAGTAGTTCTATGATGAACAATGATGATGGAGTGGCACTTGCACGAACAAGAGAACATCGCGTTTGAACTGGTATGGGTTGGAGAACCGTTTGAGAAAGAAAAGGTTGTAGAAGGAGAAGAGAAGCATGATGTGCTAATGGGGAGGAAACGAGAGAAGAACGACTTTGATCGCGGTAGCAGTGGTGGAATCGGAGTCTGTTGCATCAGCGAGCACGTCGCTGAGGAGAGCAACAATCTGAGAGCAGTACGAAGAAGACGCTTCGCTCATGTCTATACTCAATGGAGTGGAGTGCATCTACCACGAGAAGATGTGATCGCGTCATGGAACTGGAGAAACAGGTAATGGAGCGAACTCGTCAACTGTACATAAATCAACGATAATGATCCATACTTCGGACATGGTTGAATTACTCCTTCTGTACTGCATCACGACCTGTGGATCGGCTTCCACTGTACCCTACAGTTCGGAAACGCTTGCAATTCTACTTGTTTGCTTTTACGATGTCTATATATTACAACACACACAAAACGGAAACTGTTGAAAGAAGGACAGCTGATTTCCACAGCCCCAAGAGAATCCAAGACTACACTTCACACACATCATATTTCATCACTTTGTATCCCTAGAGTCATTTTTGTATTGATAACCACTTGAAGAGAGCGTCGTTCGGCCTACGCATCACCGATTCTGCAAAATGCATTCTAGAATGATTCCTCAGATCGAGAGCAACTTCCTCGGCATAGCTGTATTGCTCCATTTTGGAATAAGAGCGATTCCCGAAGTGATCGGGGTTTTGCGTCTCTTTCAACGCGCTCTTTCGCCACAAAGACAGAAGAACCGATGGTGAAGAGAAGCGAAAAGCTGAAGAAAGCAATCAAGGAGTTGTACGGAAAGGTGTACAACCTGGGTATCGTGGGATTCTCCTTCTCGTTCTCACGCAGTAGAATGCTGTGTTCTACGGATTCATCCCCTTCATGGTGTATCTCGGAGCCACTCAGACGGACAAGCCCGTGTACCAGTTGATGCTCCCCTTCTTCTAAACTGGATTCGGCTGTATATAGTTTCCAATGTCGTTTATTGTTGCAGTGTTTGTTCCAGATAGCGCGTCTAGTCCCTCCACTTCGCGGTTCACACAATGAGTGCCATTCTCTATTCCGACCTGGAGGGGAGTTTTCAGGTAGCGGTGAATGGAAGGGCGATAGCGTTTAGAAGGAATTGGAAGACTTCGAGCGTATGGAATGGAGTGCCCAGAATGCGACCAATTCGCGTCTGGAAGGTGCGATTCGTTCGTTGTCGAGAGATGGCATTCATTCTGTAGAAGAGAAGCAATCGCAGCAGCAAGTCCTTTCCCAACGGATTGACGAGCTGGAAAATGAACTAAGCGGCATAAGAATGAAGATCGTATTCATAAATGATTTGAAAGTGACATCCAGAGAAGAGACGATCCAAATGCGAATTCGCGTGAGAATGGATTCAGCACTGAACGGACAGTGAATGCAGACATTGAAAAGCAGTAGTAATTCTTTCATGTGGTGACAGCTAGAAAACTGTTGGAAGAGTTGCAGTCCTTACACAGCACTCATCGCGCTGTATGACCTCATTGTTCCTCGTGATGGTTAGGATCAGGAGACAATTCTGGCGCTGCAACAGCGAATAGAGACGATGACCGGGGTGAAGGGAAATCCCTCCCTCGCAACAAACAAGAGTGGCAAGCAAGACCACATGTCCGTGTTGATCCACTACATGGAGTTGATATCCTCTCAAATGAAAATAGCAGAGAATAGTAGTTGTTTCTGTTTGTTGATGAATGCCCATCTTGCCGAAATGGAAAGAGGATGCGAAAATGGATAGTACATTCACTATAAGACTGAAAGCAGAATGGGGTTGTGTATGGTAATCAAGAAGGATATTGAATCGATGTTTTGACGATCATCGAATAGAATGGATTGTTCACCACGCACAGGAAAAGCAAAGCATGCAATGCTGAAAACAAAGAAAGGAAAGCGAAAGGGAGAGATACGTTCCAAGAACCGGCTCTCTCCCTATCATTCATCCCGTTGTTTCAATAGAGCAGCATCTCTATGGATAGCAATCCAGATGAAGAAGCCGGAGTATGGTGGAACCCAGATGATGCGTAATCAATGCAAGGAGCGAGTGATGCGTAGACGAATCGACACTCCCTTTTACACTGACAAGGATGAGTATTTGGAGCTCTTGTGCGGGTTGTTCTCCTTCTCCTTCTCCAAAGACCGGATTGTCCTGAACAGAGGAGTCACGGAAGTCGACGAGTCGGTCGTGAAACAGATATGTGGCAGCAAATCCATCGAAGTGAACGTGAAAACGAAGCAGTTGCTGAAAGTGGATGGAGTACGCTCGTTTGACGTTATGCACCACGTCATTCTGGACCTCAGTGTGGATGGGGACCGGTGGGAAGGAGATGTGCTGGACGACACACCATGGGGCTGGGGCGTTTTGTACGACAAGAACGGAAATAAGGTGTACGAAGGATTTCAAGTCGGGGAGAAGAGTGTGTGCTATGGAAGGAGCTTCAATCCCACAACCGAGCGACTGTCCTACGAAGGCGGATTCTGCGAAGGAGATCAGTGGGGAAAGGGCGTGCAGTATGACCAGGATGGTGCTGAGGTGTATAGCGGAGAGTGGTTGAATGGACTTCCTCTGGAGACTCATTTGGTTGTGAATTCGAATGAGGATGGAGTGTTGCACAATCACGTGGAGGTACTGTCCTTCAGCAGTAGGTCGTGTAACGATGACGCGTGGAAGACCTTCGACCTGAGTCCATTGTCCGTGCTGACGGAGTTGAGGATTGACGATAATTCGTTTCAGAATGTGACCGATATGAGACTGGTTGGAATGGGGCGTCTGAGTACTGTTCTGATTGGCGAGAATTGCTTTTCAAATGGCGGGGCATCTTCAAATGATGGCGAATTCGTTGTGAAGGACTGTCCCGCGCTGAAGCGCATAGTGATTCAGAATCATTCCTTTTCCCGCTACGCCACACTTCAGATCAAAAACGCTCCTTCGCTAGAAGAGATCGACATCCACGATCACTGCTTCGGCGCTGTCCACCACTTCACGCTATCAGACTTCGACCGTCTGAAGAGGGTTTCCATCGGCGCCGACTGTTTCCGAACCGAGGACGACTACGAATCTAGTGGCGAGTTCCACCTGAAGGAGTGCTACGAGATCGAGACGCTGGAGGTGGGTGCGTTGTCCTTCGAGTACTTCACTGTGTGCGAGATCGCTTCCGTCTCGCTGAAGCGGTTACAGATCGGCTCACTGGAGAGCGACTTCTGTCGGAACTTCTGCTTCGCGTCGTTGGAGTTGAAGAGTGTGAGAAGTGTGTGTTGTTTATGCATAGATCTGCTGTCTCTGGAGCACGTTGTTCTCGGCGAAGGGTCCTTCTGTTATTGTTCTCGCGCGTTGTTCGAGAGTCGTGCCACATTCCCGCGGTTATGAATAGACCTGCCTCAACTCGCCTCCATTCACCTCGGCTACAATGCACTGAGCTTTGACGACGGCGACAGCGAGCTGGTCATGCGAGGTGGACGTTGTGTGGCGGAATGACGGAATAGACCTGCCACTGCTCGCCACGCTCGTCACGGAGGACGTGGACAGCGAGAGCCTTCACTACCCTCGCCACATCACGCTGGAGAGCACGCTTGCGACCACTCCTTCACCTGTAGACATGCCTTCTCTCATCGATATCGTCCTGCCCAGCGCCTTCGCCTGTCGCGACGACTTGCGCGTGAGCAGTGAGTGTCTCCGTTCTTCGCTCACCTCCAGACGTTGGCGCGCTCGCCAGTTACTTCCCCGAGATCACCGTCGTGGTGACTGACGCGGTGGAGGCGGCGGACGCTGTCCCGATTCCGGTCGTGGTGACGCAGTCGTCGGGTGAGGTGGGGGTGATCCCAATCCGTGACTCGTTCGATGTGGTGGCTGTGCCCGTTGAAGCGTCTGTTCCCGTTCCCGTTGAAGCGTCTATTCCCATTCCCGTTGAAGCACCTGTTCCCGTTGAATCACCTATGCCCATACCCGTGGACGAGTTGTATCCCAGGGCTGTGCACACAGTGCCGCCAGTGCAGGTGAACGACTCCTATCCCAGAGCGGTGACTGTGGGTCCGCCAGCAACAGCCAGTGACTACTATCCCCGAGCTGCAAGCGTGACTCCGCCCATTACAGCCAGCGACAGTCCCATTCCGGTCATTATCGGCGAGTCGAATGGCGAGAGGAATTGGCAGGATGACTTGTCGTCGGACACAGATCCGTTTCAGCCGAATGACCCGGAGCCGATCACAGTCACATCGCTGAGATCAAAAGCATTTTTCGCCGTGTAGAGAGAAGCGGACTTATCGCACCCGCCGGCAAAGAGCGCCTTGTCGCCCTTGTCAATCATGCTCTCTGCAATGGAGGCATAACGATCCACCATCTCAAAGGTGGTATCATAGTAATACTCACTTTCCAGTGCCAGACCGGCGGAATTGCCATCCTTATCGCTGTTGGTCCAGTGGTCAAAATAGTAACCGTCCTTGGGTACGTTAGCGGTAATATGTACCGTATCGCCGGGCAGGTAGTAGCCGCTGCCGG
>ERZ780157.2450-NODE-2450-length-17239-cov-3.009078_pt1 | contig 17239 bp, 18 predicted proteins | sample MGYA00511169_ERZ780157 | MGnify/ENA primary metagenome ERZ780157 (study PRJEB29588, sample SAMEA1965149) | human gut metagenome | biome: human gut; feature: human-associated habitat; material: faeces | place: Denmark | collected 2008/2010 ... | reverse complement strand
CGGCAAATGCGATACCATCTCCGCCGCCCATCGCAGCGATGTATGAGCCGATGTACTTCTTTACGGCATATACGAACATATCGAGGGCCAGCTTGGCGCGCTCATCGCCCTTCTCTGCGGCGGCGCCCAGGTCGCGGAAGTCGCTGGAGATGCCGGAGATGCCCAGCATACCGCTCTTCTTGTTCATGTAGGTATCCATCTCCTTGGCGGTCATGCCGGTCTTATCCATCAGGAAGGGCATGATGGCGGGGTCGATGCTGCCGCAGCGGGTGCCCATGGGAAGGCCCTCAAGAGGGGTGAGGCCCATGGAGGTATCCACGCACTTGCCGGCCTTGGAGCAGCTAACGCTGGAGCCGTTTCCCAGATGGCAGGTAATGACCTTTGCATTGGGGTTGCCCAGCAGCTCAAGGGCACGGCCGGTGACGTACCTGTGGGAGGTTCCGTGGAAGCCGTAACGGCGTACCTTATAGTTCTCGTATGCCTCGTAGGGCAGAGCGTACATATAATGAGACTTCTCCATGGCCATGCCCCAGCCGGTATCGAATACCGCTACCATAGGTACGCCGGGCATAACAGCCATGCATCCGCGGATGCCCATAAGGTTGGCGGGATTGTGGAGAGGTCCGAGAGGAATGCAGTCCTCAATTGCCTTAAGAACTTCGTCGTCGATGAGGATAGGATCATACAGCTTCTCGCCGCCATGGAGCACACGATGTCCAACCGCGTCTATCTCACTCATGTTCTTTATTACGCCGATCTCGGGATCCGCAAGAACCTCCAGAACCATGGCGATAGCGTCCTCGTGGTTCTTCATGTCCTGCTGCTTCTCGTACTTGTCGCCCTTGGCGGACTTGTAGGAGATCATGGAGCCGGGTATTCCTATGCGCTCACAGATGCCCTTTGCTATCACGCTGCTGTGATCGAGATCGATGAGCTGATACTTCAGGGAAGAGCTGCCTGCGTTGATTACGAGAATTTTCATTTATGTTTTTCCTCCGATAATGATTACATATTCTGTGCCTGAACGGCGGTAATGGCAACGACGGATACTATATCGTCAACGCTGCAGCCGCGGGACAGGTCGTTGATGGGCTTTGCGAAGCCCTGGGAGATGGGGCCTATGGCCTCTGCGCCTGCCAGACGCTGAACCAGCTTATAGCCGATGTTGCCCGCCTGCAGGTCGGGGAAGATCAGTACATTGGCCTTGCCGGCAACAGGGCTTCCGGGGCTCTTGAGCTGGCCGACTTTTTCGACCAGAGCAGCATCCGCCTGAAGCTCGCCGTCCACGTTAAGCTCGGGAGCGAGCTCGTGTACCAGCCTGGTAGCTTCCGCTACGCGATCCACGTTCTCGTGCTTGGCGCTGCCCTTGGTGGAGAAGGAAAGCATGGCTACGCGGGGCTCCATTCCGCAAAGCGCCTTTGCGCTCTGTGCGGAGCTGATGGCTATGGCGGCCAGCTGCTCTGCGGTAGGGGCGATATTTACCGCGCAGTCGCCAAATACCAGCACGCCATTGTCACCGTAGGCCTTGTTGGGAACTTCCATGATAAAGCAGCTGGAAACGGTGGATACGCCCTTTGCGGTCTTTATTATCTGGAGGCCGGGGCGGAGTGTGTTGCCGGTGGTATTTATAGCGCCGGAAACGAAGCCGTCAGCCTTGTCATCGTAAACCATCATAGCGGCGAAAAACAGGGGGTCGAGCATGGTCTTCTGCGCCTGCTCAAGGGTAACGCCCTTCTTTGCGCGCATTTCAGCGAACTTCTCGCAGTATCCGGGATACAGCTCAGAGGCAGCCGGGTCGATCATTGCAATGTCGTCCACGTTCACGTTGAACCTGGCAGCGGCAGCCTTGATATCCTCGCTTTTGCCGATAAGGGTAACCTTGGCGATGCCCTGATCGGTTATCAGCCTTGCGGCCTGAACGGTACGCTCCTCACTTCCCTCGGGAAGCACTATGTGCTTTACGTCAGCTTTTGCTTTTGCTTTGATGGTGTCAATGATAGACATTATTCCGTCTCCTTTCAAAAATCTGCTTTATGATACTTCCGTTATAAGCATACCTAGACTTTTGTATTATAGCATAAGTTTTCCAAATACAACAGCGCATAAACAAATTTCCCGCTTATTTTTCCCCTTTTCCCCCGGGCTTGGCTATCGTATAATGTAAGCATGAAATCAGTGGGAATAATAGCCGAATACAACCCATTTCACAACGGCCACGCCTATCAGCTGCAAAAAGCCAAAGAGGCGTCCGGTGCCGATTTTGCCGTTGCCGTAATGAGTGGGGACTTCGTGCAGCGGGGCGAGCCCGCCATGTTCGAAAAGCGGCTTAGGGCCAAGTGGGCCCTCGAGAACGGCGCGGACATGGTCATAACGCTGCCCGCTCCCTTCGCCCTTGCCAGCGCCGAGGCATTTGCTCTCGGCGGCGTAACGCTGCTTTCAAGAAGCGGCATAGCGGATTCCATAGCCTTCGGCAGCGAATGCGGCGATACGGTTCTCCTTTGCCGCGCCGCGGACATACTGAGCGACGAGCCGGACGAGCTGAAGGCGCTTATAAGGTCAAACATTTCCCGGGGCCTTTCTTACCCTGACGCCAGGGCGCGCGCCTTCGGTGAGTACCTTCCTTCCGAGCTTGCATCAGTGTTTTCTTCCCCAAACGACATACTTGGCATAGAATATATCCGCGCCATACGCCGCATTGACGCCACTCTGCAGCCCATCGCCATAGGCCGCACCGGCGTTGCCCACGACAGCGCCCACACCTGCGGCGGATTTACCAGCGCGTCAAATATACGGCGATTGATCGTCTCAGGCGAATCGGAGCACATAAAGTCTTATATTCCAGAAGGCATTTACGAAGATATGCTCAGCGTTTTGGGTCGCACCGCCCCCATTATGCTGCAAAGCCTCTCCCGGGAGACCGTATATGCCCTGCGCCGCATGAGCAAGGAACAGCTCAAGTCGCTGCCTGACGTAACGGAAGGCCTTGAAAACCTGCTCTATTCCGCCTGCCGTAAATACGCTGATATCGGCTCCGTACTCACTGCGGTAAAAAGCCGCCGTTACACCATGGCACGGCTCAAGCGCATATGCATGTGCGCCCTGCTCGGCATTTACGGCAGCCCCATGAAAAAGCTGGACAGCCTGTTCATACGCGTACTTGGCATACGCCGCGAAGCGCAGTCTCTCCTCTCCGCCCTGCACGAAAAATCAGAGCTGCCCGTGTTCACACGCTACGGAGACGTATCAAAGCTCAATGAAAGACAGTCGGAGCTTATGGCGCTGGAAGTACGCTGCGCCGACATAGCGGCATTGGGCAGGCCCTCCCCATCACCTGTGAAGTCCGACTTTTCCTATCCTCTGATTATAGTTTGACCACCGCTCCGCATACACATAACTGACCGTATGCGGAGGTGTTATCTTGAAAAGGCTCGTCACATATTCAGTATGCGCGCTTTGCTGCTGCGTATTGTTCCTGTACAGCCCTGCCGCCGTCTCATGGGCTTCGGCAGGCTTTTTGATCTGGCGTGATTCGCTCCTGCCCGCCCTGCTGCCATTTTTCGTCTGCGCCAGCGTAATGCAGAATGCCGGCGTATCCGGCAGGCTGGAGCGCGCCTCGCTCATATTTCTGTCCCTCATCTCCGGCGCGCCGTCCGGGGCAAGGCTGCTGTCAGGCTACGGCGAGCCTGACGCCCGCTCCGCCGCCATACTCAACAACGTCAGCCCCATTTTCATATACGCCTCCTTCTGCTCCGGCATGGTCGGCTGCCCGCGGCTTGCGCTTTACATACTTCCGGCGCAGTTTTTATCCGCAGCAATAATGCTGCTTCTCTTTCCCATACACATAAAATCCCGTCCGCAGGCATCCTGTCCCTCTCCCCTGCGCCTCCTGTCGAACGCCCTGCAAAGCAGCGTTTCGGCAATGCTTAACATATGCGCGGCTCTGGTGTTCTTCTCGGCGCTCATGGGCGGATTCGGAGCCATGCTGGGCGCCGGCAAAAGCGGCTCCCTGTCAGGCGCTGTGCTGTACGGAATGCTGGAAATGGCAGGCGGAAGCGCGGCGTTGAGCAAGCTCGGCATAGGCATGCGGCCCCTTGGAACCGCCGCGGCATTCGTTTTTTCCTTCGGCGGGCTGTGCGTCTACGCCCAGTCGCTCTCCTTTGCCCCGCTGCCCTTCCTCCGCTATTTTTCTACGAAGCTGATGCAGGGCGCCCTTTCCGCAGCCATAGCCTATATTTTTCTCACGCTGTTTCCGCTGCCGCTGCCGGTGTACCGTTCCGTCACGGCGGATACGCTGCTGCACAATACGCTGTCCATTGCCGCGGCGCTGGGCGCTATGCTCATGGCGCTGTCCGTAGTGATGATGATAGGGGCGGCGGGGCGGTACAAAAAAGCCAAAAGAAAAAGCGCCCCGGGTGGAGCGCAGTAAAGCTCAGGCTTTAGTCGTCAAAATCGTCATCGTCTTCGTCGTCGAAGTCGTCATCATCGAAGTTCTTGTGCTTCTTGAACAGGCCGAACAGGAAGCCACCCTTCTTGTCGTCCTCTTCCTCGTCGTCATCGTAATAATCGTCATCGTCCTCGTCGTCGATGTTGTCTACGGGCTCGGCTGCCTTGCGCCTGCCGCGGTTGCTCTCGGATACAGAGTTGCGGGGCTCGGGCTTAGGCTGGGGAGATACCGGCTTGCGTGCGGGCTGCGCCGCGGCGGCAGCAGAGGCTGCCGTCTGCTGCTGTACGCTTGCCATTACGTCATCTGCGCTCATTGCCGGCTTTGAGGGCTGTGTGAACTGCTGTATAGGCTGTACGGGAGTGGCTACTCTCGCCCTTGCGCCCAGATCCTTGCGATTTACGTTGACCAGATTCTTGTACTCGTCGAGGAACCTTTCGAGATCTGCCAGTATGTCGTCGGCATAGGTCTTGGCATTCTCGAATACCTCGTTAGCATTGTACTCAGCCTTTGCGGCAAGGAGCTGCGCCCTCTTCTGGGCCTCCTGATATATCTCGTCCTCGGCGATGAGACGTTCGTACTCCTCACGGGCCTTTTCGAGCACCAGGTTGGCTTTGTTCTGCGCCTCTGCCACTATGGCGTCAGCTTTGGTATTGGCGGCGTCTATGGTCTCCTGCGCGGTGTCGTTTGCACTGTCTATGGTATTCTGAGCCTCTATCATAAGGCTGTTGGCCCGGCGTATATCCTCCGGAATAGTGGTCTTAAGATCGCCCAGAAGGTCAAAAACCTCCTCAACGTCCACGGTGCGCTTGGTTGCGCTGCCGGAGAGCTTGGGTTTGGGGCTGTTCTCTATAAGATCCTCAAGCTGATCTATAATGTCGTAAATTTTGAGGTTCTGCATATTATTGCTCATCGCTTAATCAACCTTTCTGCGATTTTATTTTTTATTGCGTCGGGCACCAGCCCGTCGATATCCTTTCCGTAGGAAGCCATCTCCTTAACCGCGCTGGAGCTTATGAACTCAAGCTCCGGCCTTGCCAACAGATAAACAGTCTCTATATCGGGCCTCAGGAACTTATTTGCCCCCTCCATTGACCTTTCGTATTCAAGGTCGCTGCCGTTCCTTATTCCGCGTATTATGGCAGCGGCGCCCTTCTGCCTTGCGAAATCCACCGCAAGGCCGCTGTATGCCTCGGCGCAGACGTTGTTAAGTCCCTCCGCCCTTGCCGCCTCCATAAGCAGCCCGCACCGTTCATCGGCGGTAAAGACAGGCTTTTTGTTGGGGTTTGTCAATACCGCTACATATACCATGTCGAAAAGCTCCGCGGCTCGCATGAATATATCCATGTGGCCCAGCGTAGGCGGGTCAAAGCTCCCGGTGCATACGGCTGTTCTCATTATTGCCTCTCTCTTATGAAGGAAATTGCGGTAAGCTCGCCATAATGGCGCACATCGTATATCTCCAGCTTGTCGTGTTCTATCATCGGCGGCAGCTTTGAGTCGTGTTCGAGAGCTATTATGAAGCCCTCCGCCAGCAGTCCCTTATCGTAAAGCGTTGCCGCAGCTTTATCGGATATGCCTGCGCCGTAGGGCGGGTCTATGAATACTATGTCGAACCTGTCGCCCCGGAAAGCCATCATGGATACCGCCCGTTCCCAGTCACAATGATATACTCGGCACTTATTCCCATAGCCCAGTTTTTTTATGTTGGCGTTGACTATGTCTATGCTTTCCCTCGCACTGTCGCAGAATACGGCGATTTCCGCGCCCCGTGAAACCGCCTCAAGCCCCAGCGCCCCGGAGCCTGCGAAAAGATCCAGCACTCTTTTGCCGTATATGTCGAATTGGAGTATGCCGAACAGCGACTCCTTTACCCTGTCCAGCGTAGGCCGCGTATCCAACCCCTTTGGGGCGGAAATGGCGCAGCCTCTTTTATCTCCTGCGATTATCCGCATTTACACCTCCAAATACAGCTATTGTATATTTTAACATTATAAAGCCTTCCTAACAAGGATATTTTTGTTTAATTAACAATATATCCCAAAATTACAGGCTACTGCGTCCATTTTTGCATCCCAGACCTCTCGCGGCACACGCTCCGTTATCTGCTCCTTCAGCGCGAGGCCCAGTTTGAACGCGGCGGCACCCTGTCATAGCATCCGCCGCCCCGTCCCAGCCTGTAAAGCTCCCTGTCAAAGGCCAGCCCCGGCACTATTATAAGATCTATTTGGTCAATCATTATCCGTCCGGACCTCTCCCTGTCAGGCTCTGCTATTCCATATGCGCCCTTCACAAAGCAGCTTCCATCGGAGGGTATATACAGTTCAAGGCCGCCATCTCCGCTGCAAACGGGATAAGCGACGTTTTTGCCCATGCTAGCCGCGGCTTTTACCAGCTCAGCGGGGTCGCACTCCCCCGGCAGCGCCCTGTAGCTGAGTATTGTCCGTGCATTTTTGAATGCGATCAGTCCTGCCGCCAGCTTGCAGGCCGAAATCGACTGCGACTTTATGTCTTCTTTTGAAAGCGCCCTTATGCGCTGCTTGATTTCCCTGCGTAAGGCGGCCTTTTCTTCCTTTATGCTCAACGTCAGCCCTCCAATATTGCCTGCGCCACGGCAATATCCTTTATGTGAGATATGCTCACATGCAGCATTCTGCCGCCCATACCGTTCATAAGCTTAAGTGCCTTTCCTGAAAGCGCGGCGAGAGGCCCGCCCTTTTCATTATGGGTTATCTCTATTTCCCTCCATTCGATAATGCCTATTCCTGTGCCCAGCGCCTTTGCTACGGCCTCCTTTGCGGCAAATGCCCCCGCTATGCGCTGGGGGTCGTTATTGCAGGACTTAAGCCTTTGCCGCTCAGTTTCCGTGAACACGCGCTCCATAAAGCCCTCTTTTGCTGCGGCCCGCTTTACCCTTTCTACCTCAATTATGTCTATGCCCGTGCCAAGTATCATTCGGCGCTCCTTACGGCGTCCAGTATAGCGGCAGATACCGCTCTCACCCCCGCTACCAGTACCGGCAGCAGCTCACACTCCCTTTCGCCAGTGGACATTGCAAAGAAGGTATCTCCATCCAGCGAGGTATGCACGGGGCGTATGGTCATGGCCAGCCCGTCGTGTGCCATTGAAGCCAGCTTGTTTGCTTCCTCCCGGGTGAGCTTTGCATTGGTCGCCACCACGCCTATGGTGGTGTTGCCGAAGGCCGCCTGCCCCAGAGCTGCTGAATCCATGCAGGGTGTGAGCTTACCGTCCATATTCGCTGCGGCCACCAGCTCTCCCGTCTCCGGGTCGTATATGTCGCCCAGCGCATTCACTACGGCTATCGCCCCCACCTTTACCCCGTTTTCCAGCTCTATACAGGCTGTACCGAGGCCGCTGTTCACTGCGTACCTGCTCCCGAAAGCCTTTGCCACAGTAGCGCCGGTGCCTGCGCCTATGCTGCCAGATGGGGTGGAATCCTTAGCGTCTTTGCATGCGGCATAGCCCTCCGCCTTGCCGGGGCGCACCTTGGGGTCCCCCACGCCAAGATCGAATATGACCGCCGCAGGGACTATGGGAACTACTCCAATTCCCACGTCTACGCCAAGGCCCTGCTCCTCAAAGTACTGCATGGCTCCGCTTGCCGCATCCAGCCCGTATGCGCTGCCGCCGGAAAGCATTATTGCCTGAACCCTTTCTACGGAATTGTATCCCCTTAGAAGGTCTGTCTCTCTTGTGCCGGGCGCACTGCCGCGAACGTCGACTCCCGCCACCGCCCCTTTTTGGCAAATAACGGCAGTGCATCCGGTTTTTGCCTTTTTATCCGTATAATGGCCTACAGTTATACCCTTAATGTCAGTGATACTTCCGCTCATATTATTCCTCGTCCTCTCCGTCGCTCTCTATGGGACAGTCTATGGCGCCTATCAGCTCCTCCACGCTGTCGCGTATCACGCCGAAGTCATAGCCTCGGCCAGCCAGCCTTCTTACAATTCTTTGCCTTCTGTCGTATTCCTCAAGTCCCTCGAACTGACGGTAAAACTTCTCCGCCACGGCCATGGCGTTCCGTCTTTCCACATCGTTGGTCACCTGCTCCATGGCGGCGTCTATGTCGTCGGCGCTAAGGTAATGAGTGCGCAGCTGCTCTTTAAGCTTTCTCCTGCTCAGCGGCTTCGTTGCAAGGCGGGTGGAGACGAAATCCGCCGCGTACCTGACATCGTCAAGGTATTTCAGCTCCTTGAGCCGCTCCACCGCGGCGTACACCTCGTATTCTCCGTAATTCTGGCCGTCAAGGTAGTTTTCCATCTCCCGCACCGTCCTCGGCCTCGAGGTAAGATAATCCAGAGCGGAATCCATAGCCGATTTACCCGTTTTTTTCTTCTTCATCTATTCTCCTCATAGTAAGTTTCAACGTGCTCCGTCAGATAATATAATTGCGATGCGCATCGCAGACTAAAAAAAAACGGAGGTTATAAATGACACAAAACGACACGAGCTCCTTTATGAAGCAGACCGAACCGGTCAACTACAAAATGGAGACAGCCCAGTCCATGATGGACACCAAGAACCTGGGCATAATACAGGACCAGATGTACCATGAGGCCCTTGCCTACAAGAAGAGCAGGATATACGCCGAAATACTCAGCGAGCAGCCCCTCAAGGACATGGCAAACCGTTTTGCCCAGCACCACAAGCAGCACTTTGACGCGCTGCAAAACTACCTGGACAGCCACCAGTAACTGCAAAAGGAGTGACATATGACGAATCATACCAGTATGAACCAGCAGGAACTTCTTACCGATCTTCTCACCCAGGAAAAGGATCTGGTAAAGGACTACGCAAGCGGAATAACCGAATCCTCCTGCACAAACCTGAGAGAACTGCTTATGAGCAACCTGGCGGAATGCTCCGCCGACCAGTTCGCCGTGTTTGACGAGATGCACAAGCGTCAGATGTACGACACCAAACAGGCTCCGGGATCCGACGTTCAGACGGCTCGCAGCAAGATGCAGCAGCTCAAACAGCAGACCGGCTTTTAATCAGTCTCTGCATACATAGATAGTATACCACAAAACCTGCCCGCGCAACTTAAAATGCGGCAGCAAAAAAGGCCGTCTCAATAATGAGATGGCCTTTTATCTGTTTTTGGCTATAGCATTTTCCGCCATTCGCTGGGCCGCTCCACCCATTCGGGCGGATCCGCCGGCTCGGCGGTAACAGCGTCGAGCTTCATGCTGCTGAATCTTTCGCGAAGCTGATCCGGCGTAAGCGGAGAATCTACGCTGCCCATGCAGTCCCGGCATATGTTGCCGCACTCCGGGCACTGACAGCCGCTGAACAGCCCTCTCTCAGTCTGTACCATATAGGTTCCGCAGGCCTTGCAGCTGCACCGCATTATCTATTCACCTCCGCAGAGGTCCTCAGCTCCGGCATTGGAGTTGGAGTTGGAGTTGGGGTAGGAGTGGGCGTGATCGTCGTTTCGGGCGCGGACGATGGGACAGCCTCCGATTCTCCTGCCGGCTCGGCCAAAGGCTCCGTTGTAAGGTCAGGAGTTGTTTCCGGCGTAGGCGCGGGCGTATCATCGGGCGCTATGAATACGTTCAGCACGCTGGCATCGCCCACATATTCCTTTACGTCCTCCACCTGTATCTCGAATTCCGGCTCGCCTTCTGACGCGGTGGTTATCTCGTATTTGTTGTATACGATGACTATGCCGTCCTCGGTTATATAGAACTCCCTGTCGTCGCCTATGGGCAGCAGATCGTTGAGTAGCAGCATGTCGGAATCTTTGGCCTGCGCGGTTATCATATCCGGTATACGGCCCCGCCAATACTGATTGTTCTCATCGAAAAGGTCGCTGATCTTGCACAGAGCTCCCGTCGCCACATCGTAAGTCAGGGCCATGCTGCCAAGGCAGGTGTTGCTTTCATCGTAAAGGTCATACATGAATATCCTCACCGAGAATATTCCGTTGCGGTTGTATTCTACCCGGTATTCGGTAAATACCGCCATATCCAGCTTTTTCGCCTTAGCCATAATATTTTCGCGCATGGAGGCGTTTATCATGTCCGCAGTAGGCTCGTTCTGGAGCGCAGGATACACTATGCAGCAGTTGTTTTCACAGTATGCGCAGCGGGAGATCGTCACCGGCGCATAAATGTCATCTTCCTCCGCGGGTGCGCTTACAGCCACCTGGCTTGAATTGTATTCTTTTACAACTTCAAATACCTCCGGGGCGAAGGTTGCCGCCGGAACTGCCTTTGAGCTTTTTTCAAAGGCAGGCTGGAACTCTGCCGCAGGGGCGGATTCACAACCGCAAAGCATGATTGCAGCCGCTGCCGCAATCAGGCCGCTCATGATGCTTTTTTTCATTTTATCGCCCCTCCTTTCGAGCTTTTACTGTTAGTATTATAGCATCAGTATAATATATTTTTGTTAAGAAAAGGTTAACATATTATGTATTTACTTTTCTGCCTTACGCCTCCGCCTTTTCGCTGCCGCTCTGGGTCACTATGAGCGTCTCCGTATCCGCCATGGCCTTCTGTATCATGCACTCGAAGTCCACCATTGCCTCGCTGCTGCGAAGATCCTCCACTTTTGGCTTTGTGACGGGGTGTTGGGGCACAAATACTGTGCAGCAGTCCTCATACGGCAGTATGGAGGTATTGAATGTATTTATCTTCTTCGCTATATCTATTATATCGTCCTTGTCAAACCCTATAAGAGGACGGAATACCGGCATATCCACCGCATCGTCCGTTACGCAGAGGCTCTCCAGGGTCTGGCTTGCTACCTGACCAAGGGCCTCGCCCGTGATAAGTGCCAGCGCGCCGTCTTCCCTTGCCCAGCGCTCCGCTATCTTCATCATGAGCCTGCGCATGAGTACCGTGGTCTCCTTTGGAGGACATTGCTCGTAAATGGCAAGCTGTATCTCGGTAAATGGCACCAGATGCAGCCTTATGGGACCGGAGTACCTGGCAACGAGTCCTGTAAGGTCTACCACCTTATCCCTTGCCCTTTCGCTGGTGTATGGATAGCTGTAAAAGTGTACGGCGGAAAGCTCAAGTCCGCGCTTTGCCATGAGGTAGCCCGCAACGGGGCTGTCTATACCGCCGGATATGAGCAGCGCGGCGCGGCCGGCGGTGCCGGTAGGCATGCCGTTTGCTCCGGGTATCTCCTCGCAGTAAAGATACGCCTTTTCGCGTATTTCAACGCACATCTTTATCTTTGGGGAATGCACGTCTACGCTGAGGCCGGGAAAGCTCTCAAGCAGCACGTGGCCCAGCTCCCGGTTAATCTGCTCGCTGTTCATTGAAAAGCGCTTGTCAGCACGGCGGGCCATAACCTTAAAGGTCGCACTTCGGCTCTCCCCGAGGGCGCGCCGCATGAGCTCCATCGCGCTATCGGCTATGGCGTCCCATTCCTTCTCTACGGCTACGGCGGGGCTTATGGAATGTATGCCGAACACCCTTGTGAGCCTGTCCACCGCCTCATTCCTGTCCTTATCCTTTATACCCAGCACGAATATTCTCCCCTGCTCCATGCGCACAGTAGCGCCCAGATCCGAAAGAGCGTGCTTTATTCCTTCGACGAGCTTGCGCTCGAAGAAAGGGCGGTTAAGTCCTTTGAGGTGAATTTCGCCATAGCGGACCAGCAATACGTTTTCCATAAATCCTCCGTATATATCTCCCGCCGGTTTGCCCGGCAGGAGCAATGCTTTCAGTATTGGTATTATCTGCGCTTGAACCGGCGCAGCATGGCTATTATGGTTGAGATTTCCTCCGCCACAACGTCCATCTCTTCGATAGTATTAAACGGGCAGAAGCTGAAGCGTATGGCGCCTTCCTGTCTATCTCCAATTACACCCATGGCATTGAGTATCCGGTTCCTGCCCTTTTTATGGGCAGAGCAGGCGGAGCCTGTGGATACATATATTTCCTTCTCCTCCAGAGCGTGCAGCAGCACCTCGCCGCGGACGCCCATAAATGAAGCGTTGAGTATATGGGGGGCGCCCTGCTCCGGTGCGGGGCCGTTAAGCAGCACGTCCGGCAGCTCTGTAAGATTTTTTGCAAGGCGCATCTTGCAGGATCGCATGGCGCAGCGATATTCGTCGATATTATTGAGGTAGTTCTTTACGGCAGCCCCCATACCCATTATGCCGGGCGTGTTTGTAGTGCCGCTGCGCAGGTTTCTTTCCTGCCCGCCGCCTATCTGGCCGCCTGCGAACTTTGTGCCCTGCCTGAGATACAGCGCGCCGATGCCCTTAGGGGCGTGTATCTTGTGTCCGCTTATGGAATACAGGTCGCAGTTTTTCGCATCAAAGGGCACCTTCAAAAAGCCCTGGACGCCGTCTACATGGAGCAGCGCCTCCGGAGCCCTGCGCCTGAGCATCCTGCGTATCGCCTCGGCGTCGTTCACGGCGCCGACCTCGTTATTCACCTGCATCACGGATACAAGGCGGGTGTCCGGGGTGATGAGGCCCTCCAGCCTTTTCAGGTCTATCATGCCGGTATTGTCCACCGGCGCTTCGACAACGTCGTACTGGCAGGCAAGGGATTTATATACCTCATATACCGAAGGATGCTCGGTCGAGCCGACTATTATCCTGCCCCTGCCCCGCATTGCTTTAAGGGATCCGAGTATTGCCATATTGTTGCTTTCGGTGCCGCCTGAGGTGAATATTATCTCGTCCGGCCCCGCGTTTATGGCGCTGCCTATTGTCCTTCGCGCGCCGTTTACCGCCCTTTCCTCCCGCACTGCGGGAGAATAGGCCGCCGCAGGATTGAAGAATTCTTCCGTCATATATTTTTTAGCCGCTTCCGCCGCAACGCCCATGGTACGTGTGGTAGCGCTATTGTCAAGATATATCATTTATCATCTCTCCGTATCATATTTCGTCGGGGTATCCCCGCACTATATTATATGTACCGCGGCGTCCGGACGGCATACCCGGCAAACCGCATTATATGATATCACATATTATACCACTATTTCACTACATTTTTACATATTTATTCCGCCCCGCCTTTAATCTATCTGTTTGACGCGCGGCAAAAAGTGCTGTAATATTGTATCATTAGTTTATTGCATATACGACCCGGCGCAAAAGCGGCGGGAGAAAGGCGAAAAAATGAGCGAATGCAGCCATGATTGCAGCAGCTGCGGCCAGAAGGACTGCGGCTCCCGCGAAATACCCAAGGAGCAGCTTAACGAATTCAGCAGGGTGAAGAAGGTCATAGGCATAGTGAGCGGCAAGGGTGGTGTAGGCAAGTCCCTTGTCACCTCCATGATGGCCTCCGCCACCAATAAGCGGGGCTTCAATACCGCCGTATTGGATGCGGACATCACCGGTCCCTCCATACCCAGGATGTTCGGCATCAAAGAGCACGCAACGGGAGACGGCAAGAACCACATCTTCCCCTGCAGGAGCGGTAACGGCGTTGATATCATGTCCATAAACCTGCTGCTTGAGTCCGATACCGACCCCGTAGTATGGCGCGGCCCCGTCATAGCGGGCGTCGTCAAGCAGTTCTGGACCGAAGTGGTCTGGAAAGATATAGACTACATGTACGTCGACATGCCTCCGGGAACCGGCGACGTACCACTGACAGTATTCCAGAGCCTGCCTGTAGACGGCATAATAGTCGTCACTTCCCCTCAGAGCCTGGTCTCCATGGTAGTTGCCAAGGCGGTGCGTATGGCGGAGCTCATGAACATCCCCATATTGGGCATCGTGGAAAACATGAGCTACTTCACCTGCCCCGACTGCGGCTGTGAAATAAAAGTATTCGGCGACAGCCATGTGGAAGAGATAGCCACTACCTACGGCATACCCCTTCTGGCCCGCCTGCCTATAGATCCCGCCGCCGCAGCGGCCTGCGACAGCGGCAAAGTCGAAAGCATAGACACAGCGCCAATACAGCCCGCACTGGATAAGATACTGAGCCTGTAAGCGTATGAGCGGAAGCACGGTACTTTGCATAATAATAGGCGCTGTGCTGCTGTGCGTGGCAGTACCCGCAATGCGCTTCTTTCACAATGCCGGCAACATACTCTCCTATATACTTTCCGCCTTGAAGAGCACCGGAGCTGTCGAAAGGCCTAAGATACGCTCCCTTTCTTCTGCGGGCGACCTGTTTCTCGACAGGATAAAGCGGGACTTTCCGGAGTACAATCCCGCAATGGTTCTCAACCGCGTAAAGAAGGACGCACGTATATACCTGCAAAGCGCCAAGGAAGGGCACACACTGTTTCGCGAGGGCGTGTCCGATTCCTTCAGGGAACGCTTGGCCTACTCCCTGCCCACAGACGTAAAGGGCGGCATAGAGGTGTACAATGCGGCGCTGTCCGACTACGACGACAGGGGCCGGGACCGCATACTGGTATTTCAGGCGGCGGCAGAATATCTCGATTCCCGTGACGCGCTGCGTCCCGTAAGGCTGACCCTCAAATACATCGCAGCCTATGACGGCAATGTGGACGGCGAAGTGCGGGGCTTCAACTGTCCCAACTGCGGCGCACCGTTACCGATAGTCGGCAGCAAGATATGCCACTACTGCGGCACCGGCATAAAGTCTTCGGCAGGATTGGGCTGGATACTTACAGACGTGGCTATGGACTGAACATGCGACTTAAAAAGGACGGCAGATGCCGTCCTTTTGATTTATGCCGAAATATCCTCGCGCTTTGCTCCGGTACCGTCGCTGAGCCAGACGTATACCTTCTCGTCAGGCACATCCGCGCCCTTTGCCTTGGATACGGTAAAATGGAAGCCGTCCACGTCACACCTTAACGTGGTAATGGTACCGTCGTCCCTCGTGACGGTAGATACCCATACGTTGTCCTGAAATTCTATGGTGACGCTGTGTTTATCCCGGCCTTCCTCATGAAAGCTAAGTACCGAACCGTTCAGGCTGCCCAAAAGCATCCTTCCGTCAGCATATTCAAACTTAAGATCATATCCCGATTCCTGCTCATCCACCGCCTCTGCAGCCTCATGCCCGTCGCCGTTCGGTATGGTGGGCGTGAGCTCATCGGTAATGACAGGCGTAGCCTCGGCTTTTTCCGCCTCGTCCTCCTCGGCTTCCTCCTCGCCATCGTCTATCACTATTCCGTGGGGGGCTATGGAGCCCTTGCCCTCTGCCGCGCCCGTCACAGATGAAGCAAACTGATCCGCCGTATCCGTGGAGAGCAGCCAGCCGAAGGTGGCGTTGCCCTCCGATACCCGCATGTCGTGATCCGCAAGGTAAAGCAGCGTATCCGCCGCTTCCGCGCTTTTATCGTCTTCCAGTCGGCTGCGGAACAGAGCTTCCATGGCTTCTGTGGCTGACTTGTAGCCGGCATAGAATGCCGACACCGGGTTCTGCTCTATTGTGCTCTCGACTTCCTGTGGTTCCGGCTCAGGCGTTGCCTGCGGCTCCTCGATGGCCGCCGGTTCCTCTTTCGGGGCACAGCCCGTAAAGGCAGCCGTCATTATAATTGCAAGGACGAGCGCCGTTATCTTTTTCATTGCTCGTCCCTCCCATTCATGTATTTTATTATGCCGTTATAAATACCTGCGGCACATGCGTCCTGATATGACGCCCGGCATAATTTCGTATCCTCCTGCGGATTGGAAAGATACCCCATTTCGACGGTCACTACCGGGCTATCCGACCAGTTAAAGCCGGTCTGGCTGGCGGAATAGATCACACTCCTGTTGATTGCGCCTGTAGCAGCGCAGAATTCATCGAGCAGCGCCTTGCCCAGTGCTTCGCTTTGTGCGCCTATGGCCATCTGCTTTGACGGCGCTATCACCAGCGCGCCCTCAGTCAGCTTTGACGTTGAACTGTTGCAGTGTATCCTTATCCAAAAATCCACCCTCGCGTCGTTCATCATTTCAGCCCGCTCTTTGTTGGAAACCGAAACGTCGTTTTTTGTGCGCGTCATGACTACTGTAGCGCCGGCGTCCTGAAGCAGCGCCATCAGCTTCACGGACACGGCAAGGTTCACATCGTATTCGTTGACGCCGGAGCGGACGCCAGTGCAGCCCCTTGTCATGCGGTCCTTGGTGGTCTTTTCGTCATTGGGAGATATCTGCTCCTGTCCGCTGTCCGCCTTGAACTGATGGCCGGGGTCTATACCTATGATCACGTCCTTGAGGGGCTGCTCAGGCGTATCCGTGGCCTGAGGGGCAGGCGTGCCTTCGGCCTGCCTTGCGGGGTATGCGACGCGGCCGGTAACAGGCACGGCAAAGGCGGCGCTAAAGCTCATCAGCGCCGTAATGCAAAGCAGTAATGCAATTGTCCTTTTCGTCAATGCCTTCATATTTCGCACCCGTTGTCAAAAATACACCTAAAAGGTACTTTTTTATTGTACACCCAAGTTCGCACTTTGCAACCCCGGATACCTTAAACAAATTGTTAATAATACCTGACTTTTTTTAATGCGTTTTCTCAAAGGCAAGCTTTCCGCCCTTGGCTTTCGCTTTTACTTTATCTCCAAGGCGTATTTTTCCCGACAGCAGTTCCTCGCTGAGGCTGTCCTCCACCTGATGCTGTATGGCCCTTCTGAGCGGCCGCGCGCCGTACACGGGATCAAATCCGTCCCTGGAAAGCTGCTCTACTGCGCCCTCCGAGAACGTCAGATCTATACCACGCTCACGAAGCCTATCAGCCACGCCCTTTAGCATAAGGCGCACTATCTTTGCCGCCTGCTCCTGCTCCAGCGGGTGGAACACGATTATCTCGTCTATCCTGTTCAGGAACTCCGGCGAAAAGGTCTTCTTCAGCTCCCCCATCATGGCTTCCCTCATGCGCTCATAGGTAAGGGCCTTGCTTT
>ERZ780157.2447-NODE-2447-length-17245-cov-7.041012_pt1 | contig 17245 bp, 14 predicted proteins | sample MGYA00511169_ERZ780157 | MGnify/ENA primary metagenome ERZ780157 (study PRJEB29588, sample SAMEA1965149) | human gut metagenome | biome: human gut; feature: human-associated habitat; material: faeces | place: Denmark | collected 2008/2010 ... | reverse complement strand
CCGGGCGTGTCATATTGTTTTTTTAGCGCAAACGCATTTCGCGTTTGCCTCCCCACAATTCAGGCGCTTTTGGTTAATCTGTTAAACCTTTTCAAAATACTCCGCGCCGTGCTTGCAGAGTGGGCAGATATAGTCCTCGGGGAGCTCCTCGCCCTCGTAAACGTAGCCGCAAATTTTGCACACGTAGCTCTTTTTGGGGCTGTCCTCTGCCTTCTTTTGGGGCTTGGGCTTGACGTGTGCGTGATAGTCGGCGTAGGTCATGGTCGGTTTATCGGAGAGCACCTTCGACTCGGTCACCGTGCAGAAAAAGACACCGTGCGTGCCGAGATCAACGTATTTCTTGACGTAGAGCGAGAGAAAGGCGTTGCAATGACGGGGAAGCACCACCAGCCCGTTTGCCGAGCGGTTGGGGGTGCAATCGGCAAATTTGTTGGTGTCGCGTCCGCTCTTGAAGCCAAACGCCTCAAACACCGCAAAGGGAGCGGTGGACTCCAGACAGTTGACATTCATCAAGCCGCTTTTGAGAATGACGTCATGCGAATAATTGCTCTTGTTGATGGCAACCGCAACCGTCAGCGGCGAGTCGGTGATCTGCATCACGGTATTCACGATCAGGGCGTTGTCCTTGCGTTCGTCGTGGCAGGTTACGGCGTAAAGCCCATAGCCGAGCTTAAAGAGTGCGGTAGGGTCAACGGTGGGCAGCATAGCTTCCGAATTCATCTTTTCTTCCTCCAAGAGGTTTTTCGCGGTGTGGGACACGCGCGTTCTGTTTAATAGTATTGTAACACAATCGAATCAAAAATGCAAGATGCATTTTTCTTTTTTTACTGCTTTTTCCGACAGATGCGCACACGCATAAGAAAGAGGCGTGGGGCATATCGTGAAAGTATGAGAGAGGAGGGGATCGGATTGCAGCTGCCCAAAATACGGATCAAGCCGGCGGTGTGTGCGATTTTTCTTGCCATGCTCGTTTTTGACCGTGACCGAGTTTGTCTGCTCACGCTCACGGCGGCGCTTTTGCACGAGCTGGGACATCTCGCGGCGGCACGGCTTTTGGGAATTCCTCTGCGCACGGTTCGCCTCGGCACACTCGGCGCACGGATGGAGGTGGGTGGCGGTATGCTTTCCTATGGCTCGGAGTGGCTGCTCGCCGCATCGGGACCTCTGTGCAGCCTGCTCGCCTCCGCGCTCGCGGCAACGCTTTGGAGTCTCACTCCCTACGCGCGCATCTTTTCCTGCGCCTCTCTTGTTCTGGGGCTGCTCAATCTGCTGCCCATTCGCACCTTCGACGGCGGCAGGATGACCGAATGCTTCCTGCGCTGCTTTTTGGGCGAGGGTTGGGTTGAACGCGTGATGCGCCCGATCTCACTCGGCTTTCTGCTTCTGCTTTGGCTCTGCGCGGTTTATTTTCTGCTTCGCGCGGGGGACGGACTCTCGCTTTTTTGCTTCTCCATGAGCCTGCTCGTCCGCTTCTTTGACGGAGATGGCGTGGCTCTTGGATGAGTGAAGAAAAAAACGGAGCATACGGCAGAATGCGCGAGAAAAGCCGAGAAAAGCGCCGTTTTTTGTGCGATAAATTCATTTTATCCTCAATAAAGCCGATTTATCATATTTTATGACGAATTTTCCGTATTTTTTTCGGAAATGTATTGCAATTTCCGACGTTATCTGTTACAATATACTCTGTAAATTTGTGGTCATAGTGCCGAGCAGAGGAGGTCGCTCTGTTTTCAACCGCAGAGGGGCTGCTTGGCAGCGGGCGTGTGTCCGTTTTGTTCCATGGATATTTTCTTATTTTCTTCCAAAAGGAGTATTTATTCGGAATGAACAAAAATGTACTGATTCGGTTGGATGGAATCTCCAAATCTTTCGATGGAGAGACCGTTCTGGACAACATGAGTCTGGAAATTCACGATAAGGAGTTTATCACGCTTCTCGGTCCCTCCGGATGCGGAAAAACCACCACCCTGCGTATCATCGGCGGCTTTGAGACCCCCGATGCGGGTGACGTTTTCTTTGACGGAAAACGCATCAACGATATCCCACCCTACGAGCGCCAGGTCAACACGGTTTTCCAGCGATACGCGCTTTTTCCTCATTTGAACGTTTTTGATAATATTGCCTTCGGTTTGCGTATTCACAAGCGTCCTGACGCCGAGATCCGCACAAAGGTCAAGGAGATGCTGGCGCTGGTTAACCTCAAGGGCTTTGAGCGCCGTCGCGTGAGCACGCTCTCGGGCGGTCAGCAGCAGCGCGTGGCAATTGCGCGTGCGTTGGTCAACCAGCCCAAGGTCCTCTTGCTCGATGAGCCGCTCTCGGCACTCGACCTCAAGCTCCGCAAGGACATGCAGAACGAGCTTAAAAACATCCAGCATCAAACCGGCATTACCTTCATCTACGTCACGCACGATCAGGAGGAGGCACTTTCGATGTCGGATACCGTTGTGGTTATGGAGAACGGACACATCCAGCAGATCGGCTCTCCCACCGATATTTATAACGAGCCGGTCAACGCCTTCGTTGCCGACTTCATCGGCGAGTCGAACATTGTGGACGGCGTGATGCTTGCCGACAAAAGGGCAAAATTCTCGGGTCACGTGTTTGAATGCGTGGACGGCGGCTTTGCGCCGAACGAGGCGGTCGACGTGGTGGTGCGTCCCGAGGACGTGGACGTGGTTCCGGTTGAGCGCGGCATGCTCCGCGGTCTGGTAACGGGTGTCACCTTCCGCGGTGTGCACTATGAGATCATCGTGGACGTGGCGGGCTTTAAGTGGATGATCCAAACCACCGATTTTGTGGCGGAGGGAGAGACGATCGGACTCTCGATCGACCCCGATGCCATTCATATCATGAAAAAATCCGAATTTTCGGGCATGTTCGGCGACTATTCCTCCTTTAGTGACGAGCTGGACAAGCTTTCTGATGTGACGGAGGAAAATGAAGAAGAATGAAAAAGAAAACCTCGATCTTTGAACGGATGGCGGCGGCACCGCACATCGTTTGGTCGGCAATGTTTATCATTGCACCGCTTTTGTTCGTGGTGTACTTTGCCTTTACCGACCGCAACGGCGCGTTCACGCTGGAGAATATTCTCTCGCTCTCATCCTATTCGCACACCTTTGTGATGTCGCTTGGCTTCTCGCTCATTGCCACCACCGTGTGCTTTCTCATTGGATATCCGCTTGCATATTGCATGTCGCGCATGTCCGAGCGTGCGCGCAGCATCTTGCTCGTGATGCTCATGCTTCCCATGTGGATCAGCCTTCTGATCCGCACCTATTCGCTCATGGCGCTGCTCGACAACGGCGGTCTTGTGAGCTCGCTGCTTGTGTCGGTCGGGCTCCCCAAGCTCACCTTTATCGGAACCGACGGTGCCGTGATTTTGGGTATGATCTACGATTTTCTGCCCTACATGGTTTTGCCGATCTACACCTCGATGACCAAGCTCGATAGCCGCTATCTCGAGGCAGCGGCAGACCTCGGCTGCCACAACCGTCAAACGCTCCTGCGCGTGATCCTACCCCTCACCGCCCCCGGTGTGATCTCGGGCATCACGATGGTATTCGTTCCCTCGATCAGCACCTTCTATATCTCGCAGAAGCTCGGCGGTGGCTCGTTTGATCTGATCGGTGACACCATCGAGCGCCAATTCAAGAACGCCGTCACCTATCACACGGGTGCAGCGATCTCTCTGGTGATGATGGTTCTGATTTTGATCTCGCTTGCCGTTATGAACCGATTTTCGGATAGTGGGGAGGATATCATCGTATGAAATTTCTGTCTAAATTTTATATCGGTCTGATCTTCCTGATCCTTTATGCGCCGATCCTCGTCGTGATCCTGTTTTCCTTCAACGAGTCGGGGAGCCTGAGCCATTTTTCGGGCTTTGACACCCATTGGTATGAGGAGCTCTTCCGCGACGATGAGGCACTCACAGCCCTTAAAAACTCGCTCCTGCTCGCCGCGCTTTCCTCGCTGCTCGCCACGCTGATCGGCACGCTTGCAGCGTTCAGCATCTCGCGTGCAAAGAGCAAATACTACCGCAGCATGATGGAGAGCGTCTCCAACATCCCCATGATGAACCCCGATATTGTAACCGGTGTTTCGATGATGCTGCTTTTCGTTGGCGTTGGCACAATGCTTCACTTGACTGATCTACTCGGCTTCTGGACGATGCTGATCGCGCACACCACCTTCAATCTGCCTTACGTGATCCTTTCGGTGCTCCCGAAATTTCGGCAGATGGACAAAAATCTCACCGAGGCGGCACTCGACCTCGGCTGCACCCCCGCGCAGACGTTTATGCGCGTGGAGCTGCCTTGTATTCTGCCGGGTATTGTGTCGGGTCTGATGATGAGCTTTACGCTCTCGCTCGACGATTTCGTGATTAGTCACTTCGTATCGTCCCCCGATTTCAAAACCCTGCCGCTCTACATCTACAATCAGACCGCGCACGAGGTGAAGTTCAGCATGTATGCGCTTTGCACGCTTCTGATCGTGGTCATTCTGGTGCTTCTGATTGCCGTGAACCTTGCCGGCTCGGCAGGGGAAAGCCGCGCGAAGCGGAAGCCGAAACGAGTGAAGGGAGGCGTGAAGTGATGAAAAAAATACTGGTTCTCACTCTGACCTTGACCGCGCTCCTGTGCCTTTCTTGCATCCTGCTCTCCTCCTGCTCTGCAGTTGAGGGGGAGACGGTGACGCTCTACGTTTACAACTGGGGTGAATATATCTCGGACGGCTCGGAGGAGTCGCTCGACGTCAACGCCGCATTTGAGGAATATTGCCGCGAGGAGCTCGGCATGAACGTTCGTGTCAACTATTCCACCTTTTCGAGCAACGAGGACATGTATGCCAAGATCAGCAGCGGCTCGGCAAGCTATGATGTGATCATTCCCTCGGACTATATGATCCAACGCATGGTTTCCGAGAATCTGCTTGCCCCGCTCGATCTTTCCAAAATTCCAAACTACGCACACGTGGATCCCCGATTCACGGGCGAGAACGTTTACTACGAGGACGATGACCCCGCCACCACCTATTCGGTGCCTTATTTCTATGGGATGATCGGTATCATCCGAAATTCCTCGATCGTGTCCGATGACGACACCGAGCTTGGAAGCTGGGCACTGATGTGGGACGAGCAATATCGCGGAGACATCCTGCAATTCAACAACAGCCGTGATGCGTTCGGTACCGCGCTCTATTACCTCGGCTATGACGTCAACGAGGCAACCGACGAGCAGTGGCGCGAGGCGCTGGATCTGCTGAAGGAGCAAAAGGACGTTGTGCAGGGTTACGTGATGGACGAGATCTTCAACAAAATGAAGAGCGGCTCGGCAGCGGTTGCGGCGTATTACGCAGGCGACTATCTGACCATGTACGAGGACAATGACGATCTTGCCTTTTTCTATCCCGAGGAGGGAACGAACTTCTACGTGGACGCCATGTGCATCCCGAAGAACAGCAAAAACTTTGATCTTGCCTCGCACTACATCAATTTCATGTGCAGCGAGGAGATTGCAGTGGCAAACGCAGAGTACACCTACTATGCGTCTCCGCTGACCACCGTGATTGAGAACGAGGAGTATCAGGAATATATGGCAGAGGTGCATCCCGACGCGATGGAGATTCTCTACGGTGAGATGGCGTCCTCGGTTCCCACGCAGGCGTATCTCAACCTCACTCCCGAGCGTTTGAGTATGCTCAACGGACTCTGGGAGGAACTCAAGGTGGAGAGCAGCATCGGCACAGGCATCTATATCGGATGCGGCGTGATCATCGGTGCCTTGATCCTGCTTGTGGTCTATCAGATCCTCAAAAAACGCCGCTGGTCAAAGCTTTACGACTAAACAGTAAAACAGAAGAGAGAGTAATACGGAAGCAAAATCCCGTAGAACTCTCTCTTTTCTGCATTTTATAAGTGATATTCTTTGCTGACGCAAAGAGTGATATTGCCCCTATGGGCTGTGATATTGTTCGGCTTTTCCTCACAGTGTTATTCTATTCGCCCCGAAAACTCGCGAAGCGAATACCACTCGGCGCAAGCCCGAATATCACTGCGAAAGCAATAGAACTCGCCAGAGGCGAATAGAACTGGTGTGATACTCCGTTAAGAGTATCACACCATTGGGCGAGCTCGTTTCGTGTTTACCGTCTTTTTTATTCTGCTGTGGGAGCGGGAATCAGTCCCTTGTCGATCAGGAATCCTGCCAGCGCGCGTGCGGCGGTCTGGTGTCCCTTGGTGCTCGGGTGGCTTGCAACGCCCTGCGTGTTGAGCGGGAGCTCCTTGGAATAGTAGCCTGCTGCCTCGCCGCCAAGCTCTGCCAAAACCTCGTCTGCCCAGATGTCGCAGTAGCCGGTGTTGTAGCCGCGCATCATGCCGTATACCCAAACGATTTTCACGTTCTCGCCGTGGATTTCGCGGATCTGTTGGAGGAGTGTCTTGGCTGCTGCCTTGTAGTTTTCCTCTTGGGCGGCGGTCATGCTGCCCTTGTCGTTGGTGTTGAGATTGATTACCACCAGATCTGCCTGACGCGTGGGGGTGTATGTTTGAAGCCTGTCGCGGTAGTAGTTGTTGAGCGAATAGGTGGAAAGCATGGTCAATCCGTTGTGGCGTGCCGTGCTCTTGAGCAGACCGATGCCCGAGATCGAAACCATTGAATAATCGGCGGCAAGCTGCTCGGCGCAGAGGTAGGCGTAGGAGCCGGTGGCATTGGGAACGTTCTCGGCAAGTGAACCAACGCCGCAGGTGATCGAGTCACCGATGAATTCAATGAGATAGGGGGCGTCGGCGGGACGGTCGAGCAGATCGCCCTTGAGCTCGATCGAGTTGATCGTGCTGAGCACGCCGCTGTTGGAGGATTCCACCGCCGCCTGTTTGACCAGACGGAAGCTGTGCTCGCCCTTGTCGAGTCCCATTGCGATCAGATAGGAGGTCGTGCCTGCCGAGACCGAGAAGGAGGTGGGCTTATTTCCGTCGACGTAGAGCTTGAAGGTGTAGGAATGACCGGAGGTGATGTTCACCTTGACATTGCCGTGGCAGCGAGCGCGGAATTCGATGCCCGAGCCCGACCAGTCAACCGTGATGCCCTTGTCAGTGGCAATGCTTCTGCCCGTGATCTTGAGTTTGTCAGTGCACTCGAGGGTGGAATAGGTATGCTGCTCATAAACGTAGGTGTCTTCGGTTTCTGCTTCGGTTGTTTCCTCGGTGGCGTCGGCAGTTGTTTCTTCGGTGGCGTCTGACGTTGTTCCATCGACGGTGCTGTCGGTGTCCTGCGGATCGCTTGTTTGCGGCTCACACCCGATGCAGAGGGGGAGGAGCAGAATTGCGAGGAGCAAGGCAATGCATTTGATGAAGGTTGCTTTCATGTGTTATTTTCTCCTTGTGTTGTTAAAATCTGATCGGCAAAGGTGGTAGCGAGGCGGTCGCACCGTTCGTTGTAGGGATGCCCGTCGTGTCCCTTGACCCAAACAAGCGTGACGCTGTGCACGTCGAGCAGATCCAGCAAACGCTCCCAAAGATCGGCGTTGAGGGCAGGGGAGCGGTCGCTTTTTCTCCAGCCGTTGCTGCGCCAGGAGCGTGCCCATCCGCGTGAGATGCCGTCAACGAGATATTTGGAGTCCGAGGTGAGCGTGACCTCGCAGGGCTCGCGGAGTGCGTCAAGCGCCTCGATCGCGGCGGTGAGCTCCATGCGGTTATTGGTGGTGAGCGCTTGTCCGCCCGAGAGCTCCTTTTCTGCCGTTCCGTAGACCAAAACCGCACCCCAACCGCCAACGCCGGGGTTTCCGCGGCAGGCGCCGTCGGTGTAGATGTCAACGTGCTTCATGCTATGGGTGACCGTCCTTTCGGGTACTTAAAAAATCGCAAATCACCGGCGTCTCTGTTTTGCAAAGCCTCGGTGGCCGTTATCATTTTATCATTTTTTTCCTTTTCTTTCAATAGCTTTTCAAATTTTTTTTCTTTTTTTGAAAAATCACTTGATTATTTGTTAACTTTTGTTTATAATAGAGGGGTATAGACGCGAAAAGCGTCGCATTGAGAAAGGAAAATTTATATGACGGACGAAAAGACTTTGCAAAAGGACCCCGAGACCGAGGCGACAGCCAACGTGCCCGAGGCGGAAAAAGCCGCGCCCGAGGAAGCTCCTGCAAAAAAGAAACGTCGCCGCCGCTTCGGAGACCGTTCCGACGGACGAAAGCTGCGCACGATCAACCCCATGAACAAGTTTATGCCCTACATCATGCCGATGCGTTGCGATGCCTGCAACACCTATGCTGATATGTTTGACGTGACCAAAACCGACAAATTCTGCCGCGAAAAGGTAAAGGCGGGCATGACGAATTTCGGCTTTCTGCATGTGATGATTGCAGCTTATCTGCGCACGATCTCGCAGCGTCCCGGCATCAATCGCTTTGTGAGCGGTCAGAAAATCTTTGCGCGCAACGATATTCAGATTGTAATGACCATCAAAAAGACGCTTGCGCTCGATGCTCCCGACACCTGCATCAAGGTGCGCTTCAATCCCGACGATACGGTGGACGAGGTGTATGCTAAATTCAACGAGGCGGTTGTGAACGTGCAGAACCAGCCCGACGATAAGACCTCCTTTGATAAGCTCAACAAGGTGCTCTCGCTCATTCCCGGGCTTCTTTGCCGCTGGACGGTTGGGCTGCTCAACCTTCTCGACTATTTCGGACTGCTTCCCAAGAGTCTGCTCTGGCTCAGCCCCTTCCATGGCAGCATGATTATCACGAGCATGGGCTCGCTCGGAATTCGTCCGATTTATCACCATATCTACAACTTCGGAAATCTTCCCGTGTTCCTTGCCTACGGTGGCAGACGGAGCGTGGTGACCTGCGACCGTGAGGGCCGCGCGAGCACCAAGAAGTACATCGAGCTCAAGGCTGTTACCGACGAGCGCATCTGCGACGGCTATTATTACGCCTCGGCGTTCAAGCTGATCAAGCGCTACGTGGAAAACCCCGAGATTCTCAACGAAAAGCCCGAGCAGGTCTTCGAGGATATCGACTGATCGCGTTTCAAATCCGAAAAATGAACAGAGTGGCGGTTTGTCTCGTTTGAAAGCGAGACAAACTGCCGCTTTTTTTCTTTTCTCCAAGCCCTCACTCAGCTTTCAACAAAAAATCAGGTAAAAAAATTGTAAAATATATATGGAAGTGTTTACAAAAAACAAAAAGTGTGGTATACTGTTATAATAGGGTAGGTATTGCAACCGCGCACCCTGCCCGATTATGCAGACACTTCAATTCGACAGAAGGAGATAGATTATGCAAAAAAAGAAAAAGTCGGCGTTCCGAACCGACCTGCGGCCCCCTCTGATCGCCTCGGCAATCATTGGAATTGTGCTGCTTGCCGCCTCTGCGGTGATCGTGTTCTTCGTGGAGCCTGCCGAGCTTCCGCTCTACGGCGGCGTGCTCTGCGGCATCTACGTGATTTCGGTCGGCTCGATTCTGGTGCCCTATCTGGCACGCTTTCGGCGTATTACGCGTGCAAATGACGCGGCGGACCTGATGTCCACCGAGATCAGCGATATGTTCCGCTACGTGGTTGATATCCCCTACGCCATCGTCAGCGAGGACGGCACCGTTAAGGTGGTCAGCGGCGCTCTGCAGGATATTCTGCAGCTCCGTTCGCCCGTTTGCAATATGCCCCTGACGCAGTTTTGTTCGGTTCCGATCAAGGATATTATCGCCTATGCCGAGAACGGTGCACAGGTCAAGGATATTACCTACAACGAGGACGGCGTTCCGATTGATAACACCAAGCCGATGGTCACCGAGATCGACGGCAAAAAATACGATCTGCAATGCTATATTATGCGTTCTCGCGGCAAGGACTACTATTTTGTGGTCTTTTGCGATATCACCGAGCTCACGGCGATCCGTCGCACGCAATACGAGAACGAGCCGGTTGTGGCGTATATCGTGATCGACAGTCTGCAGGAGCTGGCGCAGTATATCCGCGTGAGCTACCGAACCGCGGTCAACGAGATTGAGATCAAGCTCAAGGAGTGGGCGGCAAGCTTTGGCGGTATGCTCCGCGAATACGAGCGTGAGAAATATCTGCTGGTGTTCACACGCGCGGCGCTTGACAAATGCATCAAAAACAAATTCCGTATTCTCGACGTCATCCGCAGCATTCGGCTTGGCGATAACAGCTTCCCCGTGACCATTTCGATCGGTGTGGGTGCCATCGAGGGTAGCTTTGAGGATAAGGAAAGAGCCGCGAGCGACGCGCTTGATATTGCCCTGCAAAAGGGCGGCGACCAGGCAGCGGTGAACGATGGAAAATCGGTCACACCCTACGGCGGACGCGTCAATACCATGTACGGCTCGACCACCATCACCTCGCGCGTCAACTCGACGCACCTTTGCAAGCTCTTTGCCGAGGCGGGCAACGTTCTGATCATGGGACACCGCTCGCCTGACTACGATTCGATTGGCTCCTGCGTGGGTCTGGCACGTCTTGCCATCTCTGCACGCGGCGGCGATGCCTCGCGCGTTCGCGTTGTGGTCAACCGCGATCACGTCAACTTCCGCATCTGCTATGATATGCTCGCCCATCTGCCCGAATACCGCTCGATGTTCATCAGCGGCGACACCGCGCTCGATGCGGTGCGGTCGGATACGCTGCTGGTGATGAGTGACGTCAACAACGTGTTCAACACCGAAATGCCGCGTTTGCTCAAGTGTGTGAAGAACGTGGTGATCGTCGACCACCACCGCCGTCAGGATCAGCTCTATGAGTTCAAGCCCCTGATGACCTACATCCGCCCGTCGGTTGCGGCGGCAAGCGAGCTGGTCAGTGAGATGCTTGAATTCAGTCCTTACCGCGACGCACTCCTCAAGGAGGAGGCGAACCTGATGCTGGCGGGTCTGATGCTCGACACCAAAAACTTTACGCAGGGCGCGGGCATGCAAACCTTCTCCGCCGTGCATTATCTCTACCGTCGCGGAGCGCACGCCAACTCGGTGAGATCCTTCTTTGCCGAAACCATGACCAATCTGTTCACGGCTTGCGACATCGACAGCAGAACGCGCACCTATCGCGAGAAGATTGCGCTCACCTGGCTCAGCGTTGACCACGCAGCCACCGAGGAGGACAACATTGCGGTTGCAAAGGCGGCGGACAAGCTCATGACCATTGCGGGGATCGAAGCGTCCTTTGCCATTCTGCGTGCCGACAACACCGTCACCATTTCGGCTCGCTCGCATGATAAGATCAACGTGCAGGTTATCATGCAGCGTCTCGGCGGCGGCGGGCACTACGATATGGCGGGTGCGCGCATGAGTGACACCACACTTGAGGAGGCTTGTCGACGCCTCAAGGAGGTTCTCGACGATTACCTCGACAACGAATACGAGAGCGGAAAGCGATAAGGCTGCCCCGTGCGTCGAACCGCGCCCGCTTAACCCAACCATTTGATAAAAACTGAAAAAACGGAGACAATAGAACTATGAAAGTGATTTTACTTGCTGACGTAAAGGGTCAGGGAAAAAAGAATGACGTGATTGAGGTGTCCGACGGATACGGCAAAAACTTCCTCATTCCGCGCAAGCTGGCAAAGGTTGCCGATGCGCAGTCGCTCAATGACGTGAAGGTCAAGGAGGCGGCAAGACTCTACCGCATCGAAACCGAGAAGAAGGAGGCACAGGCACTTGCCGAGCGCCTCAAGAGCATTCTGGTCAAGATCCCCGCATCCTCGGGGGCTGACGGCAGACTTTACGGCTCGATCACGTCCAAGGATATCGTGGAGCGCCTGCAGGCTGATTTTTCGATCACCATTGACAAGCGCAAGCTCGTGCTGACCGATCCGATCAAGGCATACGGCAAATACGAGGTGGAGGTCAAGCTCTATCCCGAGGTTGTGGGCAAGATCTTCGTGCTCGTTTGTGAGAAGTGATTGCCATGCAGGATGAATTGATCCGAAAGCTGCCGTTCTCAATGCCTGCCGAGCAATCACTGCTCGGTTCGGTTCTGATCGACCCGGCGGCACTCAACGAGGTTGCTGATCTCCTCAATTCCGAGGACTTTTATCTGACCGAGCATAAGCAGATTTACCTCGCCATGTGCGAGCTTTTCCGCGTCAACAGCGAGATCGACGTGGTTACTCTGATTGATATGCTCGTCACCAAGGGCATCTACGATAAATCGGGCGGCGAGGACTATATCCGCACGCTCACCGAGGTTGTTCCGGATGCACTCAACGTCAAGGACTATGCCCGCATTGTCAAGGAAAAGAGCCTGCTTCGCCAGCTGATCGCGGCCTGCGGAGAGATCTCCGAGTCGGCGTATTCCGAGCAGGAGTCGGTCGCGGGAATTCTTGACCATGCCGAGAGCCTGATTTTCAATATTGCGCAGGGACGCAACACCAAAAACTTCCGCCATATCCATGACGTGCTCGGAGAGGTTTACAGCCATCTGCACGAGCTGACCACCAACAAGGAGGCAACGCAGGGCACGCAAACGGGCTTCTCCGCACTTGACCGCGTGCTTGCGGGTATGGGAAAGAGTGACCTCGTTCTGGTCGGTGCGCGCCCCGGTATGGGTAAGACCTCGTTCGCGCTCAACATTGCAACCAACGTTGCAAAGCAGACCAAAAAGGCGGTTTGCATCTTCTCGCTCGAGATGTCGGCAGAGCAGCTTGTCAGCCGCGTGCTCTCGAGTGAGGCGCTCGTGAACAGCTATTCGCTCCGAACGGGCGAGCTCACGCCCGAGGATTGGGAGCATCTTGCCGTTGCGTCGGGTGAGCTCGCGGGGTGCGATATTCTCATCGACGATTCCACGGGACTCACGGTTACGGCAATGAAGGCAAAGCTACGCCGCGTGAAGAATCTGGGTCTGGTCGTGATCGACTATCTGGGTCTGATGCAGGGAGACGGACACAAGGACAACCGCGTGCAGGAGGTCTCCGAGATTTCGCGTTCGCTCAAGATCATGGCAAAGGAGCTCATGGTTCCCGTTGTTTGTTGCGCGCAGCTTTCGCGTGGACCCGAGGGTAGACAGGGCAACAAGCCCATGCTTTCCGACCTGCGTGACTCGGGAGCGATCGAGCAGGACGCAGATACGGTTATTTTCCTCTACCGAAGCGAATACTATAAAACCGATGAGAAGTCTCCCAACGATACAAGCGTTGCCGAGATCATCATTGCAAAGAACCGTCACGGCTCAACGGGAAGCGTGAACATGGGCTGGAACGGTCAGTACACCAAGTTTATCACCATCGACAAGGAGCAGGAAGAGGGCTGATGGCAAACCGAGAGCAAATCTGCTGCGATGCCTTTCGCACGCCGTCGGAGCTGTCGGGCATGCCGCCGCAAACGCCCGTTCTGCTCGCGCTTTCGGGTGGTGCCGATTCCCGTGCGCTGCTTGCACTTCTGGCAGAGCAGTCGGTGCGTGACGGCTTTGCATTGACGCTTGCACACGTCAACCACGGCATCCGAGGAGAGGATGCAATCGGCGACCGCGAGTTCTGCCGCCGTTTGGCGGAGCACTATGGGCTTGAGATCGCCCTGCTCGATGCCGACGTTCCCACCCTTGCCGCCGAGCGAGGGAAGGGAATTGAGGAGACTGCTCGTGAGGTGCGCTATGAATTTTTCGAACACCTGATGCGCGAGCGGAGCATTCCTCTGCTTGCCACCGCACACCACGCCGACGATAATCTTGAAACGCTCCTGTTTCGGTTGTGTCGGGGAAGTGGGCTGCGAGGACTTGGCGGAATCGCGCCCTGCCGTCGCTTTGGCGAGGGCTATCTGGTGCGCCCACTCCTCGGCGTGACCAAGCAAGAGATCGAGGTGCTTTGCAGAGATCACGGGCTGGAATACGTCACCGACGTCACAAACGCCGACACCGCGTATGCGCGCAACCGCATCCGTGCCGAGCTCGTGCCGATCATGGAGTCGCTCTTTGACGCGCCGCAGCGGCGCGTGCTGGAGCTTGCCGAGAGCCTGCGCGAGGATGAGGCGTACCTTACGTCGGTGGCAGAGGATTTTTACAGCGAGCATCTCACCGACGGGATGCTGTCCTGTGCACCGCTTGCCGCTCTCCCAACACCGATCCGCCTCCGCGTGCTGCGGCTTTGGGTCGAGCAGGGCATTGGCATTGAGCCCGAGCGCGTTCACCTGCAGGCGCTTGATTCGCTCCTGCACGAGACGCAAAAGACCTTGCTTGAGGTCGCACTGCCGCGCGATTACGTTGCCGTGCGTTGGTTCGGCGCTCTCAAAATTTTGCCGCGCGAGGCGTTGATTGCCGAGGAATATCACATTCCTTTGACGCTTGGATCAATCACCGTTGGTGGCTCGGAGATTGAGATTGCGGTGACGCGCACCGACACGCCGAGAAAAATTCACAATTTGTATACACAGACTTGTATAATTTCATACTCTTTATTTGATATAATAAAAAACAGCGCGTATTGGCGTTCCTATCGGGAGGGCGATCAGATTTTGCGCGGCGGCATGCACAAAAGGATCCGCCGATGCTGGAATGAAATGGGCATTCCCCCACGCCTGCGCAGTACGCTACCGATCCTGTGCGACAGTCACGGCGTGCTCTGGGTGCCCTACGTGGGGCTGCGAGACGGTGTGACCGCAAGTGGAGCGGACGATCAGCTTGAAATTTTCGTTACGGTTCGTTCGGCTCGACCGATCGAGACCTCGTGGAATAAAAAATGAAAGAGGAAAGACTAATGTATTCGTTTGAAAATGACATCGAGATCGTTTTGGCAGATGAGAAAAAGCTTGCCGACATTTGTGATCGCCTGGCACGCGAAATCACTGCAACCTATGAGAATTCGGGACGTGATCTGGTCTTTGTAACCGTTCTCAAGGGCTCTGTTTTTTTTGCTGCCGACCTCATTCGCCGCATCCCGCTCCAATGCGAGATGGAGTTTATGAAGGTGTCGTCTTACGGCGCGGGTACGAACACCTCGGGCTTTATTCAGGTACATCTGGACCTCAAGCGTGACGTTGTTGGCGATGACGTTGTGATCATCGAGGACATCATCGACAGCGGAAAGACGCTGGAAAAGCTTAAGCATCTGCTGTCAGACCGCGGTGCGCACAGTGTTCGCTGCTGCACGCTGCTCGACAAGCCTGAGCGTCGGGTTGTCAAGCTGGATGCCGATTTTGTGGGAATGGAAATTCCGGACGGATTTGTTGTGGGCTACGGTTTGGATTACGACGAAAAATATCGTAATCTGCCCTATGTAGGCGTGCTCAAGCGCGAGGTTTACAGCAAATAAACGTTAAAATATAACCAACGGAGGAAATACATGAAAAAACGCAGTATATGGCAGGACCTTCTCTACTACGGTGCCTTCATCGTGGTAATCATTCTGGTTCTTTCCATGATTTTCAATGGGGGAAGCAGCTCGCAGGAGATCAAGTCCTACGATGAGGTCTTGTCAAAGATCGAAAGTGACCAGGTTACCGAGGTCGTGATCACGAATAAGAACGTGATGGAGCTGACCGTAACGGAGAACGGCGTGGCAAAGCAGTATCATTACAAGCTGCGCAGCTTCAGCATGGACGGCAGGCTTGCCCAGCTGATCGAGCAGAAGGTGCTTGAGGGTAAGATCACGTATTATCAGCCTCAACCGCCGGTTGAAATTCCCGCATGGGTGAGCTGGCTGCCCCTCATCATCGTTGTTTTGATCTTTGTGATCCTTTATTTTATCTCGTTCAAGCAGATCAGCGGCAAGAACGGAAAATTCAATTCCTTTGGCAAGGCGCGCGTCAAGGTGCCGAACGCCAACGATAAGAGTCGCGTGCTTTTCCGCGACGTGGCGGGTGCCGACGAGGAAAAGGCGGAGCTTGAGGAGATTGTGGAATTCCTCAAGAGTCCCGCAAAATTCACCAAGCTCGGTGCAAAAATTCCCCATGGCGTTCTGCTCATGGGCCCTCCCGGTACGGGTAAGACCCTGCTCGCCAAGGCGGTTGCAGGTGAGGCGGGTGTTCCGTTCTACTCGATCTCGGGATCGGATTTTGTGGAGATGTACGTCGGCGTCGGTGCTTCGCGTGTGCGCGACCTGTTTGAAACTGCAAGAAAATCGCCTGCCTCGATCGTCTTTATCGACGAGATCGACGCGGTGGGACGCCACAGAGGCGCGGGCCTCGGCGGCGGACATGATGAGCGTGAGCAAACGCTCAACCAGCTGCTTGTGGAAATGGACGGCTTCGGCTCGCATGACGGCATCATCGTGATGGCGGCAACCAACCGCCCCGACATTCTCGACCCCGCTCTGCTTCGCCCGGGACGCTTCGACCGTCAGATTACGGTCAATTATCCCGACCTGAAGGGTAGAGAGGAAATTTTGAAGGTGCACGCACGCAACAAGCCGCTGGAGTCGGGTGTTGACTTCCGCAAGGTGGCGCAGTCCACGGTGGGCTTCACGGGTGCGGATCTGGCAAATCTGCTCAACGAGGCAGCGTTGCTGGCGGCAAAGAAGAATAAGTCGCTCATCGGTATGGAGGATATCGAGGAGGCTTATATGAAGGAGCTCCTCGGTCCGCAGAAAAAGACCAAAACGCGCACTGAGCGCGACAACAAGCTCGTGGCATATCACGAGGCGGGTCACGCGGTGGTGGCATACTATTGCAAGAATTCCGACCCCGTTAAGCATATCACCATCATTCCTGCGGGCAGAACGGGCGGTGTGACCGTCCGCGTACCGCTTGAGGATCAGCTTGGCTCGACCAAGGGTGAGATGCTCGACGATATCCGCGTTTCTCTCGGCGGACGCATTGCAGAGGAGCTGATCCTGGACGATATTTCCACGGGTGCTTCGTCTGATATTCAAAAGGCAACGCAGGTTGCACGCCAGATGGTTACGCAGTACGGTATGAGCGACAAGCTCGGCACGGTGCTCTACGGTTCGGGTCATTCCGAGGTGTTCCTCGGACGCGACTACGGCACGGGTAAGGATTATTCCGAGCAGACCGCTGCCGCGATCGACGGTGAGATCCAGCGCATTATCGGTGACTGCTATGCCGATGCAAAGGCAATGCTCTCCGAGCACATCGACAAGCTGCATTTCGTTGCACAGTACCTGCTGGGGCACGAGAGCATGGACGGCGATCAGTTTGCTGCCGCCATGAAGGACGGTGCCACCGAGGAGGAGCTTGAGGCGATCGCTGCCGAGAAGGCAGAGCGCAGCCGTCGCGACAATGAGGCGCGCGAGGAGGCACAGCGGAAGGCAGAGGCTGAAGCCGCGGCAAAGGCAGC
>ERZ780157.2446-NODE-2446-length-17250-cov-4.351672_pt1 | contig 17250 bp, 23 predicted proteins | sample MGYA00511169_ERZ780157 | MGnify/ENA primary metagenome ERZ780157 (study PRJEB29588, sample SAMEA1965149) | human gut metagenome | biome: human gut; feature: human-associated habitat; material: faeces | place: Denmark | collected 2008/2010 ... | reverse complement strand
CTGCGGCAGGGACGGCGCGACGGTCAGCTTCAGCTCGTCGAAAAGCACGCCGCACACCTGCTTCGGACTCGACAGGAGAAAGGGGTGTCCCGCCAGCGCGTGCGCCTCCTTCTCGATCTGGGCCATCTGCGCCTCGATGGCGGGCTTGTTCTGCTGCAGCACCGCGCTGTCCACAATCAGCCCCGTGGTGTCCATGTGCGCCAGCAGCGGCACGAGCCTCATCTCGACGCGCGTGTAGGCGCACAGCTGAGAGGGGCGTGCCAGCGCCTCGAGACCGCTCTACTGCTGAGTCGCGCCTTCTCTGCCCTACGTGCAGCGTGACGAACCCGCTCAGATGGGCCAGCAAGCCCTCCTCGGGGTCCGGCTCGGACCACAGCGTCTTCACCGACGGACACGTCACGCGGAAGAGAGCGAAGAGCTCGTCGATGTCGCTCTGCGCCTTCTGCTCGTCCGGCGAGTCGGAGGGCGTGTCCTGCTGGGCGTGGGTCAGGAGACAGGCGATGTTGTGGTTGGCGTCGGGGTCGAGGACCCACTGGAGGATGCGCACGTCGCGCAGCGTGGAGGAACACAGCGAGGACGTGACGAAGTGCGCGCGGAGGTGGCGCTGCGCGTAGAAGTCCAGGACGCGGAGCACACGCTGGAGGTTGGAGGGGACCTTGCGCAGCCGCTCGCTGTGGAGGTAGTCGCGGATGAACGACAGCGCCGCCTCCGCGCACTGCGTGTCGGCGTCTCCCGCGAGGGGGAGGAGGAAGGAGCGGGAGGCGATGGCGAACCAGAAGGCGATGGGGAGGTTGTGGTCCAGCAGGTCGTCCTTCACGGAGGCCTCGCTCTACTCCTCACAGTGCCCCGCAGCGACTACGTCATAGGTCGTGTGGCCGTTGTTCAGAATGATGCAGAAGGGGCTTGTTGGGAGCGTGCGATCTCCCTCGAGTCGATCTGTGGGTGTGTGATTGCCTTCAAGCGGATTTCTGATTGAGATATTCCCTCCACACTGGTCATGGACTCCACTCCCTCCATATTGATTGTGGACTGCACCATTCCCTCCACAATGATCACGGACTGAAACACTCCCTCCACAATGATCGTATACTGCTTCACTCCCTCCAAACTGCTCTCGGAACTCGCGATGATACTGCGACAGCGCCTCACCCTCCAACACCGTGCTCCGCTTGACGTATCCTCGAAGGTGCATCTCGAAGCACCACCGTATGCGCACCGCCTCCTTCTTCTTCGCGCGCTTCTCGCCCTCACGCGCCTTCTCTTCTCCGCGAATCTCCTTCATCAGCTTCTTCTTGTCCGACGCCAGCTCCTTCCGAATCGTCTTCTTCTCCTTCTTGCTCAGCCCCTTACCCATCACCGTCACGCCGCCCTCCAGGAAGTTGCACTGGGGGTCGAAGGAGTGAGTGCTCGAGGAAGCGTCCTCGGAGGACTTCTTCCAGAAGGGACTCTTCTGCTCTCTACTCGTCACGAAGGAGGATGACCCCCACGTCTTTCTTTTCCCCTCAGGGTGACTGCGCTTCAGCGATTTGGTGGATGATGAAGCAGCGCTCTTCTCCGTAGAAGAATCGGTCTTCACGTGATTGTGAAACGATGAGGGTACCATCTTGCGTGCGTAGCTCGACTTCGTTCCCAGCAACTTGGAAATGGTCGATACACCCGACGGTTGCTGAATGGAGCAGACTATTGATTACACAGACTCGATAAATACGCTGCTGGTCGTTTCGGAGGAATTCGTCCCACATGCTCTTCTCCGTTTCTTCTTTTGCAGTGTGCGTTTTGCGTTTGTGCTGTTCTCGCAGCTCTGCCGAGGCATTTGCCTTCTTCAGTCCGGCGATGAACTCTTTTGCCGATGTCTCCAAATTCTGGCTGACCCGTTGCCCTACCCATGATCACCAAAATCAACGAATCAACGAGTGTCCCTGAAAGGCGTTTCTTGATTTCGGTCTCCTCGAAACAAAGACGGATTTGAACTCCTTGCGAAGGGATTTCCCGGAGAGACAAGGCCTTGATTCGGTTCACCAGGGGTCGAGCCCCATGGAGACCAAGGACTCCAGTGCTCACGATTCATTGCTGCAGAAGCGAAATTGGATATCGCGGGATGTTCCTGCGGAGTGAAACGCACAAACGGAGAAGAAAAGAATGATAGCGGGAACCCACTCTCTCTTCGATATTCCTCTTGTGCATTGGAATCCACGTACTCTATGCACTGGAACGGAAGATGCCGCATTTCAACCGCTTTGGAACAGGGATCTGCCATTCTTGAGACGATCGATCGTAGCACCTCAGAAATCGCTAATCTCACCATAGGAATCGTTGATTGCCGAAATCCGACTCTCTGTGTGTCACAGATTTGCAACAGGATGTTCCCTCTATTGGTACCAATCTCTTCATCTCATTGAGACACAGGTTTTTAGCATCTTGCCAGCGCTCGTCTGTTGCATCATGACGAAGATCGAGCCACTCAACGTGGACAAGCCCGTCTTGCTCAACCAGCATTTCTATATGTTTTCCAACAGCACGTCTCCATCGAACTCGTTTCTCTCCGTGCTTTCCGTTAATCTCAAGGGTTCCAGGCGACGGCCAGTCCTACATTCGCTCATACATCGTGCTGGAGAGAAGGGATCCGAAGAGCTCCTCTGCCGGGCTCGCTGAAGTGTTTTCTTCTTAACGCTGTCACGTTGCAGATCTTGATTGCTCCCGAAACGGTGTTCAGCAACATCGGCTACTACGAGGGGACGGATCACATCGTTTGCTGTGACGAGAAGGCATACAAGGACGGAGTGTGCTCCACGCCGAACAAATTGATTATTCACAACCCAGATAATGCCCGCTTCTCCTACAACTTTGTATCCTTGTCGTGCGTGACCTCCTCTTTGTTCTTAGCGGTAGAGGGGAGAAGCAGCTCATCAACATCGGGTATGACGTCGAAACGGAGGGCAAGTATTATCTGACTATTGCCTTCTGCGACCCTCAAGTCCACAACATCCAGCTGAGCGGCAGCTCGGTCGTCATGAATCCGTACGGCCATCTCCCGGGACGCGTGTACGGCCTGCTCCCGTTTTCCAGAGTGCTGCTCGCGGTGTACATCGTTCTGGTAATGATCTGGGTGGTGAAGTGCTGTTCGTACCGCCACGAGCTGATGAGCATTCACGTGATCATATCCGTGTTGCTGGTCCTCGTGGCCTTCGGCACGCTCCTCCACATCGCCAACCTGAAGCTGTACAACGAGGAGGGCTCCTACTCCTACCTCGTCACGCTCCTCTCTCTCGTCACCGACTCCCTCGTTTCTTCCCTCATGCGATGCCTCGTCATCGTGATCGCCATGGGGTCTCCTCTCCTCCTCTCCTTCACCTCTAGTATGGGCGTCGCGCGCGCTTCTCTGGGCTCCGACTTCTGGAGGGTTCTCGTTCTCACCGTCGTGTGCTTCTGCGTGTCGCTGTGGCACTCCGCCGCCTCCTACTTCGGCTCCACCGCCTCCTCGCTCCTCCACCAGCTGCCCTCCACGCTCGCCGACACCGCCGTGTACTACGTCTTCCTCAGCTCCATGGCCAGCACCATCGACCAGCTGCGCGAGAAGAACCAGTCCTCCAAGCTCGCCGTGTTCCTCCAGCTGCGCGCCGCCTCCGTCATCTGCATCGGGCTCATCATCGCCTACAGCGTGGTGTACGGGTACCTGATGTCCCACCGCCTGCTCGTGCCCTACTGGAAGCTCGCCTGGTTTTTCAACGACGGCGTGGACGACGTGTTCTACCTGGCTGTTCTGTCCTTCATCATGGTCCCGCCTCTTCGTGTGCCTCACACCTAGTTCTTGTGGTCGCCCAACGACCGGTCCATCGCCTACGCGTCGCATCTCCAGGTGGCGACGGAGGACCAGCAGGACACCGAGGAGTACGCCATGCCCGAGGTGGAGCTCCAGTCCACTCCCGGCGGCGTCGTCGAGGTCGCGTCGATCGACGAGTCGCGGTCGCTCAAGCCCATGTCCATGTGCCGTGTTTCCTCCACAAACAAGCCAAAATACATTGAAAACTAGTGGTGGATTCCCTCCGCGTAAGAGAAGTTCTCGAAGGCAGTTTGGTCGGTAAGGACCGCGTTCACTGGCGTAGGCGTCACGGTGGGAATGATGCTCACGAACTCGTCGTCGATGTGCTCCGTCGACTCCGCGTTCTTCACCGACGGCTTGTACGGCGGGTCGACCTCCTTGCGGTACAGCGCGTCCCAGTTGATGTCCTTGAACCAGGGGTGCTTCTGCAGCTCGTCAAACCCGTTGTAGCCTAGCCGCTTCGTGGGGGCTCGCTCCAGCAGCTTGGAGCAGATGTCGAACGCCTCGGGCGACATGTACGGCGACTTCTGCAGCGGCGCGGTGAGGATTTTATGGTACCTGCTCGTGAGGGGAGGGAAGAGGGGTCACATCATTTTCCGGTTGTTGTCGTAGAACGGCGGCAGCCCCGTGATCATCTCGTAGATCAGCGTGCCCAGCGACCACCAGTCCACGCTCTTCCCGTACGGCTACTCCTCACGCGCACTCCCGGCCCCCACCTGCTTCTTCAAGATCTCGGGCGCGAGGTACTCCGGCGTCCCGCAGAGCGACTTCACCGTGTCGCCATGCACATCTTCCTTCGACAAGCCGAAGTCGGTGATGCGAATGTGGCCGTCGGGGTCGAGGAGCAAGTTCTCGGGCTTCAGATCTCTACCCGTCACTAGGGGAACACGCATCGACCTGTACACAATGTTGTGCTTGTGGAGGTGCGCCAGACCCAGGGAAATCTCCGCCGCGTAGAAACACGCTCGCTTCTACAGGTTACGCTCCCCTGCCTCCGCGCACTTCCGAAAAGCGACCCATCGACAGATAGTGGTAGAGCTCTCCTCCGTTGAAAAAGTCCATGACGAGGTACAGTTTCGTTTGCGACTGGAACGCGTAGCGCAGACTACACGGTTACTCTCCGTTTTGAGACCCACCACACCAAAAACGGGTGGGAAATGCCTTCCATAATCCTCCTCTCCGCCAGCGTGTGCTCGTACTGGCGTCGCCTACGCGTTACGCGATGGAGACAGCCCGACTCCATGATTTGGGATTTGTTCATGACCTTCATTGCGTAGATGTTGCCCGTCTCCTTCATGCGGACCTGGGGCGTGAGATATGACACGTTGACTAACCTCAAACACTTTTCCAAACGACCCCTTGCCGATGGTTTTCAGCAGCTCGAAGTCGTTCACCGACAGCTTTGGACTCTCTTTCAACGGCTGGGGCGGGGAAATGACCTCTTCGATCGGCTCTTCCTTCTTCTCCAGAACGACAGGCTAGTGCGTTACGAGTATACTGTGCCGTCTACTTTCGACGATGAGCAGCCCATTCAAAAAAGACTGTTGATTCCCTCTCCGGAATAGCCTCTATTTCTGTCATTCGAGCTTGTCATGTTGGTTCCACGGTTGGTTGTGTGCAGCGTTGGCCGCGGTGCGCGGACAGCAGGAACTCGCTGTTTTGAGTAACAAACAACACACGCATTGGGGAACCGCCCTCCCTATTCCGATTTCTTCAACGACAGCTCGTTGGTACGTGTCATCTATTCTATGACCCATCCCAAGCTCCCATCACGATGGCCACATACTCCGAAACGAGGGAGCAAATCTCTCTGTGAATACCCTGCACCTGGGGCACCGTAGACACCACCTGATCCCTGATCTCATCGACCTGATGACACACCCCGTAGGCATCTACGCATCAAGCAGTGGAATCATATCATTCCGAAAGAATGGTTCGTAAGGACGGGCTCGAGAGAGAGAGTGGTTTTGAGCATCTGGTCAGTACGCTTCAAATCCTCTTCCATCTGCAATAAGTGCGCAGTCATTTCCTGGATAGAGGCTCCCGTGCTGGCCTGACCTCCATTGGGCTCCAGGCTAACAAAACTGGATACCTTGTTGTCTACACCGTTATCCGCAGCCAGAAGACCCACAGAGAGACATGTATTCGTTGTAGTTGGGAATGGACTGGAGCTTGAGAATTGAGTCCCTTATCTCCAAGATTTTCTTCACCAGGTCTTGGACCTCCTCGCTCTTCACCCCGATCTGCTTCTGGACCTCAAGTAATCGCTCTCTCTAGGAGATGAAAACAGTACCTAGGACCACACCAGCGATAACGCTTCCTGGGAAAGACCACTTTCCATTCTGTGCAAAACGTAACAAGAAATGTTTGAAAGAAACAGTGGCCAAAATAGCGAAAAGATTTGGAGTCGCGGATTACTTGGATTCCTTCTCCTTTTCGACGAAGTACTTCTCGGCGGCTTGCTTCTTCTTTAACCCTTCGACGTGCCGTCTATGCACACGACCCCTCAAATGCTCGTGCCACTGCTCGTCTCCCATAATCACCTTCTTGCACACGTCACAGACGTACTTCTTGTTTCGTCTACTCGTCACTTCGTCCCACTCTTCCTACAATTCAGATTGTTGCTCCCAGTGCGCATGATTCACATCAACGCGTGGAAGCGTGCCATCGATCAAATGCTGCACGACGTTCATCGCCGGCGTGTAAACTACATCGTCCCAGCGGTCCAGCTGACTCGTATCCAGCTGGATCATGTGCTGCACACGCGCCTGGAGTCGGTTTCGGATCCACGTGATTTGCCTTCGACTCACACCACCAGACAATGCCCACCTCTTTGCGTATTGCTGTGTGTCCACCTTCACCTTCTCGATCATCTCCTTCACCGTCTCGTCTATCCCTCACTCCCCTCCACAGCACACACCCTCCCTGTCCACCTTCTCGTGATGCAGCGAGCGACCCTCCTCGTCCACGTACAGGGGCATGAACTCCTTCAGCCCGATGGCTTGCCACACGCCTCTCGTGACGTCGCTCCCCTCCAGGTACCGGTTCACGAACGCCGTGTTCTCCTCCAGCATGCCCGCCTGGACCATGCCGTCGACGCGCTTGTTCAGTCGCTGCGCCAGAACGGACGTGGGGCAGGAGAGCCAGATCACCACGTTCTCCAGCTGCTCCTCCTTGCTCTGCTCCTTGTTGTGCTGTCTGCGAAGAACGGACGGCGCGACGCCCGTGCGGTTGAACAGGTGCAGGTCGGAGAGAATGCGCTTTCGCTGGTTGGGATGCTGCTGCGTCTCCGGGTCGACTTCCTGCAGCATGGCGTACAGCTCCTCTGTGGACTTCGACTCCAGATCACTCTCGTCCGCCCTCTCTCTCGACGGCTCCGGGCCTTCTGGAGTCTCCAGCAAGGAATCCCAAATGAGGGACTGGATGTAGTAATGGGTCCCACCGACGATGATCGGGAGTTTCCCCTTCTTGTTCAACTCACTGATGTGGAATGAAGGGAAGTGGCGCAGAGGACTCGAAGGATATAAGCTGCGTTGCTCTTTCATGGAAGTCGTGAACGGTGACCTCCGTTCTGGGGTCCACTTCGTCCAGGAGATGATGGGGCACACCGTCCCTTTCCTCCAGCGTTGCCTATGTGTAACACTTGACAACAGCACACACTTTTGCAGTGGCAATGTTCAGTCCGTGGTACATTTGCATAGCATCCGCGTTGATAATCTCCCCATTAAACCTATGTGCCAGCTGTATCGACAGCTTCGTTTTCCCCACACCTGGATGTCAAACAGGAGAGAAAGCCGCAATGCCTGTTGTCCCGACAATGAATACCGCCTTGTTCCTTTTCATCGAGTTGACAACAGTTGAAAACCGCCGAGAGAAGAGGAGAGACATGCAGAATGGGCGTTCTCTCTCATAGCTCAGTTTTGGGTGCATCGTTGCTGTGAAATTTGGGGTCATCCCCTGAAAACAGAGGGGAGGAAGTGGACGAGAGCGCTCTGTGTGCTGAATTCTAGGAGGCAAGACGAGGTATGGGTTAAGGACCATGAATGGAACAAACATCTCGACATGAAGAGAAATGAAAAGGGTTGCAAAGTGGCATGTCTACATTGCATGCTCTGCATTGTGAATCTGCTGCACAAGATTCAACAGAGACGGCGAGAATCCGTTGCTCCGTATCCTTTCTGCGGATTCCTTTACGAAGGGATGCTAACCGTGACGTTTGCTTTCCAATTCCCACTTCCAACAACTCCCTCACAGAAGCTCTGTTCGTTGGTTCCCTCACCAAGCATCTATTCACGAAATCAACCAAGGTGCATGAGCACTCAGAGGGAGACAGCGTGGGCGGCTTCTCATTCAGCACTTCCCTGATGATCCTCATCACCTTGTAGCTGGAATAGGGATGCTTGCCCTCCACCATTTCAATCACACTCATTCCAAGAGACCACACGTCGCTCTTCAAGCACGACTTGCCTTCGTATACCTCAGGAGCCATGTACATGCACGTACCGTAGGCTTCACAACGCTCCGAAAACGAGTGGTCCAGCTCTGTGGCAAAGGAGAAGTTCGATAGCTTCACAATTCCATTCTCCGCTAATAGAAGGTGGTCAGGCTTGATATCCTAGTCATTACACGTCTGTTTCAAGCCATACACGGTGCATAGTGAGGTTGTCGTGAAGAGCCGCCAATCCAAGCAAACAGCAACTAACAATATCGGCAACTATCTCTTCGCTGAGTCCGCCATCCGATGGTAAATAGGACCGTATGGATCCGAGAGGACAGTACTCCATCACTATCTACAAAACAGCGGACTCGAATTCCATACATATTGAGCAGAATCAGAAGAAAAGGCGTCGCAATACTTCACAACAAATGGAGAATCCATGTTCATCACTGTGCTGACTTCCGTCATCAAACTGTCTGGCTGCGCGGACAGAGGATACTCTTTGATCGCAACAACATCGCCCGTGCTGCTATCTATCGCTTTGTAGATGGTGTGGTGGATTCTACCGCTCACCAGCCAAAACGGAGCACCTACCCCAAAACCGAGTTTGGTATTCTTTGGTATCGATTCATGAGAATCCAATCCTTGTAGATATAGATTTGTGAATCAGGTAAACCCCTATCTAGTATTCGTAATGGGGACTGCCACAAGCGTATGCTTCTATCTAACGAATCGCTAAGGCAGTGATTCGAGAAAGGATGTGGGGGATTCTTCAGAAGTCACGCCCTTCTTCCGCACGAATCGTGTTTCACTTCTTATGAATTGTTGCATCTTCCTTTTCGTGATACACCCAATTCCGTGTCCACGACCGCCGAGAAGACTCCCTTCTCGTATAATGGTTTTCCTTCTTCACGCTTTGTCCACTGTCCATGCACGCTCTGTTTCCTTGAAGCACTTCTGATTTGGAAGAGTCGGCGCAACTTCCTGTGCTCAAGACGAATGCACTCTCACCTGGCTTTGTGGACACTTCTGTATTGCATTCTGACCGTTGTGGGGGCGAATCGCCCCGTTTCATCCAAGCCCGTTCTTCGATTCAATTCGGATGGAGAATTGACAATTATGCAAGTACGCATTCTCGTATTGCGAATGAGCGAAAGATTACGGACTCTCACTTCGATGACGATTTGCGCGATACACTCCTCACCCAGTACTGCCTGAAGACCGTACTAGACATGGAGAAGCCCGATTTCGTCGTCTTCACGGGCGACATGGTTACTGGCTACAACTGGGACAAAAGCAAGGGGTGGTTTGAACGCCAGTGGAAGGAGTTTACGAGAACCGTTCGAGAGCGGGAGATTCCGTACGCCTATGTCCTTGGCAACCATGATGTGGAAGTGGGATCGTTTCATATCCATAAATGGTAGGCCGACTTATCAAGGGAACAGATCGTCCGTCTTGACCGGACCAACGCGCTAAGCTTGACAGAACTGGGTCCTGAAGGTCCGTACAACTCCACGAACATATCCTGTTGCTTGTGTCTACATGCTGCTTTCATTTCACTATGTGATTCCAGTGTACAGCAGTCAAGACGCGAATCGCGTGGCTATGAACCTATGGTTCTTTGACTCGGGCAATCGCGGGTGTATGGGGAATCCCAAGTTGGGGTTTGGGTGCATCGAGCCACCCGTCGTCGAGTGGTATCGCAGAAGAAGTGACGCGCTGGAGAAGGAGCAGGGCGGGCGTGTCCCCGCGATGGCGTTCTTCCACATACCGCCTCAAGAGTTCATGGAGGGATGGGAGGTGATTGCAGTGATCCGCTATGAGCTGTAGCACTTCAACACGACGGGGCACAAGATGCAGGTGACGAGTTGCTCCGGCGTGAACACGGGCATCGTTGAGGCCTTCCTAGAGAAGTGAGCACGGAGTGGGGGAATGAGGCATAGAGGAAACGTGGTTGCTCTCTTTGTCGGGCACGACCACCCGAACGACTTCTCGGTGGACTATCACGGACTGTACATGGCGTATGGGCGCAAGTCGGGGTATGGCGGCTATGGGATTCCTCGCTGGTTTGGGTGGCGTGGAGAGGTGAGGCGTAGGATCCGGAAGGGAGCGCGCGTGCTGAAGGTGCACGAGCATCCGTTCCACTTCGACACCTACATTAGTCGAGAGGACGGAGTGCGCGAAGTCCTCGTGAACATGCACTGGACGAACGGCACTCAGTCTGTTTGCAACGCTGATTGTTTGTGTTTGTTAGCTTTTGGAAGAGATTATCGTGACAGCAAATGACGTCTATAAAACGCATAGCTCCTTTTCACATTTGTCTCCGAATCTACATCAAAGAACTATATTGTGAATCACAACAATGGAGATAGGAAGCAGATGGTGAAGGGCTTGGGCAACAGAACTGGTTGATTACCTCTTCTCTGATATGTGGAGGCTACTTGACTGTGACGATCGCCCATACTGAAACGATACCCATGACTTCCAGACCTGTAGAGTGCGATTGCTCCCGTGTTGATAGTGTTTATGTTGTGAGGTAGATGGGTGTAGTTGTGCTAGTTATGCAAACACAAAGGAACAAGCAAGAACACACATAACCGCAAAGGTGTGCTTGCAGAGCACTGACTTGCGTAATGCAATTGTTGTTGGCATTCTCTAATGGTACTAACTGTTGCTAATATGCGATTGATTGCCTACGCGAAATACTGAGAAGGAAGGGAAACAAACTAGCGTATGGATCATGAACGGAAACCCTCAGTTCATTTCAGTATGTCATCAGCCTTGGGGTCACCCATCAATGACACCTTCCTCTCGGGGGACGATGATGGAGGCATACATAACTGGACAACACATAGTTTAGTTTCCCCTCCAAGAAGCAGATCAATATATTCAATATTGATGGAGAAATCGAGGAATGAAAGACGCGTGATTATTCCCGCGAAATATGGAATTCTCGCTCTGAGTGGCTTGCTCAAAACAGGATAAACTAAGCGATAATGACTCGGTACGATTGCGTGAATCGTGACGAGTTGTTTCGCTTCCTTCAATTCTGTGATGCCACAAGGGGTCGGGTCACCCAACCGCCCCTTCTATCGCATTTTGTGTATTACGCAATTCTCATTGAGTCTAGGGTATTTCTACTCGCATTTGTGTTAGAATAGGCTCTTCCGCCAACGGCTGAACAGATTCAATCCTTCTCCATCGTACTATCCTTCTATGGAAAGAAGTATTCGATTCCGAGTTCTTCCGTGTGCTCTTCTCGATCTGTCTTCCACACTTGCATAACAGTTGCTCGTTCCATTCCCTGGTGATCTGTAGTACCTGCGAACGATTGGATTCTCTGTATCTCGGTACAATAGCGTGATGCTCCATGGTGGTGCTCCTCTGAAGCTAGACGACGCCCCTCTTCCTCTATTCGGAAACAAAATCGATGTGGAGATCGTTAAGAGACAGATCCCTCTTCTCCCCAATCGTCTTCTCTTCAGACGCAAGGTACAGAGCGACGGACGATTCGTGTCGTTCATCTTTGATATGGAGGGATGTGAGGAGCAACTGCGCAGCTACTTGGAGTACGAGGATTACACCCATGTTCAGACAATGCTGTTGTGTTTGGACAGTGGAACCTATGACTCGATCGATGGTATTCTGCACTGTTTCGACGAGATTCCACTGTACGAGTTGAAACAGGTCTGCATTGTCTTTCCTGTTCGGTTGTCAAAGTCGTTTGTGCGAGAGAGGACTCGGTCGTGGATGGCTCCCGCATTGGAGAGGATTGGGGTGTACAGTTCGTCTTCTTTTGTGCTTTAACCCATAGCCACACCACTGAACCTGAAGTACGACTCCTACTGGAACGCTTCGGACGCGAAACGCCTCAAAGAGGAGTGTGAGAAGCCGTCTCGAGTCGAAGGTGAGATGGCTCACGATGTCTGTGCGTGTGCTTCTGACGTCACGAGTCGACAAACCATTGAGTTGAAGATGAACGATGAGGTTATTGCTATCGAAGAGACACAGCGCAGCGTGTGGAAGGACGATGATGCGTTTGTCTTGACGCAGTACCATTTGGAGCGGAGCGAGGACGAGCGCAGAAGGGCGAATCTCTCGTTCGTGTTCCGAGACGAGACGTACCGATTGTTCTGCCCGTTGTTCTACAAGCTGGCGAGTGTGAAGAGCCAGATCATCGACGTACTGTCGAGGAGGGGGATCACTTGCTACTCTGACTTAATTGACGTGGTGTTTCGCGATCACCGAATGGACGCGGATGAGTCACTACAACAGTTGGACGTGAAGAAGGGCGATGTGTTGGTGGTGGTGGAGAACGAAACTGAAGCGGACACACTCCCCACTGACGAGAACGAGCATTGCTCCATCGTATTGCGAAGCGAGAAGGACGTGAGGGCGTTCTTGAAGAAGGCACACGCTAACCGCTTCCGATACACGCGCGAACTCACTCTCTGTATTGGCGACAAGGAGGGATGTGAGTCGTATGTTCCGCTAGTCAGTTTGCTTTCCGCGATGGATGGAGCTGTCTTTCCGCGACTCACCCGCCTCTCTTTCGTCTTCTCCATCGTGGGCGTGGATGAGGACATGAGTGTGTGTTTCGTCTCGAAGTGTTTTCCCGCGTTAACCGACGTTCTCGTGTACCGTCATGAAATGGAGGATCTCTCTCCGATGGTGGAACAAGAGGGTGTCAGTGCACCGAAGGGGGTGTTGATGAACACGGCGAAAGAAGAGTCTCAAGTGCCTGTGCCAGAGCCTCCAGTGAAGACTTCAGAGCCTCCAATGAAGACTCCAGAGACTCCAATGAAAACACCCGAACCTTCAATGAAGACTCCAGAAGCTCCGATAATGACTTCAGAGCCTCCAACAAAGACCGGCGAGGCCCCAACGAAGAAGCCCGTGGTGCTCACGTGGCCTCAGGCGAAATGGAAGTCGATCGTGACTCACTCCACATCTGTGTCGTCGATGGAGGGATCTGCGTACAACACCGACGTGTACTCCATTCAGAGGATTGTGAGCGATTCTCTTCACGAGAAGACGAAGGATTCGATCAGCGTGTTGTACAACGGAGAGAAGTATTACGTCCCCTGTGCCGCGTTTACGCCGTGCGATCGTTTCCGATTGATCGCCAGAACAGTATATTTTGTGGTGTGGTGTGACGTGAAGGTCCTGAGACAGCTCGGTGTGCCAACCCAGCTGGATGGGTTTGATCTTGTGTGTGATGGAGTGTCCGTGGATGGGTCGAGTTCGGTGTTCTCTATGCACAAGGGGGATGACAGTCCGATTCGTTGTGTGTTTACAGAGCCTGTGGAGTCCATGAAGAGAGGGATCTGTGACCTTACGGGCGACATTCCGATGGACAAGAAGGAGATGCAAGGCGTGTTGAAGGAGTACTCGTTCTGTGTGGCGATTGAAGTGGGGAACTGTTGCTATCCCATGCTGAAGAACCAGATTCCCTCCGTGGCTCTTCCCGAGCTGGAGAGGATTACGCTGTGGGGTAGTTCTTGTCATTCCCATTCACGATAGATGTGCGAGGATGGAAGGAGAGCGACTTCAAGTCGTTGCTCGGCACGTACAACCTTCCGAAACTGAGGCTTATCGTCGTTCATTGTATGGGGTGTGGGTGTTGTGTGATGTGTAGCGAGGATAGAGAAGGGAGTGGTTCGTGAGACAGTTCTGAGCGACGCTGAGAGTGTGTATGATCAGACGGAGGCAGTGGAGATGGGTGTTGAGGAGAAGCCAGTTGTTGCGAAGGAAGAGGAGAAGTCAGTTAAGGAAGAGGTTTCAACTCTGGTTGAGAAGGAACCCATTCCTGAGATGGTTTCATCCTTTGAAGAGAAGTCTGGTATGGAAGAGAAAGAAGCAGTGGTGGACGAGAAGATGAACACAGTTGAGAAGCCATCAACCCCTCCAATGGAAGAGAAGCAGGAGGTTCATGAATGCACTCCCACAGAACGGACAATGGAAGAGACAAAGGACTTCACCCTCCAGATCAACGGCGTTTCGATCCGCGTTTCCGCAAGCCAGAGCGCGAAGGGGAAGTGCACGATGAAGATCGAGAGAGAGTCGAAGGAGTACGACAAGTACTACTCCACCAGCAACAACGAGATCGAGTTCAGTGTGGAGCACAACAACCGACGATACAAGACGAGCATCAACAGGGACGCGACGATGAAGATGTTGAAGAAGAGAGCTGTGAGCGTAGGGTTGTCTCGCGAGTGCTGAGGCTTAGACGATCACGAGACATGGAGTGGCGCTGGACCCAGACGGCATTCTGTTCCGAATCGGAAAGAGTCAGGTGAAGAACACAGACCCTGTGTCGCAGTTCTCGTCGAAGGACGTTCTGTGTGTGTCGGACAAGCTGATGTCGCTTCCTTCTCTCAAGGGCAGGCCCGTGACCTTCACATTCCCTCAACTGGAGAGCGACAAGGCGATGAACCGCCTGATGGAGCGTCTGACGCTGATCTGTTCCTCTCTCACCGTGACCGTGCCGAAGACTGTCCAGTACAAGTGGGTGACATACCTCCTCCACAACGCGTATCCGTACATGACGTCTCTCGTCCTTCTCCGTTCTTGTTTGTGTGTGTTGTGATGTGTAGTGGAGAAGAGACTGAATCGTGGCGACTTGGAGCCTCTTCTGCGTTACAACAACTTGCCGTCGCTGCAATCCATCGTTGTGGAGTGTTGGTGTATGACTCCGCTCTCATGTTTAGATCGAGCTGACCCTGTGTTGGCGCACGAAGCGTTCAACATGATCGACGACCTGTTCGCTTTCGTTGAACCGCCCGAGGTGCCCAGCGTGTTGGAGAGAGTGGAGGAGCCGAAGATGGAGAACTCGCTGTGCAAGGAGGACGACGCGACGAAGAGGATTTGCAGTGTGATAAACGGGATGAAGTACGAGTTGCGAATCCACGCGAACCTCCAGTCGTTCAACGTGGTGTTCCACATCCTGAAGCGAGAAGGAGCGCCTGCTTCGTTCTACGAAGTGGGAGCGCACGACATTCAATTCCGCGTGGAGTACAAGGACCATGTTTACGAGACCTCCGTCAACGAGTATGGAGTGATGAGGGATTTGAAGTGGAATGCGATAGCAGTGAGTGTTGACTCTGAGGGTTACGACTAGACGCTCGCTCGCCATGGACTGCCCACGATTCCCGAGAACCTGGTGATCGAGCAGGGACTGAAGAAGATCAAGAACGACGACCTGATTGTGGGGAACTGCGACGCGAGTGAGACGATCCATGTGATCGAGCGAACAGCGCTGAGTTTGGTGTCGTCTGGGGAGAAGAGGCTGAGTCTTCCTCGAGAAATGAGAGGCAACGAGTTGAGCAGGCTCAGAACGCCAGAGTTCATGCGATGTTCGCAGATGATTCTCACCATCCCCTACGACGATGACGACGACTGGCTGAAGTCGCTGTTGTCGTACTGTTACCCGTTGCTGAAGGTGTTGCGTCTGAACCGTGCTGGGTGACTGATGGAAGTGATGTGTAGTGAAGAAGAGGGTGTCGGTGCATCAGGTACTGGAACTCCTGTACTACAACAACTTCCCCGTTCTGGAGAAGGTGCTCTTCCACTGTAAGTGTTTCCGTTTCGCTTCAGTGTAGTCGATGACGACGCGAGTGAGGTGTTGGCGATGATGAAGGACGTGGACGCGCTGGGCGTGATGGGTGAAGAGGAGATGGAGGAGGTTGGAGAGAGTGTTGAAGGTGGAATTGAAGAGGAGTTGGAGGAGGTGGAGAGTGAGAAGGATGAGGAGAGCGAGAGGGGTCAGGAGAGTGAGAGGGGTCAGGAGGTTAAGGAAGAGGAGAAGTTGCAGGAGGAGTTACACGAGGACGAGACGTCTGAGCAGGAAGAGGAGATTAAGGAAGAGAGAGAGCCAGAGGAGGAAGCGTGCGAGGATGAGCATGAAAGCGACAAGGAAGACACAGCGGCGAAAGAGTCCTCCAAGAAGGAAATGGTTGTTGAGAAGGAGTCCCCTTCCACCGCTTCATCCAAGGGAAAAGAGAAGTACGAGTTGGAGTACGCGATCAACGGCAAAACGTACTCGCTTGTCATCACGCCGAACAAGCCGAAGGAGGGCGCGTGTATCACGATAAAGAAGGTGTCGGGGAAGACGCAGAACTACATTGAGAGAACGAAGGACGATGTTGTGCAGCCTGTGGTGTTCAAGAAGAAGAAGTACGAGGTGTACGCGCCCAGAAACACCACATTGAAAACGCTCACGACGAACACCGCTCTTGTCGCCTTTCTCTTCTTCCTCTCACAGATAGACGCTTGTGCGCTGTGGTCTCCCGATTCGCCGGAACAGCATCCAGCTGCGCGTGGGCGGGAAAAACGTTAGCAATCTGAACACAAAGATCTCGCTGCCGACGGACAAGACGGTGGAGGCGGTGTCCTCGCGCGGCTTCCTGGTCAGCAACAAGGAGAACATTTACCTCTCGCTCTGGGAGGACAGCAAGAAGGGAATCGAGCAGATCAAGTCCACTCGATCCTGCTTCTGCAACTCGATCGTCCTCAAGATTTCCGAGCTCGCCAAGTGCGACTGGATCTCCGTGTTCCTGGAGAACAGCTATCCGTTCTTGACTTCTCTGACACTGAACTGTGAGGTGTTTGCGTTTCGCTTTCATTCTAGGCAGCAAGGCGTCGGTCGAGTGGATCCCCCGTTTTCTGATGTACGACAACTTCCCGTCTCTCCAGAGGATTGTTCTGAACAGTTCATCATGCCTCTCCTTCTCACGCGTAGCCGTCACGCCGCACGCGATCCACCAGAGCATGCACAAGTACTGTTCGATCAGCCAGGAAGCTGATAGCGATAGCGACAGTTCCAACGCGGTGGAATCTATGAGTTTTGAGTATTCCATAAACGGTGTGTTCTACGACGTGACTCTTCAGCGGGATGTGGAGGAGAACGAGGTGGTGGTGGACTACGAAAGAACAGAGGGGTCCTTCCTGGCGTTCGGAGAAGAGCACGAGAGAGACATTACCCGAACCTTCA
>ERZ780157.2444-NODE-2444-length-17255-cov-8.769942_pt1 | contig 17255 bp, 23 predicted proteins | sample MGYA00511169_ERZ780157 | MGnify/ENA primary metagenome ERZ780157 (study PRJEB29588, sample SAMEA1965149) | human gut metagenome | biome: human gut; feature: human-associated habitat; material: faeces | place: Denmark | collected 2008/2010 ... | reverse complement strand
CGCATATGACACCCCATCAAGCGACCGCATATGACACCCCAATAGGTGAATAAGGTGTTAAAAATACGCGTGAAAATGGTGTAATTGTAAACATTCTGTTAACTTTCGCAAAACCCCACTTGACAAAATCGCCGCTCGGGTGTATAATATAAGCGTGGTTGAACCGCAACCCGAACCCCCGACCCCGAACACAAGCGGCACAACCACGAACCCAAACAACGCGCGGTACAATGGTAAGCGGTTGCAAGCAAACCGTTTGACAAGGTCATTCAAAGGGGCTTGAACCACGAACCACCCACCGCCACCCCAAACCCCTGCTCCTCCTCTCGGTTGTTGCCCGACTCGTAAAAATGGGCTAAACCCCAAACCCCTGCTCCTCTTCTCGGTTGTTGCCCGACTCGTAAAAATGGGCGGTTCATTGATAACGGAATAGCGGTTGCGAACTCCTGCGGCGCGTTGACTTGTCCACGCTTGCAAGGTCGCGCAATCGCGTTATAAAAGCATGATAAAAACCCTTTTGTTATTACTGTTAAAGTATCTCTGATGAGTGCAGGCGTACTCTGTTTCAAAACCTGCTAACGCTGAAAATTGCGACGAAACGGCACAGAAATCAAGGGATTTTGTGGAAACACATTCGGGCGCGGTATCGTATCTGTATCACGCCCACCGTCGGATACAACAGTATCACAAAATAACGAAAAGAGGATTTCAAAAATGATGGAACAAATTGAAAAGAAAATCGCAAAATTGGAAATTATCAAGGACACTGTAACCATGCTTAACGAGTTAGCCGAATGCTACGCCCCCGACCCCGAAAACGGCGAGCATTCAAGCGAGTATCAAGAGTATAGATACAACGCCTACAAGGATATTATTTCCCTTTTGCTGAAGCAGGTCTAACCGATCTGCCCCACCGGTAAATATGTTCTTTGTGAATATTAACACCAAAACGGCATGGCAAAGTGCTATGCCGCCGTTAGATACAACAGTATCACAAAATAACGAAAAGAGGATAAAAACCATGAAAAAGCAGGAACAGACACAGATTAACGAATATGTAAAGCAGGCATTCGAACACTTCGTGAAATACCTTGACAAATGCTTGCCCGTATCAAGTGCAGAGAAAAAGCAGTTGCGCTCTTGCTCTGCCATGACTTACACTGTCGGACACTACATTATTCTGCAATCCTACGCCACCCCCGTGGCATTTATCGACAAATCCACGGGTGAACTTTTTGACGTGCTTCGTCTTGTCTACGGCTACACCGCAACAAGCGCACAGCATATCGCAAAATTTGCAAGCGATTTCCCACACATCACACGCTTCACCTACAAGGGGGTATAATTACCCCCACCGTTAGATACAACAGTATCACAAATAACGAAAAGAGGATAAAAACCATGTACAACTACGAACAAGCAATGAATACGGACATTCGAAACGCGATTCGTAAAAACTACACACCCGAAGAGATTGCCTTGAAACTCGCCAACCGTGACGAATGGGAGGAAACTCTAAACAACGAACTGTGGGTAGATGACACTGTAACGGGTAACACCACGGGGGCGTACACACCTAACCGATACACCGCCCGGGGATATGTGATTGAAAACCTTGACCTTTTGTCGGAAACTTTGTGCTCATTTGGGGTAGATGTAAATACTACAACAGCACTATTTTTAAATGGTGAGTGGGAAAACTTCGATGTTAAAATTAGGTGCTATCTCCTCGGGTCGGTGCTTTCATACGTACTTGACGAATTAGAGGAAGAATTTGCCATGTAATTGAACACACCGATTAACAACAGATGGGGCTTGAAACATAGCCCCACCGTTAGATACAACAGTATCACAAAAATAACAAAAAGAAAAGAGGAAAAAAATCATGGCAAGACAAAGAATGGTAACGAGAACGGTAGAGCAGGCAAACATCACGGTGCTTTGTGTGAACACCAAAACGCGCGAAGTATGTGACAAAACTTTCGCAATCAGTGCCACCATACCGCAGGACAAGATTTGCAAGTATCTCACCAAATCCCACCCCGACAACGAATGGAATTACGTTGCAGTAACCGGCTACACCGTAACCGAAATTCTGTACGGAATGCCCGAAGAAAAGTTTATCGCCCTTGCAGAAATTTTGCCGCCCCGAACCAACACCGAAACCACCGACAACGCCAACGATTAACCACAAAATGGGGCTTGAAACATAGCCCCACCGTTAGATACAACAGTATCAAAAATAACATAAAAAGAGGTAAAAAATTATGTTCAAAGTACCTAACCGCATTCGTGAGATTATCGCACCCACATTTGACTATTGTGTTTGGTTGTCCTGTCCCGATTGTCTCGGTCACATCGCATTCACTATCATTCGCGCCAAATCACCCGAACACGCCAAGACCAAATTTATCGACCGTATGCAAATGCAGGGCATAACCATATGGGCAGAATGCACCATCGAAGTTGAACAAATCTAAACCACCAAAGGGGCTTGAAACATAGCCCCACCGTTAGATACAACAGTATCAAATATTAACAAAAAGAGAGGTAAAAAATCATGACAATCACTTGTAAGTGGGAAAGTTTACTCGGTACAGTAACCGACGAAAACGGAAGCACGCTCACAATCTACACAGGCGGCAACGTACCTGCGATTATTTACAGGGACACCGAGACACAGGACGGTATCAATCACTGTTTAGTGTCTTTCATCGTCGACCGCAAGCACCTTGAAAATATGCTCAAAGATGGTGTATACTTCGGGTGGAAAGATTGGGAACTCAACGCCAAGTACAGTAAAGACGCATTCATGATTGCAAAACTGTTAACCAAATACGGTTACACCGTAACCCTGTTTAACAGTGAAAAGGGGGTGAATTAACCCCCACCGTTAGATACAACAGTATCGAAAAATAACAAAAAGAGAGGTATAACCATGATTACCATCAAAAGCGGCACTTACACACCCGAGGAAGTTCGACTCTTGCACACCATTTTGAACGAAATTCACACTGACACAATTCTTGCCAAGATTTGCGACGAGAACAACTGTGAAACGTGCGAAGCACGCCACATCTGTGGTGACATTTTAAGGGCAAAAGAACACCTCGCGCGTATGCAAAAGACCACCAAGTAACGAAGCCGTCAAAATCAGCGATGGGAGAGCAAGTAACTTAATACAGGCTCTCCCATTGTACCATAATTATACCACAAAAAGTTGCATTTGTCAAGCCCCAATTTGTAAATATTGTGTAAACATTTCCAAACGTGGTACAGACCGCCCACCCACCTAATTCACAATATGTTAAAATTTTATTTACAAAATATATGTATATTTTTCTGTACCGATATGGTATAATAAGGTGTACCGAAATGAAAGAACACCGCAATATCGGGTGATTGGAAACCGTGAGATAGTGCGCATATGCTCACGGCAACAGGTTCGACTCCTGTACACCCGAATAACAAATAACAACAGAAAAAGAGGTAACAATCATGGCAAGACAACCGCAGGTAACGAGAACCATCATCACCACCAACGTAACCGCACTCGTTGTGAACACCACCGAGCGCACCACAAAGGAAGTCGCATTCGTACTCCCTCGCACCTACAAGGACGAGAAATCTCTCCTTAAGGCACTCAACAAGTCCACGGCTCTTGATGCGAACGAGAGAATCGTTTCCGTCATTGCAACCGAAGAGGCTGAAACCCTGTACGGAATGAGCGAGCAGAAGTTTATCGAGAATGCCGAAATCCTCCCTGCAAGAACCAAGAACAACACCGACACCGAAACCGAGAACAACTAAAACAGAATAAGGAGTAATTATCATGACAGGATATGAAGTAAAAATCATCGAAGCAAGCAAGGAACTCACTGCAAGAGAAAGACTCATGCTCAAGGACACCTCCAACGCTATTTCTATCGACGAGGTAACACAGAACCCCGATAGCGGCGCTTTGGTGATTAAGGTTGACCACTATGCCGCCCTCGCTGTTCACAACGAGAAGTCCGACAATAAGGACTACATCAAGTACGTGCTTGTCGACGAATCCGGTAATAAGTACGTTACAGGGTCGGAAAGTTTTTGGGAAGCCTTCAAGTCCATTTGGGACGAGATGCACGATACAGACGAGGAGTATTCCATCGAGATTTATCGTCTCGAAAGCAAGAACTATAAAGGCAAGTCCTTTATCACCTGTTCTATCGTCTAATACCTAAAAACATTTAACCCCCCGACGGTGTGACCGTTCGGGGGTTCTTTTATTAAATAACAAAGGGGGAGTTTGAACAAATGAAACTTTCGCAACTGTTGCATAAAGTGTCACCAACACAAGTAATACTAATCACCGACTACGCCGCCACCCAACCACGAAATATATTGGCAAAAGGAACACGAAACACAGTACCAAAAGACAGCAACTTAAATGACGCCACCGTTATAACTATTGAGTACACACAGGCTATCATGATTGTGTCAGTTTTACAGCATTAACTTGTCGGAGGTGATTACAACAAATGAACAAAACAGACCTTAAAAAATTGTGGGATAAAGAAATAAAAAGAATCGAACGGTTAGCCGCCAAAGCGGTTAAACAGGGTGTGCAATTTGATTTTGATTCTGTCCCCAAAGACCCGAAAAAGATTACCAAAGCCGCAGTAGAAAGGTTGCAAAAAATTGATTTACCTTTCATAAAGGAGCACACCAAACCACAGGAAGATAAGGTTACCACACCTAAACCCAAAAAGGTAGAAACCAAACCCAAAAAACCGAGAAAAACAGCAACCGAAGAAGTAGAACCGAGGAAAGCCCGAACCGCCCCTGTCCTCACACCCGAACAACGGTCAGCACGTGCAAAGAAAGCCGCGCAATCACGAATGAAACGGATGACCGATGAACAGCGAGCGAAAATGGCAGAGAATGCGCGTAAAAACATACAAAACCTTACCCCCGAACAACGGTCAGCACGTGCCAAGAAAGCCGCCGAAACACGGAGAGCAAACGAGACACCCGAGCAACGCGAGCAACGTATAGCACGTGCATCCCAAAACCTCAAAAACCTTACACCCGAACAACGCTCGGAACGTGCAAAGAAAGCCGCCGAGACACGTAAGAAAAATGAGACACCCGAACAACGCTCGGAACGTGCAAAGAAAGCCGCCGAAACACGTACGAAAAACAAAGAACTCAAGGAAGAAAAAGAACCGAAAACAAAAGCAGAAGAAGCACCCGAAACCGAACAGAAAGCCGACGAAAGAAAACCAAAAGAGACACCCAAAAGTGCGGTAGGTATTGACCCCCTAACAGGTGAAATGTTAAACGAACCGAAGAAAGCATATTCACCCGAAGAATCGGAGGAAAGACACGAAAAAAGCGGTCTTGAAACACCGATAGAAGAGTCACTAAACCTAATCGACACCTTAAAAGCCGAACTCGACCACGCTGTAAACCAACAGGTTGCCGACCTGTTACTCGAAGCCCTTGACGATGCTATATCCGAGCATGAAATCGACGGTGACTATAACGAGTGGTATCAATCTATGAACGAAATGCCATCCAATATAGTTGAACAGGTGTACACCGTTAAGGATGACAGCGACGGTGAAAGAGTTCGCAGTAATGCCCTCGCAATTCTCATCGTTATTTACGGGAGTTATAGCAATATACCGAGCAGTTCAATAGAACAACTTGAGTTCCTAACGAGTGAATACTATTATCCGAGAGAGCGGTGGGCAAGACAATCCAAACATAGACAACGTAGGCGTACCTATAAGGCTAACTTATGAGACAGAAAACACAGCGGTACTTTGTTGGAGATTTTGAGACAACTGTTTATGAAAATCAAGAGGACACACAAGTGTGGGCAAGTGCTGTTGTAGAAATGTATGACGATGATGTTAAAATACACCACTCAATCAATGAGACATTTGACTACCTTGTGTCTTTAAACTCTAACGTAGTTATTTATTACCACAACTTGAAATTTGACGGTTCATTTTGGCTATCATATTTGCTTGTAAATCTTGGGTTTGAACAGGCGATACGAAAAACAGGTGAAAACGATTATGATGTTGAATGGCTTCGTGAAAAACATATGCGTAATAACACATTCAAATATGTTATTTCCGACATGGGGCAATGGTACTCAATAACTATAAAAGTAAAGGGACACATAATAGAGATAAGGGATAGTCTAAAACTCCTGCCCTTTTCTGTAAGAAAGATTGGAAAATCATTCGGCACAAAGCACAAGAAACTTGAAATGAAATATGAGGGTTTTAGGTATGCAGGGTGCGAGATTACAGAAGAGGAAAAAAAATACATTGCTAACGATGTACTCGTTGTCAAAGAAGCACTTGAAATTATGTTCAAGGAAGGACACAATAAATTAACCATTGGGTCGTGCTGTCTTGAAGAATTTAAAAGAACTTTTGATAGTCGAGATTATAAGGTAATGTTCCCCGATTTACAGGGCGTAAGTTTAGACGAATCCAAGTACGGATGTAAGACAGCAGGTGACTACATTCGCCGTTCATATAAAGGCGGTTGGTGTTATCTTGTTAAAGGAAGAGAAGGTAAAATAGCATCCAACGGAACAACCGCAGATGTGAACTCCCTATATCCTTCTATGATGTCAAGCGAGAGTGGCAATCGTTATCCTATTGGGTTACCCACATTTTGGAGTGGAAACTATTTACCGTTAGAAGCAATCAACCCCGAAGTATATTACTTTGTTAGAATTAAAACAAGATTCTATTTAAAGGACAAATACTTACCCTGTATACAGATTAAGGGTAGTTGGTTATATAACGGAACACAGTGGCTTGAAACATCCGACATATACAACAAGAAAACAGGTGAATACCACACCTGCTATAAAGATTTAAACGGAAACATTCAAGAAGCAAGAGTAACTCTAACCTTAACAATGACGGATTTTCAGTTAATCCGTGAGCACTATGACCTTGTAGATTTTGAGATACTTGACGGCTGTTATTTTGATAGTGCTATCGGTCTATTCGATGAATATATCGAGAAGTACAAGAGAATAAAAATGGAGAGCGAAGGTGCGCTCCGTGAATTAGCAAAATTGTTTCTTAATAATCTTTACGGAAAAATGGCAAGCAGTACCAACTCTTCCTTCAAGTATGCATACATCCGTGAGGACAACTCCGTTGGGTTTGTTGAGGTTGCCGAATTTAAAAAACAGGAAGGCTATATACCCATCGGTTCAGCAATCACAAGTTATGCACGTAACTTCACCATACGTGCGGCACAAATGAACTTCAATGGTGCAGACCGTGAAGGGTTTATATATGCCGACACTGACAGTATTCACTGCGATGTATCACCCGACAAGGTAAAGGGTATTACAGTTGATGCAGTTAAATTCTGTTGTTGGAAGTTAGAAGCACAGTGGGACACTGCCATTTTCACAAGACAAAAAACATACATTGAACACGTAACACATGAAAGCGACAAGCGCGGTAACATGGTTGCGGTTGAACCATTCTACAATGTTAAGTGCGCGGGTATGCCCGAGAACTGTAAGGAATATTTCATATACAGTTTAGAGGGGTTATGCGCACAGGCATTCCAAGAAAAATACCCACACGTGTGGGCACAGTTATCACAAGAAAACCAAGAATTTGTAACAACCCCAAGAACCATAGAGGATTTTAAAATCGGTTTAAAAATCCACGGTAAATTATTGCCAAAGCGTATTAGGGGTGGCATAGTTCTTAAAGAGACAACATATGAAATGAGGTGAACAAAATGGATTGTGAAATTTGTGGAGGAAAAAGCGGTGTAGTTGATACCGTTGATGACAGCGATTGTATCTACCGTAAAAGACAATGCCATGAATGTGGACATTTCTTCTACACAGAAGAAGTCGACGGTACAAAAGAAGCGTACAACGCCGCTGTCCTAAAGCGCAAAGAAAAGCGAAGAAAGAAAAGAGAATAAAAATTCACCCTCTACCCCGAAAGGGGCAGAGGGCTTTTTAATATATCTATAACTTATGTACAACCAAAGCATACAGCGAATATGATACACGGATTAGGCACTATATTCCAAGTGTGCTACCCCAACCGTCCAGTGATTGAGACACAAGCAGATACCTATTTAATAGGACAAGGCTTTCAAAATGGCTTCTTTACACTTTAAGTCCTTGAAACGGAAACAACCGTGGTCGAAATAGAATCTCATGGCAGATATAAACATATCACTACGTTTAAGCATAACATAGTTGATTTGGTGGTCATCTGTTGTAACTGAAATTCTGTTAGGGAATGTGCTATCTGCCTTGTCATCACAATAGACAATACCCTGTTCGGCGTATTCTTTTATTCCGTATTCCTTACCCAAGTACCTCAATGTACCAATATATTTGGGGAAGCCTTCGGGTTTTTCAATAAATGTTTTGTTGTCATTCAAGTACACGGCTTGAGAAGAATATGCAACGTACTGATTTCGCAAAAATGCTCTATTGAAACCACTCTCAAGTTGGGCTTCACTTGCACTTGCATTGAATCCCTGTTCAAGTACAAAGCCGTCACCACGGAGGAAATGCACCTTGTCATTCAAACGCTCGGATATCCCCATTTCTACGTAATAGGGATTCAAAATGGTTATGGGGTTTCCAACCATATATACAGGAACATATCGAACCTGCTCACCATTACCTCTTGCGATAGAAGTGTGTACCGAAATAAATTTCTGCACCTCTCTTGGACAATAGTTGTTGGTTTCACTTTGAAATTCGTCAAGCATCATAGCATCAATATCGTTGAACAGGTGTGATAATTTTTTAATTTGTTCGGCACAATTCAATGCAAGGGCATACCCACAATGCTTGCCGTTAATATACAGTTCGTGATATACACCTTTGCCCTTTGGCTTGCTTGTCATCTCTGTGCCTGTGAAGAACAGATTTCTAATGTCTTTGTAAAACTTGGTGGCACAATCATCTAACTCATATTTGTACCGATAAATCAAACCAAATTTCGCACCCCTTTTGTTGAAACTGTTAACGAGCAAGCGGTTGAAAAATGTGGTCTTTCCTGCGGTTCTGTTAGATGTACAAATAAATATTTCGGGTTTGTTACCGTTGATATCTTTCAGTGAAAGCAATTTAGTTCCATCATAATAATTTGACATACGTATAATCCCTCCACCTTTATTATATCACACATATGGTTTTTTGTCAAGATATTTAATAAAATTAATTGTAAACATTTTATGAACACCCTTGACAAATATCGCATTTTGTGTTATAATATTATATAAGGAAGGGGGTGAAAATATGGGTGCTGAAAGTTTGATTACTTTGGTCGGAACTCTTGGATTTCCTGTGGCTATCTGTCTTATTCTTATTTTGTACATTGCTAAAAGAGATGCGATGCACAAAGAAGAGGTAGACAATTTGTCTGCCGCGTACCAAGCACAGGTAAAAGAAATGGTCGACAACCACCACAAAGAGTGTACCGATTTTGCAAACGCTTTGAACAACAACACTGTTGTAATGAAGCAAATTCTTGAACACATGAGGAAAGGATAATAGTGCTATGGCTATTTTGACAAAGCAAGCATTGCTTGACAAACTGAAAGAACATCTTAAAGATGACACTTCCGACGAGACCTTGTCCCTCATTGAGGATGTTAGTGACACCATCAATGATTACGATACCAAGACCGCCGACAAAACGGATTGGAAGGACAAGTACGAAAAAAATGACAAAGAGTGGAGACAGCGTTACCGAGACAGGTTTTTCCACACAAATGACGATGAAGAAGATGAAGGCGATGATGGGGAACAGCCGCCTAAATCTCTTACATATGATAATTTATTCAAGGAGGAAAATAAATAATGGCAAGAAGAATTGCGATTACAAATCTTAATGCTCGAACCATTGATATTCTCAATACGATTCGAGCAAACGCATCGGCAGAGTATCAGTCCCTCGTACCCGAGGTTAAGTCTGCTACGGATATTCCACGAGTTGGCGAGGTTCTTTATGGTTATCCTGCTATGGCTAATCAGTTTATCGCCGCTCTCGTTAACAGAATTGCACTTGTACGTGTAAAATCTGCAACCTTTAACAACGCTTATGCAAACCTCAAGAAGGGCTACCTTGAGTTCGGTGAAACCGTTGAGGAAGTGTTCGTTAATATTGCAAAAGCAAGAGAATTTTCTGCTGAAAAGGCTGAAGCAAGAGAATTCAAGCGCACCCTCCCCGATGTGCGTTCTGCATTCCACACTATGAATTGGAGAGTTCAGTATCCTGTAACCATTCAGAATGATGACCTCCGTATGGCATTTACCTCTATCACGGGTGTTGAGGAATTGATTGCCAAGATGGTTGACTCTGTTACTACCGCATCGGAGTACGATGAGTTCCTTCTCTTCAAGTACCTCCTCATCAAGGCAGTTGCACACGGTAAAATGCACCCCATCGGATTCGATGCGGGTGACATGAGAAACGCCGCTGTACAGTTCCGTGGTACGTCGAATGACATGACCTTCATGAAAAAGAAGTACAACGCGAGCGGTGTTACCACTGCCACGCCGAAGGCTGACCAAGTCATTTTCATGGATAGTTACTACAATGCACAGTACGATGTCGATGTGCTTGCACGTGCTTTCAACATGGATAAGGCTGATTTCATGGGTAAACTTTACCTCATCGATGACTTCACCACGTTCGACAACGAGCGTTTCGATATTATTCGCGCCGAGTCCGACATGATTGAGGAGGTCACCGCCGCTGAACTTGCACTCATGAAGGATGTAAAGGCTGTACTTCTTGATGAAGAGTGGTTTCAGGTTTATGATAACCTCACTCAGTTCACCGAGCAGTACGTATCGAGTGGTCTTTATTGGAACTATTTCTACAATGTGTGGAAAACTGTTTCGACCTCTCCTTTCTCCAACGCTGTTGTCTTCGTAGCAAACACCGCAGACATTGCCGCCCCTGCTTCTCTTAACGTTGAGGTTACGGATAAGTCGGTCAGCGAGGGTGCAACGATTCTCACCTTTGGTGTGGGCGAGGGTGAAACCTCTCTTGCTTCGTCTGCTTACAACTTTGTACAGACACAGAGTGCAGTTGAGAACGGTGTTGCCGTACATAAGTATGGTGCTGTGATTATCCCTGCAAATGCAAACGGTGTAACCCTTGAGATTGTGATTGGTGATACCACTTACCGTAGTGCCGTTGCTATCAACGCCACCGCAGAGGTTGGTTCTACCTTCGCATTTAATAAGGTACAGTGATTTGACACTGTGGGGTATCGTGGCTACGGTTATGATACCCCACAAATTTATTAGAGAATGGAGGTTTAACGAATGGCTTATATCTTGCCAAACGGTGTAATCCAATTCATGCAGTATGATGGTGATAAAAATTACAATCATACTGTACTGTTTGACAGTGAAGCAGAACAGGATGAATATTTTAGGAAACGAGTTACAGCAACACTTGACAACCAAAGTTATTCAAGGTATACCAAGAAATCGGTAAGAGTTAGAGGCAAAAGTGATGCGCTAATGCGCTATAACTATTTGCGATTTAAAAACACAGCATATAACTCTAAATGGTTTTATGCTTTCATTGATGAAATTGAATACGTTAGCAATGAAGTGTCGGAAGTATTTTTCACTATCGACGTTATTCAAACGTGGATGTTTAATTTTGATTTCGGTAAATGTTTTATCGAGAGAGAACACACCGCAACGGATGAACGTGGAGAACATTTAATTCCCGAAAACCTTGAGATAGGTGATTATATTGTTGCACACGAGGAACTAATAAAATTAAACGGTCAACATATAGAAGGTAATAGGGTTGTAGATGGTCTTTCCTACCACATACTCGCAACTGAAGTTTACCATATACGTGAAGATGGAGAACGTGTTTGGACTAAGGTAGCAGGTTCTATTTACGGTGACCTTGTACTGCCCTACTCACGAATGGTTGCACCTGTAGAGGGTGATGTGTTAACTATCATAAATAATTATAACAAAGACGGTAAAATAGATGCAATTGTCGGTGTGTTAACTACACGAAATTATGATGATAATGTTTACACGCATACCGAAGAGTTTGAATATGCACGTGCAGTGGGGCGTTTTTTTGAGGGTTATGCTGTTAGAAATAACAAATTGTATAGTTATCCTTATTGTATGATTACCGTTGACAACGGTCTTGGTCAAACGTGCGAATTAAAATTTGAATTGTTTAACACCGACAAAATTAAATTTGAGTTAATAAACAGTGTACTTGATTCAAGTGCTTGTATGTTAATACCAACCAATTACCGTAATCTTCCAAAAGATTATGATAGTGGTTTACCGTTCGACCAATACCCAAATATACCCTATCAAAAAGAGGTATTTAGTACGTGGATTGCGCAGAATAAAAACCAGATTAATGCTTCTATCCAAAACTCCATTATGAGCACTATGGTTGGAACAATCACAGGGGCTGCTAAAGGGGCTGTAAACATGGACTACCTAACCCCTATATCAAACTATGCAGGTAATGTTGTAAGTTTAGCAAACCAATCTCGTTCAATCATGGCAAAGGTGAAAGACTTGAAAGCATTTCCTCCTCAAATTAGTTCGCACTCCAACCAATTACCTATAACATTAAGTCACTTGGTAGATAGGTTCGGTTATAGCATTAAATGGGTAGGCATAAAGTGGAGATTTGCAAAAATGATTGATGACTATTTTACCATGTACGGTTATCAAGTTAATTCCCTCAAGACCCCAAATTACGTAAACCCACAAACTCGCCGTCCTCGATGGAACTATGTCAAAACCAATGGGTGTGTTATACACCCTAAAGATAATGATGGGTTGCCTGCATCTGTTGAAGAAACGATGTCAAATATATTTGACAAGGGAATCACTTTTTGGAGTCCTTCGGTGACTATCGGTGATTACACAGGTGTTAACTCACCGCAAGAACAAACATAATGAAAGGAGATAACACAAATGGGTAGAGTTAAGAACAGACAATTTTGGGAATCTGCTGTCATGAACAATGCCACGTTTATGCAGTATTACCGCAGACTTGTTGAGATTAGCGTTTCACAATTTGAGTGGGTAGGTTTTCCCGATACGGTAGACACCCGATACATTGAGTTGGCTTTGTTTGCAGAAGGAAAGGCTGTTTTCTTCCGTGACGAGTATCTTGGTTACCTCGGACTTCAGTGCCTTATCGGTGGTGATTTGAGCGTATACCGTGTACCCAAAAGAAGAAGGGCTATTAGCGTAAACGGCTATCAAAAGGAATTGACCGATAAAAATTCTGTCATTATATACAATAACTTCCTTCGCACAAATTCAATGATGGATGTTGAAATGTACGCCAAGCGTTTGTATAACATTGATAGAACCATTGATGTCAATGTCAATGCTCAAAAGACACCTGTGCTGATTACTTGTAGTGAGGACGAGCGACTCACTATGAAGAACGCTTACATGAAGTATGAGGGTAATGAGCCTGTTATTTATGGTGACAAGAATCTCAACCCTGCTAACCTCAAAGTGTTTAATACAGGCGCACCCTATGTTGCTAATAGTTTGTACGCACTGCGCACCAAAATTTGGAACGAAGCAATGACATTTCAAGGTATTGCCAATGTGGGTGACGAAAAGAAAGAGCGCATGATTACCGAGGAAGTTCAAACCTCTCAAGGCGCGGTGTTGGCTTACCGTTATAGCAGACTTGAACCTCGTAAGCAAGCGGCTAAACAGATTAACGCTATGTTCCCCGAATTGGGTGGAAAGGTTGATTGCCGTTACCGTGAGAGCGTAGCAGAGTATGCTGAAAAAATGAAAGAGGAGGTAATTAAAGAATGAGTAGGTTCACAACTGAAGTCAGATATATTTGTGAGAACTATGCAGGGTTTGACGAAAGCGTTGGGCTTTCTAAAATTGACGAAGTTCTTGACTCTGCTGTTCCCAAAGTGTTTGACTTTGATTACCCGATATTCGAGGAAGTATATCGCAGACCTCTTGAACGTAAAATTCTCTCTCACTATTACACGCGTGAGATTGGTTACGAAACTGTTGGTCGGTGGAAATTGGCACTTCGGAATAAGATGAACGAAATCATGCCGTACTACAATCAGTTGTACAAAGCGGCAGGGCAATTCGGTAGACTTAACTTGTTTGAGGATGTTAATATATCCGACACTAAAGAAGGCAACGGCACAAGGGTTGGCAATAGAACTCTTGAAAGCGTTGGCGATGTTTCGGATATTATTACAGAAAACGGCAATGAAAGCGAAAATAACACTGATAGCAGAAGCAAAATTATTAACAGCAAGGGCGTAGAAACTAATACTGATAATAGAACCGTGACAGGGTCGGATAATGGAACTGTTGGTACTGTCTTTACTTCACATGAGGATGTTAATAAAAACGAAAATGTGACTAAAAGAGACACTGAAAACAGAGACATTAACAAGAGCGTCGATGGTAGCGTTAACGATGTGGTTACGGATACCGAAAACAATTCGCGTAGTTATGTTGAAAACGGTAAAACAGAGCGTGGCGTTCACGGTGTAAAAAGTAATAGCGGTAACAGTGATAGTTGGAGAGAAAGCAACGGAACTGAAAACGGAACTTATAACGGTAGCAAATACGAAAGTGGATATGGTAAAAGCACAGGTACTGTTAGAAACGAATCTGTTAACGACAGTGTGAAACGAAGATTGTTCAGCGATACACCACAGGGTGCAATCGATTTTGGTGTTGAGGGTGACAACCCCACAGGCGGCGGTACTGATGGAAACGGCAATGGCGATACAATGGAGGTAGATGCAATTTACATCACAAACCTCACGAAAGACATTGGGCGTGATGTCGGTGAAAGCACAGGTGAGACACAAAACGATACCGAAAGCACTAATAATACCTCACAAGTGGATAGAACTAATAGTTCTATTTCTAACAACGAGAGAAGCTGTAATAGCACCAATGTTAACGAAACCAACCGCCAAGACGAAAACGATACAAGTGAGAGAATCGGAAGTGATGTTGTTAACCGTGAGGGTAACAAATCCACCAATACCACCACAACCAATACTGAAACCGTTGGTGAGCAGTATCATGGTGACAGTTCTCGTAGCGGTATTGTTGTCGAAGTTGGTGAGAAAAATAGCGACGAAACAGTAACTAAAGAGAATAGCAGAAATGAGAATATTGAAAGCAACGGTAGCAAGAATAACGAGGTCAACGGTAGCGAAATTTCGAGTTCTAATTATAGCCGTGGGGTAAACAGAAATGTAGATAAAAACAGAACCGTCAACAACAGTGATACCGAAAACGAACAAAACAATGTAAAGACCACCGAAAGTTTTGTTAATATGATTAAGGGTAAAAGGGGCAATAGCACCTATTCTGCAATGTTCGCAGAATTTAAACAGGCTCTTATCAATATTGACATGATGGTCATTGAAGAATTATCAACCCTGTTTATGGGGCTTTGGGAATAAGGAGGATAATAAAATGAAAGCAACATCTGCTGTTTATGTAGACACCGACTTTGGTGTGAACCCGAGCGCGACACCTTTTGCCTGTAGCATTTATGTTAATGGCGTAGGTTTGGCTGTAAGTGGAGACAATGTTAGCAACGCCATGAAGGTTGAAGCACTTATTAAGGGACTTATGGGTATAGGTGCTATCGAAAGTGTACTCTACACTAACTATTCGGAGGAGTTGCAAATTGTAACGCTTGATAGTGTCCCTGTAACTGTTAAAATCGTTGTTAAACTTATTAGTTCTGTGGGCGGTGCGGGTACACCTTTGGGTTATCCGTCTACGAGAGCATTCACGTTTAACAGCGAAAATATTGGTTCTTTGAGTGGAACGAATCTGTTTAACAGACTTGGGGCTATTGTGGTCGAACAGACAGGCTGTACTTTTCAACCCATTAGCGTCATCATTGATGTCGGGAATGAAGAAAATACTTGATAAAGGGGGGTAAACGATATGTTTGAATTCAATGGATTTTTTGGTGAGTCTCGTTTCCGTATTTGGTGTCAAAAGGTTTTGCCTACCATTTACGATGATTCTTTGAGTTACTATGAGTTGCTGTGCAAGGTGCTAAAGGTGCTTGAAGAGTATGGTGAGGGGAGTACGGAGTTGGCAAATGCTGTGGCACAACTTGGTGCAGATGTTAGTGAACTTCGCACTGCGGTGGAGAACGCAGTTCGTGAACTGCAAGTTGGTGTTGAAGCGGCACGCGGATATGCTGAAAGTGCTGACGAATCGGCACAGTTGGCGCGTGACGCTGTGGCAAACCTTGAACAGTATAAGGGGCTTGAAAAAATTGCTTCAGTACATTTTGGTTATGATTCGCCTGAATGGGTAAGTTTTTCGGGTGGTTACTACTGTGACTTGATTAACCTCGGATATATGAATGGAGAAAATGGTTCAAGAGACGCTTTTGAATTTTTGAAAAGAGCAAAATTTGTTAACTTCTTGAACAACCATAATTGGGCACAAGAATTCGAGCAAATGCAAGCACTTACTAAAATATACACGCACGGTGAATATGAAGCAGAACGTCTCGAGGAATTGAGTCTTGACGGTGATTTTGCTATTGCACAGGTATATAACAATGATGGGGTTGAAATGTACGTTATGATTATTTCAAACAGTATTTACAGTCTGTGCGTTACTCCCGATAGTCCATCAAACGCTTTTAACCTTGATTTTTACGCTTAATTGGAGGGTAAAGATATGTTTATTAAAATTGACGAAAAAAACAGAGTACTTTTGCAGAGTGCTGACAGATACACCTACAACCTGTTGGCAGACGGTGTAACCACCTTCAGAGTGAATGAATCCGATATTCCTCCTACGGTGTCGGCAGGTGAATTCCTCTGCTTTGACCCCAACACGAGAGCATTCTACACAGAGAAGGTAGAACTGACAGATGAGCAGAGAGAGCGCATCCGCGCAAGAGCAGCCGCAAACAGAAAGAGAGAAAGAGCACTCAAATGGCTTTCTGACAACGATTGGAAGGTCAATAAGCATACGCTTGGCGAATGGTCGGGTGATGACGTGCGATGGATTGAGTATCTTCAAATGCGCTGCAAGATGCGTGAAGATATTGATGCGGCTGATGCAATTCTGATGTCTTAAATATGACATAACCAAAAGGGTACACTGCTTTATGTGGTGTACCCAACTTGGTTAAAATGGAGTACCGCGATTATCCTTTTGGGTACCC
>ERZ780157.2436-NODE-2436-length-17297-cov-2.995128_pt1 | contig 17297 bp, 26 predicted proteins | sample MGYA00511169_ERZ780157 | MGnify/ENA primary metagenome ERZ780157 (study PRJEB29588, sample SAMEA1965149) | human gut metagenome | biome: human gut; feature: human-associated habitat; material: faeces | place: Denmark | collected 2008/2010 ... | reverse complement strand
GGCGTGAACTGGCTGCTGTTCTCGTGGTACCAGCGCCGCAACTGCATTCTGGCAGACGAGATGGGTCTGGGCAAGACGCTGCAGGTGAGGCATCGCGTCGCGACTGACGGGTAGTCCATCGCGCTGCTGAACCACTTCTTCACCACGGAGCACATTCGGGGCCCCTTCCTGATATTAGCCCCCTTGTCCACACTGGGTCATTGGAAGCGCGAGATCGAGAACGCGACCGATCTCAACGTCGTATTGTGGATTCCGGAAATCGGGGTGATTTATAGCTACCACTCGCCACACGGAGGCATGGAGAGTCGCGAGCGCATCCGCAGCTACGAGTTCCACTACCCCGGAAACGAGACGAACGGTCTGTACAAGTTCAACGTGTTGCTGACGACGTACAACATCCTGATGGCGGACCTGGAGGTGCTGCAAGACATCCACTGGAAGTACATGATCGTGGACGAGGCGCAGCGCGCGAAGAGCCAGAACACCAAGCTGTTCTCCGCGCTGAAGCAGATCAAGACGGACGCGAAGCTGCTGCTGACGGGCACGCCTCTCCAGGTGAGGGAGCGTGGGGCGCGTGAGGCGTAGAACAACATGAACGAGTTGTGGTCGCTGCTGAACTTCATCGAGCCCGCCACCTTCTCCTCCGAGGCCGACTTCATCAACCGCTTCGGAAACCTGACCGACGCGAACCAGGTGGCGTCGCTGCACAGCCTGCTGCGTCCCTTCTTCCTGCGTCGCGTGAAGTCCGACGTGGAGAAGAACATCCCTCCGAAGGTGGGCGTGGAGCGCTGCGCTGACGCGTAGGTGGAGACGATCGTGGACGTGGAGCTGACCATCCTGCAGAAGAAGTACTACCGTGCCATCTACGACCGAAATCGGGCCTATTTGGAGTATGAGGGAAGCAGCATGGCGCAGCTGGTGAGCATCGTGGTACGAGGCGCGGACGCGGGCTGACGCCGTAGACGGAGCTGCGCAAGTGCTGCAACCACCCGTTCATGATCCGCGGCGTGGTGGAGAAGGAGACGCACAACGACCGTCTGCTGTACAACAAGCTGCTGGTGCAGTCGAGCGGCAAGTTCATGCTGCTGAGCAAGCTGCTGCCGTCGCTGCAGAGCGAGGGCCACCAGGTCCTCATTTTCTCGCAGTTCATCAACACGCTGAACCTGCTGGAGGACCTCCTCGCGCTCCTCGGCTTCACCTTCGACCGGCTCGACGGCAGCGTGCGCGGCGACCTGCGCCAGCAGAAGATCGACCGCTTCAACGCGGGCAAGGCGTTCGCGTTCCTGCTGTCGACGAAGGCGGGCGGTCTGGGTCTGAACCTGACGGCGGCGGACACGGTGATCATTTTCGACAACGACTGGAACCCGCAGAACGACGTTCAGGCGGAGGCGCGCGCGCATCGCATCGGTCAGCAGAAGTCGGTGCACGTATACCGACTGGTGACGAAGGGCACGTACGAGGAGGAGCTGTTCTCGCGCGCGAACCGCAAGCTGGGTCTGAGTCAGGCGGTGTTCGACAGCTCGGGCATCCAGAACCACTTCCGAGGCCCGACGGTGGAGAACACGAGCGCGCTGCTGGACATGGACGTGAAGAAGATCGAGCAGTTGCTGAAGTACGGCGCGTACGCGTTCAGCGACACGTCGGACGGCAAGAACACGATCGAGACGCTGGACTTCAACGAATTCATGAAGCAGAACAGTCGCACGTTCGTGATCAAGGACGCGGGCGAGGGCGGCGAGCAGGTGGCGAGCAAGGAGCAGGAGGGCAAGGAGAAGGAGAGCGAGGAGAACCACCTGCGCTTCAACCAGGCGGCGTTCGTCTCGCGCGGCGACAACCACGACGTGGACTTCACGGATCCGCAGTTCTGGGACAAGATCCTGGGACCTCGGATGGGCGAGAAGCTGCTGCGGAACCTGGACGTGGGTGTGAGGAGCGGGGATAAGGCGTAGCACATTCTGGAGAGCAAGGACAACGACGAGATCGCGGAGTACGTGCAGGATCTGTGCACGCTGGTGACGGAGGTGGTGAAGGAGAAGATGAACGGGAACATCCACCGCGACTACAACAACGTGCTGGACATCCTGCACACGCTGTCAATGAGCAACTTCAACCTGGGCGCGCTGGACGTGGGCGAGATGGCGGGTCGGTGGAAGGAGGTGCTGGAGCTGAAGGGTCGCCAGCTGCGCCGCAAGAAGATGATCAAGAAGGAGGTGATGGAGGCGGGCCACACGCTGCAGCTGATCGATTTCATGGACCTGGAGCAGGGGATGTTCAAGGACAACTGGAATGAGAGCGAGAGCGACGCGCCGAGCAAGCGGACGAAGCGCCCGCGTGCGAAGAAGGAGGGCGACGCGGAGAAGCCGCGGAAGCGGAAGAAGGCGCTGCCCGCGGAGCCGGAGGGCTCGAACCTGCGCGTGCGTCTGATCCCGAGGCAGGAGGGCGAGAAGACGGTGTACGTGCTGGACGAGATCGTGAAGGTGGACGAGAAGCCGGCGAAGAGACGCGGACGCCGCCCACGCGTGGTGGAGGACGAGGAGGAGGGCAAGAAGGAGCGCGTGCGGCGTGTGAAGAAGAACCGTCAGGAGATCTACTTCGACCTGTGCAGCGAGATCGCGAAGGCGAGCTTCGAGAACTACTGCGCGACGTGTCTGTCGTGGAAGAAGGAGGACTGGTACTGTTCGGTGTGCTACGGCGACGAGAGCCACCCGGAGAACCCGCTCATTCAGTGCGTGAAGTGCGGGTGCATCGTGCATCGGTACTGCTACGGCGTGGACCACGTGCCTGCCGAGGGCGAGGCGTGGCTCTGCGACTACTGCCAGTACGTCCAGGACAAGGGGCTGCCGTGGAAGCGAAATGAGCTTGTTGGCGTGCGGGGGTCGTGTGACGTGTAGGTGTGTCCGCTGTGCTACTACACGGGCGGCTCGTACAAGCAGACGGTGGGCGGACGGTGGATTCACACGCTGTGTGCCGTGTGGGCGAACGAGATCCGGTTTGGAGACGAGGCCCACATGCGGAACATTTCGGGAGTGGAGTCCATTCCGGAGAACATGTTCCGGTACAAATGCTGTGCGTGTCACAAGACAGGCAGTTACTGCATCAAGGTGGGGCTGTTATTCGTTTCTAACGCGTAGTGTATGAACCCCGCGTGCTCGAAGCACTTCCACCCCATCTGCGGACGGAGGAACAATTATCGCATGGAGTGGGTCGGGAACGAAGGGCTGCAGTCCTTCTGCGATAAGCACGGGAAGAAGAAGAAGCAGCGGGCGCCTCGGGAATCGAAGAACGCTCGGGACTCCGATCATGAGGATAGCTACCAGGAAGAGGATTAGAATTGTGTAAAGTCATTGTGTCCGATGGTGTGTTTGTTGGACGCGGAAATCCGGCTTGGTGTTTGAATCGGATCGAGGATTCTGATCTGCACGTCCAGTGATTTCCCCACCGTGGAAGGATGATCATCAAGCAGTAGTAAGAGAAGCCATTTATTCCCGCATTTCACACAAATCCTTAGGTTAGAATGCGTTCGATTGTCTATATCGCTCTTATTGCGTCTGTCCTCGCCAACATCTGTCAGACAACCATAAATAACGCCGTGTTCGATCTTACGCCTCTCAGAAACGAGGAGCAGGATTACCAAACGGTGTTGTACGCTCCGAATAAGGAGCTGAACAGAACGTGCGTCTTTGGCCCAAATCTCATTCCTTAGCATCGTTTACAACTTCTGCGGCAATACGCTCAATGTTCCTCTCGATATGGAGGGCGGAGAGAAGTGCAAGTCCACCGGACACAAGGTCGTGAACGGAAAGACCGTGATGACCGATGAGCCTTCTCCCATCTTCTTGATTCAGAAGAACGGTGCGGCGGACTCTACCTGCAACAGACTCGCCCTCGATTTCACCAACTCGCAGCACTCCTCCATTTCCCTCTACGACAGAGAGGATCCCGCCATGGGTGTGAGCCTCAAGCTGCTGGAGGGAGACTACTGCTGCCCCACCGGCGTGAGCTGCGCCGACGGCGAGTGGAAGCAGAGAACCTTCACCTTCGAGCTCCGCTGCGCTGATGCCGTGAACACCTTCCCCGACACGGTCTCCGTCGACACGATCAACAACGGCTGCGACTACACTGTGACCCTCCGCACCATCCACGCTTGCCCTGCCAGTAGGGAAGGAGAGGGCGCATGAGGAGTAGGCTGTCCTCGTATCAACAACAACGTCTGCGGTATGCACGGCGTGTGCGGCTACGACGAGGTCGCCAGAACGGCTCGCTGCTACTGCGGTTCCAAGTACACGGGCACGGATTGCCAGAAGTTCCACTACAAGAGCCTGTTGAGTGCCGATGCGCTCGTCATTGCGTTGACTGTCATCCTCACTGCTGTGGTGATCTGCACCATCTTCTTCGTGTGGAACAAGCTTCGAAAGATTAGCGTGAATCCTGATGCCTTCGATAACTTGGAAAGTAAGTTCAACGAGCTTGGTCAGATGACGTACTAAGTTTTGTTCTGTTGCAATATGCTGCTCTGTTTCTTTCAGAAATGAGAAGGGGTCATGGCTATCAACGACCACTGTCCGTGCACATGGAGAATGGATAAGAAAACCTTGACTAGTGAAGAGTGGTAGGATATGAAATTGGATTTCGGCTTGAGTGCTCACGCTCTGTAGAACCAAACATGTCAATTTGGGATTGCGATGTGTTCCAGGATGATGAAGGGTGATCCTTTGGGTGGAGTGTGATCTCATAGCACGATCGACGACCTTCTGAATCGCGAGGATGTGACCCTCAGCGAAGTCCTCCGCAACGAGGAGCTCATTCAGGAAGTGAACGGACTGAACGACACGCTGATCTCTTACCTGAAGAAGCCCGAAATCGCGAAGCAGCTGATCCACGTCGTGGAGGAGCAGGCTCAGGATGCGGACGACTTTGACCGCTACAAGGCTCCTTACCAGGCTGCCGAGTGTCTGTGCGATCTGCCCAAGAACGCGCTGATGGATCTGCTCGAGTCGGAAGAGGTCATTGAGACGCTCTTCAGCCTCATCAACGACAAGACGCTCAAGAAGACGTAGTCTTTCTTCTACATGATGAGGAATAGAGAAGCGGGCTACATGGCGAAGATCGTCTCCGCCTTCGTTTCCGCCAGTCCCAGCAAGGTCTACAAGTACCTCGCTGCGAACGCGTCGAAGATCATTGCCGATCTTGCCAAGAACATGATGCACTGCGGCACGCTCGATGTGATCCGCTTCTTGCTGGATGTTCCTCTGGAGAGTAGGCTGCTTCGCTGTCGAATCACGTGCAGATGGAAAGCCGTGGTGGGGCGAGAGCAGCACGCTCATCAATCCCTTCGTCAACTGTCTGGCGGACCCGGATATGGCGTACTACGCGTACTACTTCTTCGTCTCCGTGATCCAGCGCGCCACGGTCTATGTGTACGGGATCATCATCATGTCGATCGTAGTCAGGCCGAGCCCGAGCGCGCGACGGTCCAGCTGCTCCCCTACCTCCTGAGCACCTCGGTGGTGGAGAAGCTCCTCCAGATCGCCTTCAACGCCGAAGACCAGTACGTCGCCTACAACGTCTTCGCCATTCTTTCCCGTGTGTTCTGGACGAAGCTGCCCAGCGGTGCGAAATAGGGGGGGCCCTCACGCGTAGAGAAGTTCGGTCTGGGCGGCGAGGACAACGCGCTGAACACGGAGGGCGTGGACGACCGCGACCGTTCGGTGATGGGCACGTTCAAGGACACGACGAAGACGCAGGCGGTGCGCGAGTGCATCATGAAGCACATTGAGGACTTCAACAGCTACATGGAGAAGTGCGAGGCGTACGACAAGACCATCCAGTGCGTGGACGGCAAGGAGCGCCGAGTGTGTCCGCAGAGCGTGATGATGCTGACCGAGCTCTTCCACCACTTCTTCGACTACTGCGACGAGGCGCTCTTCGTGGAGGCAGTGAAGAAGAACCTGGTGGCGCACCTGCTGCACCTGATGCTGGCGTTCCCGTTCAACTCGTACCTGCACTGCCACGTGCTGGAGACGCTGCGCCGACAGATCAGTCGCAAGATCGAGAGCGTGACTCGTCTGGTGTTCGACGCGACGGAGCTGCTGAAGATGATGGGCGAGGGTGTGGTCATGGTACGCGAGGGAGAGATGTGTGAGGCGTAGGAGCGCGTGCCCCTGCGAGGCCAGTTCAACCACATGGTGGTGTTCCTGCGCGACGAGATGAAGACCGACGAGGAGCTGAAGAAGATTCTGGAGAGCTACACGGAGTGGGAGACGATCACCAAGAGTATCCAGATCGACGACCTCGAGCGCATTCTGTTTGATGTGGGTCCGGACGCGAACACGACGATTCCGGTGGACATCACGAACGTGAAGATGGAGGAGGACTCCGAGTGGGGCGAGACGAACGTCGCCGTGCCGCCGCCTCCAGAGGAGCACCACGGCTTCGACGATTTCGCGGAGCCGAAGGAGGACGATTTCGACTTTGATGAGCCGAGCGAGAAGAAGGAGGAGAAGGAGGAGAAGAAGAAGGTGAAGAAGGTAAAGAAGGTGAAGAAAGTGAAGAAGGTAAAGAAGGAGAAGAAGGAGAAGAAGGAAGAGGTCGCCGACGAGGACTTCGGCGATGACGACTTTGGCGACTTTGAAGAGGCTCCTGCCGAGAAGCCGAAGAAGACGACGAAGGCTGCCAAGAAGCCCGTCAAGGACGACGACTTCGATGACGAGGATTTCGACTTTGAGTAGTGAGGGGTTTGTTGGATATGCTTGAGTGGGAATGCTTGATTCGCGTTCAACACTTGAATGATATTCAGCTGAGCATGACTTGCGTTCCACTAAACCAGAACAACGCTGTGTTCAACAAACACGCAATAGAACATAACCCAGATCATACTCCCTATCGGCTGTACCACATGCTAATGAACTGGAAGAGGGCTACACATAAAACGCGGGAGAGACACGCTACTAGAACCGACAATCACAAAAGCGAGGAAAGCCATCGCCCAGGGACCCACGGGGTACTTCGTATCCTCCTTCTAGACATCACCGTTCCGATTCAAACCGACCTTCTCAATGTTCTCGTGCTTAATGGCCTTCTCGGTGAACTTGTTTCCTCTCTTAGTCAGAAGTCTCGACTCCTAGGCACATGAATGCAACCACGCGTTTCTACGGGCATGATATGAAGTGTAGCTTACGAAAAATGGGAAATGACACCCGTTCATCGTCACTGTGGCAGAAACAGGTTCCCCACTAGGGGACGACATACACTCCGTCGAAATCGGTTTAGGCAACAAACCCTCTCAAATCAACCCTTAATCACGGCGATCGGACGAAGCTTCAGCACCTTCTTCGATATGCCCGCCTCATGACCTACATCGTGACAACCACGACAAGCGCGTACAAGTATTGCACACGTCCTCCACGTCTTTATAGCTCTCCGGAGCCTCCTCCATGACCAACTTGGGCGAAGCCATTCGGATCGTGATGTGCTTCTCCCTCAGTCTCTCGATCACCTCCTCATAGGTCAACTCGCGTCTACCCCTCACGCCACTCCCGAATCATCACCTTGCCTTTGCCCGGCTCAGCGCACGTCCCGCACCGTGGCAGGTGCTTCCCCACGTCTCCTTGAATCCCTTGTCCGTTCCCACCAGCACATAGGAACATGTGCCCATGGATCCTCCAACCAGCACCGGCTGTCCCGTGAACTATGCGTGACTCCCCTTCTTCTGACAAACCTGGTAGTCCACAGGAATGAGCGGGTGATGCGGAGGGAATGCGCGCGTGGCCCCCTTTCTGTGCACCAGCAACGTCATGGGCTTGTCGTTCACGATGTGCTGCTCCACCTTGGCGATGTTGTGCGAAACATCGTAGATCACTTGCATGTCAAGATCGTCCGGCGACATGTTGAACACCTTGCTGAACGCCTGTCTCGTGAGGAACGTCAGCACGGACCGGTTCACCCACGCGAAGTTCGCGGCCGCCGCCATGCCCCGCAGGTAGTTCTGCCCCTCAGGCGAGTGGATGGGCGCGCACGCCAGCTGGCGGTCGTTCACCTCGATGCCGTACTGCTGCATCACGCGCTCCATGTCCACCAGACAGTCCGACGCCACCTGGTGTCCCAGTCCGCGACTCCCGCTGTGGATCATCACCACGACCTGTCCCGTGTGGTCGATGCCCATCTTCTTCGCCGCCACCGCGTCGAAGATCTCGTCCACCACCTGGATCTCCGCGTAGTGGTTGCCCGCGCCGAGGGTGCCGAGCTGGGGCAGTCCGCGCTGCTGGGCGCGCGCAGACACCTTGGTGGCGTCGGCGTTCAGCATGCGACCGTACTCCTCGCAGTGCTCCTTGTCCTCGCTCCAGGAGTAGCCTTCGCGGAGACACCAGTCCATTCCCAGTGACTAGAGGTGAGGAGGAGGCGTGGAACGCACCATCGCGTCGACGAGGCGCTGGTTGGTGATGGGGATGATGCCCTTCGATCCCACGCCGACCGGAATGTGGTCGTACATGGCCTGCGCGAGCTCTTCCTTCACGGGCTCGACGTCCTTCTCGTCAAGGTTCGTGCGAATCAGGCGAACACCGCAGTTGATGTCGTATCCGACACCACCTATGCGATAAGTCAAAGCCTCCAGTGCTACCAGGAGAAACGACGGCTTTAGGATCGTCCATATCAAAAGCAGCGATGTTTCCTATGGCAAAACCGTAGCCGCTGTGTGTATCGGGAGCAGCGCACACATGCTAGTTCGTGAGTCACTTCTCGTTCACTCTACATCAACAACTCCGGGAAGAGCAGCCACATTTGCGAGTTGCTTCACAGCAGGGATGAAACCACCGCTGTTGTCCTTTCTATCCGTATATTGTCTCAATTCGGCGAAGAGAAGCGATTTCAGGTTGTCGTTCACATACACATATCCAGGTACCTGAATTCGAGTTTCGTTCGCACGATCCTACCTTCTGGTTCTTCACAAACCCGGTGTCAATACGATAGCGGCAAGTTCCGTCGGGATGAATGAACTTCATTTCCTAACCCTGACAACTCTCAATCTGCCATGTACTTCATCGAAAGTGCGCACCACCCTCTTTGCATCGGTAACAAAGTCTTGCATAGCGATTCTTTAACCAATACTTCTCAATGTCTGGAATGATGGTGACTGTGATGGCTGTGGCTGTGGCGATGACGGTCGGAATCGCGGCTGCGGCTGCGGCTGCGGCTACGACTGTGACTCCGGCTGTGATGACGGTAATTGCGATAGTCACGTCTCTGTTCGTTTCCATTCTTGTCCCAACTGAAGGGGCTTCGAGTGTGATCTCTATGTGTGAGCAGTGGGAGAGAAACACACAGATGACCTCGTCCCTTGAGAGTCGTTCCATCTTCTGCAACCTACGAATAAAGTGAGAGAGGAGGGATCACGTAGTGGTATGGAACGGGTTGTTTTTCTTCCTTCTGTTCTTCCTCTTTCTTCTCTTCAACCTTTTCCTCTTCAACCTTCTTCTCCTCTTCGACCTTCTTCTCCTCCTCCACCTTCTTCTCCCTGTGAGAATGGTGATGGCGGTGGTGATGGCTGTGATGACGCGATTCCGATCGCTTCGCCTCCTTGATTTCTCCGCAGCCGATGATCACGCAGTCACTCTTGGGTTTGTCACCCGCACCCACCGGCTGGTTCTCAATCTTCCGGACCACATCCATGCCATCGACCACTTCGCCAAAAACGACGTGCTTTCCGTCGAGATGCGGGCACGGAACCGTAGTGATAAAGAATTGGGACCCGTTCGTATTCGATCCCGCGTTCGCCATGCTCAAAAGACCCGGTTTTGTGTGTTTGTGCGCAAAGGACTCGTCGGCAAATCTCCTGCCATATATACTTTCACCTCCAGTTCCGTTCTACGTCAGAGAGACAACCCAATGCCTACGAACTTGGTGAAATCACCACCCTGGATCATAAAGTCCTTGATCACACGATGAAACATCGAACCGCGGTAATGGAGTGGCTTTCCACTCTCCCCATTTCCCTTCTCTCCCGTACAGAGTGCTCTAGGGAATGAGACCAGTTAGACGCAGCCCACCTAAAGTTCTCGGCAGTCTTTGGGACATCCTACACATTACCAAAATGGAAATGAGAAACGGAATAGAGCTGGAAGACAATCCGCCCCGCTACGCATCACCAACTCAAACAAGAAGCACCCTCCTTACCGCCGATGGAAATGTCGAAAAAGCACTTCGGTCCGCTCATACACAATTCAAATGCAGATCGAGTCCACATATCCCAATCCGCCGCAGTACTACAAGGACTTTGGTAATGAAATGAAGCTATTGTTATCGAAAGGGACACCCGGATTCCATCTGGAGCCGCCTCCACCCATGAACGAGGTGTATTGGAGCAACGGAGTGCTCCGCAATCCAACCGTATGGTGAGTTCGTTGTATTTCCCCCTGTAGATGCCGATTGTCGATTACGTGAATCCGGTGTACGGCTACCAGTACAACGAAAAGGAGTTGGATGCTACGAGCGATAAGAAGGCAGAGATCATCAAAAGGTGTGCGTTTCGGCGTTTTGGTGATTTCTAGTCTATTGCACCATCTCATGAGAACGTTCGTGCGGATACTCAAAACCACGGACCAGCTGAATGCAGATCGCGTGAAGTGGATAATGAAGAGGGCTCCTTATCCTTAGCGAGTTTACGAACGAGGTGGAACGGACCTCCATGAACATAGTCAGACTGCTGAACACGATGCGGGAATACCAGCTGCGCGAGAACCTGATTCGGAGTCTGAAGACGCAGATCGAGGAGAAGAAGCAACTCAACGCGGAGGTTCAGTCCATGATAGAGAAGGTGAAGACAACGGTCCAAGCCAGTCTCCAGAGTCTGCAGGAGATTCCTCATGAGGTTATGGAATCCTCGTCTCTGTCGGAAGAGGTCCAAAAGCAATCGAGTGGAGGTGTGTGCGCGTTATGACTCGTAGAAGCGATCGATGGGTTGCTGCAGGGTCTTTCCACGATGAGTCACGGTGACTACAGTGTGGAGGAGGCAGACATGGAAGTGGAAGACTCGTCTCTCCCTGCGAACAACGCACAAACACCCTCTTTGTAGTATGACGTGTTTCCTTGAACAAACAGCGCTACAAACCACGACTCGTGTTGATCGTATTGAAAATGTCCTTGATGATCTCCAGCTTCTTCGGGTCGAACTCCTCCATGATGTTCCTCAAGTGGATGCTCCAAATCTTGAGCAGCACCTGATCGTGGACGATCTTCTGCAGCAGCTGCAGGTTCTCCATCGAGAAGAACACGTCTACGCCTCACTCATCCACAACATCCCAACCCTCAAAGTTCAGATCCTGAATGTTGTCCAGGTGGTGGTTGAGGATCGCCGTCAGAATCACCTTCAACTGCTCGTCATTCAGCTTCGACTCTACGCCTCACTCCCACAGCCCTCTCTCACTCATGAAGCTCAACACTTCGATGTTCCGCAAGTTGCTGCATTCCATGAACTCCTTCAGCACGTCGCAGTGCACCCCGTTGAAGTCCACCTCTATCGCGTCACTCCACCGCCTCTCGCGTACGACACAAACACAGTGTGTTGATGTTGGAGCAGTTGGACACCACGAACGTCCTCATGAACAGCTCCATCGCGTCCGGCAGGATGTTGCGGTCTTCTCCTCACTCCCCTCCATAGCGCCTACTCACACGGATACTCAGCAGCTGCGACTGGTCGCTCTTCAGGTCCTCGATCAGCTGCACGAAGTCCGGCAACTCGCCCTGACGCACGTTGTTGCGGTTGATGTTGCGGTGGTGTCTCGTGCTGGACAGGTTCGTCATCTGTGCGTGGCGCGTCGCGTCCGTCTCGTTGGGGTTCTTCATCGTCTCGGAGATCGAGTACCGCCGCGTGAAGTTCACGTAGCGATAGTCCTTCTTCCAGTCGATGTCCTCGTCGCGCACCAGCGCCGCGTCCACCGTGCCCAGCTTGTCGAACGTTCGGCGCCTCGCCTCCTCCACCATGCCATCGCGGCGATAGCGCTGACTCGCCTGGTTCTGCTTGTCGCTTCGCACGCGGCGAGGAATCCTTCTCTGCTGTCTTCGCTTGGGTCTTAAGGTGGCTGGTTCGGGGTTGGGTTGAGTGGTTGTTGGTTCGGGGTTGGGTTGAGTGGTTGGTTCGGGGTTGGTGTTGGGAGCGGCGGGCTGAGGAGGGTTTGTGGCCTTCGGCTTTCGGTTTGATCGCTTGCTCTTCTTCACAGGAGCCTGCTCGGGCTTGTTTTCTGTCTCTTCTTGCTTCGGCTCGGCAGGGTTGGACTCCTTTTGCTCTTCAGGGTTCTCCGTCGTCTGTTCCTGGGGCTTCGCCTTCTTGTTGTTCCGTCTCCTCGGCTTCTTTGACTTCGTTGCAGTCTCTTCCGTTTTCTGGTCTGGGATTTGCTCAGGCTTCACGTCAGGCTTGTCCTCTGCCGTCTCTTCAGGTTTGTCTTGAGGCTTCTCCTCAGACTTAACCTCAGACTTCTCTTCAGGTTTGTCTTCAGGTTTAGCCTTGGGTGCCTTCTTGTTGTTCTTTCTCTTCTGCTTCCTTGGCTTCTGCTCAACCTTCTGCTCTTCCGGTTTGACCTCTTCACCCTTCTCTTTCTTCGGAGACTTCTTCTCCTTCTTGGGGCCATTCACGCGTCTACAGGGAGAGAACTCCCTCTCTTTGTGGACTACTCATTATGTTTCTCTTCTTCTCGTACACTTTATCGTTATCGTCTCCAACTTGGGCATCAATGAAGATGCGACAAACCGTCTTAAGGATGGGTCACTAATGGTTTCTTCACCTATACTTAAACTATTAACGAAACAACTACAGTCTATCTCCAAATGAACAAGCTCAGGAAGGGCAATCGTAGAGAATGAACTCAACACTTCCAGTATTCTTCCCCAAGAACAGTTACCTGCTCCTAATCACAACCAATACAACTCTACCGAAGTTTAGCGTCAACTTCGTGTGATTCATGAAAGCACCAGAGCGAAGGAGATCTCGCACTTCTTTAACACGGATACTCTTATCCACGTTGATTACATCTGATTCAGCAGGCTTGCACTCAACTTCCTTTGTGAGAACGGGAATGATGTAACCATCAGGAATGGAAAACTTGTATCCTCTCTTTCCATCCTCCTTGACATAGTGGCTCGCTTGCACTTCTATGGAAGGAAGGGAAACATAACGTCCATTCTTGAACAACTCCTAACCGTGAAAATGACATTGTGCATCATACGCGGACAATGAAATAGGTGAGATCTTGAGATCGGAGGCTTTCAGGAATCGACACAGAGTAGTCCACTCCTTGATAGCAGAAAAAGGCGTTTGGCTTCCTCTCCTTTTGCACATCTCTCTCGATCTACTGAATTACAGCACACTGAAAGCCATCACCTTTGTCGCATCAAAATCTATAGTGAAATCTTTCTTCGCTTCTGTCTCCTTTTCCTGGCTCACCGGAACGGGTGTGCTCGCCTCCACTGCCGGATTAGTCTCCTTATCCAACGTATTCGGTTTAGTAGCAGGGTTTCCTTCCTCTACTTTATTTGTATTCTCCATGATCCAATGCTCTTGTCGTCGCTGTATCTTTTAGTGCTTCCATTTCAGGACCCGCAATAACCGCGGTTATGTCACAGAACAGTATTCACAAGAATTGTGTCTTACTGCTTCGTTGAAGTGGCAAAGAAACAATACTATAATATGTCACACAACAGATTACAACAGGACATAGTATTAGCTTGTCAATTCATGCTCAGCCAGTCATAATACGCAGACAACTGGTACAGATTTGCGCTTACAGCGTAATTGCGTCGTATGCGAGGGTTTCCCAGGCCCGAAGGACCCACTCCCCTGTCAGTTCTTTCAATGCGCGTTGACACACCAAACGTCTCAGGGAACGCAGATATAATGCGGTGTTCATCCAATTTCTTCAGGCTGTTAGCAAATGAAGTGAATTTTGAAGACGATACGAATTGTGGCGATTGCGCATACGGAGAGAGGAGGTACCACAACTCAATAATAGTACATTGAATGCCGTGGCGGTTCAAGTATTCCTTGAACGTAGATACTGACATGACTCCTGATTCCGAACGAAGTTCAGAGAAAATAGCTACAACCATGACTTCCATAATACTGCTCTACTCTCAGTATCCCAAAAACGGCTAGTGAAATGCAGTGAAATGGACTCCTTCAGCGCCACGATACTATCCCTTGGAATCGATGGCGCTTGTCGCTTCACTGGGCAAAGACTATACATAAGGAACACTGTGCATAACCAACCGTGAAGTGTCAAACGAAGGATCCGAAGCAGATTGCCTACGCAGTGCGGAAGTTTTTGGTTCCATCAGCTCATTCGACGAACCCATCGATGCAAAATCGTTAGGAATATTACTAGGGATGACAAGGAAGCGCATTTCCCACTTGCCAATCATAGAATGAGCTTCGTCTTCGGATCCTTCCGTACGACGGTTTTCTAACATTTCCTTGAACGCATCCGTGGAGCCACTCCCACGATGGTCCATGTTGTTATCATAGGAGTTTTGAATAGCGCGATGGTTGGGATCTGTATCTGACGAATCGATCCAAACGGCTCCACGGCCTACAGCATAACAATGCAACCATACAGATCACTACTCTCATCTGACTCTGTTTCTATCATATTATGGCCAGTTACGTTCTACACTATCAACCAATGTCACCATTCGCAATACGGAGTTGTCGTGAAATGAACTCATGATTCCTTGAATAGGAGAGTACCAAAAGCGCGATGAAACGATACTACGAGAGAGTGAAAGATAGAGACTAGCTTTTAAAGAAAAGAATGGATTCTAGTCCTTTCTTGAACAAGATCGTGGAAACCTCATTAACAAATCCGTTATGCAAAAGACATTACTCTCGGATATCATTCGTTTTGCACATGCGATTTCGAGTCAGATTGCTAGTCATACACGTTCTAGCCACAAAAAAAGAGTGTAAGAGGGGTACTCTCGCGAGTGATCAACATCACAACTCAAACACATTTGCAAGAAAAAGGACAATAAAGAGACGATATGGATGCAACTAAGATGACAATAATGGATAGAGGAAGGGTGATTAGTGCTTCTCGCTCTTCTTCTCCTTCTTCTTGTCTTTCTTGTCTTTCTTGTCTTTCTTCTTGTCCTTATCCTTGTCTTTCTTCTCTTTCTTGTCCTTCTTCTTGTCCTTCTTGTCCTTCTTGTCCTTCTTATCCTTCTTCTCTTTCTTGTCCTTCTCCTCCTTCTTCTCAGCCTCTTCTACTATAAAACAATCGCAAAAAGCTAACCCTTTGGCTTTGAATCCTCATCCTCAAAGACGGTGAGGTTCTTAATCACTCTCTTGTATCCCGGCTTCACGAAGTGCTTGTACAGCTCTATCGCTAAGGGGGTTTGTGCAACTCATACCATACTTGGGATCCTTCTTCATTTCCTCATCCTCAACGACTTCCTCCTCTCCAAACGTCGCCGTTCCCAGTCCACCCTACGCGTTAGGCACAATCCAAACGCGGATAACGTACAATACCTCCATGGGCGCCCAGTCGCTGGATGGAATCGATATACTCGTTCAGCTTTGACTCTTCCATTTCTCTCTGTGTGGGTGTTCGCGAAAATGGAGTTGGTGGCTGGTGGTCCCCAAAGACACACAATCCAGTCATCGACAATTGTTGGGATCCCACACGCCTTCTTTTAATGAAATGAAGCACTCTCGACCTCCTTTCAGCCATCAAAACAAACGACGCTTTTCAGCAAACAGGACAGGTCAAGAAAACAATAATAACCAATAAAAAGCTTGCTAATTGTACACAGTTGGAGCAGGTCCGCCTCTCTTCAGTCGCTTGATGATCTCCGCAAAGGACGGGCGCGCGTCGGGATCCTGGTCCCAACAATCCTTGATCAGAGTGGCATACCACTCAGGACACGTATCTGGAATGGGCAGTCTCTTCTTGTGCGTGTGGACCATCATTGCCACCTATTCATCACCATCCATCCCTTCTCCCCACCTGCATGGGCTGCATTCCGTCGTACGGTATCTTTCGCGTTAGAAGCTCCCACAAGTTCACTCCGAAGGAATACACATCCGCCTTCTCCGTATAAATGTGACCCCCAATCACTTCGGGCGCCATCCACTGGTATGTGCCACACTGACCGGTCATCATTCCGTGCGCCGCCGCCGACTTGAACCGCGACAGCCCGAAGTCGCTCACCTTCGCCGTCCACTTCTCATCCACTAGAATGTTCAGTGATCTATTGATCATCATGCACCACTGTACGCACTTCAGATCGCGGTGAATGATGACGGGCGTGGAGGTGTGGAGGAAGTTCATGCCTCGCGCCACGTCCAGCGCGATTCGCACGCGTCTCTGCCACGGGATCTTCACAGCGTAGTTCTCGCTGTTGTCGTCGTCGTCCACCGTGTCGTGCAGCAAGTCGAACAGGTTGCCGTTGTGGCAGTACTCGGTCACGAGACACACGGGATCCATCACCAGACCCATGAAGATCACGATGTTGGGGTGGCGGAGCGCGCGCATCAACACCACCTCCGAGTGGAAGTCGCGGATCGCCTTCGCCGACATGCGCGACACGCGCAGCTTCTTCACCGCCACTTCACAACCCCTACAGGTCACCCTCGCCACGCTCGCTCACCGATACAGCCCGTGATACACGATGGCGAAGCCGCCGACGCCGATGCGGCGATCCACCTCGATGTCCGACCACTTGATCTGGATGCCCGTCAGCTGGAGGTCGCTCAGCGCCGACTGCAGCGCGTTCATCACCTTTCGCTTCACGTTCTCGTCCGTCTTGCGCTCGTTCTTCTCGATCTGCGACTCGTAGTCGTCCTCGTCCTCCGTTGAATCGTCCTCCACGAGACCCGTGTTGTGCACCACGGATGAGAGGCCACGCTGGTGGTGAATCTGAGGGGGCGGGGGCACGTCGCGCGCAGGGTTCATCAGAGGAATGATGGTCGTCTTCGAGCTGTCCTTGTGAACGATGGCGGTGGGCGACTCCACCTTGGTCTGACCCAGCACGGACGGAGGCTGCGATGGTTGAATCGCCGTGAGTGCTGGAGAGAGGGGTACGAATGGCTGCTGTATTGGTTGTTGTATTGCCTGTTGCGGTAGTCCTTGTTGAGGCATGGGCTGTATGGGTTGTTGCGGTAGTCCTTGGGGTATGGGTTGTTGAGGCAGTCCCTGTTGAGGCAGTCCCTGCTGAGGCAGTCCCTGTTGTGGCATGGGTTGTTGAGGTAAGGATTGTTGCGGCATGGGCTGTTGAGGCATGGGCTGCTGCGGCATGCCCTGCGGGAGAAGAGA
>ERZ780157.2430-NODE-2430-length-17334-cov-4.132299_pt1 | contig 17334 bp, 19 predicted proteins | sample MGYA00511169_ERZ780157 | MGnify/ENA primary metagenome ERZ780157 (study PRJEB29588, sample SAMEA1965149) | human gut metagenome | biome: human gut; feature: human-associated habitat; material: faeces | place: Denmark | collected 2008/2010 ... | reverse complement strand
GTGAAGCTTCTAAGGAGCAGCTGAAGCATAAGACCGGCGAGGAAATCGTGGATGCCGATATCGCACAGCAGATGGAGACGAAGTAATGGGTGAAAAGACAGCGGTAAGAACAAGAGAAAAATGGGTCGATGATGTAAAAGTCATTGCCTGTATATTGGTTGTGCTGGGTCATTTCTTCCAAAGCATGACGAAGGCGAATATTCTGCCTGAAAATGATTTGTACCAGTGGTTTAACACAACAATTTACTACTTCCATGTACCGCTGTTCTTTATTTGTAGCGGATACCTATATCAGAAGTACAGCAATGTAAATAGCGTGAGTAGTTGGTGCAAGAATGTGTCGAAAAAGGCATTGGCACTCGGCGTACCCTATGCCACTTTTACAACTGCTACATGGGTGCTAAAAAAGTTATTTTCAAGCAGTGTTAACGATCAGATTGGAGGTTTGGGTGATACATTATTTCTTCACCCGACTTCACCGTACTGGTATTTGTATGCACTCTTTTTTATTTTTCTTGTCACACCGACTTTTAGCAGCGCAAGAGCGGCAGCAGTAGGAATAATAATTTCTTTGTTTGCAAAACTTTTGATTTTAACCGGTATTGGGTATGAAATTTACGCAGTTTCGACATTTTTGTCAAACGAAATCTGGTTTGTACTCGGCATGAGCATTTGTGTGTTTAACGTACAGCCAAAGGGCAAGAAAGTATTAGGAATGATATGTGGGTTGCTTTTTATAATTCTGAGTATTTTGGTGTATACAGCGGAAATCAGCGGTAGTGTGGTCTCTTTCGCAATGGGATTATTGGCTTGTGTGGCTGTTATCATGATGGCGGCGGGTTTTGAGGAAAAGTTCGGTAGAGGCATGGAATTCATTGCAAAGTACACAATGCCGATTTTCTTGATGCACACGTTGTTTGCTGAACCATTGAGATCACTCCTGATGAAGATTGGCATCGAAAGTGCTGTGTTTCATGTGATGCTGGGACTTGGCATCAGCTTTGCAGGTCCAATTATAGCTGCTTGGATTATGAAGAAAACGAAGTGGTTAGAGTTCTTTCTGTATCCGAATAAATTTATTAGAAAGGTATCATAAGAATGGGACTTAAAGGGACAATCAAAGAATGCCTTGGATTGATTCGAGCAAAAATCTTTGGTGTAACTGCGGGACAGCGTGTGTATATTGGCAAGCATTGCAGTTTAAAAGGAAAACACCATATTACTTTTGAAGATTCCGTAACGGTACGCCCTTATACCCAAATCTGGTCGGGGGGGACGGTAAGAATTGGAAAAGGCTCCGAAATTGGTGAACGCTGCCGGATATCTATTGCCAATTCTCTGGAAATCGGAGAAAAAGTACTCCTTTCGCCCAATGTGTATAACAGATTGCGACCATGAGTACCGTAATGTAGATATTCCGATTATTGATCAAGGAATTGTACAAAAGGGACAGAAAGTGTCTATCGGAGATGGTTCATACATTGGAATTAACGCTGTGATTGTAGGTAACGTAAAGATAGGTAAGCATTGCGCGATTGGAGCCAATTCAGTGGTTACTAAAGATGTGCCGGACTATTGCGTAGCAGTTGGGAGTCCAGCAAAAGTTATTAAGAAGATGGGATATTCATAAATAAATGGTGGATGTTCCTACTTCCTTATCAAACTCTGCTGCTGTTTATTCTGTAGAAGGGTAGAATAAGCTGGAGATATTATGCAATGGTGAATATCTTTGAAAATAAGGAGAAGAAGCATATGATTATTACAAAAACACCATTCCGCATGTCCTTTTTTGGCGGCGGAACAGATATGGAAAGTTTTTTTAGGGAAAACGGTGGAGCTGTTTTATCTACCACATTTGACAAGTATTGCTATGTAAATGTACGCCATTTACCAAGGTTTTTTGACTATTCAACGGAATTGTCCTATTCAAAGACGGAACGAGTGACAAACATTGATGACATTCAGCACCCTGCAATCCGCAATGCTATGAAAATGCTAGACATGCACGAGATTCGTCTTACATATGAAGCAGACCTTCCAGCACGTTCTGGCCTAGGAACATCAAGTTCTTTCGCAGTTGGAATGCTGAATGCCTTCTATGCTTTAAAGGGTAAGTATGCTGACAAGAAAAGACTAGCAGATGAAGCGATTTATCTGGAGCGTAATCTCTGTCAGGAAGCTGGTGGATGGCAGGATCAAATCGCTGCTTCTTTCGGTGGATTTAACCGAATTAACTTTAATGCGGATGGATATGAAGTCCTGCCGGTTATTATTTCACCGGAGAGAAAGAAGCAACTTAATCAGAATTTGATGATGTTTTTCACTGGGTTTACCCGTTTCTCTTCTGATGTGCAGAAAGCAAATGCAGCAGGAAAACAAGATAAGACTGCTCAGTTGAAAGAGATGCTTGCTCTGGTTGATGATGCAGAGCGCGTTCTGACAGACAAGAATGTAGATCTGGATGATTTCGGTAGAATGCTGGATCACACTTGGAAACTTAAGCGTCAAACTGGATCGGCTGTTTCTACAAATAGTATTGATGAACTTTATGCAAAAGGCGTGGCGGCTGGTGCATTGGGCGGAAAATTGCTGGGTGCCGGTGGCGGTGGATTCCTTGTGTTTTATGTTCAGCCGGAGCGACAGGATGCAGTGCGATGGGCGATGCGTGACCTGATGCATATTCCGTTTGCATTTGAGGATGGTGGTACGAGGGTGATTCATTATACACCGGAAACCTATGAACCAAAGAACTAATTTTGAGTGAGGAATGAAGAGATGAAAGTAGTAATAATGGCAGGAGGCAAGGGAACGCGTATTTCTTCAGTTGCCAGTGATATCCCGAAGCCTATGATTAAAATTGAAGGGAAACCAGTACTGGAACATGAACTGGAGTGTCTGCGTGACCAAGGGTTTACTGACATTATTATTACGGTGAGTCATCTTGGTAATATTATTATGGACTACTTTGGGGATGGATCTGGTACATCCCCTGTGACGGGAAAACCGTTTGGCGTACATATTGAGTACTATTTTGAAAAAGAACCGTTAGGCAACGCAGGTGCCTTGTTCAAAATTAAAGATAAACTGACATCTGATTTTCTACTTTTAAATGCAGATGCAGTGTTTGATGTTGATTTTAATCGTTTTGTTGGCTTCCATCAGGAACATGGTGGAATGGTTACACTTTTTACCCACCCGAATAGCCATCCATATGATAGCGGGTTAATCATTGCAGATAAAAATGGAGAGGTAGAAAAGTGGCTTGCAAAAGAAGACGAGCGGCCGCAGTATTACAGAAACCGAGTGAATGCAGGATTGCATGTTATCAGCCCGAAAGTGCTGGAACTGGTTGATATTGATGCGGATTCAATAGGCAAGATCGGTGCAAACGGTAAACCGGTAAAAGTTGATTTGGATCGGCAGTTATTAAAACCGTTAGCCAGAACAGGAAAGATGTTCTGTTATGACAGCCCAGAATATGTGAAAGATATGGGTACCCCGGAACGATATTATTCCGTATGCGCGGATTATAAAGAAGGAAGAGTATCCGGGAAAAATCTAAAAAATAAGCAAAAAGCAGTATTTCTTGATAGGGATGGAACTATTAATAAATATGTTGGTTTTCTTCGAAATATAGATGATTTTGAGCTGATTGGCGGCGTAGCTGAGGCAGTTCGTAAAATCAATGAATCTGGCTATCTTGCAATTGTAGTAACGAATCAGCCAGTAATTGCTCGCGGTGAAGTGTCTTTTGAAGAGCTGGAAGAAATTCACAATAAAATGGAGACACTTCTTGGAAAAGAAGGAGCATATTTGGATGCCATTTACTATTGCCCTCATCATCCTCATAAGGGATACGAAGGGGAGAGGCCAGAGTTAAAGATTGATTGTACTTGCCGCAAACCGAAGCCTGGTATGCTGTTGAAGGCGGCAGAAGATTTCAATATCGATCTTTCACAGTCGTGGATGGTTGGTGATGGAGAAAACGATATCAAAGCTGGCAAAAATGCAGGATGCAGAACAGCTTTGATTGGTCGTGAATCTTATGGTCAGACAGTGACAATATCGACATTAAAAGAGTTTGTAGAACAGTGTCTGAAATAAAAGAAAGGGTATCGAAATGAGTGAGTTGGAAAAAAGATTGATGAAGCATATTGATTTATTAGTGGAACGTTACCCTTCACTTGAATCTGAAAAGAACAGTATTATATCTGCATATCTGCTTTTGGAAGAGTGCTATGTAAATGGTGGAAAGCTGCTTGTGGCAGGTAATGGAGGTTCGGCGGCAGATGCAGAGCATATTGTCGGTGAACTAATGAAAGGCTTTAAAATGCCGAGAAAGCCCAGAGTTGATTTTGCAGAAAAGCTTATGGCAGAAAATCAGGAATTAGGAACTGTCCTGGCAGAGAATTTGCAAGGAGCACTTCCGGCAATTGCTTTGGATGGACACCCGGCATTATCTACAGCATATATGAATGACTGCGAGCCGTTGCTTTGCTTTGCACAGCAGGTTAATGGTTACGGTAAAGCGGGGGATGTGTTTCTTGGCATTTCTACAAGTGGAAACAGTAAAAATGTTTTGTATGCTGCGACGACTGCCCATGCCAAAGGTATGAAGGTCATTGGCTTGACTGGCGCAAGGAGTAGCAAATTGGAACAGATGAGCGACGTTTGCATCAAAGTGCCGCAGACCGAAACTTATATGATTCAGGAACTTCATCTTCCGGTGTATCACTGTTTGTGTTTGATGTTGGAAGATAAGTTCTTTGGGTAAGGAAAGTGATAGGAGGTAAAAAAGGCTAATGTATAAAATTGGATTGATAAGCTGTTATTTTGGAGAACTCAAGCCGGAATTTTACCTCTGGCTAAATAGTTGTGGATATAATAAAACAATTGATTTCCTGTTTGTAACGGATCAGGAAATTAGAGCAGATATTTGTCCGCCAAATGTAAAAATAATGCATACAACATTAAAATACATTAAAGATGCAGCAGATAGGATTTTTAATTTTGATGTTGAACTGAGCACACCGTATAAATTGTGCGATTACAAAGTTGCGTACGGATTGATTTTTCGGGAAGAATTAAAGCAATATGATTTTTGGGGATACTGTGATTCGGATATGGTGTTGGGAAATATCCGGAAGTATATCACAGATGAAATTTTAGAAGGGTATGATAAGATTCTACCGTTGGGACACCTAAGCATTTATAGGAATACAGATGAAATCAATAGGCGATTTATGGAATGTCCGGATATCATGGATTATCATGAAGTCTTTTCTTCGCCTAGAATTTATCAATTTGATGAAACACCTGGAATATATGCAATGTATAAAAAAAGAGGTTGGAGAATGCTGGAATATATTCCTTTTTTAGATATAGTATCAGGATACAATCAGCGATTAACAAAGTATGTGTACGCAAAACGCATGTATGGAGTTCAAGTTCAGAATCATACGCAGCAAATTTTTTGTTTTGCGAGAGGCGAAATCATAGAAAAATATCGAAATAAGAAAAATGCACCGTGCGAGCACAGGTATATTTACATTCATAGTTCAAAGAGACATTATCAATGTCCATACAATGCGATTCCCAAACAATATGTTTTTATGACTGATAAAATTTGTGAAACAGATAATGTAGACGATATAGACAGCCTTTCTGATTATAGTAAAAAAACGAATTGTACAATAGAAAAAATGTTACTTCATATGCTAACATTGAGGAGCAAAGTGAACAATAAAATCGGGTCGCTGGTCAGGAGAGGAAAATAAGGATGAACGTTTTACATATGCAGTTATCCGGTGGATTTGGTGGAATTGCTACTTTGAGCCGGGAAATAAGTAAGTATTCGCAGGATCAAAATGTTTTTGTTTTTTTGTTTGAAGGCGGCTGTGTGGCGGATGAAATGAAAGCTGAGGGAATACCTGTCTACATCCTTAATGCTTCACATAAATCAGATAAAAAGGCAAAGCGAGAGTACCTTGATATTTGTAGAAAACATAACATCGATGTCATAGTGTCACATACAGGATGTTTTATGGAGTTTCGAATTCTCCTATTCTTAAAGAAAAAAATTCCGACAGCAAAAATATTTATGTATGAGCACTGTGACATGGTAGACGCAATGGGTACTGGCTGGAAGAGCATTGTCAATCGAATGCTTTACAGAAAGTGCTTTTCTATGGCACAAGGTGGAATTGCAATATCAAAATATGTTAAAGGAACAGCACTGCAATTAACTCCGGGGGAGGACAGCAAGATTGAAGTTGTCTATAACGGAGTTGATTTGGACAAATTTCAGTATATAAAACGCGAAAGGAAAGATTACTTAAGAATTATATACGTTGGACGAATTGTCCCAGAAAAGGGCTGCGATCTTTTAATTCAAGCGATTTCGGATTTACCCCAAAATGTTAAAGTTAAAGCGTTTTTTGTGGGTGAAGGAACAGATATGCTAGAATGCAAAAGAATGGTCGCTGAGCTAGGAGTCCAAGACAGAATTTCGTTTGAAGGCAAAAGTAATCGAGTAAGAGATTATTTGAATGCTGCAGATGTATTTGTCCATCCGGCAAGATGTGCCGAGGGATTTGGAATTACACTTGTTGAAGCAATGGCAACGGGATTACCCTGCATTGCGTTTGAAAAGGGTGCGATTCCAGAATTGATTACAAATGGAAGGGAAGGCTTTCTTGAAAAAGATGTTGACGCAGGGAAACTTGCCGAAATGATTTCACATATGTATGAAAAGTTATGTGATGGAAGTATAGAAGCAATGAGCAGAGATGCGGCGGAAAAAGCGCGTGCTTTTGATATTAAAGTTACAGCACATAAATTGCACGAGTTATATAAGATGGAGGAGAGAATATAATAAAAGTATTGCAGAGTTTGAATTACTCTGCACCCTATAGAGGAAATTTTATGATGTGACTGAGATTCACCTTGAAAAAATGAAGGAGCGAAGATGAGCAAAGTTGCTGTTATAATCATAAACTATAATACATATCAAAAAACAAAAAAGTGTATAGATATTCTGCGCGAAAATACAACGGTGGAATATCATATTTATTTGTTGGACAATGGTTCAAAAAATGAGTCCCTGCCTGAACTAAAAAAATATTACGAAGACGCTGATGATGTTACACTAATTGCATCCGAGAAAAATCTGGGCTATGCACGAGGAAATAACAAGCTGCTACAACGAGCGATGCAAGATGAAAGTCAGTTTGCAGTCATTATGAATAACGACATATTCTTGATGAATAATGCGATTGACCTGATGATAGAGGATTTGCAAAATGACAAAGACATCTCGTTTGTAGGACCGCACATGGTCGGTACAAAAGGAGAAATACAACTTACAGCAAAAAATAAAAGCCCCGATAGGTGGCAGTATTTGTGTCGCGAAACATTGATTGGGCGGATTTTTAAGAAAAATCAAGCAGAGTGGTTGAAGTGGCAGGAACAACAAGAGACAAAACAAGATGTTTATTGGTTATCGGGTGCAATGTTTGCGGCGCGTATGAAGGACTTTGAAAAAATAGATTTTTTTGACCCGTTTACTTTTTTGTATTACGAGGAATATATTATCGCAGAAAAATCGCAAAATGCACAGTTTAGGTTACAATACGAACCTGATGCAAGGGTTTTGCATCAACATGGCGGTTCAACAAAGCCTGGGGTAAATCTTTTAACGCGGACAGAAAACTTTAAAAGTGAATTGTACTTTATGAGAAAATATAGACACTGGAAAAAATCGTACCAGGTGTTAGTTTTCGTGATTCGAATATTGGAAACCTATATATTTTGGAGAAAAGATCCATCTTGTTGGAAAGCGTGGAAAAGCTATGTGAAATTTGGTGTGCAGGAACTAAGAAAGGAGCCGTAACAAGATGAAAATAAGAAAAATTGATTTTATGGAGCTCCTTTTTTTATTGTTGGTTTTAACGGGAGAACATTTTTTTTATCTGGTGAATTTGCCAATCACAGAGATGGATTTGGCGGTTATTATTGCGGTTGTAATGTTTTTCGTGTATTTACTGTACTATAAAGGCGTTGGATTACCAAATACAGATAAGCCAACAAAAATACTTCTGACCGCAATTGCTTTGATGGTAGTATGTTCCGCAGTTCGTTCGCAGCAGAGTTATGGACAGAGCATCCTTATGGGACTGCGTCCGCAAAGATATTACCTCATTTTGCTGGCCTACTTCCCGATAAAAAATGTGATATTGAACCGCAATGGTGGATTTAAATGGGTAATAAATGTTATGCTGGGAGTTGGAATTGTGGCGGCGACAATCTACAGCATTCAATATTTGGTCTTTCCGTTTAAGTTTCTGGTAGTGGGTAATGACTATCGGTTTGGCCAAGTGCGGCTACGCTTTAATGAAGTGGGAACTCTTTTTAGCATGTTTTATGCGTATTATAAGATAATCAAACGCCCATGTTGGAAATGGGAATTTATATTTGCGATTCATCTTTTTTATTATATTGTTGTAATCAAAGGAAGATCGGGGATTATTGTTTTGGCATTGGTTCTGACGATTCTGCTGATTCTTTTCAATAGGCAAAAATGGAAAGCCGCCGTTTCTATTTTTGCAGTAGCTGTTGTGTTGCTTTATGCACCAATCCCCATAGTCGATCAATATTTGGAGGGGTTTAGGGAAGGAATCGATTCTTATCAAAGTCAAACAGATGTTCGCTACAAGGGACAGCAGTTTTATATACAAAGTGTTACAGAAGATATCTCCAGTATGATATTTGGTAAGGGATATGTGAACATTCAAAGTTCATCGGCTGTGAGAATCAGTAGGGCAAAAGATTTTTATATTGTTGATAATGGTTATTTTGGTTTGGCGTATTTCTATGGCTTTTTCGGAGTCGCTTGTAATATTTTAATGTGTTTATATATTTCCATCAGTACATATAAGTTGCAAAGGAAATTGGATTTTGGAATCGAGTGCGGGGTTGGTATTGGTATATACCTGATTGCAGCATCCATACTCGTACCATATATGTTATATTATTACACTTATTGTTTGTTGGCGGTAGAATTGGCACTGATTGACAAAATGAAGCAACTCGAAAGAGGAATGTGATATGACACAGCTTTTGATTTATTTAGTAATCGGTGGACTCTCTTTGGTGGGTATAAGATACAGAGAGACACGTTCAGTGGAAGGATGGTTTGAAAAGCAAAATACAGATCAGCTGCGAGGATTGTGTGCGCTGTTGATAGTCGCCCACCATATAGCCACACAGAAGTTCGCTGATGGACTTTTTCATCAGTTGGGTTACATCTCCGTGATTTCAGGATACCTATTAGTTGGATACTTTTTTTTGATATCAGGGTACGGATTGGAGTATGGGGAGATATATGCGGCAAAACATAAGAAACACTCTTTGTTGCGGCGTGTCGTTACAATTAGCGTTCCGTATATAACTATTAGTTTGCTGTATTGGGTCTACGGTCAATACATGACGGAACAGATTGGATTTTTAGATATTGTAACATCAATCCTAGAAGGGAATCCACTTGTTAAGTATTCTTGGTATTCAGTTACGATTATTATTGTATATGTTTTCTTCGAGATTTCAAAAATGAATTCTTCAAAGAATTGTAATCTTTATGTAATGACACTGTTGCTGGTGGGATATATAACGTTTGGGGTATTTAGAAATTACTCTGTGTTTTGGTATAATACCGTCCTCATTATATTGGTAGGTATTTTAGTTGCAAGATATAAAGAACAGATTTATAGTTGGATCGAGCAATATGATAAAGCCAGTGTGATTGTAAGCCTTATAGCTTTGGGAGCTGGTACGGTCTTACAGATAAAGTACGGAAACAGTGTAGGAGAAGTTGCTAAGGTGTTGATCCAGCAGGTTACGCTAATAGCAGCTGTCTATCTGATGATGATGGTGGATTACTTCTTTAGCCTGAACAGTATATTTTTGAAGTGGGTTGCAGCGTTCTCCTATGAAATATACTTGACACACGGGTTTGTAATGAGTGTGGTAAAGCACTTTTTGGCAGTTGATACCGCTGGGATTGCTTATGCAGGAACAGTAATTGCTATAACAATTTTACTTTCCTTTGCTGAACATTTACTAAATAAGAAAGTGATTCGGGCATTGAATCGTTTGATATTAGCCCAATGAGGATTTTATATGAAGATATTATTTATTTCGGCTTTTTTTCCTTATGAGAATGTGAGCCATGCAGGCGGTAAGACAGTATATTATTACCTAAATTCGTTTGCTAAGGATGATGAAGTAACTTTATTGACATTTGTTACAAAACAAGACTTTAACAAATTGGATCATACATATCCGTATCGTCTAGTACCGGCAAAGTACGGATATACGGTAAAAGACAAAGTGTTGAGGTTTATAATGAGTAAGGCTACGAAATATTGGCCGCTCCAGAAGTATTGTGGATTCTATAATACATACGATGAATTTCTATTAAAAAAGAAATTGGCTGAACTTGCGAGAGAAAAATATAAGCCGGATATCATTATTTTAGAATGGACACAGTGTGTACTGACAAGAGAGTTGGTTCACAACTATTTCCCTGACAGCAAAATTGTGGCATCTGAACATGACCTGAGTGTAGTTGGTTTTCAACGTAAGGTAGAAGCTGCAGAAAAAGGCTTCACGGCTAAAAAGTTAGAAGATTTAAAGAGGTTGGAATTGGGAGCGCTTGCTCAATGCGATATGACATTTTTTCACAGCAGAGAAGATTTAAAACGTGCAAAAAATATGATGCCGCAGTGTAAAGATAAGTTTTCTTCGATTGTTCCATACTATGATGACTACAGTACAGTTAAATGGAAACCAACGACAAAGAATATTGTGTTTTTTGGCGCATTGAATCGTGTTGAAAACGTAAAAAGCGCACTTTGGTTCTATGAAAATGTATTTTGTAAATTAAAAGATACGTCGTGGAACCTTGTTTTGCTCGGATCACATCCAGACGAAAAACTGGTTTTCCTAAGTCAACAAGACGAAAGAGTAATAGTTACAGGATTTGTAAAGGATATAAGACCCTGGTTGCAAAATTGTGCATGCATGATTGCACCTCTGGTTATGGGAGCTGGAATAAAGGTTAAGGTCTTAGAAGCACTTAGTGCGGGTGTACCGCTTCTTACAAATGAAATAGGAATGGAAGGAATCAATGCTGAAAATGAAAAAGAATATTTTCATTGCCAGACAGCAGAAGATTATATTCGTGTATTAGATGCCTTCTTTGATAGTGAAGATAAGCTGACCGCCATGTCGATTGCAGAGAAAAAATTTGTAAAAAGTAATTTTGATAAAGAGATATCATATGAAAGGTATCGAGATTCTCTCTTACATATAGCAGGAAAAAAATAAAATAATGAAAGAAAAGTCGTTGAAATTAAATATGGCATTAAATGCTGTAAAAAGTCTGATGGGAATCGTTTTTCCGCTGATTTCGTTTCCTTATGTTGCAAAAACATTAAGCGTGACAGACTTGGGTCAGTACAATTTCGCAAGTTCAGTTATCGGATATTTTGCACTCTTCGCACAACTTGGAATATCTAGCTATGCTGTTAGAGAAGGAGCGGGAATAAGAGACAATCAAGAAAAACTAAAGAAATTCTGTGGAGAAATCCTGTCAATCAACATGCTCGCCACTGCGATTGTATATGTTGTTTTCTTTATGTGTCTGCTTACGGTGCCTAAATTCCATGGATACACGGCGCTGTTGCTTACATTTAGCGTTCAAATTATTTTTACAACGATCGGTACAGAATGGATTTTTGGAATTTATGAGGACTATCTTTTCTTAACAATTCGTAGCATAGTAGTTCAGATGTTGTCTATTGTGCTTTTATTCGTTTTTGTGAGAAAACAAGGTGACGTTATTCCATATGCAGTCGTTACAGTTACGGCCAATGTTGGTGCGAATGTTGTTAACTGTGTCTGCGCTCAAAAAAAGATTCGATTTGGTTTAAGAAAGTCACTAAATCTAAGACATCATCTGAAGCCAATTCTGATTATTTTTTCGACAGCATTAGCGTGTACAATATATGTAAATTCGGACGTTACAGTGTTGGGATTCATCTGTTCCGATTATAACGTCGGTTTGTATAGCGTTTCTACTAAAATATATACCGTTTTAAAGACGGTGGCAACATCCACTTTAATGGTAGCTATTCCTAGGCTTTCTTATTATATTGCTAACAATATGCAGAGTGAATATAATAAACAGCTGAAAACAATATTACAAACTATTATTGTTTTAATTGCTCCGGTAACGGTTGGCGTTATTATGCTTAGAAGAGAAGTGATATTGCTTTTGGCAGATGAATCGTATATGGGAGCAATAGAGTCACTTGTGATTTTGTGCGCCGCATTACCGGTCTGTGTACTGGCAACCTTTGTTGGACAGTGCATATTGATGCCATTTAAGGAAGAAAAAGTCATCTTTAAGGCTACAATAATTAGTGCAGCAGTTAATCTAGTTCTAAATCTTATACTAATTCCTTTTTTTGCGCAAAATGCGGCTGCCTTTACAACATTGCTTGCGGAAGGGACTGCGCTAATAATTCAGGCTTATTATGCACGAAAATATGTGAAATTGTCAGGAATTTTCAAGACAATCAGAAATACGGCTTTAGGTAGTATAGCAATTGTGGTTTGTTGTGTTTTATTGAGTGGAGTTCACTTGTTTACTGTGCGAATTTTGGCGGACATTGTTATATCAGCAATAACATATTTGGTGATTTTGACGTTGCTAAAAGAGGAAGGAATAGTGTTTTTATTACGCTGGACAAGACAAAGAAAGAGTGAAGAAAAATGACGGAATCGAACCGGATCGAAGAAGTGGATATATCAAAAGGAATAGGAATGGTTCTGGTTATTACTGGACATTTATGTGTGGGAGCGCCGTTGCGAAATTTTATTTATTCATTCCACATGCCTTTGTTCTTTGTCTTGTCTGGTTTTGTTTATAATATTGCTAGAACTAGAACTCGTAAAGCTATTCAGATTAAGAAAATCTTGGCTGAATATATTGAATGGTCTGGAATATACCTGGTGTTTGACTATATCGTGAGATATGGCATTGAAGGTACGCGAACGAAACATGAGTTGTGGAATGAAGTTGTATATACAATTTCATTTTATGGTGTATCCGTATTATGGTTTTTGAGCGCACTTACTATTGGCTTGGCTTTTGTTTTGTTCATTGGCCCAAAAAGCGAGAAATTTTATTTGCTGTGTGGGGGGGCGCTTATTTCATCGGAGCAGTTTGTTCGAAGTTGGTGCTGCTCTCTGAATTTAAAGGCGTAATTGTTTTTGCAGCGGTTGTAAGAGGCATTGTAGCTTTTTCTTGGATTTCTCTTGGTATTGGTCTTCAGAAAGTATTCTTAAAAATAGTTCATGAGGATAGAAAATCAGTGCTTAAACTAGCCTTGATGTGGGGTGTGATTTTTATTGTATCAAATGAGGCGAAGCCGATAGAGTATTCAGGTCTTGAATTGGGAACACCGATTATATCTTTTGTATTAGGTATTATTGGCAGTATAGCCACACTATACCTTGCAAAGTTTCTAAGCGAAATCGAAATTCTGAAACATTTTTTAATTGTTTTTGGTCGAAATTCGATTTTTATAATGGCAACACATCAATATTTGCATATCAATAAATTTGTGGAAATATGTGTTGGGTTTTTTATAAAAACGCAAACGATAAGGATGGTTTTCGAAGTGATTTTTCTTTGCGCAATAGAATATATACTTTGTGATTGCATACAAAGACTCCGCAGAATACAAGGCACTTTGTGCCAGCCCCCTGGTACTAAAATGTAAATGCAAAATGAACGAAATCTGACCCAAAAGCCGAATACTGTCGAATTATTGCCTGTGCTTGGCAAAATAAAACCGTGTGGATTTCCACACGGTAGCTGCTCTGATATTCACGCACCGCTACGAGGTGAGCAGCAGGCAACGATCTATGATTGGCAGAGATGTGAAGAATGAAAACTATGGTAGAATCAATTTGATAGAAAAAAAGCCGAAGAATGAATGTGGGAAAGGATGTTATTCGTGTTCTTGGGAGTCCGACCTATATTTGTGTTTTGCAGAGGAAAGATCGGAAGTCTATTGCGATTACTCCGTGCACCGCTGAACATTCCATGTCCTTTAAGGTTCCAGACAGGCTGTTGACCGATGGGCAGTGCCGAATGATGATTAACGGAATACAGTTCATTCAGGCGTTGGCAATGTCAATTCCAACACAAATCATTTTGATACCTCCGACGTATTTACTTCGATGCTGTTCAGGACCACAGACTTCTTTGCTCTTGTAACCTCGTTCTAAATAAACCGTCTGGCGGTATCTAACTGATTAACATTTCAACAAAGAAGCTGTGGTTGGAGCCTCCCGAAAACCGTCTTTGCGGTAGGTGATGTTCCACCAATCCACAGCATCCTGAACTTATTGTAGCATTCCGCTGGAGAGCGGTCTATAAATACTACTTTTATATAATACGAGGTGAAACCTAGAATATGAAATTAGCAGCGATTCATCATGTGGCAATCATCGTTTCAGATTATGAGAAATCGAAAGACTTCTATGTGAATAAGCTGGGATTTGCGATTGTACGAGAAAACTTCCGTAAAGAACGGAATGACTGGAAACTGGATTTGCGTGTTGGTGAGGGTGCTGATGCGATTGAACTGGAGATCTTCGCAGAGCCGAACCCGCCTAAGCGCGTGAATCGACCGGAAGCCTGCGGACTGCGGCATCTAGCATTCCGGGTGGAGGATGTGGAAGCCACTGTAGCAGAACTGGAACAGATGGGGATAGGATGCGAACCGATTCGATTGGACAGCTACACCCAAAAGAAGATGACATTTTTCTTTGATCCAGATGGTTTGCCATTGGAACTGCATGAATAAAAAACAACGCCCTCATAGTTGAGAGGATTCGTAAATCTTCTCTGCTATGAGGGTGTTTCATTCCATAGGAATGGGAAGGTTATAGATTGAGCGTTTCTACCCATGCGAATAGATCTGCTTTGGTGGAGTTAAACACTTTTTCATGCCTCGTATCTGACAATTTCCATAATTAGAAAATATTGAGTCTGATAAAATAAAAGTTTCCGAAACGGGAAAATAATTTGATATTCTGCGTATAATATGCTATACTGAGAAAAAAGGAGGAATGCGGATATGGTTGAACGAAAAGAATATCTTGACCAGCTTTGGGCATGGAAAGATGAGCGGCAGATCAAGGTCGTGACCGGAATCCGTCGCTGTGGAAAATCTGTACTTCTGGAACAGTATCAGCAGAGACTCTTGGCGAATGGAGTCGCACCGGAACAGATTATTTCTATCAACTTTGAAAATCTGGATTACGAACCCTTAAAAGATTATATGAGGCTGTACAACTATCTCAAAGAACGTTTGTGTGTTGATAAGATGACATACATCTTTTTGGACGAGGTTCAGGAAGTTCCTTCATTCGAGAAAGTGGTTGACAGCCTTTATATCAGAGATCATGTGGATGTTTATATCACGGGCTCCAATGCATATATGCTTTCAAGTGAGCTTGCAACGCTTTTGTCAGGAAGGTACACAGAGATCAAGATGCTGCCGCTTTCTTTCCGCGAGTATATGGCGGTGACAGGTATGGCAAAAGAGGAAGCTTTTGCAGAGTTTATGAAAACTGGCGGAATTCCGTATGTGGCAGTAATGAACCGTACGGATGAAAAAATAGATCAGTATTTGGAAGGAATCTACAACACCGTCATTGTAAAAGATATTGAGCAGCGGCAGACAAGAAGAGAAAAAGAGAGTGGAAAACGAAAAATCACAGACATTGCGTTACTGAAGACAATTGCCAGATATCTGGCAAGCGTTATCGGCAGCCCGGTGTCTATGAAAAGTATAACCGACTATCTGACCTCAGCTGGCAGAAAAATATCCCAAAACACAGTCAGCGATTATGTTGAAGCCCTGACAGAGTCTTTTGTTTTTTATCCTGTGGAGCGATTTGACATTGTAGGAAAGCAGCTCTTAAAGGTCAACAATAAGTTTTACATGGTAGATATGGGAATCAGAAACCACATTCTTCCAAGAAAACGATACGATCTTGGATTTACCATTGAGAACATTGTGTATCTTGAACTTTCACGAAGGGGCGGCAAAGTCAATATCGGAAAATATGGTTCTACTGAAGTTGACTTTGTGACACAGAAGGAAGGCGTGCTTACCTATTATCAGGTGACCGCTGATATGACGGCGGAAGAAACCTTTGAGAGAGAGATGAGACCGCTGCGGAGCATTCAGGATAATTATGAAAAGATTGTCCTGACACTGGATCGTTTTTCACTCGGAAATTACGACGGCATAAAAGTTGTGAATGTCATCGACTGGCTTTTGGGATGAGAAATCTGCATCTGGGTTTGTACACACCCAACCAAGGAGTTCCAAAACACTCTGGTTCGTTATTCCATTCGACCAGAGCAGTCACAGAGAAAAAGAAAAATCTTGAATAAGAATTTGGCGTTGCAATGAACGAAGAACTGGAAAGAGAGGTGCTTGTTATGTGCAACCTTAGTCAGGGCGTAAAGGCCGAAGGCATTAGCATTGGTGAAATGCGGATGTTGGTGCAGCTTGTCCGAGATGGTGATTTAAAAATAGAGCGCGCTGCTGAAAAGGCAAAAATGACAGTGGAGCAGTTTAAGAAAATGATGGAAAACACTCCGCTGGGGCGAAGCCTCTGACAAGACTCCTGTGTATGTCACAGATGTGATCGTGACCTATCAGGTGCTTCCTGCGAAGAGTGCATAAGTTTCGTGAAAAGCTCACCAGACACCTCAATAGGAGGATTCGGTGGAAGCGGAGCCGGTCGAAAAGATTCATAAGCCATTTCGTCTGACAGATTACTCACGAGTGTACCAGTTCGGTTTGTCATGATTGTTTCCTTTCCTCCGAAAAACGGAAATTGAAATTTCTGAGGCTATTTTAGCATAGAAATTTCAAGTTAAGAATTTTATAGTTTAATTTTGCCCTACTTATGTCAAAGAAAGTAGGGCTTTTCTTATGCCCAAAAGGAGGGGGTTACGCAAATGGCATCCAGAATGCGACTCTTGCCAAGATCGATGAAGCTGGAAAAAAGCTCCAGAACATAGGATCTTCTGTGGAGAATGTCGGCAAGAAGTTCCTGCCGGTGACTGCCGCTGCTTCTTCCAATGCGAACACCAATGTTTCAATGATGGGCGAGACGTTCAAGTACTGTGCGCCTATCGCCAGTGCGCTGGGGTTCTCGGCAGAGGATCCGTAAGATCAT
>ERZ780157.2429-NODE-2429-length-17336-cov-2.556681_pt1 | contig 17336 bp, 18 predicted proteins | sample MGYA00511169_ERZ780157 | MGnify/ENA primary metagenome ERZ780157 (study PRJEB29588, sample SAMEA1965149) | human gut metagenome | biome: human gut; feature: human-associated habitat; material: faeces | place: Denmark | collected 2008/2010 ... | reverse complement strand
TGGCACTCATTTTTTGCAAACCGGTTATTTGTTACTTAACAGGAATGCTCCTTAAGAGGGTTGTACCTGTAATCCCTTTAGCTGGAGTAAAGGAAAAACCCAGATATGCAAAGATAGAAAACTACTCTGATGATGTGAGGGTTAGTGAGGGGGCTTTATATGTAAAGATCACTCTCAATTTTACAGAGGATGTACCTGTAGAGGATAACTATGAGCTTATCGGAGATGTGGATATTGAAACAAAGACAGTAACAAACAGATAGGAGGTTAATACACAATGGGATTACCAGATATTATTATTGAGTTTTCCAAAAAGGCGGTAACAGCCATCCAGAACGGATCTACAGGCATTGTAGGTATCATGCTTAAGGATGCCAAAAATAAGGGGGCTATGGTGCTCCGTAGTGTGGATGAGATCCCTACTGGAGATAGTGCTTTTAGTGCAGAGAATACCGCTTATATTGAGAGGGCGTTTATCGGCTCTCCATCTAAGGTAATTATCTACACGATGGATAAAACAGCGGAGAGTTACGATGAGGCTACAAAGTATTTTGCTACACAGAAAGTAAATTACATTGTAGGAGCTCCAGATCTTACCACAGAGGAGGCTACTAAGCTGGCTACATGGGTTAAGGGTATCAGAAAGAACTCTGTACGCAGACCTGTAGCAGTACTCCCTAAGACCGCTGGAGATAGCAGGGGCGTTATTAACTTTGAGGTAGTAAACAGCTCCGCTACAGATAAGATCGAGGTAGGAGAAAAGCAGTACACAGAGGCGGAGTACTGTAGTAGAATTGCTGGCTTGTTAGCTGGCTTAGATCTCAGAGTATCCGCTACCTATAAGCCTCTTACTGAGGTAACAGCTATCCCTCTGGTAGATAGTGATGAGGAAGTAGATACCGCTATTGATGCTGGTAAGCTCACTCTCTATAACGATGGAGAGCGTGTTGTAATTGCAAGAGGTGTAAACTCTCTCACTACAGTTACAGAGGTAGAAACAGCGGATCTCCAGAAAATCAAGATCAATGCTATACAGGATCAGATTGAGGGAGATATTTACAGCACTATTAACAAGAGCTACATCGGTAACTACAGTAACTCTTATGATAACAAGTGCTTACTCATTACAGCTATCAAGGGCTACCTTAGAGGGCTGGAGGCTACAGAGGGCGGTAAGGGCTGGCTTAAGGCAGACAGCTCTACTATGGAGATCAATGTAGCTAAGCAGAAACAGTACTTAGAGAGTATCGGAGTAGATACCTCTGAGATGGATGAGCAGGCTATTAAGGAGGCTAATACAGGCTCTCATGTATTCCTTAAGGGTACTATCTCTATCTTAGATGCTATCGAGGATGTAGATATTTTCATCAATAAGGATTAAGGAGGTAATTACAGATGGCAGTAGAAACAAAGCGAATTTGTAACGGTACCTTTGGAGAGCTCTGGTTAGACGGAGATTATGTAGGAGAGTGCTATAAGGCACAGGCAAAGGTAGAGTTTACAAAAGAGGAGATTAAACAGTGCGGTACTTTCTTCACTGATAACAAGGTTGTCGGATGTAAGGGTACAGGATCTCTTACTATGCACAAGGTAAATTCCAGAATGGCTATTAAGGTAGCTAACATGGTTAGAAATAAGCAGGATGTACGCTTTACGCTTATCAGTAAGTTAGCGGATCCAGATGCTTACGGTGCAGAGCGTGTATCTATCACAGGAGTACAGATGGATGATCTTACTCTCTTTGATTGGGAGGCTCAGAAACCTCTTGAAACAGAGGCTCCGTTTACCTTTACAGGGTACGAGTACTTAGATCAGATTACTCCTCAGTAAGAGTTATAAGAGTGCAGTTTGGGGAGGGTAAAACCTCCCCTTATTTTTATTATATGAAAAATTAAGGAGGGCTATAACATGGCTACAAAGAATGTAAATGCAGAGGCAGTACAGGCAGAGGAAACAGAAAAGAAAGAGGCGGTTAATATCTTAGATCTCCTCTTAGGATCCGATGTAGGAGAGATTAAGCTCCCTACTAAGGAAGTAGAAATTATCAGATTATCACAGGTATACGGTGCTCCGTTTATCCTCACTATTAAGGCGATTACTCCAGCTAAGTTTGAGGAGATACAGGATATGAGCATTAATGTAAAGGGCAAGGATGCAGATATTGATATTACCCAGCTCCAGCTCTTTACAGTAATCGAGGGCGTAGTAGATGCTACAGGTGCTCCAATGTTCAAGAATAAGGAGCTTATGAGTAAGTTTAAGGTATCTACTCCTAAGGATCTGGTAAGAGCGATCTTACTTTCTGGAGAGATCGCTAAGATTTACGGAGAGATCTCTGAGCTGGAAGGTTTCGGAGATAATGCGGTTAAAGAAGTAAAAAACTCATAAGTACAGATGGGCTTACCCAGATGATGTACTACTACTGGAAACACGGTAGAGTACTCCCATCTGTATTTTACAAATTGCCTAGAGGAGAGCTCTTAGTATTACAGGCTTTTTATGAGCAGGAGATAGAGGATAATAACAAAGAGCTGGAGAGGGCAGATAAGAGTAAGAGTGTTATGTACAATATCAATCTACTCACATAGAGGAGGTGGCATATATGGCGGTAGAGTTTGGTGCAAAACTTTACTTAAAAGATAATATGTATGCTACCCTTAAGAAAAATCTAGGTTTACAGCGTGAATTTTCGGAGCAGGTAGATAAAACTAATGCGAGTATGCAACAGATGGGGCGTACAAGGGTTAATGCTACTATCAATGCTACGGATAACGCCTCTGGAGTTGTAGAGAGCGTTAGACAGACTGTAGAGAATGTAGGCAATACAACAGTATCCCCAGAGGTATCCTTACAGGATAACGCCTCTGGGGTTATTGGTGCTATACAGGATACCTTAGATACCGTCAATACTACCACAGCTACTCCAGAGGTGGAGGTAGAGGATAATGCCTCTCCTACTATCAGTGAGGTAGAGAGTAGAGTACACAGGCTGGGTAATGTAAGAGCATTAACCAGAGTGGAGGTAAACGATCAAGCCACAGAAAAGGTAGAGAGAATAACCCAGAGGATCAAGGATCTTACTAAAAAGGTATTCTCTCCAGTGATTAAGCTAAAGGATCTCACGGTTAGTACAGTAGGAAAGATTAAGCAGAGGCTTAAGGAGATAGCCACTACTTTTACTCCTATCGTAAAGATCAGAGATCTAGCCTCACAGGGCTTAGCTAAAATCAAAAATACCTTAGGTGGGCTACGAGATAGAGTTACCTCTGTAGCGGTAGGGATCCATGATAGAGCTACATCTGGATTAAATAAAATAAGGGTAGGTGTACGAACAGTAGGAAAGCTGGTGGCTAAGCCTTTTATCTCTATTAAGGATGGAGCCACTAGAGGGATCACAAAGGTTAGGAACTCCCTAAAATCCGTAGGGAAAACAGTAGCTAAGCCTTTTGTTACTCTGAGGGATAAAGCAAGTGCTCCTCTGGGTAAGGTAGGCGGTGTACTGAAATCCGTAGGTAAGGTAGTAGCTAAGCCTTTGATAGCAGTAAAAGACGGTGCTAGTAAGATCCTCCACGGTATAGGCAGTAGCTTAAAATCCATCGGTAATATGTCTGTAAAGGCTATGGTAGCGGTAAAGGATGGAGCTAGTGCTGTACTGGGTAAGATCGGTAGTACACTTAAGAGCCTTGCAAAAGGCGTAACAATCGCTGTAGGAATTGCAGGAGCAGGAGCTACAGCTCTTATGGGTAAATCTTTAGGAGAGGGAGCTAAACTACAGCAAAGTATAGGCGGTATTAAAACGCTGTACACAAAGACTAATAGCGATGGTAGCACAGATACCTCAGCGGTAGATAAGATGTTACAGTACGCTAATCAAGCGTATAAAACTACAGGCTTATCCGCTAATGAGTATATGGAAAATGTTACCTCATTTAGTGCCTCTCTTTTGAGTGCGTGTGCAGGAGATACAAATAAATCCGCTGAGATTGCTAACAAAGCTATGGTAGATATGGCGGATAACGCTAACAAGATGGGTACTGATATGGGATCCATTCAGAACGCTTATCAAGGCTTTGCAAAGCAAAATTACACGATGCTAGATAACCTTAAGCTGGGTTATGGTGGTACTAAGGAGGAGATGGAGAGGCTCCTTAAGGATGCACAGGCTATCACTGGTACTAAGTACGATCTAAACAACTTAGCGGATGTATATACAGCTATCGGAGTAATACAGGATAAATTAAATATCACAGGAACCACAGCAAGAGAGGCAGAGCAGACCTTTAGCGGATCTTTTGCGATGATGAAAGCCTCCGTTACTAACCTCTTAGGTAATTTATCTGTAGGGGATGGAGAGGCAGTAGCTAGAAGTATGGGAGAGCTGGTAGAGAGTGCAAGTACTTTCTTTTTCGGTAACTTTATACCGATGCTCCAGACGATTTTTAGCAACTTGCCTACAGCAATAGGAACAGCGGTAGAAAAGGTAGCTCCTCAGATTAAGGAGAATGTATTACCACTCCTTACATCTATCAAGGATGCAATCTTTACAGGGCTGGGTAATATCGGTATTGATACTGGAGCATTACAAGCTATTTTCGATCAGCTTTTTAATGTAAAGGTAGACGGTGGCGGTATTTCTAGTATGTTCTCTGGGCTTAAGGATGGAATAGTACAGGCGATCAATACGATCTTACCTATCATCCCTCCGATTATCTCAGCGGTACAACAGATAGCCCCTGTAGTAGGGCAGGTAATTAGTACGATTATGAGCGGTGTATCTCAGATCATCCCTTATATTGTGCCAGTGATCCAGACTATTACTAATATCATCGTAACAGCTATGCCAGTGATCCAACAGATCATTACAGTAGTGGTAAATGCGATTGTAGCTATTATGCCTACATTGAGCTCTATTTTTACTTTTGTGGGAAATGTGATCCAGCAAGTACTTACTGTGATCGGTAATCACATGGGATTATTCCAGACTATTGTATCAACGGTGGTTACAGTGGTTTCTACAGTCTGGCAGGCTCTAGCCCCTGTAATTTCGGCTGTGGTCGATTTGATTTTAACAGTGGTCGATGGGCTCCTTACTGGTATCGAAACTGTGTTCAACTTTTTAGCCCCATATATACAGCAAATTTGGGAGAGTATCTGTGGATTTTTCGACAGTGCAAGCTCCACGATTACAACTATCGTAGAAACCATTAAGAGCGTATTTCAAGGCTTATTCGATGCGGTATCCACTATTTTCGGTGGTATCTCCGATGCGGTATCAACAGCGATCGGAACCGTAACGAGTGTGATAAGCGGAGCGATAGATGCTATCAGCGGTTTTGTAGATAAGATCGGTGGTGCAATCTCAAAGGCTAAGGACTTTGTAGGAGGTATCGGAGGCAAGGTTAAGAGTGCTTTAGGTTTTGCCTATGGTAAAGATAGAGTACCATATGATAACTACCCAGCTATCCTCCATCAAGGCGAGAAAGTCTTAACAAGAAATCAAGCGGATCAATATGATAGGGCGATGAGCACAAGGGGCGTACAGCTCAGCGATGTTAAGCCTCTAGATAGAGATCCAGATCCACAGGATGATAAAGGCGGTACAGGAGGTACAGGAAATCCACAGGATAGCGATTTACCTAAGAGCGGTGGTATCGGATCCGTAACGATTGAAAAATTGGCGGATACGGTAATCATTGAGAAAGAGGCAGATACCGATAAGGTGGTATCTGATATGGTGGCAAAATTCAAAAAGTTGTTACCTAATATGACTTAACAGGGAGGAGGATACTTAATGGAATTTTGGTTACAACAGAATAGCGATAAGTTTCAACTCCCAGTTAAGCCCTCTGATTACACGGTGTCCGTAGCTCATAAAAATACGGTTGTCAATGTAATACAGGTGGGAGATGTAAACCTTATCGGAAATACAGGCTTAAGAGAAATTTCTCTTAAGTCTTTTTTTCCAGCAAAAGATTATAACTTTAGTAATAATGCAGGGCGTAAACAGCCTCTAACTTATGTAGAGAAGATCGAGAGCTGGAGAAAGTCTGGTACTCCTATTAGGGTTATCATTACAGGCACTCTTAACATGGAGGCTACAGTGGAGAGCTTTGTGTGGGGAGAGCAGGATGCTACAGGAGATATTTATTATACCTGTAATCTAAAGGAGTACAAAAAGATAAAGACAAAAAAAGCTACCGTTACTATAGCTACTGTAAAGCCTACAGTAAGGGCTACAAAGCCACAGGCTAGTACAGCCAGAACATACACGGTAAAAAGTGGGGATTGCCTTTGGAAAATAGCTAAACAGTTTTACGGTAGTGGAGCTCAGTACACTAAGATCTACAATGCTAACGGGGATAAGATAAAAAATCCTAATCTTATCTATCCTAATCAAGTATTAACGATCCCTTAGGAGGTGGTAAGAGTGATAGTAGTGCATAAGAATACAGACATTACAGAGTATGTATCCTCTATGAGCTGGGGTGGTAGCAGAACAGAGGTAGCCAGAAAGTTAGAGCTACACATTGTAAACGCTCCCTTAGATAAAAATATTACTCCTCTTACCATCAACTTAGCGGATCCTGTTTATCTCTTTGAGGATGATGGAAAAACAGAGCTTTTTAGAGGCTATGTAGTAGAGAGGGAGGCAAGCAGTACCACAGGTACAGTTACTTATACCTGTTATGATCTTCTTTTCTATACCATCAAGAGTAACGCCACTTATAATTTTAGCTCTAAAACAGCAGAGGCGATAACTCAGATGGTATGTGATGATATGGAGATCCCTGTAGGCTCCTTAGCTCAGACAGGGCTAACACAGAAACTCATAGTACAGAATGTATCTATCTATGAGATTATTATGAGAGCCTATACACAGGCATATCAACAGAACGGAGTAAGCTACAGGGTGGTAGCTAAAAAAGGCTACCTCAATGTAGAGGAAATGGGTAATGTGGTATGCAGTATTGAGATCACAGAGGATAGCAATATTACCAGCTCCAACTATAAAGAGAGCATTACTAACATGGTTAATAAGGTTCGTATTTATGATGGAGAGGGTAAACCACAGGGAGTAGTACAAAATGATGCAGATGTGAAAAAGTACGGTATATTCCAGCAGACTTACACTAAAGAGGAGGGCAAGGATGCTACTACCACAGCTAAGAGTATGTTTAAGACGGTTGAGAAAACCTTTACTCTGGAGTGTGTAAACCTCAATGAGGCAGTAACAGGGGCAGGGGCGGTAGTGAGAGATAGCTCTACAGGGCTCAGCGGTGTAGTGTGGATAGATGCAGATACTCACACATGGCAAAATGGAGTAGCTACCATGAGCTTAACAGTAACTCTAAAACAAATGATGGATACTAAGGAGGGATAGCATGGCTGGTACTGGGGATAACATGAAAAACGATCATCAATATGCAGAAGTGCTAGAGATGATGCGATCACAGGGAGCTAAAGATAATCCTACCTTAGCCCAGATAGGAGTAATGCAAAGCTCTAACAGCGTAAAGATAGATGATCTGGTACTCAATGCTGAGGATCTGTATATAGCAGATTACTTAGTAGCAGGGTATACCAGACAGATAAAAGTACCTTATGTATCTGGAGTATCTGTGGATACTACACAGAGTAACGGTTTTGCTAGTAAGGATAACCCAGATCCAGATACTAAGGCATGGAAACAAAGCCAGATAACCTATACAGATGGGCTTAAGGCTGGGGATATGGTGCTGGTACAGAAACTTAATGATAATAACAAGTATGTAATCATAGCAAGGGTGGTGGAGGCGTAAATGAGTTTATTTCCTTTTGCAACAACAGAGGATCTTACTCTAACGGATCAAGAGGTAACAGCCTCCTCTATCCGTGAGTATGAGATCAACTTTGAAAAAGGCACACTCACAGGGAGGATTGTAACTGGTGTAGATGCTCTTTGTGTATGGGCTTACTTAGCTCTTAAGGCTAAGAGATACCGCTGGATTATATATAGCTGGGGTTATGGGGATGAGGTTTATGATCTCATCGGATATAGCTACAGTGAGGAATACCTTAACAGCGAGGTAAGGCGGTATATGGAGGAGTGTTTATTTGAGAATGAGCACATAACAGGAGTACAAGATCTGGAGGTATCCCAGATTAAAGATGTACTCCACATAAAATTTACTCTGGTAACAGATGTAGGTAGTAAGGAGGTGGAAATGGATGTATGAGGATCAGACATACGAAAATATATTAGATAGATCCCTAGCAAGGGTGGCAAGTGATGTAGATAAGCGTGAGGGCTCCGTTATTATGAACGCTATAGCCCCTGTATCCGCAGAGCACGCAGATGTATATATCCAGCTAGGTAATATCGTAAATAATGGGTATGCAGATACCGCAGTAAGAGAGTTTCTAATCCTCCGATGTAAGGAAAGAGGTATTATCCCTTATGAGGCTACTAAGGCTACTCTAAAGGGTAAATTTAATATGGAGATCCCTATAGGATCCAGATTTAATCTGAATGAGCTTAACTATGTAGCCACAGCATTTATAGAGAGTGCCGATGGCTATTTTTATTATCAGATGGAGTGTGAAACAGAGGGTACTAATGGCAATAAGTTTTTTGGAGAGCTTAGCTCCATTGAGTACATTGATAAGGATCTTACTGGAGAGCTTACAGAGCTCCTTATCCCAGCGGAGGATGAGGAGGATACAGAGGCTCTAAGGACACGATACCTTAACTCCTTTGATAGTAACCCTTTTGGCGGTAATAAGCAGGATTATGTAGAGAAAACCGATGCTCTGGATGGTGTAGGCGGTACAGTGGTTATCCCTGTGTGGAATGGAGGAGGCACTGTTAAGTTAATCATTATCAATAGTGATTTTGGAGTAGCATCTAGCACACTGGTAAAAGCGGTGCAGGAGGCTATAGATCCAGATCCACAGGGTACAGGTAGTGGCATAGCTCCTATAGGGCATACCGTAACAGTAGTATCCGCTGTAGGTAAAACGGTAAGCATAAAATCCAGAATAACTCTAAATGATGGCTACCAGTGGTCGCAGGTAAAACCTAAGGCGGAGGAAACTCTGGAGGCGTATTTTTTGGAAATGCGTAAGAACTGGGAGAAAGGTAACTTAGTAGTGCGTATCTCCCAGATAGAAAACAGGCTCCTTAATCTGGATGGGATCTTAGATGTGGCGGATACAAAGCTAAACGATGTAGCCAGTAACTTAGCCTTAGCACAGGAAGAGATACCTCTGTTAGGAGGTGTTTCTATTGGCTAGAGAGATTGATCTATTAGGCTATTGGATGTCTGTACTCCGCCAGCTTAAGGAGTTTAAGGAGATAGCAAAGGCGGAAACGCCAGAGCTTAAATATATCCTAGAACAGATTGAGCGTACTCTTAACAATATGTTTATAGAAACAGCGGATGAGTACGGTATTAAGCGTTTTGAGGATATGATGGGTATTTACCCAGAGGCAGGAGCCAGCCTAGAAACAAGACGTTTTAATGTGCTGGTTAAGTGGAACGATAAGGTACCTTATACGGAGAAAGAGCTTTATAACAGGCTTATTAGTATCTGTGGAGATGATAACTTTAGCGTAAATCCAGATTATAAAAATTATTTTTTAGAGATTATAACTCATTTAGGGATAGAGGGGGCGTTTGATACGATCTCCTCTATTTTGCAGGATATGATCCCCTGTAATCTGGTACTGGATCTTAAAAACACTCTGGAGGAGGGAAATACAACTCCTTTTAGTGTGGCGGTAGTATCCTGTGTGGCTATGAGGTATCAGATCACAAATGATATTAACTCTAAGGTAGCTACAGAGAGCCCTATGTACTACGGTGTAGGCTTAGGCAGAGCTGGTACTCACATTATCACTCACGATATAAAGAGTACTGTAAATCAGAGCTCAGATCTCAATGTAGCACAGGCATTATCTACAGGAGGCTCCTCTGGAGCTATCACAATGGATATAGCTGTAAAGGATGAGGTAGAAAGCCCTCATTATGAGGGAGTAGGCGTTGGAATGGCGTTTACAAAAATCATTACCCACGATATTAACAGCAAAGCAACTAACAGCGGTAATACTACTGTAGCAAGCCCTGTAAACACAGCTACAGTTATTACAATAAATTAAAGAAAAGGAGTGTGATAAAATGGGTGCTTTTAAGAGTGCAGTAATCACAAAAAAAGGACAGGAACTCTTAGCAAAAGTGGTAGCAGGTACTACTAAGCTGGAGTTTACTAAGATCAAGGTATCCGATACTAAGTTATCTGGGGATCTGGCAAGTATGACAGGTATCGGTACTATCAAACAGGAGGAAAAGGTAGCCTCTGTAGTGAGAAAGAATGGATCTAATGTTACAGTATCCGCTAGTTTCTCTAATCAGACCTTAGGGCAGGGTTATTATGTAAGAAACTTAGGACTTTATGCAAATGATCCACAGGCTGGAGAGATCCTCTACAGTATCTCAGTAGCAGATGAGAGTACCGCTACAGCGGATTATATGCCTCCATTTAATGGTATTGGTGTAAGCTCCCTTATGGTGGATCTTGTAACAGCGGTATCTAATGCCTCTAGCGTAAAGGTAAACGTAGATCCTACCGCTGGAGCCACAGTAGCCCAGATCGTTAATTTACAGGAGCAGATTGACGATGTTAAGAGCTTTGTAGGCTATGAGAGCTCCGATGTATACGGTGTGGAGATTGATTTTCCTAATAGGCGGTTTACCAGAATTGCAGGAGCAGAAAATCTTACCGCTGGAGCTGATTTTGATAAGCTCAATCCGTGGGGCGGTAGAAAGAGATGTATCTTAGCTGATGATGGTACAGTACTTGCATACAGAGGAGAAACAGGATATACAGAGGCAGGAGCTACTACTGTAGAGCTTAAAAAGACAGTAGACGGAGCGGAAAAAACCTATGCTAGTGGTACTAAAGTACAGGTAATGGTAGAACAGCCTGTATTTTATGTTAAGGCTGTACCTGTAAGCTCTAAGAACGCTACCAGCGGTAAGGGTAAGCAATACACTAAGGGTAGATTTTATATCAGCCCTACGCCTAAGGCAGGATTTACAGCTCCTAGAGCCTTTTACGATAATCACGGTATCGTACAGGATAAGATCTATCTCTCAGCGTTTGAGGGCTGTATTTATGATACAGATGCTAAAAAGTATCTTACAGCGGATGAGCAGGTAGCGGATTTTGCTACAGATATGCTCTCATCTATCGCAGGTGCTAAGCCAGCCAGTGGACTTACACAGAACCTCACTAGAGCAAACGTAAGAAAGCTCTGTGCTAACAGAGGTGCAGGCTGGGAAAGTCATAGTATTTTTGCTATGGCGGTTACAGAGTGGCTCCTTATGATTGAGTATGCTAGTTTAGATGCTCAGCGTAAAGTAGGTAGAGGCGTTTGTGATTTTACCGATGATGGTAAAACTAATATGGCTGTAGTAACAGGTGCTACCTCTGGATTAGGTAATGGATCTGGTATTGATCCTAACGGTGGCGTAGATGGTAAGTGCTCAGTATCTTACAGAGGAGAGGAAAACCTCTGGGGCAATATCTGGACTTGGCTGGATAAGGTAAATATCTTAGCTAAAGGACAGAATGAGGTATTTGTGCATGAGATCGGAGCTACAGTAGCAGATGATACTACCACAGGATACAAGAGCTTAGGCTATCACTGGAGCCATAGTAACGGTTATCAAAGTGCCTTTGGTATTGATCCAGAGCATCCAGAGTTACTTATCCCTACAGAGGCTAGTGGATCGGATGTATTCACAGGTAACTATGTATGGCAGAATTACACCTACAACGGTTTCTTCATTGCTGTATTGGGCGGTGGATGGCATGATGGCTCTGATTGCGGTTTCGCTCTGGTTGGTGATGCTGCCTCTGGTGTTCGCTATCGTCATGTCGGCGGTCGCTTGCTGTATGTGCCTCAAACAAAGGTTGCTTAAATCTTTGAGGAAAAATAAATAAAATCAAAAAGGGTAATAGGAGGGGCTGGAAAGCTCTTTTTTATTACCCTTTTTGTCGGTAGCTGATAAGGTTTCTTAATTACTAAATTAGGCAGTAAATGGAATAATGGCTCTAATTGCAGTTTCAATCTGAATGGTAATAATACCTCTGGTAATCGCAATCGTAATATCAGCAGTCACTTACTATATGTGCATATAAAAATAAAAGAAAATCAGAGAAATATGTGTTCACTGTGACACTTATTTTACATTAAGTGAGTAACAGCTACCGTGGCTCTTGCCAGAACATAAAACTCCTCTATGAGGAGCGGTAAAAAATAGCTAAGAGGGTGCTTATGTGCGGAGAGATCCGTAAACCATGTTAGCCTAGCAAGCTAAGAACTGATTGTTATGTGAACGATAGCACAGGGGTACTACAACAGGTAGTTAGCTCCCTCTTATGCACATACAAAATTATGATAAGGTGGGTGCCAAAACACATGAAAGATACTGGAGATTTATTTTCTAAGATATGCGATATGGATAATCTTAGAAAAGCCCACAAGAACGCAAAGAGAGGTAAAGGGTGGTATGCAGAGGTAAAGCGTATAGAGAAAGATCTGGATCATTACCTAAGGAGGCTACAGGAAAATCTAATAGAACACAGGTATCATACCTCCGACTATGAAACTTTTGTAAGAAAAGAGGGAAGTAAGGAGAGGGAGATTTATAAGTTACCGTACTATCCAGACCGTATATGTCAATGGGCTATCTTACAGGTTATAGAGCCCTACTTACTTAATTCCATGACAAAAGATACCTATAGTGCAATCCCTAACAGAGGGATCCAGCCTATTATCAATCAATTACGAGGGTATAAGAAAAAGATTAAGAAAGATGGAAAAGTAGTGGCGGAGAAGTGGATACCCAGTATTTTAGTATCGGATCCAGAGGCTACAAAGTATTGTTTAAAGCTGGATGTAAGAAAGTATTATCCCAGCATTGTACACGATGTACTAAAGGCTAAGTATAGAGAGCTCTTTAAGGATGAGGAGCTTATCTGGTTAATGGATGAGATCATAGATAGTATTAGTACTTGTCCAACCACAGAGGAAAATATAGAGATCCTCCAGAGGCTAGGTGTGGCGGTAAATATTATCATAGACGATAACGGTAGAGAGTTTGTGGATGGCGTAGGTATTCCTATTGGAAACTATGTTAGCCAGTATGACGGTAATTTTAATCTATCTGTAGTAGATCACTGGCTCAAAGAGGTTAAGGGCGTTAAGTACTACTTTAGATACATGGATGATATGGTTATTTTCGGTAGCAGTAAAGAGGAATTACACAAACTCAAAAGAGAGTTAGATGAGTTTATGGCGGTAAATCTTAAGCAGGTGCTTAAGCATAACTGGCAGGTATTTCCTACTAAGGTAAGAGGTGTAGATTTTGTAGGCTATAGATTTTTCGGAGAGTATACCTTACTCAGAAAATCAACTTGCAAGACATTTAAGCGTAGGATGCTTAGCATCTCCAGTAAAAGAGAAAACAATGTGAGCCCTACTTATAGTGAGTGGTGCTCATTTAATAGCTATGTGGGCTGGCTACAGCATTGTGATAGCTTTAGGCTATACCAGAAATATGTAGAGCCTAATGTAGAATATATGCACAATTATTACTTAAAGGAGGTAAAAGGTAATGCAGAAATTTGTAAACGTAAGAACTACAGCGGAGAGCGTAAAGCCTCTTGAGATTGATGATTACCATGTATATGTAAATACAGGTATCAAAGAGATCCATGAGGAGGCTAAGGAGGGAGATCTTAGCTCTGGGTTTGATGGGTTTGAAATTGAAACACAGGAGATCTATGAGAAAGATGAGTACATCCAGCTCATGGCAGAGAAAAACAGCTCCTTAGAGGAGCAGGCTACAGATTTACAGTTAGCCTTAGCAGATGTGTATGAGCAGATGTTAGGGTTATCAGCTAACTAAGAGGGAGGAGAAAGATTATGGCACAGGTTTACGCTACTTTGATCCGCAAAGGGTTAAGGACTATTGATACTATACCAAAGGATCTCAGAAAAGCCGTACAAAAAATCTTAGACGGAGATAATGAGTAGTATGTTACTCAATATTATCTTAAAAACAATACTCAGAAAGGAGGTAAAAGCTATGGCAGTAATTTACGCTACCCTTATTGTAAAGGGCAAAAAGACGATCAATGATGTACCGCCAGTAATCAGAGAGCAGGTTAAGCAGATCCTCATTGATCTTGATTTACCAGAGCTGGCAGAATAAGCCACAGAGGGAGAGCTAAATGCTCTCCCTTTTATTATGGCGGAAAGGAGGATCTTATGGATATGGCTACAGATGCAGATATTAACATCGAGCATAGACTTACTGAGGTAGAACAGCGAGCAAAGAGTAACACTAATCGACTTAATGAGCATGATGAGATACTCAAAAGCAATAGTGAGATGATTGGAGCTATAAAGGGGCTGGCTACTGAGGTTAAGTATATGCGTGAGGATCTGAATGAAACCGTTGAGAGGCTTAACAAGCTGGAGGGTAAGGATGGGGATAAGTGGGATAAATTCAAGTGGCTTATTGTAACAGGGCTTGTAACACTTATCTTAGGATACTTAGCGGTTTCTGTAGGATTAAAGTAAGGAGGGGATCCAGTTTATCTCTTTACCTCATTTTGAGGTATCGTAGCAACTATTAACAAACTCACAAGGAGGTACAGTATGAATTTAAAAGTTAGAGTAAAAAATCCTGTATTCTGGGTACAGATTGTACTTAGTATTTTAACTCCTGTGCTTGCGTATGCAGGACTTACAGCACAGGATCTTACCACATGGAGTAAGGTAGGGGAGCTCATTGTAGGAGCTATCTCTAATCCTTATGTACTCTCTTTAGTGGCGGTATCGGTTTGGAACACTCTGAACGATCCGACTACAAAGGGATTAGGCGATAGTGCCAGAGCAAAGAGCTATACAGCTCCACAGTAAATATATTTATCAGACAGACAGGGAGAGCCTTTACAGGGCTCTCCTTTTTAAGTGTTTAGATCGGAGGTATTATTATGACAGAGAAAGAAATCAGATCAAAGGTTGTTGAGATCGCTAAGGGTTGGTTAGGCTGTAAAGAGAGTGACGGATCCCATAAAAAGATTATTGATACTTATAACGCTTGTAAGCCACTCCCTAGAAGTTATGCTGTGAAGTATACAGATGCGTGGTGTGCTACTTTTGCATCCGCTGTAGGTATCAAGGCAGGGCTTACAGATATTATCCCTAGAGAGTGTAGCTGTAATCAGTTTATCCAGCTTGCTAAGAATATGGGTATCTGGGTAGAGAATGATGCTTACACTCCATCCGCTGGGGATATGATCCTCTATGATTGGGATGATAACGGAGTAGGAGATAATACAGGTAGTGCGGATCATATCGGTATTGTAGTATCTGTATCTGGAGGCGTTATTAAGGTTATCGAGGGTAACAAGAGTAACGCTGTAGGCTATAGAGAGCTTGCAGTAAACGGTAAGTATATCAGAGGCTTTGTTACTCCTAAGTACAGCTCTAAGGCTACTAAGGAGGAGGCTCCTAAGCCATCTGGTAACGGAGGAGGCTCTTACAATATTGGAGATATTGTAAACTTTACAGGATGCCTCCACTATACCAGCTCTACAGCTAGTGGCGTTGCATACGGTTGTAAAGCAGGACAGGCTAAGGTAACTAACAAGGCTGAGGGTGCGATACATCCGTATCACTTACAGGCTATCTCTGGTAAGGGCTCTACTGTATATGGCTGGGTAAATGCTGGAGATATTTCTGGTAAGACAGGCGGAGGATCCGCTAAGACCTACACAGTAGTTAAGGGAGATACTCTTAGCAAGATCGCTAAAAAGTATGGAACTACTGTAGATACTCTGGTTAAGCTTAATGGTATCAAAAATAAAAACCTTATTAACATCGGACAGGTAATCAAGTTACCTTAATCCTTTAGGCACTCCTTAATTTTTTCATATAGAGGGCTACTGGCTGTAAAATGCTGGTAGCCCTCATTTTTTAGTTGTATCTAGTATATAAGGGGTGTATAATAGATAGGAACTGAAAACAGCCTCATAAAGCCCTCTATTTTATCGAGGATAAAGAAGTCTACACCTAATATATAAAAGTGGCTGTATGAGGCACACAGGAGCTCACAGGACTATTACAGGAGGGTAAACAGGATGGCATACAGGAAAATAACGGATATAAGAGATACTATTGGTATGAGAGCGGTATTTTATGCCAGAGTATCTACAGCGGAGGAGGAACAGCTAAACGCTATAGAACTCCAGATTGAGGAGAATAGAGGATGTATTAAGGATCATGGCTGGAAACTGGTAGGAGAGTATATTGATCGCAGTAAGAGCGGTACGATGGTAAAGGGCAGAGATGATTACCAGAGGCTCTATGAGGATCTGTATGAGGATCTATTTGATATTGTAGTAATCAAATATAATAATGAAAAAATTATAAAACGTGTTATTGGGCTTCCCGGAGATTATATAGAATACAAAGATAACATTTTATACGTAAATGGAAAAGAAATAAAAGAAGAATATAAAAGAGATATTACAAACAATTTTAGTTTAAAAGATTTAGGATATGAAAAAATACCAGAAAATAAATACTTAGTATTAGGGGACAATAGAAGTATATCCAAGGATAGTAGAATAATTGGTTTAATTGATAAAGAAGATATTGAAGGTTATACAGGAATTATTGTCTTTCCATTTAAAAGAATCGGAAATGTGATAGAGTAGATGAAAATCTACTTTTCTTATTATAAATAGCAAAATTAAGTAAAAACGTTGACGAACATTTGTTTGCGTGGTAAAATTAAAGCATATTAGTTATAATAAGATATAAGAAAGTAGGTGTATTTTAATGAACATTAAAGAAAAAGCAAAAGAATTCGCTATTTTAGCTCATAAAGGCCAAGTAAGAAAAAGTGACAAAGAAAAGCCAATGATTATTCATCCCATAAACGTTGGTTTAATTTTAGAAGAATATGAATTTGATGATAATGTCGTTGCGTCTGGTTACTTGCATGATGTAATAGAAGATACAAAGTATAGTGAAGAAGATATTTTAAGACTATTTAACGAAGATATTACATCATTAGTCGTTTCAGCATCAGAAATGGATAAAACTCTATCTTGGGAAGAAAGAAAGCAGCGTACGATAGATAGCATAAAAAATTTAGATTTAAGGCATAAAGCAATTATATGTGCTGACAAAATTAGCAATTTAGAAGATTTAATTATACTAAAAGAAATAAATGGAAAATTAGATTTTAGTAATTTTAATAGAAATTTTGATT
>ERZ780157.2426-NODE-2426-length-17338-cov-3.470867_pt1 | contig 17338 bp, 29 predicted proteins | sample MGYA00511169_ERZ780157 | MGnify/ENA primary metagenome ERZ780157 (study PRJEB29588, sample SAMEA1965149) | human gut metagenome | biome: human gut; feature: human-associated habitat; material: faeces | place: Denmark | collected 2008/2010 ... | reverse complement strand
AGCACATCCAGTTCGCCGAGAACTCTCCCTACGGAGGTGGTCGTCCTGTAGTGTTTGCGTTTTGTGATTCACCCATAGGGACGTGTGGCTAGAAGAAACAGCAAGAACCATGCGGAGAATGCTGAGGAATAAGCCTGTAATGAATTGAAGATACTCGGATGATTCTCGTCCTTGTTGGAACAAACATCTCAGTTATGCTTCGGCGTCCACGTGGGCGGTACTACGCTAACGACACCGTGATAGTTGGCATTCCTCCATTTCCTTAGTTGGTCAGAGAACGCCTCGAGACTCTCATAGAAGAACTCGTAGTGCTCCTTCGGGTAGAAGTGCTTCTTGCTATCCGTTCCAGTGATCACGGAGTAGCGATCATAATCGATCGTCGTAACTCTTTTGTGTTCCTGGTCAAATCTATTCGTGAAGCACATCACGATTCACTACGTATCGATGAAACTCCGCACCTCCTCCAGTTTCGCGTTGTACTTCCTTATGCTGTCCATCCGAGCATCCACAATCTCTTTCTTTTTGCTCAAAATGGAGTTATACGCTTCTTTCATACGCTTATCCTCCTCCGTGTCTAATCATGAACACCTCAGCCTGTTCCCACTAATCTGCGGAGGCAACGAACTCGGAAGCACCTCCTTGTTGTCTCCTTCCAGTATTGTACAAGTGCCGCAGTCAATCACCATGAAGGAATCATCGTTGCACTCCTCCGAACACGCGATCATATTGTACACCAAACCCTGGACGACCGCATCATCCTTGCTCAAAATGTCCCTATTCCTCACTCACCAGCCCCAACACCCACAACACACGCACGTGCATCTCTTTGGCAGCTTCATCGATAATCCTTCGTATGCAAGGGACACGAACCGAACTACCGCACAGACACATGCAGTCCAGCGACTCAACGCCACTGCTCTTACACGCGTTCTGAATCATTCCTTTCAAACTCTTCCTGAACGACTCCGTTTCAACGCGATTGAAGAGGTCCTCCTGCATTACGGTCACATCGGAGCTATCGAGTCCGTTCACTCTCGACAGGTCAATAAAGTTGCTCTCCATCCCCTCGGAGCACAACTCCACCTTCGCCTTCTGAAGGATCGTCACAAGAGTGAGCAATGAGTTGGGCTTGTTGAGAAGACTGCTGCGCGTGTCCGCCGGCGACTCCGCCTCCAGCTTTTTGAAGAAGAGTTCCTCGAAGGCGTCACTCACCACTCTTCCGCAGACTTCGCGACTGACGGTGACATTCTTGATGAAGCACTTCTTCTACGGAATGAGCAGGGAGCGATATGCAGTACGTTGACGTATGTGCAGACCATTGCGAATGCGTAATTGTGCGAAATGTTGACAATGCAGACATCGTGCGTGCGTTTACCGGGATTCCTCTCCTTTTGGTCCTCCGCATGCTCGCACCCGTAGCAGTAGGCGATCGCCACGTGGTCTCGAATCAGCTCCACAGAACAGTTGTCGATCATGTTGATCATGCTCTGATAGCTGCGCAATTCATTCTTTCCCCAGTAGGACGGCACCTACTCCTCACCGGCAGCAAAAGCACCCACACTGATCGCCATTCGCTTCGCCTCACGGTTGTTTGTTGTTTTCTTTAACTGCTCTCTGCAGTAATCAACGATGAGCTTCATGACGTATTCAGGGGACAGGAATTCCTTGTGCGAGTTGTCGAACCAGAAGCCAACCTCCAATCCGGGGCCATATTCCTGTCTCCGTTTGCGTATGTCGTATTGCATCCCGATGCGGTTCTTCCAGTGCTCATCAATCTCAGTCTTTCCAATGAGGTCCTTTAGGAAGAAGACAGTGTTATCTATATCGCATATGGACTATACGTAAGAAGTGAGAGGAGAAATCACAGTGAGCTGGTTCCCTATCAGAAGGTGATTCTTGTATACCGAGAGAACCGTGCTAGCAATGAGCCCACTCCCCCTCCTCTACTTGATTTGCTTTTTGAAACTATCGCAATCCAGGACTGTAACGTTCCCGTGATTCCTTCTCCCGTAGTTGCAGTTGGAAGCGACTCGCGTATTGCATGCTCCTATATCAATTCCAATGTAGATATCTCCTTCCATGATCCGAGAATGCTCGATTATCAGGTTATTCTCGATACGACATTTCCCGCGGGAATGACTTGAAACGCTTAAGTAACAAAGACAGAAACTAGTATCTAATTACTCTGCTCGCTCTCGACGGACTTGACGTCCTCGAGGTCCTCGATATCCAGCGTATCCGCATGAGGAGAGCGATCTCCCGAGTGGCTGATTTGCTTCAGCTGGAGGTCTGTTGACAAAAACGGGAGCGTCTTCCCACCACCGATGTCCTTCGCAGCGCCGCCCGACGGCAGTTCGTCCTTTCCCGCTCCCATTCGATCGATGATTTTCTTGTTGTTGTAGTACTGATCTTCTCCATCGATGTTCTGATTCAGATTGGGATTCTCCTGGAAGGCAATCTCATCGTCTCCAGACAGGAAGCAGCGCTGCAGATTCTCGTCTCTCGCACAATTTGGAAGGGCACGGAGCGTTGCCGCCTGCAAACTCTCTCCCTTGCACACCATCTACGAATCATCTCCTTCCCCTCCTCCCACAGAGAAGCAGTCCAACGCATTCAACGTCCTGATCAGGCTCGTTATTGTCAGCGTGTTGTACTCATACAACTCCCCGTTCGGCTGCGAAATGGAATGCACCACCTCCACGACACTGCAAAACTGTGGGATCACACACACCACGCAGACCTACATTCAACCACAGTCCGGAGAACCCCGGGTCGGCAATGACATCCTGTAATCGGCTCGTGAACACCTCCTTCACCGTCTGCGCCTCACTCTTCGCCACAACACCCACCTCGATGATCGACTGCACCACGCTGTTGCTGGAGAGCTTGGCGCCCCGCGGGAGTGCGCTGATGTGTCTACGCCTCACCCATCCCCGTCTCCCCCACTGCACCGACATCAGGTTGTTGAGCGTGTCCTTCACCGCGGGGAACAGTACCAGCTGAATCAGCTCCACCCAGTCGCGCACGTCCAGCAACTGCATCCGCGTGTCCGTGAACAGCGTCTAGAGCTGAGGACCGCCACGCACGCCCACGCGCAGACAGTTCAGGCCCTCCACCACCGTCTGCTCGCGCTTGTCCTTGCAGATCAGCGTCACCACACGCAGCAGCGACTGCAGGTCCGACCGGTTGAATTCTACGCCTCAGCCCCACACGCCTCGCCCACCGAAGTCGTTCTGCTCGATGCGCGCCTCGAACCCGCTCCACACGTTGTTGAACAGCACGTAGCAGTCGTTCATGATGGACAGGTACGCCTCGTACACGCCCTGCTCGCCGCCCGGCGTCTCATTTCCCACGAGATAGAGCGAGTTGATCAACAGACACAGCGTGGCGGTGAAGCTGAGTGGGATCGACGCGTTGATGTTCGTGTTATTGAACAGCACGTCGATCGCCTTCAGCACGTCCTCGCTCACGCCCTCCTGACTCATCACCAGCGCGTTCACGATGTTCTCCAAAATCGACCAGATTTCTGGCTTTCCAGAAATGCGGTCTGCTATGGTTTGAATCATCTATTAAGTGACGCATCGCGCACTCGGCTACACGGCAGAACTCGCTGCACATGACAGAGTGGACGGGGAGGAGACTCTGTCGTGGCAGTTCGGCGAAGACGCTGAAGAGCCCGAGGATCTACAGGTGAAGTCACATGCGTGCAGGGCACTTCCTCGTTGAGTTTGAAATCCGCTTCAATGATCCTCACGACGCTCGAAAGGAGGGAAATGATTTCGGTCGACGGAATCGGGACAGAAGGGACCCAGTTGCGAATAAACACCTCCACTTGCGGCAGCAGGAGTTTCATCCGTTCTTCGTTATACAGGACAATATCGACCAAAAGGCCCATAATGATAATACGGTGGTACTGGCACGTCTGGTCCAGACTCTACTCGTGATTTCCCTCCATCGCGCCAACCGCGTCGAACGGCACGAGGTCGTTGCGATCCACGTCGTCTATACTCACAGCCAGTCACAGAGACCTACAGAAGGGCTGCTTGAGGAGGCGCAGGAGCGCGAAGACGATGATCTCCACGGAGGCCGTGCTGAAGTCGGGAGTGTTGACGACGGTGAGGATGTTGTGGTGCTGCGTCACGCGTGTGGCGTGGGGGTGAAGGAGCCATCAGACCAGCAACAAGGATATGAATGAATACGCCGCTCTGACGGTCGGCAGGTCCAGAACGAAGTCGCCGCTCGCTCGCTTCAGTCCTTGCGGCGCGTCCTCCTCCATCATCTCCCGCAGATCCTTGCAGTTCACAGGTCGAATCTGCACATCATTCCACACTCCTCCACCCACAAAGCAACGACTCTCCAAGGAGGCGATCTCGATGTTCTTCAGAAGGTACGAGGGCTCGAATGGCGGGAAATGGGTGGCGAGATCGTTGATGGGGTACCACGACGCGGCGTTGCGAGGAAGGAATTGGGACAGGATGTCCTATGATGGAAGAATGACAGAAATAGGGACTGTTTCGGGATCGACGAGACCGATGTAATAGAGCGTCACAACCATCGAAAACTAGGGGTCACGCCCACAATCGGGACATACCACATCATTATACCCCTTTTGGATGGAGGACCCATAGTCCCGAATAATGTTCATCACCGTCTTGAAACACTCCGTCGGCAGGCTGAACGACCCCGACTCGCTCTCCGTGGAGGAGCCAAACTGCGTGATGTGGAGGAGAGGACTGTAGTACAGATACAACAAGCGCTTCTCGTTGCGCGGGGAGAACTCTTCCTCCTTGTCCGCCTCGAGGCGGATGAGAAGAGAGACGGTGGTGGCGTCGGGCGAGGGCGTGTTGACGGGCGAGGAGTACACGAGTGGATGGATGAGGAGAGAGGTACGTTCCACGAGAAGCTGAACGATGCTGTCGATCATCAGGTTGTTCTGATAGCACGCGCAGATGTTGGTCAGCTGGATCAGAGAGTGGAGAACACGCGACGACACCTCCGCGTCGCTGTTCGCTCGTAGCACACACTCTGCACACTGAAGCAGAATCGGCGCAAGCGTGTTCATCTCCTCCTTTCGGATGCTATCACTCACGCCACACACGCGTCGCTCACAGCTTCAACTCCTCCTCCGTCATCCGCACGTACTGCGCGTTCTCGGGGTAGTACTTCTTGTTCACGCTCACGAAGTCCTCCCACTTCGCTCGGGTGATGATGTTCTCGTTCTTTGGCTACCCCATCACCCCCACTTTTCGACCTCACGTCATCCACCACCAGCAGCTGCTCCTTCTGAATGCTCTCGTAGATGCCCTCCAACAACTCTCTCTTCAGCGGCCTGTTCTTGTTCATGTCGCCGTACACCGTGTTGTATTTGATGTAGTCCTCCAGGCTCATGCGACTCTCCTCCTTCATGTTCTTGTTGTGCAGGTCCGTGTTCAGCATGATGATCGAGAAGCACAGACAGTACGTCACGTCCGCGCTCACCAACTCGCCGCGATTCACACACTCTGCGAACGCGTGGCTAGCGAACCCCTACGCCTCACTCTCTCTCCCTCACGCCACCTCGATGATGCGATCGATCTGTTGCGACTCGCCGGGGAGACGGAAGCTCTCCAGAAACATGCGCAGCGCTCCGAGCACGTCGGTCTGGCTGAAGTCGAAGGAGTGGATGAACTCGCGCAGCACCTCCTTGTTGAAGTCTTTGTTCTTCCCCAAATACTCGCCGATTTGCTTCTTGTCCAGCAGCGTGGAGGAGCGCAGGAAACGGGCCACTTCAAACGCGGTGGGAGTCGGCGACAGCAGACCTAGATATGGGACACTCTGCGAGATATGTACCACAATTCGACAGGAATTGGAACGTCGACTTCTCCTCGTGATTGAACTTGGCGACTGCCTTGAGAAACTGATTGGACTTCAGCATCAGGTTGGACGCGCCCAGCTTCTCCTTCTCCACGTCCTGGTCCAGGATCAGAAACAGCAGCTGGATGAGAATAGCAGTGTTGTTGAGCGGCGTGGGCTTGACGCTCAGCGACGATGTCTGTGACTCGAGTTTGGCGAGGAGTTGCTTGTGGTTGGGATAGGCGACGGTGAAGTAGAACTGGACCTTCTCGAAGAGCTAAGAGTCAGTGTGGGAAACAACACGCACGATTGAGAACAGGATGGACACGATGTTCAGCGAATACGGGTCGCAATCGTAATTCCGGAAAAACTCCTCAATCGTGTTCTCCTGCGAAAACACCTCGTACAGACTCTGCAGCAATAAGCGTTCAATCACGAACCGTTCCAGCTGTCGGTACACCGAAATACTGCCCAGAATGTGGAACACCACCTTCTCGAAGAAGAGCTCCAACTCCTTCTTGAAGAACGCTCGCATGTGTTTCGTGACGGCAACGAAAATGGCCATAATATCCCCGAAAATGAGCGCATCGACGTGTTGGTTGAACACGAGCAGTGTGAGGTTACAGAGCACCTCGGTGCTGAGGAGATTCAAAAACGGGGGGTAGTGGGGTAGGACGGAGGTGAAGGAGGTGATCACGAGACGAAGCAGTCCCACAGCGAATCGGTTGCGTTTGAGTTCTTCCTGCGAGGGCGGCTCCTTCGCGTTGCACTAAGAGTGAGAGAGGAGGAGGAGAGCAACAGATAGCGCGTTGGCGAGGAGTTGGAGGGTGGTGAGCATCAGCTGAATCGAGTTCTATGGGTGAGGCTGCTGAACGAGCAGTACTGCGAGCCCGTCTGTGGTGGGGAGTGTGCTTGAGGCGAACAGACTATCGGGTGGGCGCTGGAGAAGGAAGAGGGAGTCGGGGATTGTCTGGGGCGATTTCTCGTTTGTGGTGTCTTCCTTGTTGGCTGTGATGTCTTTCCTTTCGCCTGTGATGTCTTTCCTTTCGCCTGTGATGTCTTCCTTGTTTTCTGCGTTATCTGTGTTGTTGTCTGTTGCCCTCTCTTCCGTTATACTCTCCATTCCCTTCTCTTCCGTCACGTCCTCCATCTCAATCTTGGGATCATCCTTTTCAGAAACAACGGGTGTTTCGGAGTGAATGTAACGCTGTACATCCACTCCCTGACTCGGCATTGTCGATTCCACGTCTGCGCTCACATTCGAGGCTACTGTCACGGCGGCAGATGCACTCTTCTTCTCCTCGGTGGATACGGGCTTCGTATCCAGATTCTTTGTGTGCGCGCTGATGAAGGACATGACGGTGGTAATGCACTTCTGGAGCGTCGTGCTCGCCAGGTTCCGCATTCCCTCGGTAAACCGCTCCTAGAGTCAAGCGGAAACACAATCGCTACTTCAGAAAAGATGCTGTACGTGGAATAGATCACATACCATACGTCAACGTCGTAGAGAAAGCACCAAAGCTCCGAGCTGAAAAGCAGCTGGTAGAGGAGAAGAAGGCGATTCAACACCGACTCCTCCTCGGCGATGCTGAAATTCGAGCACTTCACGTCGAACAGACTCTCGATGAAATCACAAAGAGAGGGAGCGAGCGTTTCGTGATCAGACAGCGCGGAGTGCGTCGACAGCAGGTTGACGACGGAGTCGATGAGTAGACACAACGTACTCGCTCCAATCGAGGGAAAATGAACGACATGAGTGTACACTTCGACGATACGAGAGACTGTTGCGGCCGACGACACTACATTTTACGCACAGAACCCGATTTTACGTGAGTTACTCTTCAAAAGCCCGTCGTACAGAATCTCCAGCTGCTCTATCCATTCCCTTTCGTCTCCCTTATCGATCTGATTTTCACGCAGTACCATCACCGTCCTACGGCAGATGTCAGTGTTTCCGGCCATGCCAGCTGAAGTGAGGCGAACACTCGCTTCAGCTCCGCTTTCACGACAGAACACTGCATTTCGCTGAAATCCATTTCCTGTGAGAGTAGTGAAGAAAGGACTGTTGACAGGGAACACAATACTGCAACAAACAGGACACAAATAATAGGACAACTACAACAAATAGATTAGGCGCTCTGAGGCACTTCCGCCGCAGGCGTTTCAGCAGGCTGTTCAGATTGCTGTTCAGAATGCTCTTCCACAGGCTCGGCTTCCTGCTCAGGAGAGTTCTCAGCAGGGAGCTCGGTGATCTCTTCGATCTCGTCTTCCCTCGATCTTCGGTTACGACAGCCACGGCACTTCTTCGCCGCCTCCTCCTCCTCGATGCGACGACGCTCCTCCTCCTCCGCCTGCTGTCGCTCCAGCTCTCTCTGGAGTCTCTCTTCCTCCTCCTTCTTGCGTTCCTCTTCCTCTTTCCTCAGTCTCTCCTCCTCTTCCTTCTTCTTCCTCTCTTCTTCTTCCTTCCTCAAACGTTCTTCCTCTTCTCTCTTCTTGCGCTCCTCCTCCTCTCTTCTCAATCTCTCCTCTTCTTCCTTCTTCTTCCTCTCCTCCTCTTCCTGTCTCAGTCTCTCCTCTTCTTCCTTGCGTTTGCGCTCCTCCTCCTCCTGTCTCAACCTCTCTTCTTCCTCTCTCTTCAACCTCTCTTCCTCTTCCTTCCTCAACCGTTCCTCCTCCTCCTTCCTCAATCTCTCTTCCTCCTCGCGTCTCAATCTCTCCTCTTCCTCCTTCCTCAAGCGCTCTTCCTCTTCTCTCTTCAGTCTCTCTTCCTCCTCCTTCAGTCGCTTCTCCTCCTCTTCCTCCTTCAGCAGCAGCGCCTCCAGCTCCTTCAGCTTCTTCTCCGCGTCCGCAATCGCCTCGTCCGCATTCGTCGCGTCGCCTCCAATGCCCACCAACTCGCCCTTCTTCTCGTATAAGCCGTTGATCAGCGTCTTCGCCTTGTCCATCTCCTTTCCCGCTTCCTCGACCTCCGAGTGAAGATCGGCGGAGGTGATCGACTTCTTCGGACGAACCGCCAGATCTTCATCATCAGATGAACTGTCCATGTCCAAATCCATGGAAGACAAATCCTTGCAGAGGATGCCAATTGCGCGATCATAAATCTGGTTGAATTCCTCACGGCTCTGCGCCACCTCGAGATTCAGCTCTTCGGCTCGCTTCTTCTTTCTCTCTTCCTCCTCGCGTCTCAGTCGCTCCTCCTCCTCCTTCTGCTTCAACGCCTCGATCTCCTCCTCGGTCAGTTTGATCTCCTCCTCCTCCACCGTGTCCATTCCTTCGAAGCGAGGACTGTACGCTACGGGTCACTCCCACTCCCAGCTTGCACCATTCTCGACGTACACCTGCAGGTCCTCCGACACCTTGTGCAAGCCCTTGGGAATGCCCAGCTTGGCGAAGGCGCACAGCGTGGCCGTGATCTGCTTCAAGTCGCCCTTCTCGAAGTTGCTGTAGTTGCAGACGTCCGAGCGACGCATGCCCAGCTCCACGCAGGCATTCGCGAATGCGTGCATGTTATCTCTCGCCTGGAAGCTGGTCGGAGCTACGCGGTGACGCCCAACCCAAACAGCAAACCGGCGTTCTTGAACCACTTGCCGATCGTCTTCAAATTGGGAAGATACTTTTCGCAGATACTCAGCAGGATCTAGGGGTAACCAACACGCAGCGTCGCTCACCACTCCGCTCATAAGCGAATGGCACAAATCGGGGTCCACCTCCTCTCCATACATCTCGCTCAACCAATTTGCCAATTCTTTCTGAAGGAACTAGGATTATGAGGCAGAGACGAGCGCGTACATCGAGTTCCTTCGCGTTGAAGCTGAGACGCCTCGCCGAAAACGATGCAGTGTCGGATACATTTGATATGATCAGTCTTCGTCCAGAAGACATTTTAATAGGAAGGGAATTGTCGCTCATCTCGTTTGAATCTAATAATGAGGCAGAAGGGCACTCACGAATTAGCCAATCAGATTCCTCCGTTCTTACTGGAACAATACTGGTCCTGTTCGTTGACTACGAGTCCCGCCTCCGCGCCAGCAACCGCGACGCGGCGTTGCTGCCCGTTCCACCCACTGGTCGGAGGGAACGCGGATGGATCCGATTCGAATTCGAGCAACGACCGTGTACAAGAAACACGCACATAACCACATCAGATTTACAGTTCCTCCTCCGTAGGAGCCTCGACAGCCACGCGGTTCTTCTCGACGAAGTCCTTGAGCGCCTCGAGCGTTCTGTCGCCCTCGTAATCCACCTCGCTTCTGCCGTCAACGCCGGCCTTGAAGAACTTCAGCGTGGGGAAGCCACGAATATTGATTCCCTCCACCTCGTTGGCGGTAGCGTCGATCTTGGTGATGAGGACCTCCTTGTCGTTGGCGTAGGCCTTAGCGAGCTCCTCGTAAATGGGGTGGAGCGCCTTGCAGTGGCCGCACCAGGGGGCGTAGAAGAGGACGAAGACGTTCTTGCTGGGGTCGTACACGACCTCGTCGAAGGACTTGCCGACAACCTTCTGCACATCACCTCTCTCCCTCGCAACCTACGTAGACGACCTCCGTCTGCTCCTCGGGCACCTCCTCGGACTTCAGGAACGGCGTGAGCTTGCCCTCGAAGAAGTCGTTCAGGAAGGCGGTGATGGCCTCCTCGGTGAACTCGCTGTCGAACATGTACTTGAGCATGTTGTCGTTGGAGAAGTCCGCCATGGACAGCGCGGGCACCTGATCGGCGGTGAGGCCGAAGTAGTCCAGGAGACGCGCGTTCTCGGAAGGAATGTGCACGATGAACAGCTTGCCCATGAACGCGGCAGCGATCTTCTCGAGGACGGGGACCAGGTCGCCGGGGTTCTTCTCGGGGGCGAAGAACATGAGCTGGTACTTGATGCCGTGCTCGGGCGAGAAGAGCTTGCGCGAGTACTGCTGGGAGAAGGGGACGATCAGGGGAAGCTCGTTGAGGATGATCCACTTGTTCAGGTCCTTGGGCTCGCCCGTGAAGGCAATGGAGTAGGCGAGCGTCTTGTACATCACGACGGCGGGCATCTCCACCTTCATTTCCTTGGCGATGGCCGCATCGGTGATGTAGATAGCCGTCACGTCATCGAGACCGGCCATGACACCGTACCACTGCTTGTACTCCTCGCACTCCGTGTCCTTGAAATAGCCCACAATGGCGACCTCGACGGCGTCGATGGCAGTCTCGAGGTCCTCCTTGGTGTTGTACGTCACGGCGACGGGACCGGACTTCTTCTTCATGTAGTTCACGATGTCGTTCTTGGAGCGGCCCGAGTCGTAATCCACGGCGTTGCCGTTCTTGAAGAACTTGAGCGTAGGGTATCCACGAATGCTGAATCTCTGGCTGAGCTTGGGATTGGCGGTGGCATCCACTTCAGCGAGATAGAGAGGAGGATTCAGGGTTCTCAGCTCCTTGGCGGCAGCAGTGTACTCGGGAGCGAGCTTCTTGCAGTGACCGCACCACTAGACATGATTGACAACTCCGGCACCTACGGGAGCAAAGAACTTCACGAGGAGACTCTCGTGCTGGGCAATAGCCTCGTCGAAGTTATCGTCGTTCAACACGAGCACTCCGTCGTTCTCGGTAATCTCGGAAAGAGCGAGAGCGAAGATAAAAAGAATAGCAGCAAATCTCATCTACCCGTCAGATCCACTCGAATCCGCTCACATTCGTTCACAATAAAGTGTTTCTGGGAAATGAGTTCTCAAATGAGCACGTCCAGTGGTCGATGATAACCAAGCCCCTCATTACTGGACATTCTCGAAGTCCTCATGGAAGTGTCTTCAACAAACGAAGAAATGCGTAACAATATGAAACAAATTCTACATCAACTGACTAGTGCTTGAAAGCAGTCTCCGTCCAGTCCTTGTAATCGCACATTCCATTCGCATCCGCCGGCATGCTCTCCTGCAAATAGGAATAGCTCTTGCAGTCCTTAAAGTACTTCTCCACGTCCTTGTCGCTGATCTTGTCTCCGCCCTTCGCCAGATACTTCCACGAGTTCTGGATGTCCTCCTTGTTGTTCTTCGTCGCCTTCAGCTCCAGCAAAAACTTCTTCAGGTCCGGCAGACCCAGACGCAGACCCGGCGTCACCTCGTAGCCCATCGCCTGCAGCTTCGCCATGATGTCGTTGATCGACATGTTGATGCCCATCGCCTGCAGCGCCTCGCGCAACTGGTCCACCGTCAGACCCTGACCGTCCTGGTTCAGCGCGTTGTACACCTTCTCCAGAAGAGCCTCCTCCTCGGGACTCAGCGACTCCATCTTCTTGCGCTCCTCGTCGTCCTTCAGCTTCGCCTCCTTGCGGTCCAGGTACTTGCCGTACTCCGTCCAGATGGAGTTGATCGGACCGAACGAGTCCGTGTCGGTTCCGATTCTGCGGCACTCCTCCTCCTTCTCCTTCATCACGCGGTAGCACTCGGGGGGACGCTGGTAGTCGCGCTTCTTCTTCTCGATCTCCGCCAGCTGGTCCTTCGGCGCGTACTCCTTCTTCGCGCGCAGGTCGTTCGTGTTGTCCTCCACGTACTGCTGCACGTCGTTCGCCAGCTCGTCGTACGCCTTCAGCGCCTCGTTGCACTCCGCCGTGTGCTTGTTGATCGCGTCCAGCTCGTCCTCCTTCCCGCTCAGAATCGCCTCCAGGCTGTTCACGCGGTCCTCGATCGGCTTCACCGGGTGGCGTCTCACCTCCTCCACCTTGTTCTCCGCCACCAGCTGCTCCTGCTTCTCCTTCAGGTCCTTCACGCGGTTCTTCACCTTCTCCAGCTCCTCGCGCGCCTCCGTCGTGCTCGCGTCCGCCTCCGCCGTGCCGAACGGGTCGTCGCCGCTCGTCTTGCCCAGCAGCAGCTCGATGTGGTCCAGGTGCTCGTCGATCTTGTCCGCCTCCTTCACCATGTCCTTCTCCAGACGCTCCAGCTCCTGCTTCTTCTCCAGGTTCTTCATCAGCTTGTCGCGGTACTCCTTCTTCTTGTCGTCCCACTCCTCCTGCGTGCGCTCCACCTCCTCCACCAGGTCCATCGCCTCCGAGTACTCGCTGCAGTCCTTCGGGAACTGCTCCAGCAGCTCGTGCAGCTCGCTCACCTCCTTCGCCGTGTCCTCGTCCTCCACCTCCAGGTCGTCCAGTCTACGCCTCACGCTACGCCGCCGCCTCTACTCGTTGATCTTCTGCATCGTCTCCGCCACCGAGTCGCCCAGCGCGTTCATGTCCGCCTTGTCCATGTTGTTCTTCAGGCGGTCGTTCAGACGCTGGCACTTGCGGTCCATTTGGTTCATCAGCGTCTCGATCATCAAGAAGTACTTGAACTTCTTCAGCAGGCGCTGCTCGTACTCGTTCTCCGCCTCCTCCAGGTCGCGGTACTTCTGCGACAGCTCGTTCGGACCCAGACCCTCGGGCGGGATGTACAGAGGACGGTTCTCGCTGCGCTCGCTCTCGTGGATGTCCGCCAGCATGCTCTCCAGGTCCGTCTTCTTCGCCTTGATGTCCATCTTCTCGCCCTTCTTGTACTCGTCCAGCTCCTTGATCAGCTTGCGGCACTCCTTGGAGCTGCGCGTCACCCTCTCTCTCAACACTCACTTCATCGCCTCCGTCTTCTTGAAGTACTCCATCTTGTCGTCCAGCTTCTTGCTGTACGTCTTCGCCTCTCTCTCGTACTTCAGGATCAGCGAGCCGTGCTTCATCGCCAGCTGCGCCACCTTGTCGATCGCCTGCACGTGGCGCTTCGACTCGTCGCCGCTCGCCACCGTGTTGAAGATCGTCGACACGTACGTCAGCACCGAGTTGTCGTCGATCTCGTCGTTGTGGAAGTCCTCGGGGTCCAGCAGCTTCGGCACGCCCAGCTCCTTGTCCATCGCCTCGTACGACGACGCGTGACGACCGTCCTGGTCCATTCTCTCCGCCTCGTTCCAGTTGTAGTTCTGGCACAGCGCGGCAGCCAGCGCGGCGAAGGCCTTGCCGTCTCTCCAGCTCTCCTTGAAGTCGGAGACGTGCTGACCGTAGCTAGGCGTCAGGAAGGGCGACCACGCTTACGGCTCAATCTGACGATTCACCCACAGCAGCAGACCGTGCTGGCCCTTCAGACCGTCGACCTCGATGTTCTCGACCTGGACGATGAGAATGATTTGGAACACCAGGGCGAGGGTCAATTTGTGAACACCGTTGAAGATATCCATTGGTCCCAGATTCACCATCTTCGCCTTCTTCTTGTAGAGCAGGTAGTCGAAGCAGGGCTTCAGGTTCTCACTCGCTTGGAAGGCGAATTTCGGGTTCTTGTTGATGCGCCTACACCGTTACCACGCCGAAAAGCACCGCACGCAACGATAGGCTCTTTGAAAAGGACTTGAAGAAGCGTGACAAGATTAATACCGTTTCTGAAATCCTGATATATATCTGTGATATTCACGCCGACGGGAGCCAACTGCTGGTTGACCCACTTCGTGAACGTCTTCTTTTGCACTTGAATCCAAGCAGCTTCTTCCACTACGCGATTAGCGGAACAAATCGGCGAAATATCCTACCAGGAACTGTATCCGACATTAGTTAGCAAGAAAATAATGAAAACGGGGATGAATCACACTGGAATATAACCGTCCAATAGTTCAGTAATCCCATCCTTATCATGCGTCTGGTTTGTTACAGCGTTCAACTGGAGGACCCATTTCCGTTGAGCCTCTCCAGTTACTGTCCAACCAAAGTGGATACAACGCTCTCCGCAATCGAGATCCGCGTGTATCTTCGCTGCGGAGTTGCTCATCTGAACAGGGAAACTAACAACGCCAATACGAATAGCAGTGGCTGGCAATAGCAATAACGCAAGATCTCGCACCTCCGAACCACATGACCCAATCCCATCGACCCTTTCCAACAAATACCAAAAAGGACACACGGACTAAAGACATACACAACTACAAGAGCGCTTCGGCGTCTTCACTCCCATCCGGAACAGGACTCTTCTCCTCCAAAATATCCGTCATTCTCGACTGGGGAATGCCTGTGACGATGCGCAGGGTATCCACCACCACATTGCCCGTCGGTTTGGAAGACGACTCCTCCCCGTCCCTGTGCAAATCGACAACAGAAAAAACATCACAATTGCCCCTAGAATCTGACGAACGGGGAGCTGACATACCATCGAACGCCGGAAACATGGAAAAACTCTAAAACGCTCCAGAAGACGGATCGGTAAAAGGGGTTGCAGAACTTAAAGTTGCTGTCCCTACGCATTACCACCACCAACGACGAGCACTTCAAGTAGTTGATGCGGTTGTAGTGGTCCCCCTCGTACTGCGTCAGGTTAGACAGAACGTTGTCCATAAAACGCTTGCACAGGGAAATGGAGTAAACTGTATCGATGCACTACGCCTCAGGGACTGACGCGATGCGTACCATGCATAAAACACAATAAACGTACCAGAAGAACAGGGGCTCACTCTCGATGAGCGGAGGGAAATGGAGATAGCGGACTACGCAGTAGCACGCGACGTAGTCCTCGAGGATAGAGAAGAGCAAGAAGAAGAAGTAATACACTTGGTTGTCATACCCTATGCAGTTGTTCAGCAGGTACGAGTGGTGATCAAATCGAATGACGCAGCGATAACACAGAGGGCAGTGATGCGTTCGCAATGGTCTCCGGCTACAACAGTCGGGACACACCGCGCCTGCCAACTGCTTGTGCTTCACTTCCTCGCTCAACAGACTCTGACACTCGTCACTCTCCATGTTCAGCCGCAAGTAGCCGGGATTGCAGACGCTCGATAAGAACATGAAAAGGAGCTTCATCCCGATGCACATCTGCAGTGCCAGCACGATCATCGAGCTTGGTGTGATACCGATAATGAAGAAATCGACTATGAATCACTCCACAATCCGACGATCACTGAGAAACGTCACAATCACGCTCAGTCCGATCATGCTCCGAAAGAGGTACTGAATAGCATGCGGAGCGTTAATCAACAGCGCCTGCATTGACACGCTATACACTTTGGATAGCTATGCTTCACAAGTCGTACAAACGCACAACCCTATCAATCACAGCCGTGACTAGTCGCATAACGCCCGCTAAGAGTGAAGTCGTCCGGAAAGCTCTTCGGCAATTCCGTTTTCAGGGGGGATTTGGTTGCACGAAATACCCTCCAATCGTGGAGTGCGGTTCATCTTACAGAACGCTGATTGCTGTGGGTATAGTGCATGATACTGTGTCCTGTTCGATGGGGTTCCTGGTTGGAGTTGGCAAATGGGATGGATTAGTGATGTGTCGAAATTCATGTGCATTGGTGCGTTGTAGGTGTTGTATATTGATGCAGGGATGCGATGTGGAGTTGCTTTAACTGAACCCGACGTCGGTGTAGAGAGAGAGATCGCGAGAAAGGGAAAGTGTATAGTGATCTAATGTGCATATTATCAAGAATGAAGGATGAACAACCGTAATTTGTCAGCGGTAACGAATTCCGCGTTTCGCTCATATACGAGCTTGCTCATTATTACTTTCGTAATGAGCCTGGAATACAATACTATTAGAGGGATTTCATCACCTGAGTTACTTCCTTCATTTGGTGAGGTTACAGAACCTCTCTCTTTCAGAGACCAAGTTGCATTGATTCTTCAGGGTTGGAGTGCGAAAGAGATTTGGGAACTATTGGAAGAGCTTCCTCAAGAGACGCTCGTGTCGCTCCATTCTCGATTAGATGCTGCAGTTGGCGTGCATAAGAACGAGTTTTTACCGAATGATCACTTCTCACCTGCCTCCGACAGTACTGGGGGAATGATTAATCCTGGTGGCCAAGCTGGCACTGTGGCAGTCGGGGGAGACGTAAACAATGGGGGTCATAATATGGCTGCTGGTGCGATGCTCGACAATGTCTTTATGGGAAATGCAGACCCTTCATCTGATTCCGACAGTGATCATGATGAGAGTCAAGATTCGGATTCTTCATCCGAAGATGAAGAGGTAGCTGCTGACAACGAGGAACAAGGGAAGCGCTCGAAATACTCTTTCGTGAAGGACGAGAAGAAGGTGATTCTGCACCGTTACATTAAGAAAAGGGATAAACTAAGGAGACAAGGGAAGAGGGGCACAGTCAAGGAGGTTGCACCACGAGTCTTTAAGGATATCTACAAGCATGGGCATCAGCTTGGTGATGAGAGAGTACAGGCGGTCCTTCAACGTATCGAAGAAGCGATCGAGAGAAACCCTATGAGAAAGAGACCCAATGTGAAAGTGATCATCAACGTGATCTACAACAGAACTCATAACAAGAATGGATCCATGTAATGGTGAATGAGAGGTGGTCATTCCTCCTTTTGTGAATAACATGTTTGTTTTCAAATCATATCAATCCATCTCCTTTGTTATGGTACTCAGAAGGGAACACGTTCCTGGTTTCGTGAATAGGTATCAGGAGTGCTGAAAACCCTGTCTTCTCCCTTTCACTGATCACTGGCTCGTATCGTTATCGCACCCATGACAACAAACAACCCAGGAAAGGAGCTATTCACTCACTTCAGTAATGCCCGTTACGG
>ERZ780157.2422-NODE-2422-length-17354-cov-3.147985_pt1 | contig 17354 bp, 32 predicted proteins | sample MGYA00511169_ERZ780157 | MGnify/ENA primary metagenome ERZ780157 (study PRJEB29588, sample SAMEA1965149) | human gut metagenome | biome: human gut; feature: human-associated habitat; material: faeces | place: Denmark | collected 2008/2010 ... | reverse complement strand
CCTCTCTCACTCACACCCTTCGACAACCCTCTCTCACTCACACCCTTCGACAACATCACCCTCCGTCTCCCCTCACTCCTTACCATCGCCTCTCTTCCTCCCACACTCCCCTCACTCCTCTTCTCCTCCACAAGCGGTGCTGGACTCGGACGCTTGCGCTGCGGGCGGAGCGAGGGCGGCAGCGTCTTCAGCGAGGACTGCATCTGCTTGGTTTGCACCTACTCTTCACACAAGACGCTTCACCAACTCGCAACTTCCACGCCTGATTCTCGCGCAGCGCGTGGTCCTTCTCCTGCTTGCTCACGCGCACCATCTTCGGCTCTTCGCGAAGATACTCCATCCTGGGCTCCTCGATCTTCTTCGGGTGGGTGATCGGGAGTGGAATGAGGGGCGTTTTGGCCGAGAGAGAGGTCTTCCAGCTGTGAATCACGTCCTTAATCTGCGCAGTCACAGCGGGGTTCGCGCAATGCGAGCCCATCTCTTTCAGGGTTCTCACAGCTTGCGTTGTTTTCAAGCTGCTGAGTGTGACAGGTAGATGCTACAGTTGAGCTCACATGCACAACAATACAAGAAGACCGTACAGCGCCTTCTGTATCGCGCTCTCGTCTTCGTTGATAATTCCCGCATCCAAATCGGAAATGAGCGACTTCAACGCCGCCACCAATTCCGAAGACGACATCTGTGGTGTCGTAGAATCACCCCCTCCTTCCTTCAGCTGACTTTTCATTTCATGTGTGTGTCCCTCGTTCAGTTTCTTGATGCAGTTCTCAAACGCTGATCGAATGAGCCCGTTGTTGCTTTGCGCGTTCACCTGACAAAACTCCCTTATCCAGTCCGGCACCTGTGGAGTCATGGTTTAGGTAAACAACCAACCGATCCAGTCTTCTGCGAATACGTCTTCTCGACCATGGATGCCACTTGGATTATGGAATTCAGGATCTATATCGAAGAGAAAACGGGGAGATACGTTCACACTCATGTGAATGAAGAAGAGTGATTCCGTGCAACAACACGAACGAGGTACCTAGACAGGTACAGCTCCATGTCTCCTTCCAATAGACGGTCTCTCACGCAAAGGAACACAAATCGTCTCACAATTGTTTTGTCATGCCTAAGCCATTTGTCCCGGATTACCAAAGGAAGACGATTCCGTTGGTTCCGATGGTCGCTATCTCCTTTGTGTCGTTCCTGGATAACTTCTGTTACAGCCTGACGAATCCCATCATCCCGTACATGACACAAGAGTACATGCCTGATGTACCTATCCCCTCGTTTTTTCTCACGTTCAGGTTCCTGCTACCGAAATCGGCTTCTACAGCGGGTGGATTACAGCAGCCTATTCGCTTGGCGGTATTCCGGGAAACTTTTTCTGGGGTTGGTTTGCAGACCGATACGGGCGGCGATTGTCCATTTCCCTTAGTATCATCGGTGTCATTCTTGCCATCAATATCTTTGGTCTCGCAGACAACTTCTGGCTGGCATTCATTGGCAGAGCGCTCTGGGGCTTCCTGAACGGAAACCTCGGTATCGCGAAAACCTACATCAGCGAAATCTGCAACGACTACACGCAGACACTCGGTTTTTCCATCTTCCAAACGGTCGGTGGCATTTCCTCGTGATCCCCTCTGGACTCCCGTGACGCGTAGAACTGTCGGTCCCACGCTTGGAGGGTTCCTGTCCAAGCCGGAGGAGAACTTCCCGAAGCTGGCCATCCAATTCCCCATTTTGCGCGAGGTGGCTGCGTCGGCGCGTGCTCATCCCTAGTACCGTTACTATATCCCCTGTTTTGCTGCATGTTGCATTTGTTTTGCAATCTTGCTGATCGTGCTGTTCTGTCTCCCCGAGACGCTGTCGAAGGAAGACGCCAGGAAGAACATCGCGCTTATGCGCCGCTCTGAAGTCGCACCTGTGCATCGCCCTCATCTCTAGGAAGGTATGAAGCTCCTAAAAGAGAAACGCGAACGAGACCCCAACTACGTTCCTACCGAAGAAGAGCACATTCAGGAGATCCTCACGGAGGGTACCTATCCCCGACTCCTCACCAACCGCCGAGTTTTCCTGGCATGTCTGTACTACGGCATGTTGTCGCTGGTGCAGGGCGGGCACGACGCGCTGTACCCCGTGTGGATGATCAACCCCGTGGAGGCGAAGGGCTTCGACTGGACGCAGAGCGAGGTGGGCATGCTGTATTCCATGCTGGGCCCCATCCAGATGATTTCGGGACATATCCTTCCAAATGGCCCCTAACCCTCCTTCACCGCACCCGTGCTCAACAGCGTCATCGCGCGTCTGCTGACCTACAAGGAGATGTGGCTGGTCGGCGGCTGGTTGTACATGTTCACGCTCCTCATCACGCCCGCGGGCGTGCTCACGCTCTCCATGCCGCAGTGGGTACGTGCCGGCAGGCGGTGTGAGGCGTAGGTGCAGTGGTTCGTGACGTACGTGATCTACGCGCTCTCCTACGTGGCGCGTATCATTCAGTTCACCGGCAGCATCGTCATGATCTCCAACGTCGCCTACACCGACTTCCGCGGGAAGGTGAACGGAATCGGGCAGGTCTTCGCCTCGACGGGTCGTTTCATCGTAGCGTTGTGAGCGGCGTGTGAGGCGTAGGGTCCGACGATCGCGACGAACGTGTACGCGTGGTCGGTGAAGGGCAACTATCCGTTCCCCTTCGACTTCGGCTTCATTCTCTATGTGGGCAAGTGGGGTGTGGCTGACGCGTAGCTGCTGGCGATCTTCCAGATCGCGCAGACGTACCTGATCGTATTCATCGACGACAGCGCGAACCACGGCATGCCGAGCATTCGTCACGCTGTGGCGGAGGAGTACAGAAAGAAGGGCATCGAGATGGACACGGTGAAGAAGGACGTCGCTGCCACCGAGGAGGTCGTCGCTGTGAAGGAGGAGGCTGCTCCCACCAGCGACGTGCACGCGAACGAGGCGGTCGTGCCTGAAATGGAAGTCGTTGTGCCCGTGAAGGAGGACGTTGTCTCCAAGGAGGAAGGTGCTGCCCCCAAAGAGGAAGTCGCTGTGCCCGTGGAGAACGCTGTCCCCAAAGAGGAAGTCGCTGTCCCCAAAGAGGAAGTCGCTGTCCCCGTAAAAGGGGAAACTGTTCGTGACAAGGAGATCGTCCTCGGAAAAGGGGACGGAGCCGTGCCCGTGGAAGAGGAGGTCGTCCCTATGAGTGACCCTTCCACCGCCGCGAACTAGTCCATGACATAACGAACCCAGCCTGTTTGTTCAACAAAGACACATAGACTTTGGCATACTCCAGTTTACTCTCCAGCTTCTTCGACTCCATCAGCTTTCTCGCCGCCTTCGTGAAGTCCTCGTTCACCACGTACGCGCGGTCTTCTCGAATCGCAAACATCGCCGCTTCGGTGCACACGTTCCGCAGATCCGCGCCGTTGAATCCGTCGCACAGCTTGCTCAGCGAGTCGTAATCTACCTCTCACGCCCTCTCCTCGCGCCTACCGATCTCTCCCTGCTTCTGCATCTTCTCGCTGTGGATCCGCAGAATGTCCTTTCTGGCAATGGCGTTGGGCAGCGGGATCTCCACCTTGCGGTCCAGGCGACCCGGGCGGAGCAGCGCCGGATCCAACGTGTCCGGTCGGTTCGTCGCCATGATCACCTTCACCTGGTCCAGCTCCTTGAAGCCGTCCAGCTGGTTCAGCAACTCCATCATCGCACGCTGGATCTCGCGGTCGGCGCCCGAGCCCTATGCATGAACACAGTCAGCGAGAACCACGTTCTCTCGACGCTTGCTGCCGATGGCGTCGATCTCGTCGATGAACACCACGGCGGGCGTGTGCGAGCGAGCGTAGTCTACGCGTGAGGGCGCGAGCACGGGCGTACTGAACAGCTCGCGGATGATTCGGCTGGACTCGCCGATGTAGCCCTCGATGAGCGACGACGCCACCGTCTTCACGAAGGTTGCGTGCATCGTGGAGGCGAGGGCCTTGGCGAGCAGGGTCTTGCCCGTGCCGGGAGGACCGTAAAGGAGAACGCCCTTCGGGGCCTTGATGCCGACGCGCACGAAGAACTCGGGCTTTGTGAGAGGCAATTCGATGACCTGCAGATGAGGGCGGAGTTGAACAACTTACTTCGCGGATTTCACGGATTTGGTCGTTCAGTCCACCGATGTCACTCCACTGGATCGTTTCGTTCTGCTCTTCCATCATGGTGGCGACGGTGGGATCCACCTTCGGGGGCAGCGCCTGCACGATCATCTTGGTCGTCGTGTCCAGGGCGACTCTGGTTCCCTGACGCAGACTGTGAACATCCACCTACGGGGTCAACGCGGCTGAACACGATCGTACGCATTTCTTTGCATTCACGACATACCGATTTCCGAAGGACGACTTCACGAGGATCTCTTCATCATTGAGAACGCACACAACTTCGCCAATGGAGTGTCCGACGCTCTGTTTCATCAGCGCAACACACAACCGCTACCATGAATGCCGTCATCTTCCGTTTTGTATTTGCATAGTCTTCGTCCACCTTCTTCCCGGCTTCGCGCAGCTCGTCAAATCTATTCCCTAAAACAACGACCCGAATCGCCGACTCTCTCTCCCTGTCGACCATTCTTCGGTGCTCATCCAAATATTGCCTGATTAACCTCTCCTTTTCCGCATCCATATCCGTGATGAGTATGTGCGAATTCGATTTGTCTTAGTGGGTTGAAAGAATCACGAAAAAAGGGCCTATTTGTGGACTCGCTTAACGAAGAGGGAGGAATGGGCAGGGTGGGTGCATTTGTGTGATTTAGGATGACATAAACTCAAAAAGGGACTCCGTTAAACCGATGGTGCTGCTTCTCCCCCTACTTCGGCAGCGAGAATGGCTAGAGAGCATGCAATTATTGGTAATTGAAGAAGGGGAAAACGGAAGGTGGGGTCTTCTTTCTCGACTCTCGAGTGCAATGGTCGGAATAGTATACACTGGGCTTTTCGGGCTTAGTACGGTTACATTTCATTACTTCGTTCCGTTGCCATGGGATTGTTTGGAAGAAAGAAGCAGAGTGCGCCTGCAGCGCCGAAGATTTCCGAAGATGAAGAGAAGCTGAGGCAAATGGTCGATTTGGCGGCGTCCATCGACGCGAAAATCGCGATGTCAGATAGAAAGTGACGACGCATTCGCTTCCTCAGGGATAGAGTGAACGCTCTTCAAGTGAAGCGAAATGACCTCATGCAAAAGGCAAAGGCGGCAAAGCTGGGAAAGCGTAATCTAGGCAGGATACTGGGCCCATTCGTGATCCGTAGAATTGAACAGACTGTGCATCAACATTAAGCAGTGCGATGAAGATTCAAAACGTCAAATGGTGAGCGGCCGATTATAATTCTGACACCTAGGCCATGGGAATCAAGCTCTCCAAACTCAAGAACCTGTGCGAGCAGTACCTGGAGCAGAGTGACTATCTGATGTCTGTCGTGTCCGCCACACAGCTGATGGAGCGTTTCGGACTGTAGGCACTGAATGCTGTGATGATTGGTAGGGATCAGGACAAGGCCGATGCGGTCATGGACAAGCTGGAGGACATCAAGGCTCGCACGGAGGACATCAACGACATGATCACGAGCGGCGTCGATGAAGAGCTCGAAGGAAACGAGGATATCATGAACGAGCTTGATGCCTCCATCGCCGAGGATGCGCTCGCCGACCAGGCCCTTCCCAACGTTCCTAGCGCGATTCCTAGTGGACGGGTCAGTGCTCCTTCTGTTCCCACTCACACTCCGGTTGCCTCTTCTGCTGCGGAGGAGAGAGATCTCGAAGCGGATTTGGCTGCTTTGTAGGGTCTGTTTGTTTCAGGAAGGAGCGTTTCGTAATTGTGTTTCGCTGCACAGACTTGATGATCAAGGATCCCGAGACCACTGCTGATCCTTCCTTTGAATCCAGATTCTCCTTGTGAATGAATAGAATTGCATCACTACTTGCCTTTGCTACCATCGTAGCATGCGCCACTGGCCTTGGCATCAAGGACGAGCTTAATGCAAAGGTGCGTCTCGCCCTGTTCCGTTGACCCCTAGCTGTCCAACATGTACACGGAACCCAATCCTGTGAACATCAACGGCACGATCAACGTCTGGATCCACGCGCACACGCACGATGATCCTGGCTGGTTGGTCAAGGCGGACCAGTACTATGTCAAAGTTGTGCCCATTCGTTGTATTTACACCTAGCAAGTGCGCTACATCCTGGATACCGTGATTGGAGCGCTCGCTATCAATCCTGAGAGAAAGTTCACGTATGCATCGATCCTGAATCAGTAATTCAATAGGTACGTCGAGCAGGGTTTCTTCCAGCGCTGGTGGCGTGAGCAGGACGAGCCGATGAAGAGACTCGTTCATAAGCTGGTGGAGAACGGCCAGGTTTGAGATTGTTGAGTGTGTAACACGCAGTTCGAGTTTAACCTCGGTGGTTGGGTGATGACCGATGAAGCCGCTGCCAACTACGAGGACATCATCAACCAGATGACGCTTGGAGCGAAGTTCATCTACGACGAGTTCGGCGTGCGCCCCACCGTGGGCTGGAGCATCGATCCCTTCGGTCACTCCAAGGAGGTGGAGGCGCTGTACTCCGCGATGGGTTTCGACGCGTGGGGCATCAACCGCGTGCACTACGCGGACAAGGAGGAGCGCACGAAGAACCAGAAGCTGGAGTTCGTGTGGCGCGGGAGCGCGAGCCAGGGCGCGAAGAGCGACATGTTCATCCACATGATGGACAACCACTACTGCTCGCCCTCGGAGTGCGACTTCTTCAGCAACAGCAGCGGCGACTGCATGTACTGGAAGGAGGACAGCAACTGGTTCCAGGACAACGCGGAGCTGCCCACGTTCAAGGTGAACGCGGAGGCGAAGGCGCAGGCGTTCGTGGACATGGCGAAGAAGCGAGCGACGTTCTACGACAACGGCAACAACCTGCTGATCACCTGGGGCTGCGACTTCACCTTCCTGAGCGCGCCCGTGGCGTACGACAACATGGACAAGCTGATCAAGTACGTGAACGCGAACGAGGAGCGCTTCGGCGTGCACGTGCAGTACGCCGTGTTCTCCGACTACATCAAGGCAGTGCACCAGCACAAGAAGCAGTGGGACGTGTACGAGGGCGACTTCATGCCCTACGCCACCGAGGACGACTCCTACTGGGTGGGTTACTACACGAGTCGCGGCCGTCTGAAGGGGTTGAGTCGTCGCGCGATGAACGAGCTAGCCGCCGCCGAGCTGGCGCTGACCTGGCTCTCCAAGACCTCGCTGCCGCACCACGACGCCTTCGTGGGCGTGGAGCGCTTGCGCGAGGCGCAGGGCGAGTTCCAGCACCACGACGCCATCACGGGCACGGAGAAGCAGGCGGTGGCGGACGACTACACGGTGCAGATGGAGGACGGGTCGTTCTTCGCCAACGAGGCGACGTCCGCGGTTCTGGGCACCATTCTGGACGTGAACCTCAACCACAACTTCACGCTGAAGTGGGAGGAGATGGGCAAGGACAAGATGATGGGCGTGGTGCTGGTGAACGATCAGGCGCAGGCGCTGAAGACCATCATCCGCGCGGTCATCCCCGTGGGCTCGCTGGAGGTGGTGGACGCGCAGGGCGCGGCGCTGCCCTTCCAGATCAACGACATTCCGTCGTGGTCGGTGGAGCGCGCGAACGGCACGCACGTGGTGTACGTGGAGGTGGAGGTGCCCGCGCTGGGCTTCAACACCATCTACTTCTCGCCTCGCATGAGCGCGATGAGCCTGCCGCGCGGCGGCGTCACGCGCGACGACTTCATCGAGAACGACGACTACGCGCTGTCCTTCGAGAACGGTCTGCTGACGGCGGTGGAGCTGAAGCAGTTCGGACGCAAGATCCCCTTCAGCGACAAGCTGTACCAGTACGAGGGCCGCTTCAACAGCGGACGCAGCTCGGGCGCGTACTCGTTCATCCCCGCGCGCAACGAGCCTGACGCGGTGGCGGAGAAGGCGGAGCTGTCGGTGGTGAAGGGTCCGCTGGTGGAGGAGGCGCGCATCGTGTACCGCGAGGGCTACCAGGAGGTGATTCGTCTGTACCGCACGGCGGGCAACATGGGACGCGTGATGGAGATCGTGCACGACATGGGCCCCACGGACGACGGTCGCGAGATCATCACGCGCTTCGAGACGCCGTACCTGAAGAACGGCCGCGTGATCTACACGGACGGCAACGGTCTGGAGGACATCAAGCGTGTGTACCGCGAGGACAGCGTGATGCCCGTGTCCGCCAACTACTACCCCATCTCCAACCGCGTGTGGATGGAGTCTGAGCAGCACGGTCTGCGCCTGAGCATCGTGGTGGACCGCGCGCACGGCGTCGCGTCTGTCGTGGACGGCGCGCTGGAGGTGATGCTGAAGCGCCGCACGCGCGGCGACTGGTTCGGCGTGGACGAGCCGCTGACGGAGAACGACCACTACCAGCAGACGATGTGGCTGCACCTGGGCGACAAGAAGAAGGCGGCGCCGCTGCACAAGCGTCTCGACGTGATGCTGAACCACGCGCCCGTGAGCTTCTTCTTCGTGAGCGAGAAGAGAGTGGCGAAGAGCCAGTTCTCCCTGCTGAAGAAGGACCTGCCCGAGAACGTGCAGCTGATGAACTTCCAGGTGAACCAGCTCGCGGACAACGACTACCTGTTGCGCTTCCACCATCTTTACACTCTGGGCGAGGACACGGAGCTGGCGACGGAGGTGTCCTTCGACGTGAACGACTACCTCAACGCCTTCAAGGTGACGGAAATGAAGGAGTACGGACTGTCCGGCATGTTCTCGCGCGAGCAGATCGAGAAGGAGAGAATGAAGTGGGACATCAACCCTGCGATGAAGCAGGAGGTGAAGGAGACGAAGGACGAGGGAGCCACGGTCACGCTGACTCCCATGGAGTTCAAGACCTACAGAGTGAAGGTGACGCACTAATTGCCACACTGTTTCTTTGAGCACGCGACTGGCACTAGGCAAGGGGTGTCTCGGAGAATCCAGCGATGAAGAAAGAGGATCGAAAGGCGCTCCTCCGCTATGCCGAAGCCTTGAATAGCTTTGGCAAGGAACTGCTGTGTCCCATCTGGTCGATTGAATACGGAGTGAATGAGGGCGTAGCTTGTCGCTGTTGCGGGAAACGACGCGATTGCCGTGTAATCACTACTTCTGCAGGTATCGCGTCTCTACCTTCCATTTTATGGCTAGAGAGTGCATCGAATACTACGTGAACAACGGGCATCGCTGTCCAGTGTGCAAATCCGAGTTTGACGCTCACTGCTTGCAGTCCGCACCCAGTATGGACCGGATCGTGAGGGACTACCGGGTTCTTCTCGAGTCTCCTGACGACGCGCTGACGGTTCATTTCCTCGTTCCTACTGATCACTAGCTGAGTCAGCCTCTGTCCCCGACAAAGTTCGTGCAGATGCGCACCGGAGAGGTCATTCCCCCTTCTCCCACGAAGAATCGGACGAAGACGCTGCGGCTAGAGAAGAAGTGCAGAGAGCAGCACAGCTACGTCTTCCTCACGACGGGTCTGTCGGCGTTGCAGCGCCGTCTCGTCACGCACATTTGCACGAACTCTGCTGTTCGCATGACCGCGGAGTATTGTAGTGATGGTTGTATCTGCACTTCACCGTGATCTCTAGTCACGCATTGCATCACCGCGTCGACGCAGAACCACGAGGGAGTGTATCTCGCGAAGCGAACCACGAAGTACCTGCAGTGCATTCTGGGCCACAAGCCCATCGTGTCTTTTGAGTGGATCACCCACATCGCGCGCATCGTTGATTACCACCTTTCCGAAGAGAAGGCCATTCGCCACACGCGTGTGCTTACCGTCAACGTCGGCGTTCACGAGTTCCCTTCCTGGGTGCCCTATCTGATCAAGGGCGACACGCAGGCGACAAATCTCATTTTGGGGGGTCCCGAACGCGCGCTTCACTCTTCGCTTGTGATTCTCTTTCCAGATAATGACGCCTAGAAGCTCTTCGAGGGGTTTCACTTCACGGTCGTTGGCGCGTTCCGTGATCCGCTTCCGAAGCGTGAAGTGGTCGTTTCTCTTCTCTGTTTGGGAGGCGGTTGTGTCCAGGACGATGCGACCGCGATCGTTGTGGTTGACGAGCACAGTGCGAGTTGCGCGCGCTTCGGGAGCGCCGTCCACGTCTCCTTCCTGTGGGTGTTCGATTCCATCAGCAATTACCAGCTGGAACCTTTTGAGTCTTATTCGTGTACCATGTGAGAACAAACACTGTTTTCTACAAACTAAAGTGATTTATAGGCGTTCTTGCCACCGGTCTGCTTCCCCATTCTCCTTCGCTCGCCGCCGCTCTTCTCGTTCCTCTCCGGCTGCTTCGCGGACCAAATGCATACACTCGCGTCTTCTCCACACGTCACCACCGAATCGTCATTCTGAACGAAACAGCGAATCGCGCTCTACGAATGAACATTCATCGATTCTCCCACCTGGTGTCCCTTCCACGTCGCCACAACGACTTCCGGATGCTCCACCGACAGCAGGTAGCCATTTCCCTCCTGGTCGCCTCCGATCGCGAGAATCGTGTGACTCGCTTTGTCCTCCACACAGCCCACAACATATTCCACACTTCTCCCTTCATTGCAGTGGAGCATGTAGTAATCCGCTATGTTGACGAGTCGATCGCCTGTCGTCGAGTTCCACACCGTCAGTCCTATTCGTTCACCATGTTGAACCACCCCTACCTCGCGTCATGGAGGCACACCAGATGAAGTCCAGCTTCTCTCCAAACCACCCCATATTGGCAATGCCGCTGTCGGTCTGGAAAATGCTGATGACCGCGTCTTCTTGATTGCCTCGAGCGATATCGAACACACAAATCTACGGTTCAACTCCCTCTCCTCTCCTACGAGTCCGTCTTCAGAACCCGAGGCGAACACGGTGGGGTAGAGAGGATGCGGAACGAGGTGGTTAATCACGTCACTGTGGATATCCCGGTACATGCCAATACGCTTTCCCGTTTCGAGCTCATAAAAGGTGATATGCTCCTTGTCTCCGGTGAGAATCATCTTGCCTCCACAGAGAAGCGCCGCAGAGTAGCACTCGTTGGCCACCTTATACTGGATCTTCTGCTCTCCAGTAGCGTAATTGTACACAGCAACGGAGCTATTGCTAGTCCTTATGGAATGAAAACAACGCTACTGGTCGCAAACCACGACACACGACTCATCAAACGGGACAAATCGACTGCAGAAGATCGCGGTATTGTTCAAGTTGAGGGTTGAGACCGTTTCAAAGTCCTGAGCCTTCACCACGCGCACAATTCCGGTAGAGAGCGTTAGCGCATACAAAGAGTGATCCCTGTTGCTGCAACTACACGTGAACAACCAAAACAGGAATCACATGTCCACTATGTAGGTGTAGTCCGTATCTCCGTCCTCATACTGCTTTGTCTCAAACGACAGGATGATTCGCTTCTGCAGTCTGTACGACTCCATCAGAACGGGAAAGCTCGGAGATGAAGAGTGTGAATGGGAAACAAAGCCGGCAATAGATACAGTAAAGTGACAAAGCTATTCACGCGCCCTCTTCATGCTTCCCTTCTTCGGCTTCCGCGTACCACGAAGAGCGGAGTACCTACGACTTCAAAACGGAACACGAACCGCACTTGTTCAATGTCTCGGCAATATCAACACCCTCTTCCTTGGCCTTCATAACGCCCTTCTTCATGCTGCGATGGTTCTTCCTCTCCTTCATAATCTCCTGCGCGTAAACACCAAACCACGCACATCTACGTCCACTTTCGGATTGAATCCGCCGAATGAAAAGCGTTTGCACTCCTCCTCCGCAGCCGGGTTCACGACGGGACCACTGCACGGGTGTGTCGATCTAGCGATCAGATTAGTGAACGGATACGTACACCTCGATTGCTTCCGTGGCAGTGAGATTTCGATAACTCCACATATATGCCTTGAGTTCCTTCATCGCGGCGATCTCTTCCTTCTTCTTCAATCGCTCCGCGTCCGAACGAACCATGAACTACACCATGACGAGGGATATCAGCACCAAACCGGTAAATTCCGAGTCGTTTCGGAGAGCTGTACCTTTTCAGTCGAGTGGGAGTCGGAGGGCTTGCTCAATGGAATGGTCTCCTCCACGTCCATCTCCTCTGCCCTGCTCTTATCCGGATAGGCTTCGCCTGGTTTCCAAAAGCTCATTGGTGAAGAAGGGGTCTGACGCAAGGGATGGAAATCCAATAATGAAGCAACTGCAACAAACAAATTCAAAATGAAGTCATAGCGATTATACATATAGTTACACGGCCCGCTCAATTCAAGTTTGACGCTGAGATACACAGAATCTCGTTCTTCCCCACGCCTACGGACACCCTCCTATCTCGCCCGCGTATCGACACTCGGTTCTTGGATTCGTCTCCCTCTGCGACAGAATGGAGCGAATCCCGCACATCCCTCTTTGCCTCCTCTCGAAGCACCAATTCTATGATGAACACAACCACACAATTCATACTGCAGTTCGTCTCGAGGACGCTCTTCAGCATTTCCTCGATCGACCGGTTCTCAAAGCTCTTGTTGCCCTGCGTGTTCATGTAGTGGTAGAGACTGTAGAAGTACAGAAGCGGGCGCTTCAGGAACTCCAGCTGCTCCGCCGCTACGCATCAACAATTCCCTCCAACCCGCACAAATGCTCTCGTCATACGCCAGCACGCCCTGAATGTACTGCAGCAAGTGCATCACCAGCGTCGTCCAGTCGAAGCCGATCTCCTCCGGCGAGAGCGCCGCCGTCTCCGCGACCGACACTGGGAGTGACGGCGGCTCGGGCGTTGTGAGGGAGCGCGTGATGGACTTGGAGAGACAGTGGCGCCGCGAGAACGCCGAGTGCGTCTTCGGCGCGAGGTTGATGCAGAAGATCGGCGAGGGCGCGGGCGACAGCACGGCGCGCGAAACACGGTTGGCGGCAAACGCAAGCGTTTTGCCGGGCGACGCGGGCGAGAGCGAGGCGGTGGCGGCGAGGTTGAGAAGCCGGCAATTGACGTTGAACACGTACTCGAGCAGCGCGACGAGCGAGTCCTGGAAGCAGGGATGCAGGAACTCTGCACCGATGAAGTCTAGACGTGAAGAGGAGTGTGAGAGAACACCATGATAGCCGCTGAAGAGGTTGAGGAGGGCGGAGATGATGGAGCCCTGCACGGTGACAGAGGCGATGGTGGGGTCGTCGAACACGCAGAAGGTCTGGAGGAGGAGCTGCACGATGGCGAGCTCGGTGTCGCTGTTCACGTGGTAGAAGCCTAACTGTGAGGCCCACACCCGTCAGGCACCTGAGTTGCAGTACTGCGAGAAGAGGTTGACGAACAGTCCCACGATATCTCGGTCATATTTGTACATAACCACCCATTTCAGAATCATCGCCAGGTCCACCTTCGCCATCACGCCTATTCCTCACCCCCTCCCAAAATCGGCACTATTATTGTCAATGTGATCGAGGAAGAAGCCCAGCATGTAATACACGATGTTAGTGAAGTACACGTTGTCGCGCACGCGCGTACCGTCCGCCTCCTTCTTCTCCGCGAACTCCAGCACGAACGTATTCACCGTGTCCAAGAAGCGCTTGGATTCGAGTTGTCGAATGGCGTCGTCGTTCAGCTTCAGCTTGGAGAAGATGTACACAATGATGGAGATCAGATAGTACGAGTGCGACGACATGGCGCGCACCAGGTACTTCGTCAGCTCGTTGATCTTCTTCTCGATGTCGTCCGCTTCTAGGCATGACAAAAATCGGCCGGATTTCACCCAGACAGTTGAAGAGGGAGAGAATCGTCATTCCTTTCGTGATCAGTTTCGGGTTGTCGTTGAAACGCTCGATGGTGCTGAACACGTCGATGGAGAAGGAGGGAAGCTGACTCGGCGAAACTACCGGTGAAACTCCGCACGGAATGAAACCCTCTTTGAAGACGATGATCATCAGGTCATACAGCGAAATCACGTCTTCGATGCGCGTGCAGTTATCGAGGTAGTCACTGATCGCGTCGAGTCCATGATCATCAAGGAAGTAGTTGATGCCTGCACGGTCTACCCTTCACTCCCTGACCTCACCCCCACTCCCACTGAGCACCGACTGCAACAGCGAGGACACCTGGGTGATGGAGTGCGAGTTCTGCTGGATGTTGAGGCGGAGCAGCGTCACCAGAATCGCCATCGAGTCGATGGTGATGATGTGTTCGAGGAGATATGCTACACGTTACGCGATGCGAGTGGGCGGACGGTTGAGGCAGTACACGCGCAGCGACTGCGTGCAGCGACGAATGACCGCGCCCTCGAGCGGGTTGTCGTGGAGGCTGATGAAGAGAAGGTGGCTCTGTTCGATGTAGAAGGAGTACGCCTCCTCGGGCAGGCTGCCGAAGTACGAGGAGAGCAGGGTGGTGATCCAGTGCTCGATCACGTCGCTCTGTTCGCTGAAGTGCAGCGCCTCCTCCAGCTTCACTGCCACGTCGCGCGACAGCGACGCGAAGTCTACAAATCAGTGGGATGCCCCAACCCCACTTCCATTGTACGCCGGAATGACGAGAAGAATGTACGCTTCGAGCAGCGCGAGATTATCGCCGTGTCTGTCCAGGTACTCCGTCGCCTTGCCGAGAATCTGGTCGCGCTCCGTCTCGAGCATGTCGGTTCGCTCCATGATGAAGGCATAGATGAGGAAGAGCGTGCGGATGATCTCGGGCTCGCCCTCGTACGCGTTGATGAGCGAGGCGACGGTGTCGAGCGGAAAGGCGTCGACGATGATGCGCATGCAGTTCTCCTTGCGGCACTGTCCGCACAGGCACGAGAGCACCTTGGCGTAGACCTGCGTGGGGACGATGTCGATGGAGAGGTTGAGGAGCGTGTGCACGATGGTGTCCTGCGGCGGGTAGAGCGTCATGTCGTCTACACCTCATCGCACATGGGAATCACGACCGGCGTTGCAGTACAGCTCCAGCGAGTTCACGCACAGAATCATGATCTCCGTGCAGGCGGGCGGCACGCGCGCGTTGTTGTAGCTGGAGCGCGCCATCGACATGCGCATGGGTCCGATGCCCATGGCGCGCTGATAGAGCTGGATGGGGAGCAGGAGGTACTGAAGCACCTCCGTGAGGAGCGGGTAGGAGGCGTTGAGGTCTAGGAGTGAGAGAGGGGGAGGGGAGCGACAGCGGATGATGAGGGCGTGGAGGCAGTTGTAGAGGGTTTCGAGGAAGAGGAAGCGAGCGTCGCGGGTGGACGAGTGGGTTGATTGCATGGTGTCGGGGCTGATTCGCTCGTAGATCATGGAGTTGATGAGATAGACAAGACCGTAGTCCAGTTCCGACGGGATGATGGAGTTCACGTCTGCGATGGCGTTGCATGTGGTGAGAGCCAATTCGGTGAGACACACGTAGTTATCCGGGTCGTTCTTGAAGAAGTAGATGAGGGCGTAGTAGCACAACAGCAGATTGCTGGATTCTCCCAAACTACGTGTCAATCCAAGAGCACGCGCCAACATCTTTATCGTCGAGAGAATACTCGGGTTCAGAGACGTCGGAATGCCATTCTATATGTGATGGAACGATACAAAACGAACAGGAACAAAGACGACACGAAAGCAACGGCTGTGATAGTTATAGCAGTTTGGAGTCACATATGAAATGGGCACCAAGTCGTCGCACATTATCAGAATACAGTTCACTTGCGTACCTATGGCGGACTACGAATCAGACTTCGCCGAAACACAAACAGCGGCCAGTTCCCGAATTCCGTCGAAGGTCTCCAGGGAACTCACTCTAGCACGTCGCGTTGATCCGTCGTCGAGAATGAACGTGCATTCGCGATCCAGGCCGTATTCGATTATGAGCGAGAATGAGTCTTGACCCGGATGGAATTTCCGGATCACCGTGTCATTCATCAGGTAGACGTTGTTGTAATACAGCTGAAACTGGGAGGTGTGCCGCATCGATTGTTCCTAGGCTTTATCCGTGCGCGAGAAGCCCACCTGAATCTTGAGTTTCACCACTTCCACCCTGTCGCCCAGATCAACGCTAATGGCGCACACAGTGCGTTGATCTCTCGTAATCACCTTCACATTGCACAGGGGAACACTCATACGATTCTACTGTGCTGCCGTAAAAAGAAATAGGATGGCGCTCCGAGTGAGTGACTACGACTATTCCAAAGTGCGGGAACTGTGCATGCAGCTGATTCGCGCCGATCGCACGCTCGGAACGAAAGAAGCGGCTCAATTCCCAAATGTCCCCTACAACACCATTCAGTACATCTACAGGTAGTGTGGAGTGTGTCCATTGAACGCATAGGCAATGCTACCATCAGCTGGAGAGTGAGGAGGAGGAGCGCATTGCGCAGCATATCCAGTCGTACAGTGACAGGTAGTATTGATTGGGATAAACGATGGATAGGATTATGCAGGGGGAGTCGATCAAGGCATTGGTGGAGAAGGAGCACTTATACATGCCTGTGTTTTTGCACCAATTCGTCAAACATCGGTACAAGCTGGATGACGCCGCCACCCGACACTATCTGCAGAATCCCACGCTTATCCACGACACAGAGTTGGCGGCTATCGTACCCCCTTTGTCGTGAGAGCAATGTGCAGGTGAAAAGCTACAACTGGGGTGGAGTGTCCGTGATCACCAACCACGACAAGATTCGCCAATCGTCCGGACTGGAGTACGAGTACCTGCTGAAGGAGAGTCTTCGGAACAGGAGCATTCCCTTTCGGACCGAGGCGCAAATGCGGTACGTATTGTGTGGAGTCTCTCATGTAGTCTGGACGGTCTGCCGAAGACGCCGGATATCGTGCTGGAGTACCCCATTCTCATCGAAACGGCAGCATATCCTGGAATCGCTCCTTCCTGCATCCTTCACTGCACGGGATGGAAGGAAGTCAACTGGATAGAAAGCAAGGCGATCTTCGGAGACGGGTACTGGCAAGGTCAGAACGCCCAGCAGTTCTTCTCCTACATCAACCGTCTTGGTCCCGGCTGCGTGATCTACATATCCTGTTCCACTTCGCTGTGTCTCCTTCACGGGAAGTGGTTCGGTTTTATCGATGGTTACACGACGGATCCGCGAATCACCATCCTATCCTCCTTACCTACAACCATTCACACGATCAATTCCACTGTACCCTATGCTGTTTTGTTAAACAAGTGCTCTTTTCTCAAGCAAGTGCTCCCTTCTGAAGCAATCACTCCCTTCTCAAATAAACACTTCCTTCTCAACACAATCACTCCCTTCTCAAACAAACACCCCATAAATATACCACTTCATGAGCCAATTACACTTAGTCGAGGTTAGCCATGTTGACATCCTTCTCAGTGTACTTGCCGGTAGCCTTGCGACCCTTGC
>ERZ780157.2421-NODE-2421-length-17360-cov-2.791448_pt1 | contig 17360 bp, 10 predicted proteins | sample MGYA00511169_ERZ780157 | MGnify/ENA primary metagenome ERZ780157 (study PRJEB29588, sample SAMEA1965149) | human gut metagenome | biome: human gut; feature: human-associated habitat; material: faeces | place: Denmark | collected 2008/2010 ... | reverse complement strand
TGACTATGCAAAACAAAAAGGGAAGAGAATAATTAATATTGCATAGTCCATAAAAAAGAGAAATAAAAAGCACTATAATGCAATACACCCGAGGCTTGCGAAACGTAACTCTCGGGTGTATTATTGTAAATTTAAATCCACAAAAATGGACTTTTTTCGTTTCAAAACGACTTTTGTTGATAACATCTATTGAAAAATCGATATTTTTGTGATATACTATAATAGTATAATAGTAACTCTAATTTTTGAGAGGTGCAAAATGGCTGTTAGTTATAATAAGCTTTGGAAACTGTTGATTGATCGAAACATGAAGAAAAAAGAACTCGCTGAACTGTCAGGGGTTTGTAAATCTACCATTGCAAAAATGGGAAGTAACGAACATGTTTCAACAGAAACAATAGCAAAAATCTGCGCGGCTTTGAATGTAAATATTGAAGATATCGTAGAAGTTATCCCCGAGAAGGAGTAAGCATCATGGCAATAGCTGAAATTCAAAAGCAAACAAATGCAAATATACAGGAGAAAGCGAACCTGATCTGGGAAATTGCAACCCATCTGGTTGGCTTCTACAAGCCCCACGAATACGGCAAGGTTATCCTTCCTATGACGGTGCTCAAGCGCTTCGACGATGCTTTGGCAGCTACGAAGGATCAGGTTCTTTCCACATTCGAAACTCTCAACGCGCAGGGCTTTGACGGTCAGATCAGAGACGGTGCGCTTTGTCGTGCTTCCGGCTACTCCTTCTACAATACGAGCAAGTTTAACTTTGCTCGCCTTCTTGCTGATCCCGACAATATCGAAGCAAACTTCGAAGACTATATGCAGGGATTCTCGGACAACGTAAAGGATATTATGGCGAACTTCAAGTTTGCTGACGAAATAAAGAATATGGCTAAGGGCAACGTGCTCTACGTCGTTATCCAGGAGTTCAACTCTAAAAAGGCAGATATGTCTCCGGACAAGATCACCTCTACCGATATGGGTTACATCTTTGAGGAGCTCATTCGTAAGTTCTCTGAGAGCTACAACGAGGAAGCCGGAGCGCACTTCACAAGCCGCGACGTTATCTACCTTATGACCGAGCTGCTTATCGCTCCAGAAAAGGATGAGATCAAAGCAAACGGTTGCTATAAGACCGCTTACGATATGACGATGGGAACCTCTCAGATGCTCGGATGCCTTACCGAAAGACTCACCGATATCAATCCCGATGCAGACCTTACCTGCTTTGGACAAGAGTTCAACCCCGAGACATACGCTATCGCAAAAGCTGATATGCTTATCAAGGGCGGCAACGCAAGCGGAATGAAGTTCGGTGACACCCTCTCCGAGGATGCTTACTACGGATATGAGTTTGACTACATCATTTCGAACCCTCCTTTCGGTATCGACTGGAAGCGTGAGAAGGATGCTGTTGAACGTGAAGCTCGCCTTGGCTACGAAGGAAGATTCGGTCCCGGCTTGCCTCAGATCTCAGATGGCCAGATGCTCTTTATGCTCAATGGTGTAAAGAAACTCAAGGAAGGTTCGGGAAGAATGGCGATCATTCAGAATGGTTCCTCGCTCTTCACCGGTGATGCAGGAAGTGGCCCTTCTGAAATAAGAAAGTATCTTATTACTGAAGATCTTGTTGACGCTATCATCCAAATGCCCACGGATCTGTTCTATAACACTGGTATTTCTACATACATTTGGGTTATCTCCAAGAACAAGTCTGCTGATCGTCTTGGTAAGGTCCAGCTTATCGATGCCAGCAAATGCTTTATTAAGCGCCGCAAGAATATCGGTAACAAGCGTGTTGATCTTGATGATGCTTGTATTGCTCTGATTATGAAAGCATATAACGAAAACGATAACAAAGAATATGAGGTTGACGGACTCTTTGTTGAAAGCAAAACCTTTGACAACGATTACTTTGGTTACACGAAAGTAACAGTAGAAACCGCCATAGCAGATATAGCTGGCAAGCCTATTTTGAAAAAAGGCAAACCACAACCAAAAAAAGGAATGTCTGATAGCGAAATTGTTCCGCTTAATGAGAACATCGATGAGTACATGGAAAAGAATGTGCTACCATTTAACCCTCTCGCATATATCGATTCGGTTAAAAACAAGATTGGTTACGAAATTCCGTTCACAAAGTTGTTTTATAAATTTGTCGCACCTGCATCTTCAATTGAAATTTTTGGAGATATCAAAGCCTTGGAATCGCAAGAAGCAATCCTTATGAAGGAGTTGTTCGGCAATGCGTGAAATGAAAGACAGTTTAATTCCGTGGGTAGGACTTATCCCTGCTGACTGGAAACTAAAACGAGGAAAATTTACACTACAACTACTTAATCGCCCTGTAGAAGAATCCGATGATGTTATTACTTGCTTTAGAGACGGCGAAGTCACGCTGCGCCAAAACAGAAGAAGCGAGGGATACACAGTTTCCCTCAAAGAAATAGGCTATCAAGGCATCGAACCTGGAGATCTTGTAATACATGGTATGGATGGCTTTGCTGGTGCGATTGGAATTTCTGACTCTCGCGGAAAATCATCTCCAGTTCTCGTGGTATGTGATTCTAACGAGAACAAAAAGTATTTAATGTACTATCTTCGTTCTATGGCTTATAATGATGTGTTTACTGCTTTGGCAACAGGAATTCGTGTTCGTTCGTGCGATTTGCGTTGGAACAAAATTGCTGAACTCCCCTACATACTGCCAAGTTTAGATGAACAACAAGATATCGTAAATGCCATCGAAACAAATGTAGAACAAGTCAACAAGCTTATTGACATAGTACAGGAACAAATCGAAAAATTAAAAACGCACAAAAAAAGCGTCATTACCGATTTGGTTGTTCGTGGACTGTCAAAAACATCCGAATTAAAAAATACCGATATTACTTGGATTGGCAAAATACCGAAAAATTGGAGCGCGATAAGACTTAAACATTTATATGATTATTCCAATGGAGCACCCGTTAAAGTCGGACCTTTTGGTAGTGCTTTACCGAGTTCTGAAATCGTTGAAGATGGAGTTTGGGTATACAATCAAAGAACAGTTCTTGATTGCAACTTTGAAACTAATAACACATTTGTGTCCGAAGCAAAAGCTGACGAACTTTCGGGATTTAGTGTTGAACCTAAAGATATTTTGATTACGACGAGAGGAAGCATTGGCAAAACCGCTATTGTTCCCGAAAACGCACCCAAAGGCATTTTGCATCCTTGTGTTATCAGATTCCGTATTGATGAATCCAAAATGAATAGTGAACTTTTATCACTAATATTTAATGAAACAGACATCGCTCTCGGTCAGATATTGGATATGAGCAAATCAACCACTATTGAAGTGCTGTATTCATACTCACTTAAAGAAATATGGATACCTTGTCCACCGCTCTACGAGCAAGCCGATATCTTAAATAGTGTAAAGACTATTATCAAAGAATATGATAGTTTGATATCTATTAAGAAGGAAAAAATCGAAAAATTGGAGCAATACAAAAAGTCCTTGATTTACGAATACGTAACAGGAAAAAAGGAGGTTAAGCAACATGTGGTTTGATAATGTCGGTTTTGAATTAAATCCTGACGACTATGTGTTGTGCCTCTCGGGTGATTACGCTTATACCGTACAACAAATACGAAAGTTCTCGCAACGAGATGAAGGCAACTTCATCCGGTATATGGTTACACTGACTTGTAAAAGTACGGTATCAACTTACAACGTGATTTCTTTGAAGGGATTAGGATTAACACCCGATACGATTAAGCGTGAAACAGTCGGTCAACGTGGATATGACGTTTTTGGAAACGCCATTAACGTCGGCGATAAGGTGTTGTACTTGCATCGAATGGAGATATTCACCGAAATAGGTGTTGTTTCCAAGTTGGCAGCCAAAACATGTATTATCGATATTAAACTCAACCGTTTCAACCAAAGCTCCTACAAGAAGCCTTATGGAGAAATCATATCGCTTACTGCGCTTGGTTTGGATGAAACTATCATCAAAAAGGAAACGAGATCCTTTTAACTATCCTGCTTTTCAGAATAGTCGCTTGGCAGGGGACCTCTTTATCGAAATATAGAGGTATAATAAAGAAAAAACGACGAGGTGGAACTCATGGATCAATCAGAAAAGAGATTTGAACAGGACATAGAATCCTTCTTGATAAGCGCAGAAGGCGGATATGAACAGTTCTCGTATTTGAACCCAGATGGGCATAGAATACACAAATATGAATATGACAAGGAAAAGGCGATCTACCCCGAGGTGCTCGTCAATTTCGTTATGAAGACTCAGCCCAAGCAGTGGGCGAGATATGTCAAGTACTATGGCGATGATGCTCCCGAGAAACTTTACAGACGTCTCGAGGACTCGATTGCCGAGAATGGCTTGGTATACGTTCTAAAGCACGGCTTCAAGGATATGGGCATCGATATCAAGGTGTGCTATTTCAAGCCTGAGTCTGAGCTTAACGAGAACCTGATGGAGCTCTACCGCAGCAACGTACTGGGTGTAACTCGTCAGTTCGCCTACTCTACCAAGAACAATAATACCATTGATATGGTGCTTACTCTCAATGGTATCCCGATCGTTGCGCTGGAGCTGAAGAACCAATACAAGGGACAGGATGTTGAGAATGCCCTCAAGCAGTTCAAGAACGACCGTGATCCCAAGGAATTCTGCTTCCGTTTCAACCATCGTTTCCTCGTCTACTTTGCGGTTGACCTTTATGAAGCATATATGGCAACATCTCTCCAGGGCGGTGCTACCTACTTCATGCCTTTCAACCAAGGATCCAACGGTGCAGGTAATACGGGCGGCAAGGGCAACCCTGTAAATCCCAACGGATACTCCACCTCTTATCTGTGGGAAGAAGTGTTGCAGCGTGATAGCCTGCTCGATCTGGTTCACCGTTTCATTACCTACGTCAAGGAAAAGGAAGAGGTAACAAAGGGTACGTCCACCAAGGTCGTTGAAAAAGAAAAGCTCATCTTCCCCCGTTACCATCAGTATGATGTGGTTAAGAAGGTTATTGCAGACGTTAAGGCAAATGGCGTTGGACAAAGCTACCTTATCGAACACTCGGCAGGTAGTGGTAAATCCAATTCTATTGCTTGGATCGCATACCGTCTTGCCTCTCTCCACAATGAAGAAAACGACGCTATCTTCGATACGGTTATCGTAGTAACCAACCGTGTCGTTCTGGATAGCCAGTTGCAAGATACAATCAACAGCTTCGACCATACTCCCGGTTTGGTAGAAGCAATCGACGACAAGAAGCGTTCTCGCGGTCTTGTCGATGCCATCAACGATAAGAAGCGTATCGTTATCTGCACCGTGCAGAAGTTCCTCTTTGCATATAAGGACTTCGACAAGCTTGTGGGCAGAAAGTATGCGGTTATCATTGACGAAGCACATCAAGGTCAGTCTGGAGAAAGCGCAAAGACCTTGCGCAAATCCTTGCTGGACATTGACCAAGCAATCAAGCTCTATGCAGAGGAAGAAGGCATCGATGAGTCTGAGGTGGATCTTTCCTCGGATATCGTCTGCTCTATCCTTGCGCAGGGTATGCATGCAAACCAGTCCTTCTTCGCATTCACTGCTACTCCCAAGAACAAGACCATTGAGTTGTTCGGCACGGTAGATCCCGCAACAAGAAAGATGCGCCCGTTCCACATCTACTCTATGCGTCAGGCAATCGAAGAGGGTTACATACTCGACGTGCTCTCCAACTATACGACCATCAAGGAAGCTTTCAAGCTCGTAAAGGTGTCCCAAGACAACCCCGAGTTGATCGAAGGTCCTGCTCTCAGAGCTTTGGTTAAGTACTATAAGGAGCACGGTCATACCATTCACGATAAAACCGAAATGATTATGGCAAACTTCCTCCACAACGGTCGCTTCCAGATCGGTGGCAAGGGTAAGGCGATGATCATTGCTGACAGCCGAGCAAATGCCGTTAGATACTTCTTTGCAATCAAGGAGTATATGAAGAATCACCCGAACGAAAGTCAGGGCTGCGGCGTTATGGTTGCCTTTTCCGGTACCGTTTATCTCGACGGTCAGGAATACACTGAGGCTGGACTGAACTTTGACGAGAACGGTCAGTCCCTCAATACCGATAAGAAATTTAGAAAAGCATTCCGCAGCGACAGATTCAATATCCTTGTCGTTGCAAACAAATACCAGACTGGTTTTGATGAGCCGCTGCTCCACTCTATGTACGTAGACAAGAAGCTGAAGGATGTTAATGCCGTGCAGACTCTCTCCAGACTCAACCGTACCTGCAAAGGCAAGGACTCTACGTTTGTTCTTGACTTTGAGAACACGGACGAGCAGATCCGCGACAGCTTCCAGCCCTACTATGAGGCGACGTTGCTTGACGGTCGTACCGATTACAACCGAGTTTACGATCTCCGCACCAAGATCAAGCCCTTTATGCTCTATAACTTCGCAGACGTTGAAAACTACTACGACTTTATGACCAAGCACAAGGACAACAAGCAGGATGCTACTGCACTCGGAAGACTCAGCGGTATTCTTAAGCCCATCGTAGACAGATATTATGATCTTGCGAACGAAGAGGAGCGCTTCAACGCTCGTATGGCGATCCGTAAATTCGTGAAGTGCTATGCTTACGTTACGCAGCTCATCAGAATGCACGACGAGGAGCTCTTCAAGGAGTACGTCTTTGCTTCCAACCTACTCAGACTCCTTCCCAAGCCCGGACATCCGAAGCCTGAGATTGAGGATAAGGTTAAGCTTGAGTACACCTCGTTGAAGGAGTCTTTCTCCGGCGCGATCGTTCTTGACAAAAAGGATACCGATCTTGTTCCTTCATCCGACAAAGCGAAGCCGAAGGTTCCCAAGAAGGATACTCTCCAGAACATTATTGATAAGGTCAATGAACGCTTTGACGGCGATTTCAGCGAATCGGATCGCGTTATTATCGAGAGCATCTTCCAGATGTTTATGTCCGATAAGGAGATCAAGAAGTTCAAGAGATACGCACACGATACCACCCCCGAAATGTTCGTGAAGTCGCTATTCCCGGACAAGTTCAAAGAGATAGCAACCCAATGCTATATCGAAAATGCAGATTCTTACAAGAAGCTCTTCACCGATACCGAATTCTATCAGAGAGTTATGGATGCAATGGCAAAGGAGCTCTATAAGAGTTTGAGAAAAGACTAAAAGGAGCTCTAATGGAAAATATAATCTGTATCGAAAACGCTCAGATTAAAACGAAGATTAAAAATTTCATAAAGACGTGCGATTCATTACTTTCCATGCAAAAAGAGCTGGATCGCACACTACAAGCCGTAAACGCTTTTAAGGTTCTTCTCAGATTCCTTAAGAATGATAGCACTCTAATTGAGGTCTACAACAGATTTGATGCTTCCGGAAGCATTACGGCTGCATATACACTTGCTAAAGAAATCGCCGATAATGACTACTCTATCACGATTGCTTGCCCAGATCCGGAGCCTGAACCTACAAAAGCATTGAATTTCAAATACAAGATAGGTGATATCATTCCTCTTGGAAAAAAGGTTGTTCGCCAAGTTGAGCAACCTCTCACATGGAAGGTTATCAGCACGTCTGATGGAAAAGCACTTCTGTTCGCAGAAAAATCCTATCTTTGGGAACCTTTTGACACTAACGGAAATTCAAATTGGGTAGAGTCCTCTATCCGCAACAAGCTCAACTCGGAATGGATCAACGAGGTATTCTCAGAAGCTGAGCGCGAAATCATTATTGCTAACGATGTACAGGATCTCATTTTCGTTCCCGCACTTGATTTGCTCATTGAATTGATTCCTAATGTTCAGGATCGATGCGATAGCAAAGCTGCCTGGTGGACTTCATCGCCAACCGATACGGCTGAAACACTCGTATCCATTCAAAGAAATGGTGAAGTTCAGTCTGATGGCACTCCGGCAACAAAAAAGCAAGGTGTACGTCCGGTATTTTGGATTGTGAATCCCGTTGAAGAGGTAATTGAAGAAGCAGAACCTATTCCTGAGCCAGAAGTTCTGCCTGTAAGAAAAGTAATCATCGTTGAAGATGGTGATGACTTTTACATTGCTTATGCAACACCTCAAGACCGTATAGATTCACTATTTCTCAAGAGATTTTCATCCGAATCCGCACACTTTGAGAGCATAGAAGCTACAGAAGCAGCAGTTGACGTTTTTAAGAGTGTCAATAGTGGCAAATACGAAATCGAAGTAAGCCGTGTTTCTTTAATTGATCTAATTAACAAGGAATACGAAATCGCCAATCAGAAACGCAGTATACCCGACAATGAGGGATATCCCGTCGTTTACATCGACTCAAAGGGTAAGAAAACCTTCCCTCTAAGAGAGGAAGACTTTGCTCTTCGTTTGATTGACAAGATCAAATACGAAGCTATTATCAAGGAACTAATCGCAAAAGAAAAAGCTAAGCTTGATGAACAATTCGATTATTACTATATCGGAACATCGACTGGCTATGAAGTTGCATTGGATTGTGATGCACCGCATACTCGATATGAGATATTCAAAGCTCGCGGAGTTATTGAAAGCTTTGATGAATATCCAGATCTTAAGGATACTCACGTTGATGACGAAAAGTACTACAATGGATATATTGATGCTCTAACAGCAGCACTAAACATTCAACGTGAATGCATTTTCGAGGAATGCAATTGGACCATAGACATTGTTGATTTGCGTTCCAAAGGATCCTTCACTGCTAACAACGATGTGGAGGGTAATCTTCCCGAATATGGTCACTACAAGGTGCGCGTTTACAATGAAATACCGGAGCTTGATTTCAGTGATGGTTCAAGACACGTAGTGGTTGCGTTCGTACACAAGAAAATTGATTGGATCTTCCGTGATACCGAGCTTGCTCTAAATTTACCATCAAATGTTCCAATTGTGTTTGGTAACGAAAAACAGCAAGTTAATAAGACTCATTTATCCCGTCTGATTAAAACAACTATTTGTTCGCAATGCGACTTGGGTAGCGGCGACGCTGATTACAGGATTTCTCCCGAGTGGGTGCCTGCGTTGGCAAATTTCTATGAATTTTTCAAAGATGAGTCTGAGGACGACAAGGGGGGATCGAATGCCGATTCTACCGAACCTGCAGATAAAACCAGATCCCTTGATTTAAGATTCATGGATGGTTCTGAAGTCCTCTACGACTATAAGTTTAAGGATAATAGAATTCTTAGAAGTATCAAAATGCCCTTAAATATGAAACGCCTTCCTGAAGGGTTGTTTTACGGTTGTAAATCCTTGGATTACGTTATCCTCCCTGACAATCTTAGAGTAATTGGATTATCAGCGTTCGAAGGTTGTACGTCGCTCTGGAAACTTTTCCTACCCGACACCATTCGTAGAATTGAAGATAGAGCATTTTATGACTGTAGCGGTCTGAAAAGCATTTTCCTCCCTGAAAAGCTCGAGTATATTGGTTCGGATGCTTTTTGCGGTTGTGTAAAGCTTTCCAAAATTTACATACCTGCAAGTATAAAGTACATCGCAGAGGATGCTTTCGATGATTGTGTTGCGTTAACCAAAATAGCAGCACCTGTAGGATGCCAATTACCAGCATTCTTATTGTCGCAAGCAAAGGTTAAATACTATAGTGATTCCGATGATCGATCCAGTATCGAAGAAGGATTTGAAGATGAGCGTATAAATAGCGATTATCCTGCAGATCCATTTGAAGACAATGACGATGAAGCCACGGATTCAATAGCTGATACTTCTCTAATTAACGATGATACAATCACTATCGCTTCACCAGAAGAAACGGATGACGATGGTATAGTTGATGCGGACACCGAAGATGAGGATCATACCGAAACAGTCACGGTTTCAACTCAGTCTGATAGACCAACTTTCAAGGCTGTCGATTTGTTAAATAACACTTTATTATTGCTTGATAATCCCGATGTCAATCTTTCTAATGACTTGTCTTCGGTTATCAACTTGTTAACGAAGGAGTATAAAAATGATCAAGTTTGATCTTTTCAAAAAGGATGATATTTCGTTACTATTGGAGGGCTTTGACACGTCATTCCTTCAGGTGCCGATGAAGCGTCCGGCCAAGTCGCTCTTAAAATTTATTCCTAACGGATTCAGGCCTGAAAAGCTTGCTCGGTTTCAATTGACCAAAGTCTTCGTAGAAGCTCTCTATTCTCGCGAGGCAAGTTCTACAGAATATATCATCGCCGAAATTCAAAGAAATTTTGATGGCATTGGCCTCGAGACCTATATGGCAGACAAGTTGGAAACGGAATATCCGATTAACACTTACATCATCGAAATTTCTACAATCATTTTCGAAAACCATTTGGTTATACCCGCCCATATTGTTCTGATGCTCTATGGAATTGACTGTTCAGAAGAAGAGAAAAAGCTTTCCGAGCGCCTCCACACCGCTTTTCAAGCAGAAAGGGAGGATGCAAAACAGGTCGGATTGCGAGATGGATATAACAAGGCGGAAGCAAAGTTTGCAAGTGACTTAGAGGCAGAGAGAAAAAAGGTTGCTAAATTGCAAAAGCAGGTGGATACCGCATCTACACGAGCCAAGGAGGATGCTCAAGCGGCAAAACAGCATCAAGCTGAATTGAAAAAGCTTCTTGATGAACTTGAGCAAAAGAAAAAGGAAATTGCCGATTTAAGTGCTGCCCTGAAAGAAGAACAAGATAAGTTGGCGGCGCTGCAAGATCTTGACAAGAGCCAAAAAACACAAATCTCCAACATGAAGATAGAGTTAGGAAAAGCTCAAGCCGCTTTGAAGGAATCTCTTTCTCAAATTGCTCGTCTTACCGAAGAAGCATCTACGAAATTCACTGTTTCTCCGGAAGAGTTAAAAGCAATATGTGTCGCAGCAATAGACTTCATATCTCTGAAGAATGCAAGCAAGGAAGATATTCTTGCTTTAGCCCAAAAAAGATTTTCTGAGAGTGATAACGTAGCAGTAGCTTGGCGAGCACTCTGTGAAGACTCTATTGAGCTTATCGATGAATTGTTCGAAACACTCTCGAACAATAACTTTGAACTCTCGTATTTTGACAAGTTTATTAAATTGGAGAGTCTGCTTCTCCTTGAGCTTGCTATTAAACAGGCTCTTTGTACAGTAGCACATAAAACTATGGCATCCTCAACAGATGGAAACACGTCCTGCGGGAACTTCTCGGTTCAGGGATGAGGAATGGAGATAAACAATGAACACAATTACAACCAACACATTGATACACTGTGCAATATTATTATGCTCAACAACTGTTCCGGCAGATGAAAAACTTGATGCATATACCACAGATTATCTACAATCAAAAGGGTTTACTGTAAATCCTCAATTAGTAACAGATAACGTTGAAAAATACAACACTGGCGCTAAACTATATGGTGTATACCGCGACAATATCAGTCGCATTCAAAGAATCAGTTTAATTCAGGAAATATATCGTTCCCTGTGGATTTACAATTTTGTAGCCACTGCTTACGAAACTCTTTCTCCTGCTCAATTGCTGTCTGCTGTTAACCAAAAATATGAAGCCGAGCAAGTCCATAACGAAGATCTTGATAGAAACAAGTTCAGCGCCTTCAAACTGATTGACAGAGAATTTTGCACCAGTGAAATGTTAAAGACCAGTGGAAAAGTTTTGAGCAAGCTTTCTTTTGACTACGCTAAAGCATTAGAAAGAGTATCAAAGACTTTTTCTGAAATTGAGGGTATGGAGTATATGTCTGACATTTACTCTTCAGCTACTTCAACAGTTACAACCGTAAGCAAATCTGCTTCCGTTCAACCTATTCGTACTATGCCTGTGGCAGAGACGGCATCTACTACAGTTATTGCCTCCGCGCCCGATGTTTCTCCAGCTAACCAGCCACAAACCTCTAAAATAGAGTTGCAGCTTCGTGATGAAATCAGAATGTTGAAAAGCGATAAACACGATTTGGAAGTAAAGCTCTCTTATGCCAAAAAAGATGCCATTCGTGAATTCGTTTCTACACTGACCGGATATGGCTGGAATTGCCCCTTGAGTGAACTTTACCGTCTTTTGAAAGACGTTGAGACGCCCGAGAAGATTAAAGGCATAATAAACAACCTATTTATGGCTCTCGGAAGCGAGAATATTAAGATCTGCAGAGACAAAGTTGGTGATATGATCACTTTGACTGAAGAAAATCAGAAGACTTATGATCCCTATAAAAACGAGCAATTGTTTTTAGGAGATAAAGCAGAAATTTTCTACCCGGGATATAGATACGATCACGAAATTATGGTAAGACCAATTGTAAGAAAAATAAAGGAGAGCGATTCAAATGAAAATGGATGAGACTAAAATCTGTATTGGTATTGATTTGGGTACTACGAATACATCAGCCGCTTATTCTACACTGAGCGTTGATGGTCAAATTTCCGTTGTTGACTTGGAAATAAGACAAAAAGGTCGTGGTTCTCAACGTACATTTGATACTCTTCCTTCGATTATGTATGTCAAGGAGAACGGCGATGTTGTTGTAGGTCGTGAGGCGCAAGACCTTAAAGAAAACAGCATCATGGGTTCCGCAGAAGAAGTCCGTTACCTTGAAAATGTAAAGAGATATATGGGTACCCAGCAGAAGTTTGTTCTTGATGGTACAACCTATACTCCTATCGATGTTGCAACTGAGGTACTTAAGCATGTTCGCAATTACTCTCAGATTAAGCAAATGAAGAGCGACTACTACACCATTATAACTGTTCCGGCTAACTTTAATACCGACCAAAGAACAGATACTATGGAGGCTGCTCGTAGAGCTGGGTTTGAAAACATTGATTTGTATGACGAGCCCAAAGCTGCTATATTGAGCTTCTTGCACGAAGAATCACAGAAACGAGAAAACAAGCAACTTGATGTATCAAGCAAAAAACGAATTCTCGTTATTGACATCGGCGGCGGAACCTGCGATATTAGCGTAGAAGATGTAGTTGAAAAAGATGGTCAATACGTTTTTGCTCACATGGCTGTCGGTAGAGATAACCTTGGTGGTGTAGACTTTGATAGACGTATTGGTGATGAGTTGGCAAAAGGAAGACTGCGCGGAATCAAACTTACTGATGCTGAAATTGCTTCACTTCGTGATATGGGCCAAAAGATAAAGGAATCTCTTTCGGATAACATTGAAGACTTCGTTTGGGATAACTACGATGGAGACAAAGCTGCTCTCTATGAGCAACCAGACTGGCTCGACATTGTTGAGGAAGAAGACTTTGAGTGCTCGCAAATGAGAGAGATTGGCGGACAGCAAATCACGTTCACTATGAACATACGTGAACTCGTTAATGCTATCAATCCCTTGATCTATCAGATCGAGGATATTCCTGCAGCAAACAAAGAACAGCGTGAACTGAACAAAAACATGGAGTCTTTAATCAATACCACTCTCTCCGATCATGATATTGATGTTGATAGTATTGATGTAATCTTCCTGACCGGTGGTATGGCTAAGTGTCTCCCCCTCAGAGCTGCGTTGTTTGAATTGTATCAAAAGCCCATTGTCAGTCCTTCAGAAACCTTCCTTGCTGTTTCCAGAGGAGCTGCATTGGTTAACAAATACAGAAGCATTGATGAGACATCCAAAGACCTCATGCCGAATGCGGTAATGATGGAAATGGAGGACGGCTCCCTGAAAACATTGATAAAGATGGGTGAGCCTGTTCCTGTTGCAAAAACCGTAGATGATGTGTTCAGAACGGTTTCTCGAAATGGCGTGGCTATTCGCCTCTTCGAAGGAAAGAATGAATTTGATAGCCAGTTGAGAAAAATAAACAACCTGTATCGCATAACGTTTGACGAGGCACAATTCCCGGGACGTGAATTCAAAATTGCTTACAAAGTTGATAAAACGAAGAGAATCACGTTTACAATTACTTTCCTGGATAATGGTGACACGTACAATATTGATGGACAAATCAGGGAGGGAAAATAAATGGAACAGTGGAAACAGATTTTAATGGCTTCTGTTAATTCTGAAGAAGTTAGCATCTTGGATGCCGATGTAACCGGAATTAAAGGAACTCAGGAGGCCCCTGACGGAGTGTTTTATTCCGAGTTTTCTGAAGAAGAGGCCCTTGCATATCACAAAATATTTATCAATTTTTCGAAGATGTACTCCATCAACGACAAAATTGCAATATCAGGACTTGAAGACGATCTGAATGCTCAAAATGCCGCTGTAATTGATAAGTTTTGCCCCATAGAGCTAATCCTATTCTCGTCCCGCTGTATAGGAAATATCGTCGCGTCTGACACGAAGGTTTTCAAGCTGTTGAAAAAAGTTGTTGGTAAGCTGCTTAACAATGATGCTTCCAAAATTGCCCATTACATATTGGGCGGATGGGAATGGAAAACTCAGATTTCCATTTTTGTCGAAGCAATAGGTATTGCTGCTCCCGATTTAGTTGACACTACGATGTCATATTACCCTCAAGCAGCAGCACTCTGTGCAGATGATGATAAGAGCCTACTTAAGTCATATATCAATATGCTCCTTGCCACACAGGACGAATCGTTTGCTGAGTATTTCTCCGATGTCGTTACCAATGATATTTTCATGAACGACACGGAGTTGATTGGTTATTTCTGCAACGTGCTCCCTCGTGATCCGTATTGGAAAAACGAGGTTCTGCTTAGACAGATCACAGACGAAATCGAGGGACAGGCTATATCGCCTATATTAAGAAAGCGTATCGCGGAATTAAAGCGTCAGCACTTAAAAGATGAATCTCGTGCTGAGTATTCTATTCACGAAATGCTTAACTCCAGAAACGTTGATTATGAGACAAAGGTCGAATGGGCCAACAAGCTGTTATTCGCAGGAGCTTGTGCAAGCGATGTGTTTGAATGGGAAATGGTTCGAGATCCTGAAGCAAGCATTCTGGTAAATAGACGCGGTATGGAGAACATTGATAATATAATGCCGGACGAAGTACGTGGACGTGCATATATTGCGCTTGCTACTCACGGAAAACGTCAAAGGGATGAAATTATCAGTTTCCTCTTAGAGCAAAAGGAAAACAATCCTCATTACTCCTTGCCCATCAATATTGCATTATACGATCTGAGAGTTCTGCCTTCTGAAGATTTGTTCCTCTCTCTTTTTGCAGAGGGTTACAAAGATTTTTATGGCAAGAATCTTGGAAAATACTTCAGATACAACAAAGTTGCAATATCTAATGATTTCATGTCATTCCTCAAGCGTTATCTAAAGCCGACACTGGATGAAAACACTTTGGGCTATTCTCTCACGATTCTTTATCACGTGTTGGATCAGTTCAACGCTAAGGACGGCAAAATCGCAGATGAAACTCTTGGCATTGCCGATAACATGATGCCGATTTTGTTAGCATTTGAGGGAGAGTTTAAGCACTCTAACACTTATAACAGTTTCATGGACATTCTTGATCTTATCGCAAAGGAAAGTCCTTCGAATAAACCGGGAGTTCTCAAGATTTTGGATAAATTCAAGCATTACGTTTCTCGCTCTGGCAATATGCCTTCTATTGAGTTCAGAATCAATGCTGATATTAGAAAATTGGACGGAATAGCAGCTCCGCAGTAAACACCGAAAGGGGTGATTAAGTTTGGAAAATAATCTCCAGGCCTCTGATTTATTGGATAAGCTAAATCAGGCTCTTATGAAAGGAAGTGCGCAGGATATTTCTCGCGCTGTTCAAAATATCCTACAAACTTCTGGAGACGGCTCTGTTATTCAAGGAGCAATCAACATACTTGAGCCTTGGTTATTTAACAGCAATGCATATTATTTGGCCAAGTTCTTGTTCCTTTTGTATGACAAATTGGACAATGGCTGCATGGCACGCTTCTATCTCCAGTATTGCTATGAAGAGCTTTCAACCCAAAGTGCGTTCATTCCCACCATAAACAAATATCTTTCATTAACTCCACGTGCAATGAAAAGCAACTATTTCACACACGATGGAGATTTCAGCTATACCTTTGAAGGCCAAGAAAAGAAATATGGAATTCATTCTTTTTCCAATGAAATCGGTCACAACCTCACTCTTCTTATCACACCGTATGGAAGCATTATATTAGATTGCGGTGCAAAATGCAGTACTGGTGATCAGGCATACATTAGTCGCAGTGATCTTGTTTCGTTCTTGACAGTATATGGCGTTACTATTGACGATGTTGTGGGCGTCCTAATTTCTCATGCACATTTAGATCACTATGGAAGTATTTCGTCTTTGCTTGACGTCGGAATTTCTCCTTTAAGATTCTATGCTGATGAGCGAACCAAAAAAATAATTAGAGATGCTACAGGAGAACGCAACATTGAAGGCGCACGTCCAATATCCTCATTCTTTGTGGCTAATCAAAAAATCCAGATTCATTCCTATGATAATGGGCATATTCTTGGATCACAGCTTTTCGTAATACGCTTCGATGACAAAACGGTAGTATTTACGGGAGATTTCTGTCTCCATTCTCAGCAAACGGTGCCCGGATTGGATCTTACAAAGCTTTGTGAAGACGAATTTGTTGCGGCGGGAATAGATTGTTTGGTAACAGAATCAACCTATGGTAATAACGTTTCCAACATACTTCCATATCAAGATGCTGAAAGTGCACTGCTCTTAATCATCGATAAGTTGATTTGCAACGGATACAAAGTTTTTCTTCCTGCGTTTGCTGTAGGAAGAAGCCAAGAATTAACCATCCTACTAAGTCAAAAATACCGGTTGCTTATTGATGGACTCTCTATCAAACTTACCCAAACTTACGAACGGCTCCTGGACTCCAAAATAGCCACCTCCAACGTAAAATATTCTACCGGTAATAATAGCAAGGTAGACAACTTTGATTTCAATGATATTATCATAGCCAGTTCCGGTATGATCTCAGAGAATAGTACCTCGGCTAAATACATTGAAGAACTCTTTGAAAGTAAGCAAAGAGTTGCAATTATTAGAACGGGATATTTGGACAGTAGCGAGGAATCCTACGGTTATAGTATACTGCAAGGTTGGAAAAAACAAGGTGGTCTTTTATTCGACGTTTCACTTTCGGCTCACGCAAGCTATGACGAACTATTTTCTTTAATCAATACATTGTTGCCAAGCAACGTCATTGCTATACACGGTTCAGGCATAACTCATACCGCGTGGGATGAGCATGAAACCGATACAAAGCCTAATCTCAGCGAAAATAACTCGTTTAGCGAAGATGTTTCAACAGATAATAGCATTGCTATATCGGATCCATTGGTGTTAAATCGTTGGAAAAACGCTGTTAAAATTGGAGCAAGTATAATTTCTTCTGGCAAGTCTCTTGAGAGC
>ERZ780157.2418-NODE-2418-length-17373-cov-7.336240_pt1 | contig 17373 bp, 14 predicted proteins | sample MGYA00511169_ERZ780157 | MGnify/ENA primary metagenome ERZ780157 (study PRJEB29588, sample SAMEA1965149) | human gut metagenome | biome: human gut; feature: human-associated habitat; material: faeces | place: Denmark | collected 2008/2010 ... | reverse complement strand
GGACAGGGGGAGAGGGGCTTTTCTTTCAAGAAAAGCCCCTCTCCCCCTGCAAAAATATATTCTCTCACTCAGCGAAGCGGTAGCTGCCGGCGGTGAGGGTGGCGGTGTAGCCAGAGGGCAGGCGGAGGTTTGCACGTACGCCTGCGGGGACGTCAATTTCATAGTAGACGGTATCTTCCTTGTAATACCAATGCACACGGATTTTGCCGTTGCGCGAGTCGATCGAGGCATCGGCATAGCCGAGGTACTTGCTCGGATGCGGAGCGATCGAAACGGTCTTGTAGGCAGGGTCCTCGGCGGTTGGCTGAATACCGACGGCAACACCGAAGATCCAATCATAGACGGCACCGTAAGCATAATGGTTAAAGGAGTTCATTGCGGTACTCCAGAAGCTGCCGTCCTCCTTGATGCTGTTCCAATGCTCCCACATGGTGGTAGCGCCGTGGCAAACCGAATAGAGCCAGGAGGGGTTCTTCTCCTGCATGAGCAGCTCGTATGCCACGTCGGTGTAGCCGTTGTCGGAGAGCACGTGCAGGATGTAGGGCGTGCCCACAAAGCCCGTGGTCATGCGGTTGCCGTTCTCGCGGATCAGCTCGACCAGCTTTGCCGCCAATGCCGCACGCTCGTCCTCCTCGCACAGACCGAACTGCAGGATCAGCACGATGCCCGTTTGGGTCACGCCGCGTCTGACGGTGTCCACGTGGGTGTGCTTGCCGTCGGCAAGGATCTCGGTGAACGGAAGCTCCTCACGGGGCATACCGTTTTCCATGAAATAGGAGCGGAAGCGGTCACGCACGTTCTTGTAGAGCTCGCGGTATTCGCTCACGTCCTCGCCGAGCACCTCACCCGCACGGATGACCAGCTCGGTGGAATAAGCAAAGAAGGCACTGCCGATCAGATCATTGGAGGTGGCACCCACGTAGGAGTCCTCGCCCGCATCCATTGCGAGCCAGTCGCCGTAGTGCAGACCCGTGAGCCACAGATATTCCTCGGGTCCGACACTGTGCATATAGCCGACCCATTTTTTCATCATCGGGTAATGCTCGCGCAGAAGCTTTTTGTCGCCATACGCCAGATAGAGCTGCCACGGAATGATGCAGGCAACGTCGCCCCATGCAGCAGAGATACGCGTGGGATGCCCGGGCATTGCATTGGGAACGGTGCCGCGAACCGAGCCGTCCTTGCCCTGCTCAATCGCCACGTCCCCGAGCCACTTGCGGAAAAACGCGTGCACGTCGAAGTTGATAGCGGCGGTGCGGCAGAACACCTGCGCATCCCCCGTCCAGCCGAGACGCTCGTCGCGCTGCGGGCAGTCGGTGGGAACGTCGAGATAGTTGCTCTTCTGTCCCCAGATAATGTTGTGGTAGAGCTGATTGATCTTCTCATTTCCGCAGACAAAGGAACCCGTGCGCTTCATCTCGGAGTTAACCGCAATGGCGCAGAAGCAACGCGGATCAACCTCGGCAAAGGGATATTCCACGAGGCGGATGTAGCGGAAGCCCTCAAAGGTGTAGGTGGGCTTGAACACGTCCTCATCTCCGCTGCAGATATAGGTCATCTCATTGCGCGCCTTGCGATAGTTGGCGTTGTAGAAGTTGCCATCCTTGTCAAGCACCTCGGCGTGATGCAGCACGATGCGACTGCCACGGGGTGCCTTGATGCGAACCTCCACGTAGCCTGTCATGTTCTGTCCAAAGTCGATCACGGTCTCGCCCGCAGGCGTGCGGATGATCTGAGCGGGTGCCAGGCGCTCCTGCTCGGTGATCCACTCACCCATCTGCGCCACAAGTCGGGTCTTGACAATCGACGGCACTGCCTTGCCTACGTATTCGATCGGCGCGGTCTTGTCAACCGTTTCGCCGTGATAGATCTCGGAGAAGGTGACCTCGGAGGTGAAAACGTCCCACGTGGGGTCGGTTACGAGCTCGTCACGCGTGCCGTCGGTATAGGTGACGTCGAGCCATGCGATGAGAGAGGTGTGATCGGCATAGCAATGGTTGGTGTCATCATGCCCGATAAAGCCAACCGCCCATCCCTGACCGAGCCCGAGCTCGATCGTGTTCTCTGCTCCGAGCAGCGCGGTCAGATCATAGGTCTGATACTGCACGCGATTGTTGTAGCTCGTCCAGCCCGGTGTAAGCACACCCTTGCCAACGCGCTCGCCATTGAGATAGAGTGCGTAAAGTCCCATAGCAGAGGCACAAAGCGTTGCCTTTTTGATCGCCTTTTTGGGCGCAAAGGTCGTGCGATAGGTGAACGCCGCCGCACCCGCATCACGGGGCGAGGTGATCCATTGAGCCGATTTTTTCATCATATCTCTCCTGTCATTTATTTTTTGAAAAAGGTTTACAAAACCCCTTGCATATAGTATATCGGATATGTTATAATAAATCAACCGATATTCTTGCTAAAACAGGGGGCATTTTTATGGTGGACGAGAAAAATGAATTTCATTGGGACAGGATCGCGGCGCATCTGGAAACCGAAAAGTTTTTGCTGGTGCCGCACGTTGGACAAAGGAGCGTGTCGATGCACGATCACTTTTTTCTGGAGCTGACCTATATCCTCGACGGTACGGCGGAGCACAACCTCGACGGACAGATCACCATCCTACGCCCAGGCGACTATCTGATCGTGGACTACGGCAGCCGCCCCTCCTATCGCGCGCTCTCGGAGGGGGGCTACGATAACCTCGACTGCCTGTTTCTCCCCGAGCTTGTGGACCCCGTGCTCAAGGGAACGAAAAATCTGCGCACGCTGCTCGAGCACTACATCCTCTATTTCAACATCGGTGCGCTGGTGCAAAACCCCGCGCACATGGTCTTTCACGATCACGACGGGCGCATTCTCTCGCTTCTGCGCCACATGCAGCACGAGGCAGAGCAACGCGAGGCAGGCTACACCGCAATCGTTCGCTGCTACCTGATCGAAATTCTGCTGCTCACCATGCGTCGCCTGGATGACGCCACCGCCGCCTCCAACGGGCAGGACATCAGCGCCTTTCTCACCGCCTACGTTGCCGATCACTACACCGAGGAGCTTACACTGCAAGCGCTTGCCGCGCGACTCAATTACAGTCTCCCCTACGTGAGCAAGCGCTTCAAGGAGGACGTGGGCGTTTCCTTTGTGCACTACCTGCAAAGCTACCGCGTGATGCAGGGCTGCCGTCTCCTCACCTCCACCCGACATTCGCTCACCGAGATCACCGAGATGGTGGGCTACCGCGACGTCAAATTCTTCTCCTCGCTCGTCAAGCGCATGACGGGGCTCTCCCCCGCCGATTTTCGCCGTCAGCGCAAGGGATAAGGAGACCTCGGTCGCCCACGTTACAAAAAAGACAGAGCATTTACGCCATGCCCGAGGGGCACGCCGATGCTCTGTCTTTTGCATTTTACGTATTTTACACTTCGGAAAAGAGCGGTGTGGAAAGATAGCGCTCACCCGTGTCGGGCAGAAGCGCCACGATCACCTTGCCCGCGTTCTCGGCGCGGTTTGCAAGCAGCGTTGCCGCATGCAATGCTGCGCCCGAGGTGATGCCGCAAAGAAGCCCCTCCTCGCGTGCCAACGCGCGTGCCGCCGCATACGCCTCCTCCTCATGCACGGTGAGAATCTCGTCGCAGATGCTGCGATCAAAATTTGCAGGCACGAAATTGGCACCGATCCCCTGCAGTCCGTGCGAACCCGCACGCCCCTCGGAGAGCAGGGGCGAAGAAGCAGGCTCAACCGCCACCACGCGGCAATCGGGGTTTTGCTCCTTGAGATAGCGTCCTACGCCCGAGAGCGTGCCGCCCGTACCCACTCCCGCAACAAAGAAATCAACACGCCCCTCGCAATCCGTCCAAATTTCGGGCCCTGTGGTGGCGTAATGTGCCGCAGGGTTTGCGGGGTTATCAAACTGCGACGGAATAAAGCTACCCTCAATCTCGGCGGCAAGACGCTCCGCCTCGCGGATCGCACCGCGCATGCCCTCCGCACCGGGGGTGAGCACGATCTCGGCACCGTATGCCGCGAGCAATGCGCAACGCTCGGCGCTCATGGTGTCGGGCATAGTGAGGATCAGACGGTAGCCGCGAGAGGATGCAAGAGCGGCGAGCCCGATGCCCGTATTACCGCTGGTCGGCTCGATCACGGTTGCCCCTGCGCCGATCACGCCGCGCGCCTCTGCGTCGTTGAGCATAAAGAGCGCCACGCGATCCTTCGCACTCCCCGCAGGGTTGAAGGACTCGAGCTTGCAAAGCAGATTGCCGTATCGGCATGCCATGCGGTTATAGCGTGCAGGCTCGATCAGCGGTGTTTTGCCGATCAGATCGGCAATACTGTGATAGATCATGGGTATTCCTCCTTGGTCGGGTAGCCGAGGCAGAAGAGGTTGAACTCGGTTTTAAGAGAGCCCTTTTTCGCCATACTGCAGGAAAATTTCTTGTCATATTGGTATATAACTGCAAAATTTTCCTTTGCCTGACAAAAAATGGCTTCTCTTAAAACTTCGCAGAACCCCAGAGCCTGAAGTTTTATGATGATTTTGGTGTTAGCCGAGCGCAGCAAGGTTGATACCTTGCAAGAGAGGAAAACGCCGAAAGCGCTAAAAATTCAGGCTTTGGGGCGGGTTCATCCTCTTCTGCCTCGGCTAACGGTAGACCTCGCGTTTTCCTCCGACCGTATGCAAAAATTAAGCCGGCCAAACGCCGTTTTTGAGCGACTCAAGCATGATTACGGCGCTGTTGACGTTGGTGGCAAGCGGAATCGACTGCACGTCACACAGGCGAAGCAGAGCCGAAACGTCGGGCTCGTGTGGCTGCGCGGTGAGCGGATCGCGCAAAAAGATGATCAGATGCAGCTCTCCGTTTGCAAGCATGGCGCCGATCTGCTGGTCGCCGCCCATCGGACCGCTTTTCATGCGGTGGATCGGCAGTCCCGTCTCACCCATGATAAGTGTACCCGTGGTTCCGGTTGCATAGAGCTCGTGCTCGCCCAGCACCTCGCGGTATTTTTTCGACAGCTCGATCATGTCACCCTTCTTTTTATCGTGTGCAATCAATGCGATCTTCATGGTCATGCCTCCTGTATTTTATCAATTCAAGGTTCCTATTTATCATACCATCAAAATGCGATTTTGTCAAGATGCCGTGCTCCTGATGCAAAAATTTCATGCCGCTGCTCCGTCAGACAGAAAAGAAAAAACGCAACAGCCGAAGCCGTTGCGTATTTTCTTCTGCGTTCGGTGGGTTATTCCGCTCGCATTGGTATAACTTTTGATTACTTGCTCATTGCGCTGAGCTTCTTGGTAAACTGGCTCTTCTTGTGCGCAGCAGCGTTCTTGTGGATGATACCGTAAGCAGCTGCCTGGTCAACCTTCTTCACAGCTGCTTTGTAAGCTGCCTGTGCGGCTGCCATATCACCCGAAGCCAGAGCAGCCTCGTACTTCTTGATCTCAGTCTTGAGTGCGGTGCGGTGCATCTTGTTCTGGAGAGTTTTGGTTTCGATGATGCGAACTCTCTTTTTCGCGGACTTGATATTCGGCATGTTTGTTCACCTCCCTTAAAATTTTGAAGAAATGATACTTGAAAAGCGGCGCCTGAGAGGGTGCGCTCGGCTTTCATCCATATACTAATATAGTTTACCACACATCGCTCGAAATTGCAAGAGTTTTTTGAAAAAAAGTTTCCAAAAATTTTATCTTTTTTCCCATTTTCTTCGGACAAGCAGAACAAAAACCGATCTTTCATGAGATCCGATGACCCTATTCGAGACAAAACAGGTTGAACTCGGCGAGCCTCTACGCAAGGGTCTTGAAAAAGGGTGAATGGCATCGCAACGCCTCTCGGCAGTACCTATATCTTGAGCTATAAAAACCGCCCTTGACGTCTTTATCCACCTTTGGAAAAGTTCTTGAAAGGGTGGGGGTGCAGGGGGAGGGGAAACTTCTTGAAAGAAGTTTCCCCTCCCCCTGCATTATATCGTTTCAATCAAAATCCGATCTCGGAGGCAACCTTGTAGAGGTTGAGCACTTCTTCCTCGCGCTTTGCCTTGAGCGCCTTCATTTTCTCGATCTGCTCGGGCGTGAACTTGTCGAGGTCGCCGGGCTTGAGCTTGTTCTTATACATACGGTCGGCGATGAGTGCAAACGCGATGTCCACGTCAACCACCTTGCCGTCGATCTGGCACATCACGCGATTGCTCTTGCCCTCAACGAGCAGGTCAACTGCCTTGGTTGCCATTTCAGCCGCAACGGTGCGATCCTTCATGGTGGGCTTGCCGCCGCGAACGGTGTGTGCGGGACGGTAGAACTTTGCCTCCACGCCGGTTTGCTCCTTGATGCGCGCGGTGAGCGTTTCGGAATAGGGCGAGCCGTCGGGATTGAACACACCCTCGGAAACCACAACGATCATGCCTCTCTTGCCGTTCGCACGCAGCGTTTTGATCTTCTCAATTGCTGCAGCCTCATCGAAGGGCACCTCGGGAACTGCAACTGCAACTGCACCCGATGCGATCGCGGAATAGAGCGCGATCTGTCCGCAGTCACGTCCCATAACCTCAACCACAACGAGTCTCTCGTGAGATTCGCAGGTGTCACGCAGGTTGTCGATCATGTTCACCGTTGTGTTGATGGATGTATCCAAGCCGATGGTGTAGTCGGTTGCGGTGATATCGTTGTCGATCGTGCCGGGCAGTCCGATCGAGGGAATGCCGCGGAAGGTCATGTCGGTGGCACCGCGGAAGGTTCCGTCGCCGCCGATGCACACGAGTGCGTCGATCTCATTCTTTTTGCAGGTTTCGATCGCCTTTGCCATGCCCTCCTCGGTTGCAAACTCGGGGCAACGGCTCGAATAGAGCATCGTGCCGCTCTGGCTGATCACGTTTGCAACGCTCTTGGGCGTCAGGTCGATCAGGTCTCCCTTGATCAAGCCTGCATAGCCTCCAACCACACCGATCACGTCGATGCCGAGCGACTCTGCCTTGTTTACGACTGCCTTCACGCAGACGTTCATTCCGGGTGCATCTCCACCCGAGGTCAAAATACCAATCTTTCTGAATTTTGCCATTTGAAGCATCCTTTCTCTTTCCTGCGTCGGGACTCCCGTCGAGGAAATTTTCTCATTTTTTTCTAATCGTTACTATTTTAATATATTTTCATCAAAAAATCAAGACGTTATGCAAAAAAAGTCGCGGTTTTTCGTTAAAAAAATAACGAGAAAAGAAAAAAAGAGGGGACGCACCGAAAATGCGTCCCCAAAACCTTTATCAGGTGGTGTAGTTATCGAAATAGCCCTGCACGAGCACAACGGGGGTTCCCTTGTCGCCCGAGCCGCTGGTCAGGTCGCAAAGCGAGCCGATCAGGTCGGTAAGCTGACGGGGGGTGGTTCCCTGCGCCGCCATGTTGCCAACGAGCGACTCGTTGGTCTTTGCACGGATGCTCTCGGAGATTGCCTTCTTGAGCGCCTCGCCGCTCAGATCCTTGTAGTCATTATCGGCAAGATACTTGAGCTTGAGCTCATTGGGCGTTCCAACAAGTCCCTCGGTGAATGCGGGAGACACAACCGGGTCGGCGAGCTCCCAGATCTTGCCCTTGGGGTCCTTGAACGCGCCGTCACCGTAAACCATGACCTCCACGTGCTTGCCTGTTGCCTTCAGCACGCGTGCCTGGATGTCGTAAACGAGATCGGTGCACTCTCTGGGGAACAGCTTTACCGTGTCCTCGTTCGATTTATTCGAGCCGAGCAGACCGTATTTTTCGTTGCAGCCGCTACCGTTGACGGGAGCGTTGAGGATATCGTCCAGACCGCAAACAACCTTGGCACCGGCAGCCTTGAGAATACGCTTGGTGCGCTCACGGGTGTGAATATCGCAGGTGAGGATGCAATCGGCGTAGTCCAGGATCGCCTTTGCCTGGTTTGCAAACACGATCTCAACCTCGGCACCGCAGGAGCGGATCAGCTCGGAATAATATTCCACGTAGTCCACGCCCGTGAATTCGAGCTTGGTGTCATAGCCAAAGAGCTCGCGGTAGCGCTCGAGAGAGAGCACGTCGCTGTAAGGATTGACCCCTGCTGCGTCGATCTGATCGAGCGTGATCATCGAGTTACCAACCTCGTCGGAGGGGTAGCTGAACATGAGCACGATTTTTTTCGCGCCCTTGGCAATGCCGCGCAGACAGATTGCAAAACGGTTACGCGAGAAGATCGGGAACAGAACTCCGACGGTTCCGCCGCCAAGCTTGCGGCGCACATCCTCGGCAATCGCATCAACCGATGCATAGTTTCCCTGTGCGCGTGCAACGATCGACTCGGTCATCGAGATGACGTCGCGGTCGTGGAGTTCAAAGCCCTCTGCTTGGGCCGCTTCCAGCACACTGTCGGTCACGATTGCGGCAAGATCGTCACCCTCACGGATAATGGGACAACGGATACCGCGCGAAACCGTACCAACTCTGCGTTCTTTTTTGTTCATTTGTTATCAAACCCTTTCTTTACACAAAGCACCGCTCCCGCAGGATGAGCGCGGGCCTTGCAAGTTTAGAACTGTGAACTTTCATATCACCCTTATATTATACCCCCATCGGGTTCAATTGTCAAGAAAAACCGAAAGAGAAACGAAAAATTTTTTTCCAATTCAAAAGTGCGGTCAGCCTTTACTGCCATCCTCCCAAACAGGCGGGTTGGACGGGACCAGATCGCGCCACCGTGTCGGCTCTCCGTTAACATAGATCCAATAGAGAGATTGATTCTCGGTTGGCTCGGCTTGACTGTAATAGAACACGTCGGTTTCGTCAATCATACCGTGGCTTGCCCACCATTGCGCGCGATCGCCCTCATAGAAAATCAGGACGGAGCGGAAATTCATACCGCTAAAGGCGCCTTGGTCGATCTGCTCCACGCTTGTGGGTACAACCACCCAATGCAGGCTCTTACAGTTGGAAAACACCTCGGAAGCAATCGTTTTGACAGTATCAGGAATTCGTACCTCTCGAATCTTCGAGCAAGATTTGAAAACACCTCGCCCCAGCTCACGCAGACCGTTGCCGATGGTCAATGTCTGGGCCGATTTGCAGGAATAAAAGGCGCACTCTCCGAGCTCGGTCACGCTGTCGGGAATCTCGATTGCGGTCAGACCCATTGCTCCTGAAAAAGCCTCCACTCCAATCCGTTCAACCGAATTTCCGAGATGAAGTGCTCGGCTGCAGATAAGCCTGAACGCATAGTCACCGATCACCTTGGTTGTGTCGGGAATGACCAGACAATTCTCAAATGTGCGGCATTCCTCAAAGGCGCTATCTCCGATGCTGAGCAGTCCGTTCGGGAAAGAAAGCGAGGTGATGGATGCGTTTTTCTGAAAGGCACGGTAGAGAATAATTTTGGTATCGGGATGAAAAACCGGCACAGAGGTCTCGGTCGCAGAGGAAGAAAACCCAACTGCAACATGATAGGGATTGTCATGACTACCAAGATAGGAAATCCCCTCATACTCGGTCAGTTCAAAGCCCGCACATCCCGAAAAGGCAAAATCTCTAATCTCGACGAGTGAGTTCGGAAGCGTTGAAACCGTAAGGCTCGAGCATCCCGAAAAGGCATATGCGCCGATCACGGTCACACCATCGCCCAGCGCGAGTCGCTCCAGCTTGGCACACCCCGAAAAGGCAGCCTCTCCAATCTCGGTTACACTGTCGGGGACAGTCAGCTCGGCAAGTGCCTTGCACCCAAAGAACGCTCGCTCTCCGATCTCGGTCAGATTTTCGGGTAACGCCACCGACGCGAGCTTGGTGCATCCAAAAAACACGTCCGTGCCAATTTGCGCAACGCCGTCCCCCAATGTGACGCGCTCCAGCTTGGTGCAGCCAAAGAAGCAGGCATCCCCGAGATTGAGCACGCTGTCGGGGACAGTCAGCTCGGACAGCGCCTTGCATCCGGCAAATGCATGCGCGCCGATGCACACAAGATGCGGCGGGAGCTTGACGGTGACCAGCTCGGAGCAATTATTGAAGGCAAAGTCTCCGATTTTGATCACACTGTCGGGAATGGTGATCTTCTCGAGCTTGCTCGCTCCGCCAAAGCCTCGGTCGGCGATCGCCGTGACCGCTTTTCCGTTATAGACCTCCGGAATCACGATCTTTTTGGCGTTGGTTGCCGAGCCCACCGAAACACTGTACGTCCCGTCGGACAAGGCGTGATAGGCAAGCCCCTTGGTGCCCTTTGGAGCGGTGTCGGTCGGCTCGACCTTCTCCCACACGGGCTTGGCACAAAAAAGCAGAATGACGAGCAAAAAGATGGCGCAGGACAGCGTCAGGAGCGGGTGACGGCGTTTTTGCATGAGGTTCCTCCTTGCTTCGGAAATGTTTTTACCGTGTTTCATGATGCTTCGTTCGTGTTTGACAGATGCTTTGATTGGGTGATACAGCGCATATTACCACGGCTCTGGATCGCCGTTGATATAGTGCCAATGCTTCCAGCTCGTGGGCTCCTCCTCACTGTAAAAGTAGACAAATCCACCGTATCCCACTTCATCACGTTCAAAGTGCCACTCCTCCTCGGTACCGCAGTAATAGACGTGGCTGCGTCCCATCGTCCAGAGCGCATGGTGACCGAAATGCTCCAAGCTGCGCGGAATGACGATGTATTCCAGTCTATCATTGCTGCAAAGAATTTCGAAGCCGATCGACACAACGCCCTCGGGAACGCAGAATGAAGTCAAATCGCAATAGGCAAAGGCCCTGTCCTCGATCTCTATCAGATTCTTTCCAACCGTAACGTTGTTCAGGTTATAGCAGCAGTAAAATGCATACGCGGGGATTCTGACAAGTGCGTCGCCGATGACAACCTGACGAAGCTGATCACAACTGGAAAACGCGTTCTCGCCGAGCGTGGTGACACGATTCGGGATCGACACGCGACCAAGCGCATCACAATTTGCAAATGCATATGCCCCGATCGTGCGCAGATTTTTGCCGAGCTTGAGCGTTTTGAGTGCCGTGCAATGGGAAAAAGCATCATCGCCGATCTCGGTGACATAATCGGGAACGGTGATTTCCCGAAGCCCACATGCAAAAAACGCGCTGTCCCCGATCACACAAAGCCGATCGGGCAACGTGATTTGCAAAAGAAGGTTGCAATGGGCAAAGGCATTCTTCCCGATCCTCGTAACGCTCTCGGGAATTTTGATCTCGCGCAGATCATCGTATGCGTAAAAGGCAGAGTCGGAAATTTCGGTCACGGCGATTCCCTCGTAGCTTGCGGGGACCACGATCACACCGTTTTCATCGGCAACGGCGCTGCCTCGACGCACCGCGTAGGTGCCGTTCGATAGCAGAATAAACTCCAGCCCCTCGGTACCGCGCTCCTCTGCATCAACCGCAGGCGGTTCCTCCCCTTGAGGCGGCTCGGCGGTGGGCGGCACGGGCATGAGTGCGGGCTTGGCACAAAAAGCGCCGAGCATGATCAGGACAAAAAGACAGATGCAAACAGACAGCACCTCCAACGATTTGGACATACGCGCCTCCTTTTTAGCGGTTGAGATCAATGAAACGGACAACGAACGGGGAGTTTTTTCGCACGTTCTCCCCTTTCTTTTATTTTATCATACAGGTGTCAATCCGTCAATAAGAAAACCGCTCTCAAAAAGAAAACAAATTGTAAACAAAGAAAAAAACGCCCACCGTGGATGCGTAATCGCACGGTGAGCGGCTTGCATTTATTTGACGTGGAAGAACTCCAGCTCCTCCCCAATGGGACCGATGCAGAAGGCAATCCGCGCGGGATAGGGCGGGTTGGAGGGGATCACGATATCGGTGGGCTCCATGGTGATCTCATAGCCTGCCGCACGCACGGCGGCAACGCAGGCGTCGGTATCCTCTGCGGCAAGTGCCAAGTGACGCAACGCACCCGCACCGAGACGGTCGGTGCCGTTTGCAAAAATTTCAAAAAGCCCCGCGCCCGTGTCGAGCATGGCGGCGGAATTGTCCCCCTCGCCCCATGTGCGCACGATGGGAAGTCCCAAGATGCCGTTGTAAAACGCCAACGTCCTTTCAAATTCAGCAAGTCCGCAGCATTTGAGTGCCACGTGATGCATGCCCGTGATCTTCGGTTTCCGTTCCATTTTTCGTTCTCCTTTTTCAGTTTTGTAAGATTTCAAAAATTTCAGCCCACAAAAGATTGTGGTCGGAGTGTCCCTCGCTCGACTTCATACCCGCGTCGAGCAGACGCCATGCGGCACCGTAAACAATGTTGTCGATCGGGGAGCCCGTTGGCGCGAACGTGGGATACTGTCCGCGATTGACAAAGCGTTCGCCCGCAATTCGCTCAAATCCGCCAAGCTCGGTGGTGTTGAAGTCCCCCGTGAGCACGAAGAAATCCTCGCTTGCCAGCAGCTCGCCAAGATAGGCAAACTGTGCCTCACGCGCCTCTGCCGTTTCCACCGAAAGGTGCGTGTTGCAAAAGGTCACGCGACGCTCGCCGATTAAAAGGGTGGCAACCCCAACCGCGCGCGGCTCAAGCCCCTCTGTCATAGGAAGCGGCAGAACGCGGAAATCCACGATCGGATAGCGCGAAAGAATGGCGGTGCCGTATTCCCCTCCCCGATAGTCCATGGATTTTGCAAAGGCGCGGTGCCCGTAGCCCGCAGCATCGGCAAGGAGCGAGAGCGTGTCAAGCCCGCCCACACGCGAGGTGCAAATATCCACCTCCTGCAAGCCCACAAGGTCGAGGTCGAGCGCGCGGAGGTCGGCGGCAAGAATCGACATGTCAAGCCCCACGTCGGCACCGTGGCGGATATTGTAGCTGCCCACGCGAAGGGTGATCGGAGCGGCGGTTTGGGTGAGCATTTCGTTCATGGTGTGCCTCCGTGGTCAGATGACGCGGCAAAGACGCCGCCGTTATAGAATTATTGTAACCGCAGAGGCAGAAAATGTCAAGAGCATTTTGGAAAAATTCGGTTGTGAGTCTGCGTTTTTCCAAAATGCGACCCGTGGCGAGAAAAAAAGAGCAAAGATTGCGATGAATTTCGCGTGGGGATGCCAAAAGCACTTGACATTTTGAAAATTTTGTAGTATGATATAATATTGAACAGAAATGCCAAAATCTATGAAAAGGAAAGATGTTACAATGAAAATTCTTGTTATCAACGCAGGTAGCTCGTCGATCAAATATCAGCTGATCGACATGGACAACGAGCAGCTCATCGCAAAGGGTCAGTGCGACCGTATCGGCATTGAGGGCGGTAACTTCAAGCAGAAGGTGGAGGGCCGCGAGGACTACGTTCTCAACGTGCAGATGGCAAACCACGCAGAGGCTGTGAAAATCGTGCTCGATACCCTGACCTCCAAGGAAAACGGCGTGATTGAGTCGCTCGACGAAATCGCAGCTGTCGGTCACCGCGTGCTCCACGGCGGCGAGAAGTTCTCGGGCTCCGTAATCATCGACGAAAAGGTCATCGAAACCATCGAGGAGTGCTGCGAGCTCGGCCCGCTCCACAACCCCGCAAACCTCACGGGTATCCGCGCCTGCGAGCAGCTCATGCCCGGCGTGCCTCAGGTTGCCGTGTTTGACACCGGCTTCCACCAGACCATGCCCGACTACGCTTACCTCTATGCGCTCCCCTACGAATACTACGAAAAGTATAAGATCCGTCGCTACGGCTTCCACGGTACCAGCCACAGATACGTGAGCATGCGTGCCGCTGATATGCTCGGCAAGGCAAACGATCCCACGGGTCTGCGCGTTGTTACCTGCCACCTCGGCAACGGCTCCTCGCTCGCAGCCGTGAAGGACGGCAAGTGCTACGATACCTCCATGGGTCTGACTCCCCTTGAGGGCATCATGATGGGTACCCGTTGCGGCTCGATCGACCCCGCAATCGTTCCCCTGCTCATGAAGAAGGAGAACCTCACTCCCGACCAGATCGACACCATCATGAACAAGAAGTCGGGTATCCTCGGCGTGTCCCAGGTCACCAGCGACAATCGCGACATCGAGGAAGGCGCAAGAAAGGGCAACAAGAGATATCAGCTCATCGAATCCATGATCGTTCACCAGCTCACCAAGCTCGTTGGTAGCTATGCGGCTGCTATGGGCGGCGTTGACGCAATCGTGTTCACCGGCGGTATCGGCGAAAACAACCCCCACTACCGCGCAAGAGTTGCAAAGAACCTCGAGTTCATGGGCGTGAAGATTGACGAGGCAAAGAACGACCTCGCAAAGCGTACCTCCGATGAAAACGACGTTTCTGCCGCAGACTCCAAGGTTAAGGTGCTCGTGATCCCCACCAACGAGGAGCTCATGATCGCAAAAGACACCAAGGAACTCATCTCGAAGTAATTGAAGTTATATGTATAGCAGGGGGAGGGGAGAACTTCTTGAAAGAAGTTCTCCCCTCCCCCTGCACCCCCTTCCCTTTCAAGAACTTTCCCGAAGTTGGGTAAAAGCGATGAGGGGATGTTTTTTGTTTTCAGGGACAGACATTTTTTCAGCCCATATATCTTGGGGAAATGATCATATGAGGAGAGGAAGGCTTCTTTCAAGAAGCCTTCCTCTCTCCTGCTCCCCTTCCCTTTCAAGAACTTTCCCGAAGGAGAAAAGGGACGGTGATCCGAGCTTTGATCCCCCGAGGCGGGGGATTTTTTGTTATTTTGGGGAATTGCAAAAAAATTGAAATCAAGCAACGGTGGGAGAGCGCGATCCGAATTTAACCGATCAGGGTGATCGGGATCATCATGGGATAGCAAATGTTGGCGGCGGTGATCTCCATATAGGCGCGGTTGACCGCCTCCACGCGCTCCCCTGCCACGAGATCAAACTCGAGGGATGCCACACCAAAAAGCCCGTGAACCGGTTGCGGATAGAGCACCGTCAGGTTTTTGGGATGATGTCCCGCGCTCCAGCCATCCGGCAAGATCAATCGGAATTGGAGCTTGTGCGTTTCACGAATATAGGGGTTCGACTGAACGGTAAGCTTTACGTGACGGGTATCTCCTGGGACCACACGGGGCGTTTTGTCCAGCTCTACACGCACATGGAAGGAGTTGTAATGCGTAATCTCGTAGGAATAGGGCGAATAGGCAAAATATTTTTCGGGAGATACGCTGTTGTAATTCTGTGCAAGCTCTGCAGGATAGTCGGTTTCCTCATCGGTGAATACGAACTCCACCTTATTCGCCTGCATCACGCGAGGCAAAAGTGCCGCGATTCGCTCGGTAAGCTCGGTGCAGGTTTTGGGCACACGCTTGCTGTGGCTGTGCATACCGGTGATCGAGGTCGTAATAATACGGTCGCCAACGAAAGCCTTCCAATCATCGGGTAACGCCGCCGTTCCGCCGATGATGCCCAGCGTTGCGCCAACCGTTGCGGCGGTGCAGTCGGTATCGTCGCCGCAATTGACGGCACAGAGCATGGATTTCTTGAAGTCACCCTCGCCGTAAAGCAATCCGATGGTAACAAATCCGAGATTATTCGGTGCTTGAAACCATCCCAGCTTCTCATTGAATTTCACCACACGCTCACGCGTTTCCCGATAATCCACGCCGTTGTCATAGCACTCCATCACAAGACGAACGGTTTTGGCTACGGCGCCGTCCTCGGGAATCTTGGAAAGTGCCGCATCCAACAGAACGCGGATGTCGCTTTCCATGTAGGCAAGGCTTTGCAGGGTTGCGGTAAAGACCTCGGCATGCGTGCCCTCGGCAAGTCCGTGATCCACCATGGCATCGGCGATGGCATATTTGATCGCCACGTCACTCACACCCGGAGCAAACGCCGCCCACACCTCACTGCGAATCCATGCGCCGTTAGAGGTTTTCCAACGCTCGTTATCCACCTCTCCGCTCATCGGAGGCAGGAGCCCCAAGCGCAAATTGGTCTTGCAGGTACCGTATTCGTTACAGTAAAGCGGCATCCACTCCAACCAATAATCAGCCAAAACATTTGCGTTGACGCGCTCAGGTCCCACCTGCTCCATTGCGGCAAGCCAGATGAGCTGAAGGTCCAAATCGTCGTTGGGAAGCGGCTCTCCGCTTCTTGAGGCAAAGCCATGGATATCCAAAAACTCGTGAGTGCCTTCATAGGGAGCGCCCAGCGTTCCGCCAATGTTTTTGCCGAGCCAGCAGGCGTAAAGCTTATCCAAATACGTTTTTTTGTTCAGTTTCAGCATATTCCACCTCAAATAAATTGATTTTACGGTTGCATTATACCATTTTGTGTGATACAATAATAGTAATATATCTTCCTTTTTTGGTAAAATCAATTCAAGGAGGCAAAAAATGTATCCAAAAAAATTAGAAACATATAAAGGAAACGTGTATTATCGGGAAAGCGATTGCTTCCGGGAGAATGCAAGCCATCTGGTACACGCTTATCTTCATAAAAATTACAACCACAAAATGCACGTGCATCAATTCTGCGAAATGAACATCATCGTTATGGGAGAGGGGCAGCATTACATTGGCAATTCTTCTCTCCCGGCAAGCGTTGGTGACGTTTTTATCATACCGCCATACGTCGCACACGGATATTTTTCGCACGGCAGACTTGACATTTTGCACATCCTTCTGCGCACCGATTTCATGCAACGCTACCGCGAGGAGATTTCCAGACTGCCCTGCTATTCCCTGCTTTTTGATATCGAGCCGCAAATACGCCGTTCCTCGGGCGAAGCATATAATCTGCAAATTCCCTCTTACCTGTTTTCAGCCATCCACGAGGAATGCATCCGCCTGATTGAGGCAGAGAATATGGAAGAATATACGTATCAAAATGTATTGACACTCGGTTTAATCGGCAAGCTGGGTGACCTTTTACGCCAAAGCGTGCAAGACAAGAGTTTTCGCTCGCGCGGCGGAGAGCTTTTATGGGTAATGGAATACATCCAGAAAAATCTCGAGCAAAAGCTGACGCTCGACCTGCTTGCTGCAAAGGCGAACATGTCAAAATCTACGTTAAACCGTCACTTTGAAAAAAATCTGCACATCTCTCCCATGCAATATGTGATGGAGTGCCGCCTGGAAAAGGCAAGAGCACTGCTATCGCAGGGAACACTTTCCAAAACCGAGATCGCACACCTCTGCGGCTTTTTTGATATTTCTCACATGAATAAATACCTATGAGCCCATTGAAGCAATAGGTTTCCCCTGCCTCGACCTATCCTTCGGGAAAGTTTTTGAATGAGGGTGGGGGTGCAGGGGGAGAGGGGACCTTCTTTCCTATAGACTTCGCAAACGTAAAAAGAAACTGTTTGCAAAAGTTTTTCACATTATTCCACGGAAAAGTAGCCACCTCGGGAGTGCGTTTTGGGTGGCGGTCCCAAAACGCATTCGGCAGTATCTGTATCTTGAGTCAAAGGACATCACCTTAACGCTTCGATCCACCTTCGGGAAAGTTTTTGAATGAGGGTGGG
>ERZ780157.2401-NODE-2401-length-17426-cov-4.935410_pt1 | contig 17426 bp, 15 predicted proteins | sample MGYA00511169_ERZ780157 | MGnify/ENA primary metagenome ERZ780157 (study PRJEB29588, sample SAMEA1965149) | human gut metagenome | biome: human gut; feature: human-associated habitat; material: faeces | place: Denmark | collected 2008/2010 ... | reverse complement strand
CCGTCACGGTTCATGGCAATCGCTGTGTCTACGGCTTGTAGCAGCGATCGTTCGTCGATGCCCGCGATGATAAAACCAGCTTTATCCAAGGCTTCGGGGCGTTCGGTTGAGGTGCGGATGCAGACGGCCGGGAAGGGGTGCCCCACCGACGTGAAGAACGACGACTCTTCCGGCAAAGTGCCACTGTCGCTGATTACCGCCGCCGCGTTCATCTGCAAGCAGTTATAGTCGTGGAAGCCCAGCGGCTCGTGTTGGATGATGCGTCGATCGAGTTGGAATCCACTCTTGGCCAACCGATTCCTCGAACGCGGATGGCAGCTGTAGAGAATCGGCATATCATATTTCTCGGCAATCGCATTCAGTGCATTGAACAACGAAGTGAAGTTCTTTTCGGTATCGATGTTTTCTTCGCGGTGGGCCGACAGCAGTATGTAACGACTTTTTTCCAAACCAAGTCGTGTGTGAATGTCCGAAGCCTCAATTTCAGCCAAGTTCTCGTGCAGCACCTCAGCCATCGGCGAGCCGGTCATGTAGGTGCGCTCCTTAGGCAGTCCGCAGTCATGCAGGTAAGTACACGCCTGTTCGGAGTAGGCCATATTGACATCCGAGATAATGTCCACAATCCGTCGGTTCGTCTCCTCGGGCAGACATTCGTCCTTGCAGCGGTTCCCCGCCTCCATATGGAAGATCGGGATATGCAGGCGCTTGGCGGGAATCGCCGAAAGGCAACTGTTCGTGTCGCCGAGCACCAACATCGCATCGGGCTGTATCTGCGCCATCAGTTTATACGAGCAGTTTATGATATTGCCCACCGTCGAGCCCAGATCATCGCCTACGGCATCCATATAAACTTCAGGATTCTTGAGTTTTAAGTCCTTGAAGAAGATTCCGTTGAGGTTATAATCATAATTTTGCCCCGTGTGCGCCAGGATGCAGTCGAAATAGGTGCGGCAGGCCTTGATCACAGCTGCCAAGCGGATAATCTCGGGTCGGGAGCCAACGATAATCAGCAGTTTGAGTTTGTCGTTCTCGGCCCACTTTATATCTGAATAATCAGTTTTCATATCGTTTTATTTTACAGGATCAAAATAAGTATCAGGCTTTTCTGGGTTGAAGATCTCGTTGCAGTACATTACCGTTACAAGGTCTTTGGTATCGCTCAGATTAATGATGTTGTGTGCGTAGCCCGGGAGCATGATCACGCTTTGGATTTTGTCGCCGCTGACCTCGTATTCGAAAATCTCACCATCGGGGTCGTTCTCGTTGCGCTGCTGGATTAGGCCGTGGCCTGAGACGACGATAAACTGCTCCCACTTGGTGTGGTGCCAATGCTGGCCCTTGGTGATGCGGGGCTTCGAGATATTGATACTCACCTGACCGCAGTTCAACGTGTGAACCAGTTCGGTAAAGCTACCTCGTTGATCAATGTTCATCTTTAAGTCGAAAATAGCTTTGTCTTTGGGGAGGTAGCTAAGGTAAGTGCTGTACAAGCGTTTGGCAAACGAATTGGCAGGAATTTCAGGGATCATCAGCGTCGCAGGCATCTCCTTGAATTGGTGGAGTAGGTCTACGATCTCGCCCAACGTAGCTTTATGCGTCACGGGTGCCGTGCAGTAGCGACCATTTGCCTGCATCACCGTCTCCACGCCCTCAAACTCGCAATGATGTTCCTCGCCACGCAGCGCTGCCATCATCTCGGCCATGAGATCGTCGATATAGAGTAGTTCCAACTCGACATTCGGGTCGTGGACCGTGATCGGCAGGTCGTTGGCGATATTATTACAAAACGTAGCCACCGCCGAGTTGTAGTTAGGGCGGCACCACTTGCCGTAAAGATTAGGAAAGCGGTAGACCAGTACCTTGGCGCCGGTCTCAGCGGCATAGTCGAAGAAAAGCTCTTCGCCTGCCTTTTTGCTTTTGCCGTATTCCGATGTGCCGAAGCGGCCGGCCAGTGTAGCCTGGATTGAACTCGACAGCATCACGGGGCAGGTGTTGCCGTGCTTTTTCAAGGCATTGAGCAGCATTGAGGCAAAATCGAAATTACCTTGCATAAACTCCTCGGTGTTCTGAGGACGGTTTACACCCGCGAGGTTGAAGACAAAGTCGCAATCCGCACACCATTTATCCAGTTCCTCCTGAGTATTCCCGAGGTCATACTCATAGACCGCATCAACCTTTAGCACGCCATAGCTGCATATCTTGCCGTCCTTGATATTGTTAAGTTCGGTGCAAAGGTTTTTACCCACAAAACCCTTGGCGCCTGTAACCAAAATTTTCATTACTCCGAACGAATTTCTTTAGCCTTTGCGCGGTCCTGTAATCCGAGGTCTTCACGAATAAAATTCAGTTTCAATAGCAGTTTTTTCATGCCTTCCACATCCAAGCGGCCGGTGTTGTGTGAGTGATAATCCTCGATCTGTGAGACCTTTTTGTCGCCCTCCACGAAGAATTTGTCGTAGTTCAAATCGCGGTTGTCGCACGGTATGCGGTAATATCCACCCATGTCGATCGCTTTAGCCATCTCTTCGCGTGTTACGAGCGTTTCATAGAGCTTCTCGCCGTGTCGCGTACCGATCACCTTTACCTCAGTCTCGCCATATTTCGGATCGATTCGTGCGTAGGTCTCTTTCAGGGCTTGGGCAAGGGTTTTGAGCGTTGCAGCCGGGGCCTTCTGTACAAACAGATCCCCGTTTTCGCCGTGCATGAAGGCGTAGATAACCAGATCCACGGCATTGTTCAACGTCATCATAAAGCGGGTCATGTTAGGATCGGTAATCGTTATAGGCTTACCGTCCATCATCTGTTCAACCCAAAGCGGAATCACTGATCCGCGCGAGGCCATAACATTGCCGTAACGCGTGCAGCAAATGGTTGTCTTGGCATCTTTTCCGAGCGCACGACCCTGTGCAATAGCAACTTTCTCCATCATTGCCTTGGAAATACCCATAGCGTTGATTGGATAGGCAGCCTTGTCGGTCGAGAGTACCACGACGTTCTTAACACCGTGTGCAATAGCGCTCAACAGCACGTTGTTCGTGCCCTCGACATTGGTCCGCACGGCCTCCATGGGGAAGAACTCGCAAGAAGGCACCTGTTTGAGAGCCGCCGCACTAAACACATAGTCGACTCCATTCATTGCAAAGTCGACCGCCTCGCGCTGCCGCACGTTGCCGATATAGAACTTGACTTTGTGCGCTATTTCGGGCCATTGAGCCTGCAGGTGATGGCGCATATCATCCTGCTTTTTCTCATCGCGCGAAAGGATGCGAATCTCGCGAATATCACTGTCCAAAAACCGTCGCAAAACAGCGTTGCCAAAACTACCCGTACCGCCCGTGATCAGCAGGACTTTATCTTTAAATACGCTCATATGGATATATATTCTTACTTGGTTAAATACTCATGTTCGAATGCACGCACACGTTTTTTATCCGTAAAGCTCGCTGGGATTGTGCATTTTCATACTTTCAATGTAAGCCCAAAAAGCGACCAAACAGCAGAAATATGTTGGATATATGATCAGATGACTAACTATCGACATGACCACAAAAATGATGAATGACACCATGTAAGGGATAAAATAAGACGATCGGTGCTTGTGTAATTTATAGGTTGTCTTTGCAACACGAACATGCAAATAGATAAACATGATAAAACCTATAATTCCATAATCGTACAACACCTCCAGAAAGTCATTGTGCGCCGATGGTCCTTTCAGGACTACGGAAACCATATTGTATCCGTGTCCAAACAATTGCGAAAAAAGGTCGGAATCCAAATACTGCACAAAAACATCCGAGTAGATGTCCAATCTTCCATTACCTTCATCTTCATTCATGGCCTCAAAGCGGTTTGTCACATTTACCACTTCGGCCATGTTACCCACAATTTTGTAGATGCCGCAAAACAGGACAATCACGACCGCTATCCATAACAATCGATAATTGCTTTTTTTCTGGTTGAAGACAAAAAATGCGAACGAACACGACAGAGCTATGATAACTGCGGAACGTTTGAGCGAAAGAACAGCCAAGATTAGTAATACAGCAATAGACAAGCGACGCAGTAATTTATTCTTAAATAGCAATAACCACGGTACTACAAGTACATAATAAAATACTGTATTATTACCAACCAATTCATCGACTCCTATCTCCATAACGGGATTTAGGCGCATGTTTATCGTGCCAATAATCCCGATAATACTCACTATTCCAAATAATTTCACCAATTTTTTTTCATAACACAACGGATTACACCCAAGCATATAATAGGCGGCCATGAATGAGCAACACCACAAGCAGGATTTCAGAATCGAAAGCCAAATTTTCGGTTCAGAAGAAGATAGGATAACGTTTGTGAACAAGATATAGATCAAGAAACCCTGAACGATAGAGACGAACCGACTCTTGATTACCGAAGGTCCATCCAATATATTAATTGCGAATAATGCCGCAATCATCAGTCCCGCGATCGTGGGGGTAAATTTTAATATACCCATATCGGGCAGCAGAGCACCACCCGAGAGATAGAGTAAAAGTATGCTTATAAAAAATATACCGATTTGGCGATTATTCTTCTGCATAATCGTCTGCATTAGTCATTTACGACCATTGCCAAAAATTGTTTGGAATGTTGTATCAATACGTTTAATTGGTCTTCATCAAAATGTTGAATTCGTGAGTATTCCACCGTCTTAGTACTCTTTGGGATGATTCGGTTATCCAGTCCTCCCCGTTTCAGAATGGATGTAATTCTACCGGATGTTTTTTCAACCGCTATGTATGTATAGAAATCTTTTTGGAATATAAGTGAAAACATTGTTCCGTGGAATGAGTCGGTAAGAACGAAATTTGCTCTCTTAAAGTAGCCTACGAATTCTTGCGGCCCGGCATCGTATACCATCTTCACGCCCGAATGCTTTTGCTTGAGTTTCGGGCAAATGCAGATGATCTGAAGGTTAAATTTCTGGGCCAATATTTTTGCATGCTCTATCAACGGTTTTCCACCATTGAGATCATAAACCAACAAATAATGATCATCTTTGGGTTCGATAGCAATAGACGACCATTGATCAGCCGTCAAGAGGAGAACTGGGTCTACCACACATTCAACTTCTTTGCTCAAAAGTTGAGTAAGATATTCCGCCGAAGCTTGTTCACGAATACTTATTCGCTGGAATGATGACAATAACGAAATCGCCTTCTCGGTTTTTTCTATCGGAAAAGTTGTTGTTCCCAAACTCGAGGCATAGGCATATTTTTTATTGGAATGAAAATTTTGGAAGAAGAAATCTGCATATGTGGAATTAAGATTGAAGACTTGATCGCTTCCGGTCAAATATATGTCGTAATCTTTTTTGGCATGTTCAAAATCGGTGAGAGAAGAGTACCGGGACGTATAGGTACATGTTGCGTGCATGAATCTTTTTTCCTTGCAGTATCGCTTTTTGATAAGGTGACGATATGGCAACAGCATCACTCTCTTGATTAAGGTAAAAAGAGGATTACGACTCTTTATCTTTCGTAATAATTGATAAACGTTTGCGCTATAAATGTTTGCAATATCTACCCGCTCAACTTGTTTTAGTGATCTTAAATAAGTTGAGAGCGCATAGGTCTGCAGCACAGCACCATAATTCTCAACATAAATGGTAAACAAACAAATCTTTTTCATTTCATCAATTCTTTGTGCTTGAACGAAAATAAAAACACAGTATTAAGGATGAAAAACACGACATAGGTGAATACACTCCCATACGCTGCGCCGACAAACCCGTATTCTCCGATTAAAACCTTGAACAATAGAATAGATACGATCCCACCCAGAATTTTGACCGTCAAAAGCATCTTGGAATACCCCATTGCTATGGATATTTGACTTGAAGAATAATAAATGGAGGCAGTAACGAATGAAAAGGCAAAAATCTGCGAATACCGTACTGAATCCAAGTATCTTCCGGCCGTCAGTATATCAATTATATAAGGAGACAATATTAAATAGACGATTACAGCACATGAGATGGAACCGACTATAATAGAAACGAAAGTAAATAATCTTTTAAAATTCCGTTTTGAGTAACATTCGTAAATATCCGGTTGAAAAGTGGAATTCACTGCGTTAGAGAAAATACCGAGATACGCGGCTATTTGTACACCAACACTGTAATATCCCAATTCCTCAATATTTCCAAGACGCTCAAGAAATACTTTGTCGTATCCATTACTAAAAAAGCCTAACATCCCGGCAAGTGTCAGAGGCCAACAGAAACGAATCAACTCTTTAGCCACGTCTTTGTCAAAGGTTCCATGAAATATTATTCTTCGTTCAGCATAAAACACATAAAGAAAGGCCAAGCAGTTAGATAGAAAAGTGGCCCAAAGTCGACCTGTGGCTCCACCCTTGACAAATACGACCAACCCCAGAACACTCAACACAGTAATTAATCCCACGGCAATTGTAAGGATCGCGAATTTGGAAGCTTTCCGCTGTAAGCGATATTCCGACAACTTAAGGTTGTATATACCCGTAATTGGGATGGCAAAGATCGTTAGCAAGGCATACGGCAGAAAGGCGATGCCAGACCGAGAATTAAACCATTGGTGGTATACATATAGCGCTATCAAAGAGATAATAGATAAAAATAACGAGAAATATATCAATGATTTCATACAGGTCGATTTGATTATTTCCCGCTCCTTCTCATCTACTTGAAAATATTTCTTGATAAAAAAATTGGTGATAAAAAATGTAATAAATGGAGTTAAGAGAATCGTAAATGAGGAATAATATCCAATGATGGCATAATCCGTTGGTGATAGATTTTGTGCCAACAACGGGTTTATGGTCACTTGTAGAATAGCGACGAAAAGAGTTGCCCCTAGATATTGGAAGAAGTTGCCCAGGTTTGATATATATTTATTATTTATCACAATGTTATAGTATTACGGCAATTACTCCGTTTCCGGTGCATAGGCTTCGTTGAACTGTTCGTGAACAATATAGTTGTATGTTTCATTGACTATGAGGTTCACAAATATTCTCTTCTGTGCGGTTTCGTCGCCGCGCAATCTCTTTGGAAAAAAGAGATAGAGGATTATAAACTTCACCTTGTTCAGCAGTGAATCATCGGGTGAAATTGTATGTATACAACCCCGATACAATCTTTTGACTAAGTTTTCATAGGCATTGTTTATCAACGCTCTATGTTTTATCTCATAGTCGGATGCTGTTATCATCAAGGACAAGGCATCAATGGAAAACGAGGCTTCGGAAGAGGGAATCATTGCTACAGTTCCCCCTACTCGCTTATGGTAAATACAATCGTAGGTGATTTCATCGTTTATATTGCTCGGGAAATTCAACAAAATGGAATACGACGAATTTTCGTGCGCATAATATTTGTTCTCATCCAAATAGGGATAGAAAAAGAAATTGCCCAAACTGTATACAATAAGCTTTTTCTTGTATTGCTCCACGCCTTGCGGAATATGGGGATGTCCGCCAACAACAGCGTCAACCCCGTGGTCGATAAGCCAATGGTAATAATCTTTAAAATATTTGAGTGGAAGGCTAACGTTTTCCAATCCTGCATGGACAAAAGCTACTATAAAATCGGCTTTTTTACGCAAATTGCCAAGACGCTCAACCATATTCCTGTCGCCCATCCATGCATACCCATATTTTTGCGCAGACGAATGATAGTAATACGGTTGAGCTTCACAGACATTGATAAAGGCAAATGTTTTGTTATCAATGGTTACAATCTTGGGTTGATAGACGTTGTCATAGTCCAGTCCGGCTCCAATATACTCCAAACCATACTTTTCGATTGTGGATATTGTATGTTTCAACGACGAGCGGCCATAATCACCCATGTGATTGTTTGCCAAAAGCAACATTGAGAAGCCTGCATCTTTTAACAATCCTATGGATTCTTGATTCTGATATACACCGTTTTTTTCGGGTCGGTTAATGTTAATGGGGCCCTCGAGATTCGCAACTGCATAATCGGCTTCGGCTATTTTCCGAATGATATTCTCGGCAATAAATTGATCTTTTACATGCTTGCAGACAATATCTCCACATACGAATATTTTTGCCATTGATCACTGTTTCTCGTTGAACTTTTCCCCGATCGCCTTGATTCCTTCGTCGTTGTAGGAGTACATCATGCCGCCCCACGGAGAAAATGTCAATTCGCTGAAAAAAACTTGATCTTTATATTCATACAGATCAATCCGAACACATTCAAAATCAGCTGATAGAATCTCTGCTATTTCGAGCATCTCTTTCAGATATTTGGGTTTTTCGGGAACAGTCGTCGGCAGATATTCCGATTTGGTGTACGGGAGTACCTTCCAATCTGTGTCAAGCGTGATATATTTTGTGTGTCCCGTCTCGCGCTCCGAACAGATGAAGCAATCCACCACTTTGCCATTGACACAAGTGAATTTATAGTCCATGGGCATTTTTCCTTCCCCCACGTCTATAAGCTCCTCGGCATAAATTCTTCTCTCAATAGCCGCATAATGAGGCTCCCAGTGGAAGGCTGGATTTTCATCGATCATATCGAGTGCCCAATTCAACTGTTTGCGCACCTCGGCTTCATTGATTTTACTTTTGTCGTGACACAAAAAGTGTCCGCCTGAACCGTTATTGGGCTTGAGCGCAAATTTGTCAGGCAACGTATTGAAGTCGATGTCGTTCGCATTCTCCCACACGCCATAAACATCGAGCAAGATACTCTTCAGCCCCTTGGATTCGATGTACTTGCGGACCTTCCACTTATCAGCATAATAGGCATATCGGAGCCACTCCGGCTTGTGCATCTGAGACAGCAGACGTTCGGAGAGATCTTGCGGGCTGTCGAAATTAGGCCATCGACCACGCAACCTATAGTAATTAAACCTATGCCACCATTTGATTCCAGGTTTTCCGCAATGGAGACATATTTTTTCTAATAGTTTACTGGGATGAAAGTGTTTCATGGAATTAAAATTTTGGTATTCTGGGTAATAAATAGAGCGACTTTCCACATCGATCCGTGACCGGTGCTTCGATGGTACTGAGTGCACATTTGAAGCCTGTGCTTTTCGCTATTTTTTGGATGCGTTTTGAAACGCTGCTGTGTTTGCCGTATGGATAGGCGATATATTTAACTGGCTTGCCAACAATTGTTTCCAAGATATTTTTACTTTCCGACATCTCGGTTTTCGGATCTGGACAGTATTTTAACTGGGGGTGGGATTTTGTATGACCTCCCACAGTACACAGGGGGTCGTTTGCCCATGCTTTCAGATGTTCTGTCGTGACGTATTTTTCATGCGACCGCGGATTGACATTATCGATATAATCGGTCGTTATAAATACAGCAAAGGGAATCTCTTTCTGCTTCAGAATCGGATAAGCATGGGTGAAAACATTGTCGGGCACATCGTCAAAGGTAACTACACAAAAGGGCGAATGGTCCGACTTGTTGGTGATGATTTCGTATGCCTCATCCATTGACACAAAACTGAATCCTCGTTTTCGGTAATCATCCAAATAGTGCTCGAATACTTTGATGGGGCAACGACAAGAGATTTGAATATCGACATACTCATCGGTCACATGGTGAAACATGATGATCTCGCCATATATCCGACTGCTGCGTACACTGCTACGCAACCGCCTTGCGGCAATCCGGTCACGCAACAGATTATATAATTGTTTTAGACAAGTCATTTTCGTCGAAAGCGCTTAAAGATTTTAATAACACCTTTCTTAATTCGGTTTATATGCCACATACGCATATATGCTGTCATAAGAAACGGATTTTGTTTGCAAAACGAATAAGTCAGATAACTGCGGTTTATCCGACACGGACGCTTGTCTTTCAACTGAGTATCATAAAGATACAACCCATCTCCTTCAACATTGTTGATGATATTCATCTCTATCGGAAACAGATGGAGGCCAAATGTGCGAATCACACTATATGGAAGCGGTTTGCAGGAAAGAATATATCTTTTATTGAGAATGTTGGGGTTAAAACCGTAATAATCGATACACAATTCCGATGGTTTGTAATTCAAACAACGATAAACACACTCGTTACTGTAGAACGAGTCGTACCGCTCCAGCTCGGAGACATCCGGCAATACGAACTGTTTCTTCCCCCATTGAAGCGGGACCTGTACCACATCGACTGTCGATGAAGAGTGCTCGCCGACGGCGCCCATATTAGTAACGTAGGACTGATAGGGAAAGGTAAAATACCTCTGCGATTCAATCATATAGGCATAGAAATATTTGCTCCAGGCTTTGGTCCAGGTTTTGATCTTTTCAGGCATCGATAACTCTTTGTAATCCCTCTCTGCGTTTTTCGACAACCACTCTTCAAAGGGCTTCCACTGGTTATAGGTAAAGCACTCTCCACGGGTTTGTACGTCTTGGAGCAGGAAAACGTCGCCCCCTTTTTGAATAGGTGAAAACGGTAGATTCACATATTCGTTATTATATGACACATAGAGAGATATGCCACAAACCTCATCAACATTCCCATATTTATCTATCGCCGAAACTGCATAATCATAGAAATAGGGAGAAACGAAAGAGTCGTCTTCCAAGATGATAACCCCCTTGAAATACTTCGAGAGAGAGCAGCATTCGAAAATATGTTTTTTCAACCCCAATCTTTTGGTATGAATGTTCACATATTTTTGCCCATGCATCCAATGGTAATTTTGCACATAATCATACAGTTCTTGATCTCCACTGCAATCAATACTCAAGATCAACGGGATATAATCATCTGGAAATTCAGCCGTTTCCACGGAAGAAAGCACCCGTTTGATACTGTTCAAGCGATTATACCCCACAATGACAATAGCGATTCGGTCTTTATTGTCAACCTGCGATTCGATATGTGTAATCATATGATGGTGAATCGATCTGAATATCTTTCAGTATAACAATTATTTTATAAGATATTTGATTAAATATTTTATTCGTTTGGTTCCCGAGGGCTTACACTTGCAAATTAGTTTATAATAATGCCAAGCTTCTTTTTTGTTTCCCAATATCAGATTTGAGTTATACAAGCCCTCAAAATGTATTAACCGTCTTTCTGGATATCGATCAAAAACGTTGGAAAAGGTTTGAAGAAAGTGGTTGTGATACAATATTCCCCGGCGTGCCTTATCTTGATAAAAACCGGCGGACAATCGGGCATGGCCATGATTCACATAGACTTTCACAAGACTTTCCGGAACATAATCCACCTTGTATTTTTGGGTGATTCGCGCCAACAGTTCCCAATCCGACATAATATATCCAATACTGTCATCGAAGGTACCACCAAATTCTTCGAAGACCGATCTCCGAATCATCATAGTGGGTGTTCCCGAAATCATTGATGCCGAGGGTGTCAGATCTCCGACAAATCCTTTAAGTTCCGTTTTATGAATCCTTATCGGTTTTTCTCGGTTGTCAAAATTATAATAGGTCATCCAACAATAAACCACACCGATATCATCTGGCAATGTTTCAAATAGATTGACTTGTTTTTCAAGTTTTTCAGGCAGATACTCGTCGTCGTCATCCAAAAATGTAACATATTTACCTTTGGCTTGATCTGTCCCTACTCTCATTTGAACTTGTGGCCCGCGCCGATCCAATTTCACATAGTGAATATGGGGGTCGTTGTATGACTCGACCACCTTTTGAGTATCATCAGGAGAGTTCCCGTCAACAATTATATGCTCATAATTTGGGTATGTCTGATGCTGAATACTCTCGATACAACGATGAATCAGATCGGCCCGATTGTAAGTTATTGTTATGATTGATACCAACGGTCTTTCCATACTGAAATAATATCTTTATGCGAGTGAGGGTTAATGCTCCATGAGCGATTTCTTGATAAACCGCTCTTCGGGAAGCGCTAGTATATATTCCCTCTTTTTGCGAGGAGCGAATCCTTTGGTCGCCACATTGTATTTTACATTCCGGCGGATGTAATCCTCGGTTGTGCCTATAATTTTAGCCGGATTGCCCGCTACAATCATCCCCGAGGGAACCGACTTGGTCACAACACTTCCGGCCGCCACCAACACATGGTCCCCAATCGTGACACCCGGCATAATCAATGCATTGCTTCCGATATAAACCCAATCTCCGATCGTTACCCTGCCAAATGCATCAAAATCCGGAATTTTAGAGCGTACGATTTGCCCCCCCGTGTGTAAATATATGACAATTGGTTAGTTGGCAATGACTTCCAACCGTTATTAGATAAGGTTCACTGCTCCAATGCCTATATCCGATAAGAGTATCCTCACCTATGGTCACACCGATATGGCGAGCGTACTGCAGCGGCGTTTTAAAATAGCGCCAATACAAATAATCCAACTTATGAAAAATACCCATACTTTCAGATCAATACATAGCTCGTTGTATTCGATTCAACTAAAGTCGGCCGTCTGTTTCCGAAGCGTTGCAGAGCCATTTCACATCGTAGACAATATGCTTCTGCTTCAAATAATCCACCACGTCCAATTCTTTGAATCGGTTATGTGCAACGGCCAAAACAGCGGCATCAAATTTCTCCTGCGGAAGCTCATTGGTTATTTCGATTCCATATTCATATTTGGCTATTGTCAGATTGGCCCAAGGGTCGTAGACCGTAATGTTTATATTGTATTCCTTGAGCGCCTTGATGATGTCGATGACCTTCGTATTGCGCACGTCCGGACAATTCTCCTTGAACGTGAATCCGAGAATCAGAATCTCCGAACCGAGCACCTGGATGCCCTTCTTGAGCATCAGCTTGATGACCTGCTGGGCTACATATTCGCCCATTCCGTCGTTCATGCGCCGACCTGCAAGGATAATCTCCGGATTATAACCATAGCGCTGTGCGCATTGCGCCAGATAGTAGGGGTCCACGCCGATGCAGTGTCCGCCCACCAATCCCGGCTTGAACGGCAGGAAATTCCACTTCGTCGAAGCGGCTTCCAACACATCCTGCGTGTCGATGCCCATGCGGGTAAAGATCTTCGACAACTCGTTCACGAAGGCGATGTTGATGTCGCGCTGCGAGTTTTCGATCACCTTTGCCGCTTCGGCCACCTTGATCGTCGGGGCCAGATGCGTACCGGCCGTAATGACCGAAGCATACACGTCATTCACAAATTGACCGACCTCGGGAGTGGAACCCGACGTGACCTTTTTAATCTTTTCAACCGTATGTTCCTTGTCGCCCGGATTGATGCGTTCCGGAGAATAACCGGCAAAAAAGTCTTCGTTGAATTTCAGCCCGGAGACCTTTTCAACCACCGGAATGCACTCATCCTCCGTAACACCCGGATAGACGGTCGACTCGTAAACCACGACGTCGCCTTTCGAAATCACCTTCCCGACCGTCGTACTTGCCCCGTAGAGGGGTGTCAGGTCCGGATTGTTGTTCTCATCGACCGGTGTGGGAACTGCAACCACATAAAAATTGCAATCCCTGATCTCATCAATATTCGACGTACAAACAAAACCGTTGTCAATAGCGGATTGTAACAATTCATCCGAAACCTCCAGCGTGGCGTCATGGCCTGCCATCAGCGCTTCGACGCGCTTTTGGTTCATGTCGAAACCGACGGTTTTATACTTCGTGGAGAAAAGCCGCGCCAATGGCAAGCCTACGTAACCGAGCCCGATTACGCAAATCTTTACTTCTTTCATTGTTCTGTGTCGGGTTATTTTGTTTTACAGATTTTCTCGATACCATTCGACCGCCTCTTTCAGGCCCTCGCGCATGGAGAATTGCGGATCGTATTCCAACAGGCGGCGCGCTTTGTCGATCGACGCCAGCGAGTGCGGGATGTCGCCCGAGCGGTTAGGACCGTGCGTGGGTTCGATCCGTCCGATCGCCGGATCGTATTCCGAGAGAAACTCCTTCAGGTAACCGACCAGTTGATTGAGCGTCGTTCGCTCCCCGAACGCCGTGTTGTAGATCTGGTTTACCGCTGCGGGGTTGGTCGTGTCGATGGCGCGGAGGTTCATCTGGATGACGTTGTCGATGTAGGTGAAGTCGCGGGAATATTCGCCGTCGCCGTTGATGTTGGGCGCTTCGTGGTTGAGAAACTTCTTGACGAAGAGCGGAATGACCGCGGCATAGGCGCCGTTGGGGTCCTGCCGACGACCGAACACGTTGAAATAGCGCAGGCCTATGTATTCGAACCCTTCGTAGGTGCGGGCGAACACGTCGGCATAAAGTTCATCCACATATTTGGTTATCGCATACGGCGAAAGCGGTTTGCCGATCACATCCTCCACTTTGGGAAGACTCTTCGAATCGCCGTAGGTCGACGACGAGGCCGCAAATACGAACCGGCGCACTCCGGCGTCGCGGGCGGCAACGAGCATGTTCAGAAAGCCGCCGATGTTGACTTCGTTCGTGGTGACGGGGTCCTTGATCGAACGGGGAACAGATCCCAAAGCCGCTTCATGCAATACGTATTCGACCCCGTCCACGGCCTTACGGCAATCCTCAAGCTTGCGGATGTCGCCGACGATCAATTTGAAACGGTCGGGATAGCTTTCGATCAGCGGAATGAGATTTTCCATGTGCCCTGTGGCGAAACTATCCAGGCAAACCACCTGGTCACCCCTTTGCAGCAATGCTTCGCACAGGTTGGAGCCGATGAAACCGGCTCCGCCGGTAACTAATACTTTATTCATAATGATGTTTCGAATCGTTTCCGATTTTATTTCCGTTTTTCATTAGGCTTCGATCCGCAACTCTTCGCGGTCGTATATTTCATATTTGGAGTTTTTCGACTTGAACTCGGGTACCGTCCGCTTCATAAGCCGTATCATGTCGGGAATCTCCACCTTTCGGGACAGCGTCTCCAGCTCTTCGGCAACGCCGCAGGCCTCCCCGTAGTCATACTCCCGAACCTTGGCGATACGTATCCGGTCGTGCGTCGTCGGAAGCGTGTTCTCCTTGTTCGACAGAACCTCCTCGTACAGTTTCTCGCCAGGACGCAGACCCGTGTATTCGATCCTGATGTCCTTCTCCGGCTCGAAGCCCGCCAGGGAGATCATCCGTCGCGCCAGGTGCGCGATCTTAACCGATTCGCCCATGTCGAAGACGAAGATCTGATTGCCCGTCGACATCGTGGCGGCCTCCATGACCAGACGGCACGCCTCGGGGATCGTCATAAAGAAGCGCGTAATGTCCGGATGCGTGACAGTCACCGGACCGCCCTTGGAGATCTGGTCCCTGAAGCGGGGAATGACCGAACCGTTCGAGCCCAGCACATTCCCGAAGCGCGTGGTGACGAAACGCGTCTTCCCCGGCGTGCGGCCCTGCTCGATCGACAGACCCAGCGACTGCACGTAGATCTCCGCAAGGCGCTTCGTGCAACCCATCACGTTCGTCGGGTTCACGGCCTTGTCCGTCGAGATCATAACCATCTTCTCAACATCGTATTCGATGCACTTGTCAGCGACGTTGCGCGTTCCCGCGACGTTTACCAGAACCGCCTCGCATGGGTTCTCCTCCATCAGCGGGACGTGTTTGTAAGCCGCAGCGTGGAACACCACCTGCGGATGGTACGTCCGGAACACGAAGTCCAGACGGGCGGGAATCCGGACGTCGCCGATGACAGGGATGAATTTCAAGGCCGGATAGCGCTCCTCCAGTTCCAGGCGAAGGTTGTGCATCGGGGTCTCCCCGTTGTCGAAAAGGATAAGCTCCTTCACCCCGAACGTCGCCAGCTGACGGCAAAGCTCCGAGCCGATGGAACCTGCCGCCCCCGTAACCAGGATCGTCCTGCCGCGGAAGTTGGCGATGATCTCATCCATCGAAATGCGGATCTCGGGACGGCCTAACAGGTCTTCGATCTTGATCTCCCGGATCGACTGCTTCATAATCTTCCCGTCGATGACCTCGTCGATCGGTGGGGCGATCAGAATTTTGACCCCCTGCTCCGTACAGTATCTGATCAGACGCTCCTGCTCCTGCTGCGCATCGTCATTGGTGGCGAAAAGGATCGCGTCGACATCGACTCGGTCCCGCAGGTATTCGACGCTGTGCTGATTCTCGAAATAGTAGACCGGGCACTCCGCGATCGTATGCTTGCGCAGGGACTTCCCGTAGGTCAGAAAACCGACGACGCGGTAATGCGGCGAGTTTTGAAGACGCGTGACCAGAGACACAGACTTGTCCCCCGTGCCGTAGACCAGAACCTGACGGCTGTTCGCGCGGCGGGACTGCTTCAGCTTGATCAGATCGTAGACGACGATCATGCAAAGACGAAGGGCCAGCAGAAGGAAGAGCGTGACCAGCACGTCCAGCAGGAAACCCATGGAAAGGGCGGCATAAGGCGGAGACGGTTTTTGGGGAAGGAACAGTACGTAGAAGAACATCAGCAAGTCCTTGAAGAGAACCGCACCGCCCAGTTTCCAGATTTCCCGAAGCGTCGTATGACGGATGACGCTGCGGAACGTTCGGAAAACGATGAACGAAAAAACGCTCAAGACACACGAACCGGCCAACAGCCAGAAACCGTACCATACCGTGAAAACCGGATTCGTGAACAATCCGCGAACCAACAGGTAGGCGATCAAGGTCGAAACTACAGACACGACCGTGTCGATCGTCAAGATCAGCCACGACGAAAAATACCGTGACGATAGGTATTTTTCAATCCCAAAACGGGACATGATAACTTGAAGCATATGGAGGCGTGAAAATGTTCGATTTTGCTCGTTGTTTGAATTCACAGTCCGTCGGTTCATCGAAGATAGCGATCCCGGTCAATTTGCATATTCGAATGACGAATAAAATGAATGCACATATCGGTTCCATATTTGTTGAAAATAACGATTTTCGGATCAGTCATCGGTAATCGTAAAGAATTACAAAAACTCTTTTACAGCGTTTTCATGCCATGCACGATATTCCGCGACGGAGAGTTCTGCTACCAGCAGTTTCTTGTAATCGAGCCTGTCGCATACCGGGATATGCTGCCGAATATAAGTCCGCAACTCGCTGTCAAGGATGCTGACCATCACCACCGGGAAGGGATAGTTCTTATGGCTTAACAGCGTGGTCTCTCCTTTCCGTAAGAGCCGCTCCAACTGGAAAGCCGACTCTTCGAAGGCGTGCCAATACTCTCCGGCGCCGTATAAGCGGATATACTTTCCGTTGCCCTGTTCCTTGCGGAGTATCTCAACCATACGGGTTTCGATCAGACGTTTCAGCGACATCCAAGGAGGCTCGACATTCGGTTTGCCGTTCATTGTTTTCTAATTCGATTGTATCAGTTTGCTCAATGGATAAACTACAATCAAGAAATAACCTCGATCAAGTCGGGATGTACCTCTGCGACAACAGCCATGACACCTTCCAGCAGGACGACGACCCGGCGGTTTCTTTTGCCCTG
>ERZ780157.2399-NODE-2399-length-17453-cov-2.674963_pt1 | contig 17453 bp, 27 predicted proteins | sample MGYA00511169_ERZ780157 | MGnify/ENA primary metagenome ERZ780157 (study PRJEB29588, sample SAMEA1965149) | human gut metagenome | biome: human gut; feature: human-associated habitat; material: faeces | place: Denmark | collected 2008/2010 ... | reverse complement strand
TCGGATTGTTGCAACGAGGAGAGTGTGAAGGTGTTGGATTTGAGTGAGTTGAAGTATCTAAAACGAATTGAGATAGGTGACGACTGCTTTTCTAGCGTGGATGAAGTGATGCTGGATCAAATGGGTGAACTGAAGAGTATAGTAATGAAAGACGAGTGCTTTGGCAGTGTGAATGGATTGAAACTGATTGGATTGAAGGAGCTGGAGAGTGTGGTGATTGGAGAGAACTGTTTCACCAAGTACAAGAACGCTTGTGGCAACAACCCAAACCGTCATTTCTACGTGAAGAACTGCCCTTCTCTGAAAGAGCTGAAGATGGGTCGATACTCCTTCTCTGACTACACCCTGTGCGAGATTAAGAACGACGACGCTTTGGAAACCATCGAAATCGGAAGCATGACGCAGAGAAGCTCCAATTTCAACTGTGGCTCATTCATGCTGAAGAGTTCTCCTTTCTTCGTGGACTCACGAGTAGACATCCCTGCTCTGAAGACGCTCCAGATTGGCTATGGCGCGTTCTGTCGTTGCGACTATGTGGCGCTTGAGAGTGGTTTCTTCTTCAGTAGTTGACTGGATAGACTTGGCTGAACTCCGGTCCATTCAACTGGGCTTCCAAGCGTTCTACTACAACTGGGATCGCAACACACAAGTCAATACGCTGGTCATGAATAGTGACGATTCTCCAGTGAAGTGACTCGATTAGACTTGCCCAAACTCATCTCACTCACCACGAATACCAAATCGGGTTATGATGGCAGCTCCTTTAGGAATGTCGTCCATGTCACGTTAAAGGGTAGGTCGTTGCAAATGGAAGTGAGACGTAGATATGCCCAGTCTCACCAATCTGCTTCTCGAAGAAAAGACGTTCCTTTGCGTGGAAACGCAGGTAGTGGAGAGTGCGGTTCTCCGTTGGCGTGTCACCAGTAGATGCCGGCGCTCTTCAACTGTTCTTTGTCTAGTTTTGTTTCTCTTCAGCTGGTCTTTGTCATGATCTGTTTCTCTTCAGCTGTCCTTTATCTAGTTCTGTTTCTCTTCAACTTTTCTTTATCTAGTTCTGTTTCTGGACACACACGACAGCAGCCTTTTCACAAGCAACGCTTTCAAACCCGGATCCCACCGCCCCCACATTTTGCACTGAACACAAATAACGCCATCCAGCGCTGTCGTGTTCTTTCCCCATATCTTTTCCATGTTCGCCTCTTTATCGTCGAATGAGTCGTAGAAACAGTTATGCGTCGCCCATTGTCTGCGATTCTCCTCTTGTCGCTCATCTCCCTTGCGGTTGCTTCGCCCTATCTTCGTTTTGAAGACGTGTTTGCTGCCACTCCCGTGGGTGAGCAGAATCTGTGGGACTTCAGTACTGCCGTTGTTTCTTCGTAACCGGTAGTTGAGGGGGTCTACAACAATTACAAGATTATCATAAATGGCGTTGTGATTGCTCTCGGCCTGTTCCTGTGCTTCCTTGGAAAGAAGTCGGTGAAGGTGGCGGTTTTGCCGTTCTCCTCATCCCCTAGTTTAACATGTTTGTTTGCGGCCTGTTGGCGGGAGGCATTCCCACTTTCGTGATCGCCACCGACTTGTTGAATGGAGCTGCTGAGTCGACGCTGCTGTGGAGTCTTATGCGTAGTGAGAAGCAGGCGTTCTGGATTAGCATTGGTGCCACGTGCGTTATGGGCATCATTGTCGGCATTCTGCTGGTGTGCCTTTTCCAGATCGGTTACTTCGTCATTGGCGCTGCCTTCGGTGCTGTGGTCGCCATCTACTCCGATGTGATCCTGGACAGCGTCATTCGTTTCCATTCTGACGTCGTTCTGTACGTTGCCGTCGGTGCCTTTGCGCTGGAGTTTGGCTTGTTTGCGTTGATCTGGGACAAGTGGTTGTTTGCATTTCGAGTGATGTGTAGCATTGTTGTGATTCTCGGCACGTCGCTGATCGGCAGCTACATCATGACATTTGGGTACCTTTGCTCTGTGTCCGGTTAGGCTTAGTCTCGGTCAGTTCTTGGGCAACTGGATCAACCCCTTCTCTCCGCACTTCCAGAAGCAGCTCATGAATCCGCCGATGGAGGTTCGCGTATCCGTGAGTTGTCACGCGTAGTGGTACATCTACTTGGGCGTGATTGCGCTCTTCACCCTGTTCGGAGTGATCGTGCAGGGCGTGACGAACAAGGCCCCCAAGAAGGAGGAGAGCGAGAACAAGGCGCTTCTGCTTCCTACGGAGAGCGCTCCCAAGAAGACCACCTTCGGTAACTCTACCACGAAGAAGACGGACCGATCGCTGACGCTTCGCGAGATGAGGTCTGAGTCGAACATATAGTGCTTGTATTCTGCTGCCGTGTTTGTTTGAGCAGGTTTTTAGTTTGAATTGAGTTCTCGTTTTCGCTGAGCTCCCGTTTTCGCCCCGTTTTTGTTGCCGCTTCTTTTTCAATTCATTCAAATCGATCCCCCATGGCGCAGGCGGAGTTGATTGACCAATTACTGACTCTGACGTCGAAGGAGACGCTGTTTGACAGCTCGCAGGAGTATGGAGAGAACGTGGGTTTGGGCGCGAGGCATCATGGCTAGATTATCCAGCTCGTATCGCAGCTGTCTCCCGAATCGATTCGCGAACTGATTCTGAGGATCAAGTCGCTGCAGCAACTCTCCACTCTGTTTTCCGTCATCTCGCAACACACAACGTCAACATCAAATGTGTCGAATCAGTTCGTTGCCATTAAGGCTGCTGTTGAAGTGGCGTTCGCGCGTTTGCGTCACGCGTAGCTTTTGTGCACCGTCGATCTGAATTCGAGTACCAACAAGATATCGGAGGTGGTTCAAAGCATTTGCCTGGAGATGGACGATTTGACTGGGAGCGAAATCCCCTCCGTGATCTCCGTGTTCATGCAGTACTTCGACTTTGAGGGGAAGAAGATGAATTCCCACGCAGAGTGGCGGATATGGGCGTCTCTCACGCGTAGGGAGCAAATGAAGCAAGTCCTCGACCTCCTGACAAAGCTGCTGACCATGTGCGATTCCACCACGATCTTGGTGGATTCGGAAATGGAGGGAGGCGGAGTCACCCTCTCCGAGTTCCGCGTAATGACTCCTGGGTTCTCGATAGCGTGTAGACGCACACATTGGAGCACATTCTGGACCGCGACTGGAACGGGGAGTACATTTGCCCCATTCTGTCTGTTCTCCGTGTATGCATTTCGTCGCGCGCCTGTTCGGTAGGAATGCCAGATCGACGACACGCTGCTGATTTCCACCGCAAACAAAGTGAATGCTCTGCTGAACAAAACCAAGCCGTCGCTCGTTCCCACGCTGATCTACCAGCTCCTCCTGCTGACCAATGATTCCGTGTCGCGCGTCGTCCTCATGTCCATTCTGTTGAATATCCGGAAGAAATGCCAGCCGTCTCAACTCCCCTCCATCATCAGCCACTTCGCGTTTGCGCTGAAAAGCAACCCTGTACTTATGTGCTATTTGGCGTGATTGTGCAGACGCTATGCAAAGTGTTCATGGAGCTGATGAAGAACTCGATTCTCCCGCCCACTTCCTATTCCCTCCTCATTCTCCTCTCTCTGTCCGACAGCGAGGTTTGGCGTCGCAGCGAGCCGTCAGAACTAGAAATACAAGCATCCCGTGTGGAGCGGATTGCTGACCCAGCTGCAGCAGGAGTTTCATCAGTTGTTTCTTCGCTACCAATACCCGTTCACTCAGAGCAAGGAGTCGGAGGTGCGGAGAACGAGCGTTCTGTTCGACGAGATCTGCGACGTGATCGACCACGGGTTCTTCGAGGGAAACGCCCTCCTGCTTCAGTTCTACGAGTACGTGCTGCACTGGAACGGGAAGTGCGCCAACAGCGAGCGCATGGTCCTCGCCTCCTTCGCCGAAAACGGCGTGATGGCGCTGTTCAGTCGCGTGGAGAGCAGTCGCGCGAGCGTGCTGAACACGATCGTGGGCGAAGTGCGTGCGCGTGGGTGCGCTGACGCGTAGATCAGCCACCACTCGGTGAGCGACGGATCGCTGCGTCTGCTGAACACGCTGTGCCACTCCTACCCCTCCTTCATGCTCTCCTCCGTTCCCGCCATCAAGGTAGGGTTGCGGCGATACTGTGAGCGTAGACGCTGGTGAGTCGCATTCCGCTGATGCCCAGCGCGCTGGTGCCGTCGTTCATTCAGTGCATCCACTCGCTGCTCCCCAACCGACCCGACCTCGTCGACATTCTGGTCATTATCCTCAAGAAGGTCCGGATTCCGCGCTGCTTTGAGCGTAGTGTTGCTATCAGTCGGACGACTCGATTCGGCTCTCGGGCGTGTCGGGGCTCATCGAGCTGCTCTGCAAGAGCGAGGTGAGCGACGCGGTCGATCCCAACGCCTCGGCAGTCACACTCACCCAGGTGGGGTCGACGCTCATTGAGACGGCGCCGTGGGGCATCGGGGTGCGAGTGAGGCGTAGGAACCACATCGCGCAGACGACGGTGGAGGACGCGATGAACCTGATCCACCGCTACAGCAACTCGATCCACTCCACGGACCCCACGCACTACACGCACTTCTACTGCCTGCTGCTGAAGCTTTACGCGGAGATGCCCTCCGTGCGCACGCGCGTCCTCCAGATCCTCGCTGAGAAGCTTCGCGTGCTGGTGCAGCGACAGGACACGCTCTCCAGCACGCAGACGCTGCCCGTGAGCGAGCTCCTCCAGCTGGACAGCGTGTGCGCCAACGGCTCCATTCAACAGCCGGTTCACGACATCATCGCCGCCGTGGCGCTGGTGCTCCACCCCATGAGCGCGCTGCCTGCGGCACACGTGAGCGAGGGTCAGAAGCAGAAGTTGGCGGAGTGGGCGATGGTGCGTGGAGTGAGGGGTAGTCTGTTCAACCTGTTCCTGGAGAAGCTGGTGCAGGCGGAGGTGGAGGAGTTCAAGCTGGACAAGGGCGCGTCGTTCAACCCGGCGGAGAGCGAGGGCAAGACGAACCTGGCGAAGCGCTACGTGCTGTCCTCGCTGTACATGACCGCCGTATACGTGCGCACTGCCGCGCTGCTGCAGATGAGCGGGAACAGCCAGACGCTGCAGCCGGTGCGCGTGCTGACCCTGGGCCAAATCACCACTCTGCTGAACAACATCATCGTGAGGGCGTGTGGGCGGTGTGACGCGCAGAAGATGAACCACCTCGTCGGAGAGAAGGTCAAAGACCCGTTCGCCGGTCAGCTGGTGGGCATTCCCACGACGAAGCCCGCGCTGCTCAACCTCCTTCACATCTTCATCGACATGGTGGGCGTGCGAGGCGGCGGTGAGGGATAGCGCGGAAAGGAGACGCACGAGGAGGTGACCCGCGCCATCGACGGACTGGTGGACGACTCGTCCATCATGCTGTTCGTCAGCTCCACGCTTCACAGCACCGTTGGCTCGTGAGTGGGTGGTGAGAGGGTAGATCATCGCGTTCACGCCGTCGTCGATCCGCTCGCGCGAGAACAGGGAGTACTGCGCGTACTGCCGCGAGGTGTGTCGCTACGCGTACAAGCTCCACGCCTTCTACACGGCTCGTTCCGCCTCGCTGTCTCGCGTGAGCTGTAGAGGACGTGAACCACGCGCCGGTCGTCTGCGCCAGCTTGCTCTCGCTCGTCCCGGACGCGATCCAAGCCATCTGCTCCTCCTCGCTCCTCCACTTCTACCAGGACGGCGCGTCGCAGGAGTCTCCGTCGGCGGAGCAGGTGTTCGCGCAGAGCGCCGTCGTGTGTCGCGACCTGATCCTCGCCAACAACGACCTGACGATCGAGGAGCTGACGAAGATCGTGCACGTGGCGTCGCTTGCGACGATTCACACATAGTCCTTGCTCGTCGGCAACTCGCCCAAGTTCACCAGCGTCTTCATCCGCTGGCTGGAGCTGCTGATCGCGAACGACACGCCCGACGCCTCCGCCGCGCTGGACGTGTTGAGCTGGCTGAAGGAGGAGTGCAAGCAGACCGTAGCGGTTCCGTCGTGCGTTGACCGTAGACCCTGCCGCCGGGCGCCGTGGCGTCGCTCTACGGGCTGCTGTGCGAGGTGGCGATCCACTACGAGAACCCCGTGCAGCTGCTGCAGCCCGTGGTGCGTCGGATCGTGAGCGTGATGAGCGAGAACATCGAGGCGGACGCCTTCACCGACGAGTTGGCGATCAACAAGGAGAACGCGCCGACGGTCGCCAGGACGATCATCGCGTCGCTGAAGCCGCTGGGCGCGATGGCGGCGGCGTGCAAGTACTACCAGGTGAAGGAGGCGGTGGAGCAGGATCGCATCCGTCACCTCATTCACTCGTTCTACACGGACTGGCGGAGTCGCGCGGTGAAGCTGGTGAGCACGCTGAACCTGGTGCTGGGCTGCGCGCTGCCGCTGACGCGAGTGGTGCTGTCGGTGAACACGGGCGAGGTGCTGCTGAGTCTGCTGAAGGACTTCTACGCGGTGGTGGACCAGACGATCAAGCAGGTGTCACACGCGGGCGACGACTGTCCCATCCAGACGGTGACGAAGCTGACGGAGACGATTTGCAACGAGCTGACGCCGGCTGTGTACTCGCTGATCCACCTGGTGCAGAAGCCGGGGTCGAAGGACGTGCATCTGAAGCGCCAGGCGAAGCTGATTCCGGACTTGATCTACACGATCGAGCAGTACGAGGCGACGCTGATCCAGGTGAACAAGAAGACGAAGGGAGGCATCAACCTCACGCTGTCGCTGAAGCGCAGCACGGCGCGCGACTTCCGCATCGACGGAGAGAAGCTGAGTCGGCGCATCGAGAAGAGAGAGCAGTCGGAGGAGGACGAGTCCTCGAAGCGGAGGAAGGAGAGCGAGTGAAACAAACATGTTTGTTGAACGAATTGTTAATCTGTGTCATACGTGTCGTAGCTCGAAAAACAGATTCGACAAACCTTGCTCCAGTTGCGCACTCTCCACTTCTTTCCGTTCATCTACAGGTGAGCACGACGAGGCGCCTCGTACAGTAGACACAAGCTTATATACACAATACGCGGACTCGCATTTGATCAGCGCCCACACTTCTGCAGATGGCGAACACGATGAGAAGTGAATGACGGAAATGCAGACTACGACTCAGTGGGTGAGTGAAAGCGCACCTCCGGCAACTGATTCTACGTAAGAGACGAAATCAGACTGCGAAAAGAACGGGGGGATGGCATGAAGGAGTAACGAGTAACAGATGACGCACTCATCGTCACGATAAAAGCTCGATAGAGGCTCGCCAAATATAGAAATGCAGGCCTCTGTAGAATCGCTAGTTGCTAAAGAGGATTCTGAATGACAAGAATCATCGGTACAAAGACGGCAAGGACTTGTACTAACACTGTACGGGCGCGCTGAGGGTAGTTTTACATTATTGGGAAGTCCGCCCTCAACACCCACACACTGGTGCTGGGAATCAGTCGCAACACCAGTAGAAATCGTGGCATCAACATCGGGAGTCGACAGCCTACTAAAAACAGGAGAGACGCTGTCAATAGAGAACTGCTGCCAATCGTCCTCCCCTTCCTCAAAACTAATCTCGGAAGGAGTCACAAAGTCGCAGGTATTATGGAATAACACGCAGGAATAGGTAGATAGCGCAAGACCATCAACAACGGCGCTACGCGAACAACTGCAAGTGAGTACGTCATCGCCCACGCCAGCTATGCTACTGGAAGAGAAAGGAGGGTGACTCGATGAGTCTTCTCTGCCCATACTGCTCGGCATCGAAAAGCAGCAAAGAACTACTCCATTATACAGCGGACAACAATCCAACGAATACGGAAGTAGATAAGCGAGATAGATACGTGGGATACGTCGTAATTGTGAAGTGGATGGTGAGTGGTTTCTTCTGTGCCTCGTCACTAGGGTGGATTCCCCACATGAACATGTTCCTAGCCAGAATCAGGGAGATGGATCGTCTTGCAATGAGCATTTCCATCAACGGTAGTATTCACCGATGCCTGTGCAAACGAAATAAGTGGGTGGAGGGCAGAGTTACTGGTGGGATAGAGTGCAATGTTGACGATGCCTCTGAAAGGCACTCAATCCAATCTGCTTGACGAGTAAAGTAATATGGTCCAGTTTGAGGAGAGGAAGGACATGGAGTGTGATTCGACCCCGATCTGTGAACCCGGTATTCTTGACGAGCCGAAGGATCTGAGTCTTCTGGCAACGAATGAGCGAAAGTGAATGGAACTGGTGGAGAAACGAATCCATCCACACGAGAGATACAGTTCGAGATGGGGTGTTAGGAACAAATAGTTTGATGACACAACTGAAGACTAGCAAAAATGCAGTTCCATAGGGAGGATCGGTGGCGCGCTTCCTTCCTCCTTCATCGGCACGTGGTGTTTCCTCCTTTTCACCGAAACCACAACAGACTCGTTGTGAACAGTGCCTCGGAACGAGTCAGTTCACCCCCGAGTCCCCCTTCACTTTTTCCTAATTCCAACTCACTTTTTGCTCCAAAGTGGATATTGGTGAGCAAGGAGGCAGAAGATGCAACATATTCCACAGACACCCCAAACTTCCTCGCAATTGGGCGGTAGATTCACTTTTTCCCGTTTGAAGGTTAGCTGTGCCAGATAGTGTCAGAATCGAATCTCCAGCAGGTCCTCTGCACGAAATGCGGATTCACGCGTAGAAAGGGACTTTAGTGTTTCGTCAACCGAGCGATCCTCGGATGTGGGCGTGCATGAAACGGAGCGGGAGAAGCAAGACGACAGAATGACCAGAATGGTGAATTCCGTATGGATCGGGGATGGACGCGATATGCTTCAGAGGAGTCTGTCTCACCTGTCTCAGGGTGAGTTGCGCGTGCGTTTTGTGAAGTGTAGTTGGAGATGAAGGATCGGGAACGGGAGAAGGAGCGCCCACTTCTATAGACGGGAGCAGCACGCAAGTCACCACGGGAGGCGAGGAGGTGATTTCGCCCTTGGTTCGCAATCAGTCTGCTCTTCTTGCGGATTTGAAGGCCCCTTTCCCTTTTGCCCGCAACTCCTCCTCCAACCTGCAGATCCCCTTCATGATGCGCAACTACAGCCGCACCTACATGGATTCCTCCTATCCCAACGATGCGGGGGATTACAATCTTTCGCCCGATCTGGTGATGAGCCACTCTCCGTCGGTGATGCAGTACAGCTACGGTTTCCAGCCTTTCCAAGTGGATGGGTACATCCTCCTCCACCTCTCATGACTAGTGCAGAGCGAGAAACAGCGTGCTGCTCGCCGAGAACGTAGTCCTCTTGCGTCGAATTCATCCTAGCTGCCCGTGTTCTCCATGTCGCGAAACAACTCCCTCCAACTGGATCCCATGTTCGCTCTCCGCCCTTCTCTCACGAGTAGCTCGCTGGGCGTGATGAAGCGACAGCGCTCGCTGACTCCACAGCCCGTCGGCGTGAACAAGCTGATTCGCCAGAACACGCAGATGCTTTCACCCGACAGCGCGTTGGAGGTAGCGGTCGTGTGGTTTCTTCAGTGTAGTTCTCGCCGACTGTGAATGAAACGTCTGCCCAACATGTGAATGAGGTGCCTTTACAGCGTGTGAATGAGGTGCCTGTTCAACGTGTGAATGAAACTCCTGTACAACACGTGAACGAAATACCCGTACAACACATGAATGAAACCCCCATCAATGAAACGCCCATTCCAGGTGGGACACAACACAAACCCGCTCCCGAGTACGATTCGCCGCGACAATGCGAAGAGAAGTCGGGTCGGCGCATCCTGACGGCACAGATCGACGGCGTGAACTACACAGCAGAGATGTGATGACGACTGCGCGTGCTGACGCGTAGAAAGAAGAAGGACAAGAAGAACCCGCAGCGGTGGACACCCGAAGAAGACGAGCTTCTGCGCAAGGCAGTGGAGGAGATGGGCGAGAGGCGGTGGCGCGAGATCGCGGACCGCGTCCCGCACAGGACGCACGTGCAGTGTTTGCAGCGGTGGAAGAAGAAGCTGAAGCCGGGTCTGAAGACGGGTCATTGGAGCGAGGAGGAGGACCGTCTGCTGCTGCTGTACAAGGACCAATTCTCCAACTGGGCGGAGGTGGCGAAGCACATCGAGGGCCGCACGCCGAAGCAGTGTCGCGAGCGGTGGTGCAACCACGTGGATCCTCGCATCCGGAAGGGGTGAGTGCGCGGGAGCGGCGTGAGGGGTAGCGACTGGACGGACGAGGAGGACAAGCTGATCATCGACCTGCAGCAGCGGTGGGGCAATCGGTGGTCGTCGATCGCGGAGGTGGGTGTGGTGAGTGCGCGTGAGGCGTAGCAGCTGCCTGGACGGTCTGAGAACAGCGTGAAGATTCGCTGGAAGACGTTGTGTCGCCACGGTCTTCAGGTGGGTGTTGTTGGGGCCGGTTACGGTCAGGCGAAGGAGGTGGTGGAGCCGAGCAAGAAGGCGCCCCTGCCTCGAGCGCAGGCGAAGACGAAGTCGCAGAAAGCCTCAGCGCCGTCGCCGGCAGCCGCGCAGAGAGTGCCATATCTTCCTGCCAAGTCCAGTCCTCCTGCCTCCACACCCGTACCTCAAGTGCCACAAATGTCTCAGGTTCCTCAGGTTTCTCAGTTGCCACAAGTTCCTCAAATGCCCCCGATGCCTCTGGTCGCGCAAAACGTACACACTTCGCCGCCTCCTCTGGTGTCGCACACGTCTCCACCACCACCCATGGGCGCGCAGGCGCCCCTGATTCCGCTGGCCACAGGATTCTTCCGCGCCGACTCCAACTCGTTCTTCGCGGCGGGTCCGCAGCCCTTCTCGTTTAGCCCGATCAACTCGGGAATGCAGCTTCCCTACGCGCCGCTGCCGCCCGGCGGCGAGAGTGGAATGAACTTTCCGCTGTACCAGCAGGGCGTGCAGACGCAGACGAACTGGATGAATCCGGAGGGGAACGTGCCGTTGTCGAGCGCGGGGTACGGGAGAGCGCTGAACGCGAGCGAGAGCGCATCAGTAGATGTGGAGTGTGGGTGTAATCGGTAGAAGAATATAATCGACGTCATGCTGCAGTACGGCTCCTCTTCGTTGAAGGACGATCCGCGTCTGAACGCGCAGCAGCCGTTTGAACAGCAGAACTCGTATATGGCGTCAAACGATCTTCCTAGTTATGGTTAAGCAGCTGTTTGTTGCAACAAGGAGTCTATACGGGGACCATGTCCCGCTGGTGCACCATCATCATTATCCTCGTGAACTGCTTGAAGTTGAAGGACAACGAAAAGGGTTTTGGTTGCCGCTCACTCTCGTCTCTCTTTCCAGTTTCAATCTCCCTCACCACGCTCTTCACATACTGGTCCGTGTTCCGCGTCCACCGCCTGCAGTACTTGTAGAAATCGTCGCTCAGTTCCCCGAACTGCATCGACAACTGCAAGGAGTCTTTCTACCCATTACCAAGCACTGCATGGAATGCATTCTGCGACAGGAGCCGGAGACGCGTGTTCTGTCTCCGTTTGCTCCACATGGAGAGGTTGTTCAGTTTCTTCTTCCGTATCCTCTGTGCTGCTTTTCTGTGTTGTGCTGTAGTGCTTTCATTGTGGATCACTGGGGGCGGAAGCGTGTGTCGATAGATCTTTGGGGATCGCAGTTTTGGACGTTTCTGTATCGCCTTCCCACTATCGCCGTCAACCAGGATAGAGTTGCTGATCGTATCCTACGGTTCAATCACTCTTGCATCACTACAACACTGCTTCTCACATCGTATACGCACACCTGCGGACCGCCCGATGCAAAGGAAACTCGCTTTCTCTTCTTCGCAATCCCCTCGGTCCTAGAGGATCACCCAAAACACACAACCCAACGAAGAGAGAGCTGCATTTGCGTTGCTGAATGGAATGACCTATGTTGAGAGAGAATGGTGATGCATACGGGCGCCCTCTTCGCTCTACTCTGCTTCACTTCGTTCTCCTTATCCTCGGACCGCCGTACCATTTTCTACTGCTTCCAAGAGCGTGGGAACTCTCCCTCCATGTTGCAAACAAACAGTCCACTTCTTGTTCTTTGTGGCAATTAAAAATAACATTACACCAATAGCAGCTATCAGGATGAAAATGATCACGCTAACACAGATCTTGTTTCCGATGGTCTTCTTGTTCATGTCCTACGCGTCACTCCAGAAGGAAGCGGTAACGTTGAGAAGCTGCTTCGCCATGTTCGCGTTCGTCTTCACCTCCTCCACCTTCTCGTTCGAGCGAATCAGCACTTCGTGCTGGTTTCCCAGGGCTTCCAGCGCTCCGTGGCCAATCGCTTCGCTCTCGTACGCGCTCGCCTTCACTTTGTTTAGCACGCCGGTCGTACTACGATGAAACACGACGACGAACACTCACTCCTGGAGCTGGATGAGTCCCTCGGCCATCTTCTTCTTCTTCTCTTCCGCGTCCTACGCGTAAACACGCCGCACAGCGATTACGGCTCCGACGAGTGACGACTTGTTCAGCTTGGCTTCCTGACGAGCGATTTCCTTTTTGATCGTCGCCAGGGACTGCTCGATGTCGCGAACGGAGCCCATCGCCTGGATCTTGTTGTTGTAGCTCATCACGCTCGCCGTGTTTCTCATAATCTTCAGGGCCTCCTGCGCCTGCTGGAAATACTGCTTCACGCGACTCAGCTGCTTCTGCATCTCGCTCAAGTTGTTGTTCTCCTTAATCGTCGTCAGGATACTGTTGATGTTCTTGACTATGTTGCTTGCAGATTTGTAATTCGCCTGAAAGGTGTCCGCCATCGTAGAAGTGATGAACACAGCGACAATCGTGCGCACGGATTGCAGCCATGATTCGGATGGAACCACTCGACGCGCGGCTGGGATGGAGATGATTAGTATTACTTTAAACGGAGTCCTCTATCGGTTTCCTGCACACTACTCATCGACTGTTGTCCGTTTACCGCTTGTGTTAGTTGGAATGGATAGTTGTAATCCAAATCCGTATTTCCTCCGTCGACGTGCGACCGACAGCAGGCCGTACCTCAGGAGAGAGAGGGAGGTGGCTCCTGGCTATCGTTCAGTGTCTCCTTCATACGCTGTGCCTCCACCGTTTTTCCCCGATGATAGTGTTTCATACGCATCTAATTATGTGTCTCCTTACCACTCTGATCCAGTTCGTGCTGATGGACGCAGAGGTTTTTATTGTTCTCCTTTTCCCGATCGTTTCTTCCTCCTCTCTGTCTCACTCGTAGCCCAGGATGTTTTACCATCTGCTTATCAGTCTTCTTATAGTAATGATGAGTTTTATCCCCCCTATTCTATTCCCCACTCATCGCGTGCTCGTTATCAAGAGTGCTATTTGCTCCTTCCCCTGAACCGTAGACCGGCGAATCACTTGTACATAGTCGACCCTTCCATTATGCCAGACTATTATGCCCCTTCGGATGAGTATTTCCTCCATCCTCCCTATCCTGATCCAGTTCCAATGAATCCTAGTCCGCCGGAGCATCTGGAGCCCGTCGCGACCGAGGAAAAGAAAAAGCCTCGGAGCAAAGCGAAGGATTCAAGCAAGAAGCCTGATAAGCACAATTTCAAGACCAAGTTGTGTACCGGTTTTCAAAGTGGCTATTGCAAGTATGGTAGTCTTTGCAAGTTTGCCCACGGAGAAGCAGAGTTACGTCCACTGAATCGTAAGGCTGCGAAATGAGCTTGTTTCTTCCACCACACTGGCGTTTCACGAGAATGGGGCTGCTTGTTTCCATTATTGATTACTCGTCTGGGTAATTGCAATACTCACGATACGATGCATGATACGGATAGCTTCGCATAACGCATAGGAAGAGTTCCTGGCTGCTCTTGAGCTTCCTGACACTTTCCTTGTTCGGAGCGAGTGTACTGCGACATTCGATTCTTTCCCTCATCAATTCTATCTTTTTGGTGTCGATCATCCATGATGTGGGTCATAAGGGATCGCTCCATCGCTCCTTCAACTATCTGAATATTGCAGTCAACACGGTCGCAATCGTGGGAGATGTTGCTGTCTCCTTTGCGAGCTGTGGCGTGATTTCGTGAATGGCGCCTTCACTCGTAGTGGCTAAAGGTCATCGGGTGCGAGTCCCTGCGTACATGGAAATTTTCAACCGTATCGTTCGTTTTCAGTGTGATGGTGGTGATCGCCTCCCTTTTGCTTCTTCTCAAGAGTACGAGTGACGAAAAGGTAGTGAACAATGAGGAATGTGACACGCAGGCGAAAGAAACGAAGAGAGTCATCCCGTTGTGGGTCTTCCGTCTCCTTTTGCTGTGCTCCTTCGTCAGCTGCTACTCTCTTTCGAACTATGTGCCCTTGCTTATGCTCATTTGCATATCGCAACACGAGTCCCTCACCGACAGAAAGCGAAATGCGATCTTCGCTGTCCTCGCTTCCTTCTTCCTTCTTCAGTTCCCCTCGCGCTCATGCAATCAAGTATAGAATGACCGTCACCGATATGCTCGGATTCTTCTCCGATGCTGATTCCCCGCTTTCGACGCTCTTTTTGCTGTTTGGCAAGAACACCACCACCTCCGGCAGCGGATTCTTGTTCATTCTCTCCCAGTTCTTCTTCGCGCTGGCGATGGCGTGTCTGCCGCTCGTGCGCGAGGAGACGCCCGCTCCCACTGAAGCGATCCCTGTCGCGAACGAACCGCAATCCACTCGCACCGACTGGCTCTTCCTCCTCCTGTCCAAGTACGTCCTCCCACCACGCTCTCACCTAGACCTGTCTTCTACAGTCTCTATCACGTGATCCTCCTGCTCTGGGTCTTCCTCTTCCCCTCCATTCTCTCCTTCCCCGTCCTCCTCCTGGTCGTCGTGGACCTGCTGCTCACTCGCCCCTCCAACCGTCTGATCACGCGCGCGTTCATCATGGACTACCTCAAGACGCAGCACGTCGAGGGCTCTGCACATGCGGGGAAGATCGACATGGTGCTGGAGTCGCTGTATGAGCGCTGCGTGCTTCTCCCCAACGCTCCCTGGCGGCTCCTGACTCTGCTGTACATCTTCTGTCTGCAGGTTCACTCCTTCTTCGGCTCCGTGGGCTTCACCTACGGCGCCTCGTCTCCGAAGTGGCTCTTCGCGCTGTTCGGAAACCGACTGGGCGCGCGCTTCGCTGGCGACAAGTACATCCAGTTCGTGCTGCTGTGTGCGGCATACGGCTACTCTCTCGTAGCGGTGTGACACACGAATCACACGTAGTTTTACACCAAGTTCAACGTCGGCAAAGTCGTGCAGCTGTCGTTCCGGTGCATCCAATCCGATTCGCTCCAGTCCTCCCACTTCACCACGCTGCAGAGCGTCTACCGCGTGGTCAACAACATCGTTCGCATCGCCATGACGCTGCTGCTGTCCGTGTCGCCTGACCTCTCGCTCGGCGTCCTCACTGCCGTGTTCATGCTGGAAGCGATCGTCAACGGAACCTTCCTCACGCCACTCACGGCGGCACTGGTGGCGGTCGCCAAGCTGTACGGTGCCGCTCTCCTTAGCGTCGCTGCTCGCTGCTCTGTTGACGCGTAGATGGACCACAACGACAAACCGCCCTTCTCCTACTTCGGCATTCAGGGCGCCTTCGACCCCACGACGCCCACCACGGCGTTCTCCATGCACTCCATCAACCTCTTCATCCCCTTCCTCCTTTTCCTCCTCGCCGTCTACTCCTGCGTCAGTCACGTCTACACCTCCACCGCCAGAAAGTCCTCTCTCTCGCTCTCACTCACCGCTAGAAGTGTCTATCAGGCGCTCCAGCCGCTCTCCAGCGCGCTCCAGCTCTCTGTACGCGCTCTCCTTGCCTCTCAACATAGGTCCGATTTTTGCTCATGTGGGTCGTCACCATCGCCTGCAGTCTGTGCGAGATCCCGAACGTACTGAGCGCGGTCTCGCTCGCCATCGTGCTGGTGGTGACGATGCTCCACGTCCTCAACACCACCAGCAAGTCCACCGTCGTCTTCTTCTGCTTCCTCACCGTCCTCGTCGCCTGCGCCAGCTACGCCTTCCTTCTCCTCTTCTTCTTCTCGCCGATGAAACTCCCAACCTTCTTGACGCCGTTGGAGTGGGGCAGCTTCGTCTCCACGCACACGCTTCGTCTCGCTTGTGTGTGTGGCTCACGGAATAGACGAAGACATCGCCTCGGGACGCGCCTTCTCCTATCTCTGCCCGCCGCTGGTGAAGGCGTACGTGTTCTACCTGTACACGTTCAGCGTGCTCCACCAGCCCGTCCAGCGCAGCACCACCGCCTTCGTCGTGGGAGACGACGACCGTGTGAAGGTGGCTGTGAGGTGTTGTGGTAACGAACAGACCGTCCAGGTGCCGTTGCTCGCGCAGACGGAAGACGACTCCGCCTCGCTGCAAAGCCGTATCGGCAGGAAACAGTACTACGTCGCTGTCGTGACGGAACACGCCGTGCTTCTCGTCTGCGTGGTGGTGATTCTGCGTTGCATCCTGGTCCATCCCACACTCCTCTCCTCTCTCCTCCTCTTCTTCCTCCTCGTCCGCCCCCCATTGCCCCCTCATTTTTAGCTGTACGTGCTCTGCGCCTCCTACCCCTGGCGCAACGTCTCCCATTACCTGATCGTCCCCATCGGCTGTGTGATGCTCCTGCAGTACTTCGGTCCCTTCTCCTTCGTCACACGCCACTCCCCCTCCGTTCTCTACGTCCTGCGCGTGATTGGCATCTGCTCGTCGGAGGTCCCGATCGCGCACCACGAGTCCTTCATTCTCTTCTCGAATGCGTTCTACCAGCAGTTCGCCTTCAACGCGCACCTCATGCTCTCCTTCGTCTCCATCGCCTTCCTATGTGTGGTGATGAACTGGACCACCACCGAGCACGTCGCCGCCTGCTTCGTGGGTGTGTGGCTGCGATGTGACGGCGTAGACGGTCCTCAAGTCTCTCTTCCAGAAGCGATGCAGCGACAAGAGTCGGGAGGAGTCGAGCCCCGTCGAGGACCAGTTGAAGCGGATTCAAGAAGACGAGAAGGCGGTGATGGCTGAGATCGCCGCTCTGCAGGAGTCTTACGCCGAGTGGAAGGAGTCGCCGCACTCCCCGACGAGCGACCTCGGCTCTCCGACCAGTCCCAGCGACTCCGTCGACAGTGGAGAGAGTGCCTCGCGGAAGGAGGGATCGATTGCCGCCAAGCTGAGAAGGGCGGAGAAGAAGCTCAAGCGCCTGGGCGAGAAGCGGTCGTCGCTGCAGCGCTCTCTGCAGTGGCGCGGGCTGTGGAGCTCGTTCAGCGAGCGCTGGTCCGCGTCACTGGCGCAGTTCGCCACCATCGCACTGGCTCTGATCTTCTTCTTCCTGGGCATCTCGGGTCGGCCTGTCAGCGCTGTCTGACTCGTAGTTGGCATGGACTCCCTGAACGCGCTCGTCAACCTGACGCTGGTGGGCATTCTGCTGTTCAAGCCGTCCCATCTGCGTCAGGCCATGCGCGTGCTCTTCGTCTGGATCATGCTTCAGTTCGTCTGGATCGCCCTGCGTCCCGCGGACTGGCTGACGCACTGCACGTGGTTCCGTATGAGCCCGCAGTGGCAGCACTACCTTC